>Ga0335070_10000472_pt1 | contig 44879 bp, 42 predicted proteins | sample Lox_Sample_13_FD_206722 | JGI IMG/M metagenome (GOLD analysis project Ga0335070, IMG submission 206722) | Soil microbial communities from Loxahatchee National Wildlife Refuge, Florida, United States - Lox_Sample_1.3 | ecosystem: Environmental > Terrestrial > Soil > Wetlands | place: USA... | reverse complement strand
GCGAATCAGCGCGCGGAGCGGTTTCACTGCTTTCAGTGAAAAACAAGTCGGGCGAGCGGACCCGCAGGGACGCTCAACTCCGCGTTACCGCCGCGCGCAGCGCGGCGGTAACGATAATTAGACTGCAGGTTGGAATTTCCTAAAATCCTATACTCATTAATTATTATTGTCAAATAGATTCTCACAGCCTCATGAAATTCTAAACCGGTGGAAAATCGCTACTTATCTAAATCATCTCCAACAGTTAGCTCCAAGAAATACTTTTCTGAAACGTTGTTTGAAGCTGAAATATTTTGTTTGAATATTAATGTTATATTGCATATAATTAAAACCTCAAATTCATTATTGAGGGACGGTCATGGTGGGAGAAATAGGCACACTTGGAGATTTTGAAACCTTTCTTTCAAAATTGGGGACGGTACCAGACGACAAAACCAAGTTCTATGTTCACTGGGTACGGAGATTTCTCAAATCCTGCAATTACCAACTCGAGAATATCAACACACAGCATGTGTCGCAATATTTGGATTCCCTTGAAGCCGATGAGAAGATTGCGGACTGGCAGGTAAAGCAGGCTGCCGATGCCGTCATCCTTTACGTTGAAAAATACCTAAAGAGGCCGTTACAACAATTAACCTCCTCATCAAAGGATTCCAGGGAGAAGTCAATAGGCCAAGAAGGGTCTCTTGCCTGGAGGCAGACGCTGGAGGAGGCAAGAAATGCTATCCGCCTCCGGCACTACTCTCTGAGCACGGAAAAGACCTATCTTGGATGGATAGCACGGTTTAAAACTTTTGTGCAGGACCGTGACCCGCACCTTCTTGAAGCCAACGCTATGAAAATGTACCTCACTCACCTTGCTCTTCATGGCCGTGTTTCCGCCTCAACCCAGAATCAGGCATTCAATGCCCTCTTGTTCCTGTACCGGTATATTTTGCACAAAGAACTGGATGACCTCACCTCTGTCGTCCGAGCAAAACGGAAGGTCAACCTGCCCACTGTTCTGAGTAGAGACGAAGTAAAGAAGCTTCTCTCGTTTCTTGATGGACCGCATCTCATCATGGCGCAGCTCATGTACGGATGCGGGCTTCGCCTGATGGAGTGTCTTCGCCTGAGGATAAAGGATGTGGATTTCGAAAATGACCTGCTCATGGTCCGTTCCGGGAAGGGGGAAAAAGATAGGGCGCTGATGATACCGGGAAGAATAAGAGAAGAGCTTTGTAGGCAAGTGGCCTCTGTCAAAGAGATCCATGATCAGGATATCAAGATGGGGTATGGTGAGGTCTCTCTTCCTGACGCTCTGGAAAAGAAATACCCCGGTGCTCCAAAAGAATGGGGCTGGCAGTGGGTGTTCCCCGCAGAGAAATTGTCCGTTGATCCGCGAACGGGGAAAGTGATGCGGTGGCACATTCACCCCTCTGCCATTCAGCGCGCAGTAAAAGAGGCGGTGATCAAGGCGGAGTTGCCCAAGATGGCAAGCTGTCATACATTGCGTCACAGCTTTGCAACGCACCTTCTTGAAGCGGGGCACAACATCAGGACGATTCAGGAGCTGTTAGGACATAAGCATGTGAATACGACAATGATTTACACTCATGTGATACGGAAGAAACCCTCTGAAATAAGGAGTCCATTGGATGGTTTATGACAGGACGAAATAGCTCAAATTTTCTCGTCCCGGGAAGGGCGAAAAAGACAGGGCGCTGATAGAGCATGCGCAGGTCATTTTCGAAATCCACATCAAGAAAGATGTGAACCCGTCCCCAATTTTCTCTATTTCTAATACTTCACTTCTTTTAAAAACAATCCTTGGGCCGGGGCGGTGGGGCCTGCCTTTCTTCTATCCTTCGATTCGAGAACCTTCTGAAGCTCTGTGGCACCCATCCTGCCCTTTCCGACCTCAACCAGTGTCCCGACGATGGACCTTACCATCTGCTTCAAAAAGCCATTGGCCTCGATCTCGAAACGGATGAAGCCATCTCGTTGCTTCTTCCACTCTGCCCGGATCACCCTACGAACGGTTGTTCGGGTTGGAGAGCCTACGGTACGGAAGGCCGAGAAGTCATGCTCTCCAATCAGACTCCGAGTCGCTTTCTTCATCTCCGTGAAGTTCAATTTTTGAGGGATATACCAGAGATACTCCCGGTGAAAGACTGACCTCAGATTTCGATTGAGAATCCGATACTCATAGACCTTGCTTTTTGAATGCTTTCTCGCATGAAAATTTTCATCGGCCTCTTCCACCTTCCGTATCCCAATATCGGCAGGGAGAAGGCTATTCAGGGCCCTCTGCATCGTCCGAATATCCATCTGGCTTCGCGTCTTGAAATGCGCTACCTGACCGAATGCATGAACCCCGGAATCCGTTCTCCCGGAGCCGAACAATCGGATGGGCTCTCCGGTGAGAAGTCCTAATTTCTCTTCGAGGACCCCCTGAATGGTCGACCCTTTGAGCTGAACCTGCCATCCCAGATAATTCGTTCCGTCGTATTCAATGAGAAGCTTGATGTTGCGCATCACTCACCTAAAATCGCATGGAGCATAGAGCAGAGCGCATAGCGCTGAAATCCCAATTTCAAAATCCCCATTAGGTGCAGGGCCTGGAAATTGGTTATTTCTCTCCTGCCTACTGCTTTCTGTTTTCTGCCTTCTGCCCTTTGCCTACCATTTTCAGTGCCCAGCCTGGTTTGATCGAAATCGCTCCCTCTTGGCAAACTTCAAGACAACAGAAGCACCGGATGCATTGCTTGTAATCAAAAACCAAATCCTTCCCCTTTCTCGTCAAGGCATTGGCTGGACAAATCTTTGTGCATTCCTCACAATTCTTGCACATCTCCTCCACCACAGCCGGTTTGGAAGTTAATGCATTCTTCAAAGCCCTGCCCAAGAATCCCGGCAGGCCCCAATCTACTCGGGAAAGTGTCGGAAATCGGAAGCTTGAAATCTTAACATCCTCCACCTTTTCCCCGAGAACATCGATCTCCCCTCTTGTCAATCCTTGATCAAAGGCCACTCGATTCGTTAATAACGATTTCCTTGAAATTCCCAAAAGATCGCATACGATCTGATCCAAACTGAGTGAATCCCCGCTCGCCAGAATCAGCCCGATTGAAATTGGATGACCGCTATTCGGTCCGTTTCCTTCCATCCCAATGATCCCATCCAAAATTGTGAGGGAAGGCTGCACGGTTCTATAAACATCTACCAGTATTCTCGCAAAGGTTTTGGCGTCCTCTCCAGCCATGAGATGGCATTGGGCCTTTCGAGGCCCAGGGATACATCCGAAAACGTTTTTCACCCCGAGGGTGAGAAGCATCTGGGCATGGGTCTTCCATTTCGGCAGATTAATCACAACGTCCGTTTCCAAAACCGTTCGGTCAATTTCTAACTTTTTAAATATTTTCCCTCCTCCGTCCCGTGGCACAACAGGTCTGTCAAACTCCACGAGAGGGCATTTCATCTCATCCGCCACTGCCTTGATCCCGGACTTCTCAGCAGCCCTGGTCAGACTTCCTACTGAAGGACTATCTCCAATGAAAGGAATTCCTCCTGCCTCCCGAACCAGCTGAATCATCCCTTTGAGGATCGCAGGATGTGTGGTGACCGCCTTCTCCGGACTCCTTCCATAAAGGAGATTGGGTTTTAGAAGGACGCGACTCCCTTGGTTGACGAAGGTTTGAATCCCCCCAATCAGGTGAATGGATTCGCGAAGGGCAACGATGACCTTTTCTTCATCATAATCTTGGCACTTAACAATGGAGACAGAAGATTTCATTATCCCAAGTTCTCTTTACCGGTGATTTCCTTAATCTTAATTTCAATCACCGCGGTTTTTCTTAGAACCTCTTCTTCAAACTTCCAATTACTTCCCTCGGGCTGATACTTCTCCATCAACGTCTCAAGAATCCTGATCTTTTTCCGGCGCTCCTCCACAAAGGAAGCCTCGCCTTTAATGATGATACTTCGATAATAATAGCCAGCTTTGCACCCCAACTCGCCAGCCGCCCTGTAGGCGATGGGCTCATCCACTTCAAAACAGACAGGACTTCCCCGGCGTATATCTTCGACCTTCTCCCCTTTTTGGGAGGAATGGATATAAATCTTTTCGTCGAGATAGAGAAAGTTCACCGGCTTGATCACGGGAATTCCTCTCTGATTGATTGTGGCCATCCTTCCAATGGGAGCCTTTCTTAAGATGGCAGCGATCGTATGTTGCTCTCTTAATTCCCTCTCAGGATGTCTCATTTAGATTTTTCCTCTTTGCTCTATTATATTTCCGCATTTCCATCTCCTCTGCCTACCTTGCAGGCAGGCTGGGGCGGAAGGGAGGGGACGAGGGGGACCTTGATGACTCCATCTCGAAAAATAGGAACGAGAGGGATTGCATTGACTCTGCCACAATAAGCCAGGTCTTCCTCATAACCCCTGTCGATTAACTCTTTTCCATGGCGAGAAAGGTGGAAAGCGTCCAGCAGGTTATCTGCGAATTTACTATAAAGAATTCTTGCGCATTCGGAGGCATCGGTCAAAGAAATGGGTTTCTCGGCCTTTCTTGTAATCAATTCGATCAACATCCCTCCGCAAATGACGTCTTCCAGAGAGAAATTCCCTTCGTCCCCTGAAGGAAATATAAGAAGATCCCTATCCAACTCGAGACATCTCTGGGCTACGGCACCGATGTTAAAAAAACTTCCCACTAAAATATCTTTCCCGGAAGAAACCAGATGAAACGCCTTCGTCCCATTGGTCGTCTTCAGGATCAATTTCTTCCCTTTCACCCTATCCGCAATATATTCCCGGGGTGAATTCCCCAAATCGAATCCCGGGATATTCTTGCTTTCATTCTCCCCTCCCAGGAGGATAAAGCCTTGAGGGAAAGCCTTAGCCATTTTAAAAGCATCCTCTATTGTAGTAACAGGAATGATCTCTAAAGCTCCCTGGGATAGGGCGTGGATGATGACTGAAGTGGCCCTGAGGACATCAATGACTACAACTGCTCGGTCAAAAAGAAGATTCGGATTTGGAGGAGAGGGTACCAGCTGAATATCGACATTCATAAAAAAAAATTATCATACCTCTCAGGTTAATTCAAGAGACAGCCCCCTCCCCCGTAAAAGTCATGGATCCAGAGGCGAGACTCCAAGAATGTTCGGACATGCGAAAAAACCGGGAATTGTAGCATCTTATCTTGTTCTGAGGGGGTTGAAATTTGACACCGGAGGTGTTAAATAGAATTTTTGGTACTTGATAAAATAGGTCGAGGATCTTTGGAGTTTTCGGTACAGGATAAGCAGAAAGGTCATAGAACGATTATGAAAGGTTTTTATGCAGCAGTAACTTCACTGTTTCTGCTGCTTTTTTTCGCTTCTTCTGCAATGCCAGTCGTTGAAGAATACATGCCTCCTCCGATGACCGAAGGGATGTTCCCCTGTAGCAACTGCCACGCCACCATGGAGGTGAATCGAAAAAAACGGGAACTAAAAGAAGAACATTCGCAGATCAAACTCCATCATGCCGAGACGATGCGGTGGTGTCTCGACTGTCATGATGCAAAAAATCGAGATAAGTTGCGATTGTACAACGGGGAGCTGATAAACTTCACGGAGAGTTACCGGCTCTGTGGTGAATGTCACGGGCCTCAATACGGCGATTGGAGGGCAGGCGTTCACGGGAAAAGAACAGGATACTTTATGGGGTCTGGGAAAAGGACTTACTATCTCTGTGCTCATTGCCATGACCCCCATGAGCCGAGATTCAAACCCTTGAAACCCGAACCGCCACCCGCCCTTCCGACGAGTAGAAAGCATGGAGAATAAGAAATATAGTCGAAGAGAATTCCTTCGTAACGTTTCGTTGACTGCTGCGGCAGGTCTTTCCATTCCACTCTTTTCTTCTTGTTCAAAGGAAGAAGCGGAGGATTTTTTACAGAAACATTTCCGGGAAATGACATCGGATGAAAAGAAACGGGTCATTGCAAAGCTGGAGGAGAGATACCAACAGAAATATGGAAGGAAATTTCAAATCAGCACCCAGGAGGCTGTTCCAGATACCCTTTGGGCTTACGGTCTCGAGCTTTCCCGTTGTATCGGGTGCAGGAGATGTGTTTATGCCTGTGTGAAGGAAAACAATCAGTCCCGTCACGATCCGCAACTCCATTGGATCAGGGTTCTTAGACTCAAGAGAGGGAACCTGATCAACCTCGAAGATTCTGAACATTATTATGACCCTGACTTAGTTCCAGAAAAGGGATTCGTCTATCTTCCTGTTCAGTGTCAGCAATGTCAGAATCCTCCCTGCGTGAAGGTGTGTCCGGTCCACGCCACCTGGCAAGAACCGGATGGGGTCGTGGTCGTGGATTACAACTGGTGCATTGGTTGCCGGTACTGCATCGCTGCCTGTCCTTATAAAGGCAGGGTCTTCAACTGGGCGGAACCAAATCTTCCCAGGGAGGAGATAAACCCTTCTGTCCACTATCTCGGAAACCGGCCCAGAATGAAGTGCGCTGTGGAAAAATGCACCTTTTGTATCCAAAGGGTGAGACAAGGGAGATATCCGGCCTGTGTGGAAGCTTGTCCGACGGGAACCAGGAAGTTCGGCAACCTCCTCGATCCGAACAGTGAAATGCGTTACATCATCGATCGAGAGCGGGTCTTCCGGCTTAAGGAAGATTTAGGTACAGAGCCGAAATTCTATTACTTCTTTGAAGCATAGAGAAATGTATGGAAAAGTGGCGAGACATACTGAATGAAACATGGCATTTTTACAAGAGGACCCTGACTCTTGTGGCCACTGGGAGCAAGTTATACTATGCCTGGTGCCTCTCCCTCATTGCGATCATCATCATCGGCCTCCTCTTCTATATGAAACAACATGAGATCGGGTTGATCGCAACAAACATGAATGACCAGGTGTCCTGGGGACTCTACATCGCCAATTTCACCTATCTCGTCGGGGCTGCCGCAGCTGCAGTGCTTCTAGTGATTCCCTCTTATGTCTACCATTTCAAACCGATTAAAGAGATTGTCGTCCTTGGAGAACTCTTCGCCGCCTCTTCTATCGTCATGGCCATTCTTTTTGTGATGGTGGACCTCGGCAGGCTAGACCGGGTTTGGCACATGCTCCCCGTCTTGGGTTCGATGAACTTTCCCCAATCGCTTCTGGCGTGGGACGTGCTTGCTCTCAACGGTTACTTGTTCCTCAATCTCCTCATCCCTATCTATCTTCTGGTCAAATTCTACTACCGGAAAAATCCCAACTGGAAATTCATCCTTCCTTTTATCTTACTCTCGATCCCTATGGCAGTCGCCATTCACACGGTCACGGCCTTCTTATATAATGGGCTTCCTGCCCGGCCTTTCTGGAATGCATCGATCCTTGCTCCGAGGTTCCTGGCCAGCGCTTTCTGTTCAGGTCCTGCCATCATCATCATCATTTTTCAGATCATCCGGAAAGTCTCTATACACCACATAGAGATTGAGGATGAGGCCCTCTTCAAGATATCAGAGCTAATCGCTTACGCCATGTTTCTCAACCTTTTCCTTCTTTCGGCTGAGCTATTCAAAGAGTACTATTCTCAAACCGTTCATATTGCAGCCTTTAAATACCTGTTCGAAGGCCTTCATGGCCACAATCAGCTGGTCCCCTGGATATGGGCGGCTATGACGATGAATGTCATTGCCTTCTTCATCTTTCTAATTCCTCAAACCCGGAAACGATTAACCACACTAAATCTGGGCTGTTTGCTTGTCATCATTGGCGTGTGGATTGAAAAAGGACCTGGTTTCGTCATACCGGGATTTGTCCCGGATCCTCTGGGTGAGATCTTCGAATATCTCCCCAATCTCTTAGAGCTTACAGTCTCCTTTGGAATCTGGGCAACGGGACTTCTCATCTTCACTCTCTTGATGAAGGTGGCCATTCCTATTGAGACGGGTGCATTTACTCACACTGAGTATGAAAAAGGGATGACTACTTTTCGGACTCGCTGACAGCCTTCGCCGGGAAAAGAAATGCTATAGGGCAACAAAAAAAGTTTGCATTTTAGATAAAGTGTTGTTATAAGGGAGCAATTAGGCTTTTTAAGGGGGATAAAACCGAACTCAAGGCTCTTAGGGAATGAAACCCTTCCTCATCGGATTGGCGGCTGGAGTTCTTTTACTCTTCGTCCTCATCAGTCTCGGTGTCGGTTCTAAAACCGGGCAGCCCATCTCTTTCAATCATAAAAAGCATTTGGAACAAGGATTGGAGTGCGATGCATGTCATCGCTTCTATAAAACCGAAGCCTTCTCCGGATTGCCCGATCTAAACACCTGCCTCGAATGCCATAAAGAACCTGTAACCAAATCCCCGGAAGAAGAAAAAATCAGACAATTTCGAAAAAAGGGAGACGTGATTCCATGGAAGCATGTTTATCAAGAACCTGATCATGTCTTCTTTTCTCACCGGCGCCATGTGGTTCTGGGCAAGTTGCAATGCCAGACCTGTCACGGGAATATCGGACAAAGAGAAGCACCTCCCACGAAACCATGGGTGAAGATGACGATGAGTTGGTGTATGGATTGCCATACCAAGAATAAAGTAACCAATGATTGTTTAGCATGTCATGTTTAGAAAATGGAATATTGGAATAATGGAAGACTGGAATAATGGGTTAATGCATCTTCTTTACCCAATATTCCATTGTTCCACCTTTCCATCATTCCGAGTGGACAGAACATGAAGATCAATCGCAGAGACTTCTTAAAGATGGGTGGAGGCGTCGGGGTCGCCATTGCCCTGGGGGGCGGTTTCTGGAAATGGTCCCAATTCCCTGTTGCGGAAAATTCATACGGGCCTGAGAGGTGGATCCCTACCGTCTGCGGACAGTGCCTGGGCGGCTGCGGGGTGCTGGTCAGGGTGATTGATGGATGGGCGGTTAATATTGCAGGAAACCCTCTCCATCCGGTCAACCGTGGAACCCTATGCCCCAAGGGAATTGCAGGCCTTCAGGGCCTCTATGATCCTGACCGCATTCGAACTCCTCTAAAGAGGAAAGGGAAGAGAGGCGAAGGTCGATGGGATCCTATCTCCTGGGATGAGGCCCTGTCCACCGTCAGCGAATCATTGAAAAAACTTCGAAAAAATGGAGAGCCCCATCGCCTTGCCATGTTAGGGGGAAGATATAGAGGATTAATGAGATCCCTCTGGGAACGCTTTCTGGAGGCCTTTGGATCGCCCAATTATATTGACAACCAGTTCCAATGGGAAGGTCCGTGTGCAGAGGGCCTCTTTCTCACCCAGGGAATATACTCTTCGCCTGCTTATGATTTCGAAAATGCCCGTTATCTCCTTTCCTTCGGCTCCGGACTCCTGGAATCCTACTGGTCTCCTGTGCAGGCGCTCAGTGCCTATGGCCAATTCAGAAGAGGAAATCCGGACCGCCGCGGCAAGTTGGTTCAGATCGAACCCCGTCTCTCTGTCACCGCCATCAAAGCGGATGAGTGGGTTCCAATCCAGCCGGGGACGGAAGGACTGTTTGCCCTCGGTATCGCAAATATGATGATCAAGGAGGGGCTTTATAACAAGGAATTTGTCGCCACCTTCGGTTCCGGCTTCGAAAATTGGACAGACGCAAGAGGAAAAGAACATCTCGGCTTCAAGGAATTTGTCCTCTCGGAATACGACTCTGATGTCGTGTCACGGCGGACGGGTGTCCACGTTGATTCGATCATCCGCTTGGCACGAGAGTTTGCGTCAAACCAACCCTCACTCGCCCTCGGCTTTCGAGATCGTCCTTTCCATCAGATGGCCGTCTCGATCCTCAACGGACTCGTTGGCAACATCGATACCTCGGGAGGGCTCCTCATCCCGACGGCGGTTCCCCTTCAATCTCTTCCGCCTTTCGGAAAAGATGCTGTCGCTGAAAAAGGACTACGGGTGGAGAGAATCGACGGCGGAAAAAAATCTTCCTTGATGTTCCAACCGCCCTATCCCTTTGCCAGCAATGTCATCTCTGGAAAACCTTATCGCCCAGAGGTCCTGTTTATCTATTATTCCAATCCTCTCTTTTCGAATCCAAATCCTGATCTCTTCTCAAAGGCTTTTGCAGAAATCCCTTTGATCGTCAGTTTTTCCCCTTACATGGACGACACGGCGCTGCAGGCGGACCTCATTCTGCCCGACCGGACTCCGCTCGAGCGATGGCAGGATGATTCCGTCTTCTTGAACAAGGGCTTTCCGGTTCTCGGCATCCGACAACCAGTGATTGAGCCTCTCTACCAGACAAGAGCTACCGGCGATGTGCTGCTTCAAATCACTAAATCCTTAGGGGGAGAGATCCAGAAGGCTTTTCCATGGGATGACTTTAAAGAAGTTTTGCTTTACGGGATCAAAGGGGTTTTCGACGCAAAAAGGGGCGACGTTTTCGGCCTCCAATTCGAACAAGCGTGGACCCGTCTTCTTGAGAGGGGAGGATGGGCAGCCCCCTCCTACAAGACCTTTGAGGAATTCTGGAAACAGCTTCAGGAGAAAGGGGGATGGTGGGACCCCATCTATGATTTCAAAGAATGGGATCGGGTCTTTAAAACCCCCACAAAAAAGTTCGAGTTTTATGCGCAAGGATTAAAGCAAATTCATCCTGCCCCGGCTTCCAATGACCTGAAAGATGCCTCTTTCTTCCCCCATTGGGAGGAATCGGAAAAGGTGAGTGATAAGAAAGAGTACCCATTCGATCTCAACATATTTAGAACGATGACCCTAACAGGGAGCCGCAATGCGAATCAGCCATGGCTTCAGGCGAGCGTCGGGTCTTACGTATTTGAGAAGTGGGAAACATGGGTGGAAATCAATCCGGAGACGGCGAAGCGGCTCGGAGTCAACGATGAAGACTGGGTATGGGTGGAATCTCCGAAGGGAAAAATGAAAGCAAGGGCAAGGCTTTATAAGGGAGCCATGCCGGAGGTGGTGAGCATTCCCTTTGGGGAGGGACACAAATCGGGAGGCCGTTGGTCCAAGAACCTGGGAGAAAATCCTTATCGACTTATCGATGGAGATTTGGATCCCTTGACCGGATGCCCGATCAACAAATCCACACGCGTCAAAATCTATAAGGCCTGATCTAATGACTAATGTCAAAGGTCAAATAACAAAGTTCAAATCAATGTCAAATCTCAAAGTTCAAATTCTGAGAATCATTTTGTTTCATTTTTGACATTTGGGCTTCTTTTGCCATTTGGATTTTGCAATTTGAAATTGTGGGTTATTTATGCATCGTTGGGGAATGGTCATTGACTTAGATAAATGTACGGCCTGCCAGGCTTGCGTGGTCGCGTGTCAGGCAGAAAACAATGTGGCGATCATTGGACCGGAGGAGGCCGCTAAGGGCCGCACGATTCACTGGATCGAATTGATACCTTACATCGAAGGAGAGTACCCGCATATCAAAGCCAGGCTTCTTCCACGACCATGCATGCATTGTGATAATCCTCCGTGCACCAAGGTCTGCCCGGTCTATGCGACCTACATCAACGAAGAAGGACTCGTAGGACAGATCAATTACCGATGCATCGGTTGCCGGTACTGTACCACGGCATGCCCTTACACCGTCAAATCCTTTAACTGGTATCCACCCGAATGGCCAAGGGAGATGAAAGGTTCTCTGAATCGAGATGTCTCCATCCGGACAAAGGGGGTCGTGGAGAAATGTACGTTTTGTAGCCACCGGCTTCTCCGCGCAAGAGAAAAGGCAAAGATCGAAGGGAGAGACCTGCTTCCCGAAGATTATATCCCGGCCTGTGTCCAGGCGTGCCCAAGCGGTGCTATGTACTTCGGCGATCTGAACGATCCCAACAGCGTCGTATCCATGCTCTCAAGGGAGAGAAGAGCCTTCAGACTCCTGGAGGAGCTGGGCACGGAGCCTAAGGTCATTTATTTGTCAGAAGGAATGTAATGGAAGAAAAAGAGTTAACGTTAGAAGAAGATGCCATTCTCTTTGAACCCATCCGAAGAACAGGCAGACCTTTCTATCTCACCCTCTCCATCCTCGTGGCTGTCATCCTGTGGGCAGCTTGGGCCTACCTACACCAATACCGCCAAGGACTGGGCGTCACCGGATTGGCCAGGCCGATCTTTTGGGGGGTCTATATCACGAACTTCGTCTTCTTCATCGGAATCAGCCATGCCGGCACGCTTATCTCTGCCATTCTCCGTCTCGCAAAGGCAGAATGGAGAAGGTCGATCACCCGGTCCGCAGAAGTGATTACGGTCCTCGTCCTCTTTTTCGGTGTGGGAAACATCCTCATGGACCTTGGAAGGCCTGACCGGATGTTCAACATCATCCGCTTTGCTCAATTTCGATCTCCCCTTCTCTGGGACGTCTCGAGCATCACTGTTTATCTCACGGCCAGCTCAATTTACCTCTTTCTTCCCTTGATTCCTGACATCGCCCTTTTAAGGGATTACAGCGGAAAGCGAAAATGGTTTTACCGAATCTTTGCTTTGGGCTGGAGGGGAACAGAAAGGCAGCATCGCTTATTAGAAAAAGGAATCGCCTTTATGGCGATTCTGGTCATCCCGGTAGCTATCTCGGTTCACACGGTGGTCTCTTTTGTTTTTGCAATGACCATTCAACCGATGTGGCATAGCGCGATCTTCGGCCCTTATTTCGTCGCCGGGGCAATCTTCTCTGGCATCGCCGGTCTCATCGTCGCGATGAATTTGATTCGAAAAGTTTATCATCTGGAGGATTATCTCAGGCCTGTCCATTTCAACAATCTTGGAATTCTTCTTTTGATCATGACCCTGCTCTGGTTCTATTTCACCTTTACAGAATATATTACGGTCTATTACGGCGGTGAACCCATTCATATGACCATTTTCTGGTCAAAGTTTACCGGAAGATTTGCACCCTATTTTTGGGGGATGTTTCTGTTCTGCTTTGTCATTCCCCTGCCCCTCTTAGCCCTTAGAAAGACGCGAACACCTTTGGGGACTTTAATCGCATCGATCTCCGTTATAATTGGCATGTGGCTCGAAAGATTTGTGATCGTCGTCCCTACCCTGACCAACCCGAGGCTTCCCAATGAGGCAGTCATCTATTCTCCAACCTGGGTGGAGTGGTCCGTTTTAGCTGGCTGCGTTTCCTTTTTTGTCCTTCTCTATATGATCTTCACTAAAATCTTTCCCATCGTGTCGATTTGGGAGATAAGGGAAGGAAGAGAGAAATCGATGGCTGAAGTTCAAGAAAGAATCAAAACATACCTGCCAGGGATAGGCGTCGAATAAACTTCAATGACCAGTTGTCAATGAGCAATGACCATTGAAAAAAACGGATAAATGGAACGGGTATCATGATATGGGGGTTTTACCGTTAATTGCCAATTCACCATTGAGCATTTTAGATCGATCTTTCCACGGAGTTTCATATGATTAAAAAAATGTTTATACTCGCCGGGGCCGCTTCGCTCCTTATTGCCTCGTCTCTTTTTGCCCAACCTCCTCTCCCCCAGGATCCGACGATAGGAGCCCGTCTCTTCGTCAGCAAAGGATGCGTGAAGTGTCACGCACTGAGAGGGGAAGGGGGCAAAGTGGGACCGGATCTGGGAAAGATCGATTTGGGGGATACGCAATTGGATCTGGCTGGAAAACTCTGGAACCATATCCCCTCCATGACCAAAGGGATGGAGCGGGCCAAGATCATAAAGCCAAATTTAACTGGAGAAGAGATTACAGAAATCTCTGCTTATCTTTACTTCCTCAAATTTTTTGACGACCCGGGGAATCCAACTCGGGGGAAATATCTCTTTAATGAAAAAGGCTGCAATAACTGCCATCCCCTCATCGGCAAAGGTAAGGATGGAGAGCCGGGGCTCGACCAATTTCCTCAGAATCTCTCCCCGGTCTTTTTAAGCCAGTCCATCTGGAACCACGGCCCAGTCATGATTGCCCAGATGGTCAGGATTGGAATGAAATGGCCGATCTTCGAAGGAACGGAAATGATGGACGTTCTCGAAAACATCAAAACGAATGCGAGGGGACCGAAAGATACAGCTTTCATCACACCGGGAAATCCGAGAGAAGGCAAGCAGGTTTTTATTTCGAAGGGCTGTGTCAAATGCCATGCCGTCCGAGGCGAGGTAGGGAAAGTGGCAGACGATCTTGGGAAGAAAGCCAAAACTTTCTATAAGAGCCTCACTCAGATTGCCTCGATCATGTGGAATAAGGGTCCCACGGTCTTTGCTAAAATGGCCCAGACCGCAACGGGCATTCCGAGATTCACGCCGAAAGAGATGGCTGATCTGATGGCCTACCTCTATTTCCTCCATTTCATCGACGAGCCCGGAAACTCGATAAGTGGCAGAAAGGCCTTTACAGAACTGGGATGTTCCAGGTGCCATGGCTTAGATGGAAAGCCGGGAGAATTAATGAACATCGATCTCTCGAAATATCAGAAGGTCGCCAACCCCATGGAGATCGTAGCAGGCATCTGGAATCACAGCGCGGAGATCGAGAAGGCGTTGAAGGAGAAAGGAATTTCCTGGCCTCGGTTCAAGAAAGGGGAGCTGGCCGACCTTCTCGAATATATCCGAACTCCCCGAAAGAAGTAGAAAGGAAACAAGATGAGACGACTCGGTATCTGGCTCTTTGTTGCTCTCCTGTTTTGGAGTGGAATCTTTTTTAGTGGTTGGGCAGAAGCAGAAAAGAAAGAAGAGTATCTCCTTCCGGGAGACATCAAAGAGGGATGGCGGGTTTTCTACCAGAAGGGGTGCAGTCAGTGCCATTCGATTTGGGGAGAGGGGGGAAAGGGAGGGCCAGACCTGGGCACCCTTCCCCAGCCTTACGTTACACAATCCCAATTAGCCGCATTGATGTGGGACCACGGACCCGAAATGTGGGGAAGAATGAAGGCAAAGAAGATTCCCCTTCAGAAAATAGACAAAAAAGAGATGGCAGATCTCTTTGCCTTCCTTTATTTCATCCGGTATATGGATGAACCAGGAGATATTAAAAAAGGAAAGCAACTATTAGAAACGAAGGGGTGCATGAATTGTCACGCTCTGAAAGAAGGTGAGAAAGGAGATCTCAGTCGTTGGGGAATGTATACGAATCCCATCTTATGGGCTCAGATGATGTGGAATCATTCTCTTCAAATGGAGCAGGAGATGAAGAAAAAAGGGGTTCCCCGGGTCGAATTCAAGGGGAATGAAATGGTCGATCTCATCGCCTATATCCGAAGTGTCAGTCCCAAGAAGGAAAAGGTTTATCTCTCGCCGGGTGACCCCAGAACGGGGGAGAAGTTATTTGTTGAAAAAGGATGCACCCAGTGTCATGGGCCCGGAAGGGAAGTCGATTTAACGAGAAAGAAAGACTTTCCAAGGACCTTGGCCCAGTTAGCTGGAATGATGTGGAATCATTCCCGTGAGATGTGGAGAAGAATGGAGGAAAAAGGGATTACCCGTCAAAATCTCTCTTCCCAGGAGACTGCCGACCTCATTGCCTACCTTTTTTCAATCCGCTACTTCGATGAACCCGGAGATTCGGAAAGAGGAAGAACCATCTTCATCAAGAAACAATGTAGCCTTTGCCATGTGAAGGGATCCAAACAGCTGGATCTCTCTGGTTTGAAAGGTCAGATCTCTCCGATTTTGATGGCGGCGATGATGTGGAACCATGGACCAGAGATGTTAGAAAAAATGAGAAAAGCCAAAGTCCCCTGGCAGAAAATCGACGGGAAAGAAATGGTTGACCTGATGGAGTACTTGAACCGTGGACAATAACCAAATTCCAAACTCCAATCATCAAATAATGACCGAAATTCCAATCGCCCCCTCACCCTTCCCTCTCCCCCTGCCTACCGGCAGGCAGGCGCTGGGGAGAGGGTGGTGAGAGGTTGGAGTCTAGTTTTTGGGATTTGGTGCTTGCTCCGAAGGAGTTGAACATGATCTCAACGGACTGGTTAAAAAAAACAGAATTGTTTAAAACTCTCGACGAATCCCAGCTCAGCGCCTTGCTTTCACATTCCTCGGTTGAATCTTTCCATGAGGGTAAGACAATTTTTCGTCAAGGAGAAGAAGCGAATCACCTCTACCTTCTGATTGAAGGAATGATTGATCTTTCGCTCAAAACCGGAGAAAAAATTGATTTTCTCTCTTCAAAAGTCGAAAAAGAAGGAGCGGCCTTCGGGGTCCCGTCTCTCATCGAACCTTTCCGTTACAACGTCACAGCTACATGCTTAAAACCTTCAAAAGTTTTTGTTATCGATGCCGCTCGTGTTAGAATCGAAATGGAAAAGGACCCAAGGATGGGGATGGAGATATTGAAGAAGCTTGTCTCCATCTATTTTAATCGTCTGAATGAGATGCGCTTAGGAATCTCTAACTTTCTCAGGGTTTTTAAATTGAAAACACCATAACTCGACCTCTCATGGACCAATTTTACATCGAAATCCCGAATGAACTTTGGTTTGAAGAGAACATCGGATGCGAGAATGCCTGCCCTGTCAACACCCGTGCCCCCCAGTATATCTCAGCAATCCGGGAAGAAGACTATAACTTGGCCTTTGAACTCAACCGAGGAGACAATCTATTCCCGGCCATCCTGGGACGAATCTGCGTTCACCCCTGTGAAGAAAAGTGCCGAAGAGGCCTGCTCATTGACCTGCCTATTTCCGTCTGCTCATTAAAGAGAGCCTGTGCCGACTTTAGAACGCTCGCCGGCCGGAGCAAAGAGGTCATCCATAAACGGGACAAAAAGGTCGCGATCATCGGGGCAGGCCCTTCTGGGCTTTCAGCAGCCAACGATCTCGCAAGATTGGGTTATTCAGTGACGCTTTTTGAAACATTTCCCATTTCCGGCGGAATGCTCAACGTAGGAATCCCCCCCTATCGTCTTCCAAGGGAGGTGGTGCAGCAGGCAATCGAGGAAGTAGAACGATTGGGAGTGAAAATTATGACCGGGACTCCAATCGGAAAAGAGTTCAATTTAGAAAGTCTGAGAAGGCAGTACGATGCCGTCTATATTGCTGCGGGTGCACATAAAGCCGAAAAGCTGGCAATCCGGGGAGAAGAGCTCCAAGGCGTGATCCACGGTGTAACCTTTATGCGAATGGTCAATTTGAAAGAGGACCTGAAAGTTGGCGAAAGAGTTGCAGTTGTCGGAGGTGGAAACGCAGCGATGGACGCCGCCCGTTCTTCCTTACGATTGGGGGCAAAGGAGGTCTTTATTCTATATCGAAGGACCAGAGAGGAGATGCCTGTTGATCCCAGGGAATTAGAGGAGGTTGAGGAAGAAGGTATCCGAGTGAATTTCCTTACTCAGCCTAGACAGGTTCTCTCCAAGGATGGCACAAACGTTTCAGGTGTCCGGTGCATTCGAAACCGATTGGGCGAACCCGAAAAAGATGGCCGTAGAAGACCCTTTCCCATCGAAGGTTCTGAATTCGATATCGACATCGATCTTCTCATCCCGGCAGTCAGCCAATCCCCGGACATCTCCTTCCTTCCGGAGGAGATTGGTCTCGAAATTTCTAAGTGGGACCGTTTGTCCGTCAATCCAGAAACTTTTGAGACAAACGTCCATGGGATCTTTGCCGGAGGAGACTTTATCACAGGCCCCCGGGACGTTATCAGAGTGATCGCCGACGGGAGGACGGCAGCCCTTTCCATCCACCGATATCTGAGTGGGGAGCGGCTCGAAAAAAAACCTGCCTACTTTACCCCGGTTGCAGAGGTCAAAATCGATTCCACTCTGGAGAAGATCCCTCGACAGAGAATGGACATGCTTCCCATCCAAGAAAGAAAGTCGATTGACCGCGAAGTGGAATTGGGCTTTTCCAAAGAGGTCGCCCTCAAAGAGTCTGTACGATGTCTCCAGTGCCATCTCTTCACCATCTTCGACCGGACGAGATGCATCCTTTGCGGTGGGTGCGTCGACATCTGCCCCAAGAATTGTTTCCGAATGGCAAGGCTCGATGAAATAAGGGGGAACGGAAACTTGTCTAAGCTGGTTGAATCTTTGTACAATGTTTCGATGGAAGAGGCTCAAAAACTCAACCTGGCCACCGTCATCTTCAAAGAAGAATCCCGCTGCATCCAATGCGGTCTGTGCGTTAAACGATGTCCCACGGGAACCATCACCATGGAGGAGTACCATCGTCAATCTGCCTTTTACAGGGGGGATACCACCTAACACGATTCAATAAAGACAGGTCGCCCTTTTTTCGTTGTTCTCGCAGATTTGTGGTATATTGAAAAGGCATGAAGAAAAGAATAGTCCAGCGCATCTCAGATTCGGCATTTTGGCGCTCAATCTTCCGGACCGGGATGCCGGATACGGATCTGAAGCGGTCCCTTCTCATCTACAATAACTTCTTCCTCCATATTTTCCCGGCTAAGATCAAACGCCATGGCCTCAAATTCGCATACACGTTCTGTCTGGGCGGAATCTCTTGCCTCCTCTTCATCATTCTTACAATCACCGGCATCCTCCTGATGTTCCATTATACGCCTTCGACTGAAAGAGCCTATTTCGATATGCAGGCTCTGGCCCTCATTTTCAATGGTAAAATTCTCAGAAACTTACATCGGTGGTCCGCACATGCGATGGTGGTAACCGTCTTTTTACATATGGTCAGGGTGTTTTATACACGTTCCTACCGACCTCCCCGCGAATTTAATTGGGTGGTCGGAATCCTTCTTTTCATCCTCACCCTTGCTCTCAGCTATACGGGATATCTCCTCCCCTGGGATCAGCTTGCTTATTGGGGAATTACCGTAGGTACTACTATCATGAGCTACACCCCTTTTATCGGGAATTATGTTCGTTTCTTTCTGCTGGGAGCGGATGAGGTGGGCCATGAAGCCTTGCTTCGTTTTTATGTGGTGCACTGTGTGGAGCTTCCCCTGATCATCGGTGTCCTGATGGTGGTTCATTTCTGGAGGGTAAGAAAAGATGGAGGGATATCAGGGCCGTTGTGAAACTCAGTTTTTGAGTTCGGAGTTCAGAGTTTGGAGTCTAAATATTTAAATGCTCCGAACTAATTACTCCGAACTTATTAGTAAATGAGGCAAACATGACCAAACAAGATAGTGATAAGGTCTTTATCAAGGACCCCGACAAGACCTATGGTCTTATGGAGATTGTGGACGGAACCTCACGGATGGTGGAGAAGGCTCCGGAGGACACGGTGGAAACCTTTCCCCATTACATCATCCTTCTAACGATTTGTTCTTTGGCCGTCACCTTCGTCCTTCTCCTCGTCTCCCTTTTCTTCGATGCGCCCTTAGAAGATCTTGCGAACCCCCTTGTCACTCCCAATCCCGGCAAAGCCCCCTGGTATTTTACAGGAATTCAGGAGTTGATCCACTACACGAATAAACCCGTGATTCCGGCAATCATCGTCCCTATTCTTATCTTCCTATGGCTTTTTTTGATACCCTATATTGATAGGAAACCAAGAACTCGATTTGCATCTCTTTTTAATCGAATCTTTATCGGTGGTGAGAAGCGGAGAATCTTAATCACATTATTCACCATCTTCATTTGCGGAGCTCTTATCTTTACGATCATCGGATCTCTTTTCCGGGGAGAAAACTGGAGCTTTATCCTGCCATGGAAATAAAGAATGATGAAAAGATAGCCACTGACAAAAAATCCATCTCCCGAAGGAGATTGATCACTTATGCGTGGATCGTGGCTGGCGCCATTGTGATCGGCGAGCTCATCGGCGGGGTTTTTGCATTTCTTTGGCCGAGAAGGAGACGGGGAAGAGAGGAGAAGATCTTCATCGCCGGGAAGGCGTCCGATTTCAAGATAGGTGAGATCGTGGCTTTTCGGAAGGAAAAGACCTTCGTGGTAAGATTAGAAGGGGGATTCCTGGCAATCTCTTCGATTTGTACTCATCTCCATTGTATCGTTAATTGGAATGCCATGACCAAAAGGTTTGAATGCCCTTGCCATGGTGCTAAGTTTAATAAAGAAGGAGAAGTTCTCGAAGGTCCTCCTCCCAGACCCTTGGACATTCACAAACTTGAAGTTGCCGCAGGAAATGTCGTGATCGATACTGAGGTAATAATCGAAAGGAAAAAGTTCGATCCTTCTCAGTTAGTTAAGGTTTAGAGAAACCCGATGGATAAGAAAATCCTCTTAGCGACAGTATTGACCGTGGCCATCGCCGCCTTTCTCACCGCTTACTGGCTATTAGAACCCTATCGTGTGAAGGGGGAGGCCGAAAGGATGAGGTCAAAGGCCGCTGCGAAAGGGAAGATTCTCTACATGACGCACTGCGCCCGATGCCATGGGGAGAAGGGGGGGCCTCAGAGAGGAATCAGGCCGATCAACTCAAAGGACTACCTTAAGAACGTGGACGACAGCATTCTTCACAAAATCATTGAACGAGGAATACCGGGAACGGGGATGGTTGCCCTGGGTGACAAAGAGGGGGGTCCCCTCAATCCGGAACAGATTAACGACTTAGTGGCTTTCATTCGGAGCTGGGAGAAGACGGCACCCACCCTTCCAATGGAAGAAGCTCCCCCAAAGACCATTTTCGTTCAAGAAGGAGCAGCTTATGTGGGCTCCGAATCTTGCATTGGATGCCATGAAGACCTGAACAAAGAAAAAATCAGTGCCTGGAGAAAGTCCCCCATGGCTACAAAAGCTTTCTCCGATATCAAAGCTGAAAAAGACAAAACCAAATGTATCCCCTGCCATGCGACAGGGTATGATCCTGAGAAGAAAACGTACAAAGAGGAGAACGTCGGGTGTGAAGCATGTCATGGGCCGGGAGAGAAATATCAGGAGATGATGATGGGCGCAAATGCCCAGGAGGGTGGGAAAATAGCCAAGGGAAATGCCTTGAAGTCCTGCCCCCGTTGCCATCATCCCCATATTGGAAAGGAAGAACACATAACGCTGGCAAGGAAGGGCCTGCTATCCTATCCATGAGGAAAATAGAAATAAGCCAACGCTTGTTTTTTTCCTTAAGGTTGTGTTAAATAAAATGTATTTAAGGGGGGTGCACCGATTATGTCGGTCACCCTTCTTTTATTATGATCTCACGAAAGGAGGATGGATTTGATGAAAAAGCTTTCAGCTTGGGCAGGGCACATTTCTCTTCTCTTCTTGATCCTCGTCCCTTCCTTGACCATGGCTCAGGCGACTTTTGTCGGCTCCAAAAAGTGCATGTCCTGTCATCATTCGATCTATGAGACATGGAAGGATACCCTTCACAACAAATCTCAACAGATCTTAAGCCGCACGAATGACACGTTGGTAGTCGATTGGAAGGGAATGCTTAAACTAAAAGCCGGAAATATTCCGGAGGTCTTTGTCCGATTGGAGGACGGACCGGGAGACGTTCATCAGGCCATCTTACTGGATGGAAAAGACCTTTCCAAAGGGGTCACTTATAACGTGGCGCGGACTTTCGGGGGATGGGGCTGGAAACAGCGCTATCAAATCAGGATTGGGAACAACCATTATATCCTCCCCTTTCAATGGAACCAGGCGACCTCCCGATGGGTCCCCTACAACCTCCAGGACTGGTATAAAGAAGATGGCAGCCTCAAGACACCCGCCGTTGAAAAATCATTCGAGATGAGTTGCGCGGGCTGCCATAATACCGGGCTCGAGCTAAAGAAAGTGCAAAAAGGATATGAATCCAAGTATGTCGAGCTCAATATCGGATGTGAAAAGTGCCACGGCCCTGGCTCCGAACATGCCAAGTCTCCAAGGACCAAAGGAAAAATCATCCATCCCCGAAAACTACAGTATGAAAGAAGCCTCGAAGTTTGCGGACAATGCCATTCGAGAGGCGTAAGCGTTCCGAACGGGACTTTCGAATTCCCATGGAACGACAAGGATAATAAACCCTATAAGGTCGGAGAGTCCCTATCCAGTTATTATCAATTTAAACCGGGAACCTGGGGAGATCCGCGAGCGCATTCCAAATCCCAGCATCAGCAATGGCTCGATTTTCAAAAGAGTGGCCACTTTTTTGCACGGGTTCACTGTTTTGATTGTCACAATCCTCACGGGGGACCAAGCCGATCCCAACTCGTCAAAGCGGACTATAACAATACGCTCTGTCTTTCGTGCCACGGCAAAGACAAGAAATTCGCAAACCCATGGGCCATCCGGGTCCATACCAAGCACAACTATGCCCCGGAAACCAGGGGAACCAGCCGATGTTCCTCCTGCCATATGGTCAAAACAGCCTCTTCAGCCGAGGCCGGAGATATTCACTCCCACGACTTCAGAATCATCAGTCCCCGGGTAAGCCTGGAGATGTTCGAGAAAGATCCTAAAAATGTGGTGCCGAATTCATGTAACGGCTGTCACACGGAATGGAGTAAGGATGAGGGAGGGTACAAGGCCGGGGCAAGAGCTTTTGAATCTCTGTTTTTAAAATAAGCAAACCCAGGAAGAGGCCTGAAAACATATTGGAAAGCCTCTTCCTTTGATATTTTCTATTCCCCACCCTATCCTGGCCTTCTAAGGAACGGTTTCCAACGGTTCCGGTCCCTAAATCCTTGTCTTAATGGAAGCCTCTCTCCAGCCTCTTGTGGAGAACGCGCACCATGCGTTCCGTGAAGTTTCAACCTTGTCTTAACGGAACTTACTTTCGAACCACAGAGGCGCGTCAATGACAAAGAAGACATTCAGTGCTTATTGAGAAAACCAGAGGCCGAAGATTTGCTCGACCAGTTCCTTCTTCCTTTTCAACATCTCCTGTTTTGATTTGCAGCGGACCGTACCCGCGGCCGCTCCCGGGTGGCCGTCCCCGATATTTAAGGTACGCATGATTTCTCCGATATTTTTACTACGGTCTGGTCTATTCCCATTGATGGAGAGGGACATCGAAAGGCCGAGGTGATTGCTCTTCACCCCTTGGTGATCCGTCAGGTTATAGATTTCCAAAACACCGAGAGCCCCCGGATAGATGAGAAAGGAGAGATTCTTGATGAGATGGGGTCTCCGCTGATAAGAGGTGAGATCGACCACAACCACCTCTTTTCTTTCGTCCTGTTCAATGAAATAAGAGGCATCCCGGATGATTTGAAGCATCCGCCCCTCTTCCTCTCGATATTGTTTCAACCTCTTCTGGACAAAGTCGAGATGCGATACCTCCGCAATAGAACGGTCTCGGATTTGTTGAACCAGGTTTCTCATATAACCGGCTTGATCCTCCGTTGATTGGAAACGGACCTTCAACGTTAAATCGATCACTTTCCCGGGGGTCTCCCTCCTCCAATCCTCGATTGAAGAATAAGAAAAACTGTCAATTACATCCGCCTCCTCTACGGCCTCCGAAAAATAGGGAGGTGGTGGTTCGGCTTCACAAAAATATTCGTAGACAACCCGGCTGCAGCTCGGTTTTAAATCGAACCGGCCGGGGATCGACTTGGGATCGATCTTGCGAAGAGCCAATTCCTGAACATTTCCTTCGTGATGATCGAACCAGAGTCCACATTGGAGAGGGTAAGGCAGATCACAGACCACGTCCTTCTCGGTGATCGTGATTTGAGAGCGCGCAATGGTCATGGGGCCTACAAAGATCACCTTCTGTATTTTCAAGACCCATGAGCAGAGGGACGCGCTGACAATGCCATCGAAGTCATTGTGCGTAACGATCTTATCGTATCCTTCTAAGGCTGGGCGATCTGTGATTGGCATCGGTCGCAGTCCTTGCAGGCTGCTAAAAAAGAGTCATCTTTCTCTGCAACCTGTGGAAACATTCTAACAGGGCTCAAAGGCCAGGTCAATTTCGGAATTGACAAATCAAAGAGGATGGGTTAAACATGAAATTGAAATTCAATTTCAAAATCGGATATGCCATTGAAAAACAGTCTCTTTCGGGCACGCATTTCTGGAGAAGGCCTGAAGGCAACCAAACAGCGAGAAGAGATCCTCACCATCTTTCTCAATTCTTCCGGACACAAGAATCTTGCCCAAATCTATGCGCAGGTCGCTAAAACAAATCCTAAAATCGGCTACGTGACCGTCTATCGTACCCTCAAGCTCCTCGCTCGCCTTGGCCTGGCAACCCAACGAAAATTTGCAGACGGAGAGACCCGATATGAACCCGCTTCGGAAGGAAGCCATCACGATCACCTGATCTGCATGGATTGCGGAAAGATTATTGAATTCGAGGACCGAGCCCTCGAAGCCCTTCAGAACGGAATTGCCAGACGTCATCGGTTCAGGATCTCCCACCACCGCATGGAGCTCTACGGTCGATGTGAGGAATGCAATCGGAAGAAGCGAACCGCCAGGAGGAAAAGTTAAGGATGGCATCTTCCGTTAGGGCTGACTTACGACAGGCAGATGGCTCCGGAGAAAAAGTGATCCTCATTGGAAATCCGAACGTTGGGAAATCGGTCATCTTCAACTATCTCACCGGCAAATATGTCACCGTCTCAAACTATCCGGGGACGACCGTTGAGGTCTCCATTGGAACTCTGACCGCTCACGGGAAAAAACTCCAAGTGCTAGACACCCCTGGTGTCAACTCCCTCATCCCGATGTCAGAGGATGAAAAAGTCACGCGGGACATTCTCCTCAAAGAGGCCCAAAGCTATTTAATCCAGGTGATGGATACGAAAAATATTCGGCGGGGTCTTCTCATCTCGCTGCAATTGATGGAGATGGGACTTCCCTTTCTCGTCCTCTTGAATATGTGGGATGAAGCAAAGACCAGAGGTATTGAAATTAAGATCGATGCCTTATCAGAAATCCTCGGCGCCCCCGTCCTGAAAACGGTGGCCACGAGGCGAAAAGGTCTGGAGAAGATCATAGAGAATCTTCAAGCGCGATCTCCTCTTTCGATCCCCATTCACTATCCGGAGGCTATCGAAAACGGGATCGCACGGATCATCTCTTTTCTTCCCGGAACCCCAATCTCCAAGCGATCTCTGGCACTCATGCTGCTCTCCGGAGATGAAAGTCTTGCCGAGTGGGTCCACCGTAACCTTTCAGAAAATGATATTCGACAAATCGAAAAAATCCGGCAGGAGATACAGGTCCATTTTGCTGAATCGATTGGCTATCTGATCAACCAGGCCAGGCTGCGAAAGGTGGACGAGTTGGTACGGCAGGTAATGGCGATGAAAGAAGAGGCACCGAAATCCATCTCCTCATTTCTGGGCAACCTTTCCATTCACCCCATCTGGGGGATCCCTATCCTACTGTTCGTCCTCTGGATCACTTATGAATTTGTGGGAGTCTTCGGAGCCCAGATCAGTGTCAGATTCTTAGAGGAAACCCTTTTTGGAAAATGGCTCCTTCCTCCCATCACCCATCTCATTCAGCGCCTGATTCCAATCCCTTTTCTCCAAGAATTTTTTATCGGTCCTTATGGAGTCATCACCATGGCGCTCACTTACGCCATTGCCATCGTCCTGCCCATTGTCGGCTGTTTCTTTCTTGTTTTTGGTCTGATGGAGGACTCGGGATACTTACCCAGGCTCGCCGTGATGACCAATCAGGTCTTTAAAAAGATGGGGCTAAATGGCAAGGCGGTTTTGCCCATGGTTTTGGGCCTCGGATGTGACACCATGGCCACCATGACCACACGAATCCTGGACACAGAAAAAGATCGAACCATCGTGACACTGCTCTTAGCGCTCGCAGTTCCCTGTTCTGCTCAATTAGGGGTCATCCTTGGTATGTTCGCAAGTCTTCCCGTTCTCTACCTCTTTACGTGGCTCTTTATTATCGCTGGCATTCTTATACTGGTGGGTTACTTAGCATCGCGGGTGATTCCAGGCGAAGCCTCTGATTTCATCTTGGAGATTCCACCATTAAGGATTCCCCTGCTCTCCAACGTGGTGGTCAAGACTTTAGCGCGAATGGAATGGTACCTGAAAGAAGCCGTTCCCCTTTTTATTCTGGGCACCCTGATCCTTTTTGGCCTTCACAAAACAGGAATGCTAACCTTTCTCGAGAGGGCCGCCGCTCCGCTGATTGTCCATTTCCTCGGTCTTCCCGCCAGAGTCACGGAGGCATTCGTCATCGGATTTCTTCGAAGAGACTACGGAGCAGCAGGCCTATTCGTTCTGGCCAAAGCGGGACAACTCAACTCCCACCAAATCCTGGTCAGCTTAATCACCATCACCCTATTCCTCCCCTGCATCGCGCAGTTCTTTATGATGATCAAGGAGAGAGGCTTGAGGAAAGCGCTCTGGATATCGGCAGTCGTCATGCCCCTTGCCTTCGGAGTTGGAGGAATGGTCAATTTTTTGTTAAATTTTTTCGGAGTTTGATATGCAGAAACCTACTTCTTATCGATGTCCGCTCTGTGGAAAACGATTCTCTCCCGAGGAAATGAAATGCCACTCGGGATGCCTCCTTTCTAAAAACTGTGATCTTCTCTGCTGTCCTCATTGTGGATACAGTTATAAAGAACAATCCGTCATTGTCGATTTTTTAAAATCCTTATGGAGAAGAAAGGTGAAATCATGACGAAAGAATCTGAACCCAAAAGGGGTCTCCATCCAAGGATGGGGGCGTCCATTGACGGAGTCGAAGAGGATCGGATCGATGAGCTTCTCGAACTCATCTGGACCTTGAGGGAAGAGGGGGTTTCGGATATGGACCACCTTCTCGAAACAACCCGGGATATCGAAGCAAGATCCATTCTCCGCAAGATGATCAAGGATGATCTCTTTGAAATAGAAGGGAATCGAATGATCCTCAAGGAACGCGGGGAGGAGAAGGCGAGAGAGATCGTTCGACGTCACCGTTTGACGGAGAGGCTCCTCTATGAAATTTTTGAAATGTCTGAAGAGGAAGTAGAGGAAGAAGCCTGCAAACTCGAACATATTTTGAGTCCGGGGGTCACGGAGAGCGTCTGCACCTTTCTCGGCCACCCACCGACTTGCATCCATGGGAAGCCTATCCCAAGGGGGGAATGCTGTGCGAAATTCAAAAAGGAGATGAAACCTCTTGTCATCCCTCTTGAGGAGTTGGGATTGGGCGAGGAAGGTCGAATCGTCTTTATTGCTCCCAAATCACACCAGCGGCTGGATCGACTGAGCACCCTAGGAATCGTTCCCGGAAGCATCCTCAGGATGCACCAGAAAAACCCTTCCTTCGTATTGCAGATTGGAGAAACGACGATTGCGGTGGATCGGGATATCGTGAGAAATATTTATGTGAAGAGGGTTTAGATCTTCGCGGGGAAAGGTCTAATTTCTCGGGCTCTTATCAGTAATAATCGCAAGATCAAGTTCAAATTCCAAAAATCAAATGTCAAAGGAATGCCAAATGTCTAATACCAAATCTTTTCGGCTATTTGGAGTTTGAACTTCATTTGAACTTGGAACTTTGACATTTGACGTTTATTATTGAGTATCTTCTTTTTTGGCGGGCAAGCCTCCCCCGCGTTTTTCCATCTCTTCCTGAATCAACTCTCCCAAACTCGGAGTAGTGGATCCCTGATTCGAGATATATTTTTCGATCTCTGCTTTCTCTGCCTTGTCTTTCAATCCTTTGATGCTCAGTCCGATTCTCCGATCATACGGGTCGATATGAAGCACCACGGCAGATAGGGAATCCCCAACCTTCAGGACATCCGAGGGTTTTTCCACCTTCTCTCGGCTGATCTCGGAAACATGGACCAGTCCCTCAATCCCTTCTTCCAGTTCCACGAAGGCACCGAAATCCGTCACATTCGTGACCTTACCCACGACCACCTCTCCCTTTCGATATCGTCGCGCCACATCTTTCCATGGATCAGGAGTCAATTGTTTAATGCCCAATGAGAAGCGCTCATTTTTCCGATCGATATTTAAGACTACCGCCTCTACTTCCTGTCCTTTCTTGTAGAGCTCGCCGGGATGTTTGATTTTTTTTGTCCACGACATTTCGGAGACATGGACGAGACCGTCCACCCCTTCATCAAATCCGATGAAGATGCCGAAATCCGTTACGGTCTTTACCCTTCCCACAACCTTGGTCCCCACGGGATACTTCTCCTCGATCAGGGTCCAAGGATTGGGTTCCATCTGTTTCATCCCCAAGGATATTCGTCGCTTGGCTGGATCGCAGTCGAGGACCACGACGTCGACCGTGTCACCGATGTGGACGACCTTGGAAGGATGTTTCATCTTCTTGCTCCAGGTCAACTCCGAGATATGGACAAGGCCTTCCACTCCTTCTTCCAGCTCTACGAAGACTCCATAGTCTGTCAAATTGACAACTTTACCTTTGATGCGGGACCCTGCCGGATAATTCCGTGGCACGGATTCCCAAGGATCGGGCAACGCTTGCTTCAACCCCAGCGATACCTTTTCTTTCTCCCGGTCGAAGTGAAGGACCTTCACTTTGATGCGTTCTCCGATGGAGAGCTTCTCTGAAGGATGACCAATTCTGCCCCATGAAACATCCGTAATGTGGAGAAGACCGTCCATTCCACCCAAATCGATGAACGCACCATAGTCGGTAAGATTCTTCACCGTCCCCTCTACGATGTCCCCCTCCTTAAGATTTTTTAGGGTTTCCTCTCTTGACTGTTTCCGCTCCTCGTCGAGAAGAACGCGCCGGGAGAGAACAATATTGTTTCTCTTCCGGTTAAATTTGATCACCTTGAACTTTAATCGTTGTCCAATCAAGGCATCCAGGTTCCGAACCGGTTTTAAATCAATCTGAGATCCGGGCAAAAAAGCGAGGAGCCGACCGATATCGACGGAGAGCCCTCCTTTCACCTTCCCAACAATCTCTCCCTCTATGACCTCCCCTTCTCGACAGGACCTACTGATGTCCCTCCAAACCTTTATCTTATCTGCTTTTTCCTTTGAGAGGGTTAACAACCCTTCTTCACTCTCTTTTCTCTCCAAAAGCACATCGATGCGGTCTCCGATCTTCACATCGACTTTCCTGTCCCTTTTTAAAAATTCCTGCATCGGGATCTGGCCTTCCGACTTGTATCCTACGTCCACAGTCACATGATCCGGAGTAATGTCAACCACCGTTCCCCTGAGGATCTGCCCTTCTTCGAGGGTCTTCAGGCTCTCTTCATAAAGTGTCTGAAAATCTTCTCGTGGAGCCGAGTCTTCAATGCGTTCATCTCTGCGAGGAGGTTCTTTCCCCTCTCCCTTTCCCACTTCTCCTCCGGGAGAGGTCTCTTTTTTCTCTTCCTCTGCAGAAGCCAATTCTTCCTTCACCATTAATCAAACCCCTTTCTTGATAATTTTATAAAATATACCACACTGATTTAATAATTACAAATTTTTTAACCCCTTAGGACTCTTCGTTCCCTCAACGGACTTTGAAATGCGAGTCATCTCTTCCACGATCTCATCCACAGATCGGTGGGTCGAGTCAATGTAAATCGCATCATTTGCCCTCTTGAGAGGGGAATGGATCCGGTGCATATCATTTTGGTCCCTCTGCACCAATTCTTCTTCTGTTTGCTTCAAATCCACTTTTATTCCCTTGTCGACCATTTCCTCATATCTTCTTCTTGCCCTTTCATCGCTGTCAGCATCCAAATAAAATTTTACCTCTGCGCCGGGAAAAACGACCGTCCCGATATCCCGTCCTTCAAGGATTACACCGCCCCCCTTTGCCATCTCCCTCTGCATCCGAACGAGGGCTTCCCTTACCGCGCTCTGTTGCGAAATATGAGAGGCGAGGCGACTGATTTCAGGCGTGCGAATGGCTTCTGTCACATCCTGTCCGTCACAGAGAACACGAATTTGTCCGCCTTCAGGGATTAAGGTAAGATGAATGGATAAAGCCAGTTGACTGACTGCGGATTCATCCAGCGGGGAAATCGCCTTCTCTTTGACTTTTAATGCAACAGACCGATACATCGCTCCTGTGTCAATATAGATGTAACTCAATCGTTTGGCTAAGGCCTTGGCCACAGTACTCTTTCCTGCACCAGACGGACCGTCTATGGCAATGGTTAACCCTTTTTTTTTAAACGCAGCCACCATTCCAATACCTCAAAAGGTAAAGAGAATTACATCTTTCGAGGGAGAAACACACCTCCGGCCTTTCCAATAAACGGGATACCACATCAGGAAGGAATTTTCAAGGAAGGAGAAGAGAAGGCGAGCATCTCTTTTCCGATGGCGAAGACGGACCATCTCCGCCGCTCTCAGAGATTTGCAGACGCTTCCGGAGGGAAGGGATCTTGAACAAAAGTCAATCCAAAGCCCTCAGCGACAGCCTCACAGGCGACCTTCCCGTCGATCAGATTGAGGCCCTTTCTCAACGCCTCATTCTCATTCATGGCCTTTTTGTAACCCTTATCGGCAATTTGGACGACGTAAGGGAAGGTGGCGTTGGTGAGGGCAAACGTGGAAGTCCTTGGAAAGGCGCCTGGAATATTGGTCACACAATAATGGACAATTCCTTCCTCGATATAGGTGGGATTCTCGTGAGTGGTGGGGTGTGTGGTTTCGAAACATCCCCCCTGATCTACAGAGATATCCACGACAGCGGAACCGGGCCTCATCCTCTTCAGCATCTGACGGGTCACCAGCTTGGGCGCATGAGCACCCGGAATCAGAACCGCACCGATCACAAGATCGGCACCTGCGATCTCTTCCCCGATCGTCATTCGATTGGAGATAAACGTGGCAATGTGACCCTGGGTGATGTCGTGAAGATAACTCAATTTTTCCGGATGAATGTCGAGAATACTGACACGGGCGCCGATTCCCAATGCAACCTTGCAGGCATTGGCGCCGACCACCCCTGCTCCCAGGATGACCACTTTCGCCGGTGGGACGCCCGACGCACCGCACAAGAGGACTCCTCTTCCCCCATACCTCGCCTCCAGGCACATTCCTCCGGCTAAGACCGAGGCCCTCCCGGCAATCTCGCTCATGGGTCGTAAAAGAGGAAGGGATCCATCTTGAGTCTGAACCGTTTCATATCCAATCGCAATGATTCGGCGATCCATCAATTTTAAGGTGAGTTCCCTGTCAGCTGCCAGATGAAGGTAGGTAAAGAGGATCTGGCCGGGTCTCATTAACGAAATTTCCGGCTCCAAGGGCTCCTTGACCTTAACCACCATTTCGGCTCCCGCCCAAACATCTTTTTCGCGATCAACAAGTGTTGCGCCAGCTTCCCGGTACTCCTTGTCGGAGAAACCGCTGCCTATCCCCGCCGTTTTCTCCACAAGCACACGATGGCCGTGGACAACCAAAGCATCCACACCTTGAGGAATCATCCCTACTCTTTTCTCACCCTCCTTGATCTCTTTTGGCACCCCGATGATCATATCGTCCCCCGCGAATTCGTAAGAAATTACCCATAACTAATTCTAATAATCTTACAGCAGAATTGTCAACGAAAAGGAATGGGAGGGGTGTGTAAAATATCTGTGGGGTGAAAATAAAGCCACCTTTTCAAATCTTTCTTTGGGAAAGAGGCGAATTGTTAAAAAATCAATTCGCGACCCAAACTGGAAGGACGGTCGGGTGAAGAAGTTTTAGACCTGCCTGCGCGAAGCCGCTCCGGCGAAGGCAGGGCGCCACCTCTTAATTAATGAAAAAAGCGTCCCACGCATCTATCACCGCTCGGCTTCTCTCTGAAGAATGCATGCGCATAACCCAAACTTGCACATTCTAAAATTTCTGATGCCCGACCGTCCTTCCAGAATTACTCCCTCGTTTAGGCAACGGGCTCATTGGGGTAGCCAAGCCTCAATATCCTCTTTCCAAAAAGGCATTGGATGTGCTATGAGTATTTTGCAGTTCGGGCAGGAGGAAGTCAAAAATGGACAGAAAAAGATTTAATGCCGAAAAACTGGATGAACGATCTCTTAAAGGGCTATCCGAATTGGGTCGATTGGCGAGAGGCGACATTTTGAAAATGACTACCCTCGCGGGATCAGGACATCCAGGAGGATCCATGTCATCCATCGATTTTTATCTCGTCCTGTATTCGTATGCCAATGTTCATCCTCAATCGCCGTCAGATCCGAACCGGGATCGGATTGTGATCAGCCACGGTCATACCTCTCCGGGTGTCTATGCAGCCCTAGGTCGAATAGGTTTCTTTCCCATTGAGGCAGCTCTTGCCACTTTTCGCAAGGCAGGAAGCCCTTTTGAAGGACATGTGGAGAAAGGGATTCCGGGAGTGGAATGGAATACCGGTAACCTGGGCCAGGGATTATCAGCTGCTTGTGGATTTGCCCTGGGGTCAAAGCTGTTGAAAAAGGGATTTCATGTCTTCGTCACCATGGGTTGTGGTGAACAGCAGAAAGGGCAGATTTCTGAGGCTCGCCGGTTTGCCATTAAATACGGCCTCGACAACCTTACCGTGATCATCGACTTCAACTGTAGACAGATTAGCGGGGTCACCCAGGAGATCATGCCCCAGGATATATCGAAAAATTTCGCATCGGATGGATGGAGGGTCATGGAAGTCGATGGCCACCGATTTCAGGAAATTTACAGGGCCTTTCGGGAGGCAACTCTCTCCAACCATCCTACTGCGATCATTGCCCATACCACGATGGGAAAAGGGGTTTCTTTTATGGAAGGGAAGGAAGAATTCCATGGAAGGGCCCTCACCCTTGAGGAGTATAAAAAGGCCATTCAGGAGCTTGGGGTCGAGGATGATTTAGAGCGATACCGTCAAATGAGGGGAAAAGATACGCTTCCCTTTCACGGAAGAACATATCCGATCGAGGTTCCTTCCGTCCGGATCGGAAATCCAAGAAATTATGAGAAGGACCAAAAGTTAGACAATCGAACGGCTTTTGGAAATGCCTTAGTCGACATCGCCAAGGCCACTCTTCGAGAGGATTCTCCTTTCCCGATGGCGGTCTTCGATTGTGACCTAGCCTCTTCGGTGAAAACGGCAGGATTCGCCAAACAGTTTCCAAAGCACTTCTTCCAGGGAGGAATCCAGGAGCACAATACGGCAACCATTGCAGGAGCCATTTCCACTGTCGGTCTTCTCCCTTTCTTCGCTGACTTCGGCGTCTTCGGCGTCGATGAAACATATAATCAACACCGCCTCAACGATATCAACGAAACGAACCTCAAGCTCGTCTGCACCCATAATGGTCTGGACGTGGGTGAAGACGGAAAAACCCACCAGTGCATTGATTATGTCGGTGTGATGCAGAATCTCTTCGGATATAAAATCATCATCCCGGCTGACCCCAACCAAACCGATCTGGTCATTCGATACATAGCAAAGACCCATGGAAATTTCCTCGTCGCCATGGGCCGATCCACCATTCCAATTCTTCTCGCTGAAGAAGGAACTCCTTTGTTCGGCACACCTTATCAATTTCAATATGGTCATGCTGATTTGATACGGGACGGTAAGGATGCAGCAATCCTCACAAACGGAGGAATGGTCTCCAGGGCGATCCAGGCCTGGCAGAAATTGAGCGAAAAAGGAATCCATGTCCAAGTCTTAAATATATCTTGCTTAAGCGACTTAGATCGGAAAGCGATTCTTGCGGCGGCCAAGACTGGAATCGTCATCACCTATGAAGACCAGCATATTCAAACTGGCTTGGGAAGTTTGGTCGCCAATCTCCTGGCAGAGAATGGACTGGGGATTCATTTCAGGAAGCTCGGAGTCACTCGGTACGGAAGTTCGGGTAAACCGGACGATCTTTACCGGATGCATGGACTAGATGTGGAAAGTCTTGTTCAGGCGGTGCTGGAAGAAATGGGAAAAAAACAATAACCAAATTTCAAGCACCAAGATCCAAATAATAATCAAGTATTCAATGATCGAGGATTCAAAGATCTGATTTTGGAAATTGGTCATTCGGGATTATTTGGAATTTGAAATTTGGTGCTTGGAGATTGATTGACTATGGATCTCCTGATCTTCGACATGGACGGGGTACTGATCGATGTCTCACAGTCTTACCGAAAAACCATTCAACGAACCGTCAGAACGTATCTGGAGACCTGCTTTGGGTTCGAAAGAACGGGACGGGATTGGGTTACAAATCAAGACATCTCGCTCTTTAAGTCAGCCGGGGGCTTCAACAATGATTGGGATTTGACCTCCGGTCTCCTTCTCTATCTTCTCTCCGTTTCGCATATCCCCCCCCTTCATAAGAGGAAAACATTCTCTTCCATCCCGGAGACTGTCGATTATCTTAAGGAGAAGTCTTCTGCTATTCACTCGAAAGCTGCTGTCCAAATCAAGGGGAAAAACCTCCTCTCATTTCTGGAAAAAGTAGGCAAGGAAGGAGGTGGATTGAAAGGGGTTTACCGGCTCTTGGGAAATTCTTGGGAAGGTTGGGTCTACCGATCCGGAGACTTTGATGAAGACAATTTGGTCAAACGTATCTTTCAAGAAATCTATCTCGGAGAGGAATTTAATTCTCGTTATCATCTCCCCCGCCTTTTTTACAAAGGGAAAGGATATTATCTGCAAGAAAAGATTCTCATTCCTAAAAAGATCTTAGCATCTCTTCGAAAAAAGGTCCGGATGGGAATTGCAAGCGGACGTCCTCGATTCGAAGCGGAACTTGCACTGAAACGGTTTGGGCTTAATCTCTACTTCGAGAGCGTGGTCACCCTTGACGAGTGCGAGGAAGAGGAGAACCGTATTTTTCGTTCAATCGGGAAGAAAATAAAATGCTCAAAACCCAACCCTTATTCCATTCTAAAGGCGGTTCAAGAAATCGACGCATCGAATTCACAGGGCGGGTACGTGGGAGACGCGGTGGACGACATGCAGGCTGCGAGAGCCTTAAAAAAAGATTTACCCATTCTTGCGATTGGCCTTGTTGCAGGTCATCGAAATAAGAAAGGTGCAAGAGAAGTGCTTCTCAGAGCCGGGGCCGACCTGGTGATCCAAAACCCGAGTGAACTTCTCCATCTTGTTTCCGCACAGGAAAAACCGCGTGGGTGAGGAAACAATAAGGAAACGATATTGAAAACCTTTGTATTTTTAACTAAAATGGTATGCATGGCTGGTTAATTTAAAGAGGGCAGAAAAGATGATATTCGGTTTTAACAGGAAGAAACCATTTCATACCGGCGAAAGCCGGTTCTTCGAAATCCTTTCTAGCCAGGCCTCCAAGACGCTCGACGGCCTCGAAGCCCTTTGGAATTTTGTGGAGAGTGGATCGAACGAGAATGCCAACCTTGTGCGTTTTATCGAACGGGAGGCCGATGAATTGAGACGGATCCTCGTTCAAGAACTGGATCAAACCTTCGTCACACCATTGGACCGAGAGGATATCTACAATCTCTCACGTGCCATCGATGACGTCGTGGATTATGCAAATACCACCGTGGACGAGATGGAGATTTACGAAGTCGCGGGAGACGACCATATCAAAGAGATGGTTGGCATCCTCCGAAAGGCAGCCCGGGAGTTAAACGATGGCGTCAAAATTTTGAAGGATTATCCGAAGATTGCTTTAGAGCATGCTGTCAAAGCAAAATCTTATGAGAACCAGATGGAGAAGGCCTACCATTTAGCCTTAGCTGACCTTTTCAAAGGAACGGACACCGTTTATATGCTGAAGATGCGCGAGATCTATCGCCATCTCAGCAACGCCGCCGACCGGGGCGATGAAGCAGCCAATATCATCTCCAGCATCGTCATGAAACATATGTAATTTGTTTCTTAGTCCTCGAATTTGCCCGCAGGTCCCTTGTTGCTTCCGAGACGGGACGCTCGCTCAATGATCTTATCTTCTGCCCATTCCTCGGGATTTTCTATCCGGGTCACTTTGGGGCCGAGATCATAGGAGCCGACTCTCAAGATGGCCTCGATGGCAAGAGGAGCTGTATCCTGGGAGTTGAAGACCTCTGTCATCATCTTGTAAGCGAATTCTTCTACTCCCTTTACCATTCGCTCCCTGATCTCCTTGGGTTGGGCAAGCAGTTTATTTTCAAAGGGGAGGTTGAGGTTTTTATAGTCCCCTTTCTTCCAGTTTTTCGATTGGGCATAAGTGACCATCTCACTCCACATCTCCTCAGTCATCCCCTCTCCTTTCACTTTGCTGAAATTCCCATTCGAATCCAGAATGGCATTCCCGTAATCATTCACTTGAACGCCCCATGAGATCATCTGGAGCGCCGTCGCAACGTTAGCTTTGGTGGTATGGGTTTTGGCAACGATTTGGCGAAGCCTCTCGGAGCTGTTGCCGGAAGTTCCGTGCTGGGCGCCGGAAACTTTATACTTTTCTATGGCCTGATGAATTTCCGCAGTCAGTTGCACCTGGATCCCGGAGTCCTTCTCCTCGATCCCGTGGGTCGTTCCATTGTTCAAGGCAATCCAATCTGGAAAGATGTCATGGGCGTTCAGCCCCTGGATGAGAAAGAGGGCTTCCTCTACCGTGGAAAGCCCTTCCTCTCCTTTGATCTCACCCACTTCTGTTTCAAGCCCTGCCCATTTCGGGACATAAGGATTGATAGCAATATTGGCTAAAAGGTTCTTATCATCCGGGAGATGCGAGGCATCAATGGCAACAGAAGTCATTCCTGCATCGAAGAAGGAAGGGATCTCAACCTTCGCCGCAGCAAGGTCCTTTTCATCTCTAATTCCGTAATGGTCGGCGTGGATCGCCACCGGAATGGTAATCCCAAGTTCATTGCAGATGGTATCGACCAGCATGGCCATATTCCAGTAGTTCACCGGACAGTAGGCTTTTGTGCCACCCTCCGATTTTGCGATCTCGATGATAACGGGAGCATTGGCCCGCTGGGCGGCCATCAAGGCACCCCTTATCACAAATTGGTTTCGGCCGTTTGCAGCCATGGCGATCGATTTGCCTTTCGCAATCATAGCCCGATCAACCGCTTTCCCGCTTACGATTAAGGCTCTCGAATTTGGGAAAAGCCTCTTAATATTGGGCGGACGCCCTATCTCGAGCGCTTTTTTAAAATCAGCTTTGGAAACTTTGGTTCTTGCCATCGTGTGATCTCCTTTCGATTCCGCTCATCCCCTCCCTCTCCCCTGAGGGGAGAGGGGAAGGGTGAGGGGCTGTGGTCATTTTTTTGTTCTTAGCACTCGAGCAATATCTTCCACCAATTTCTTTGAACCAACGTAGAGAGCCGTTCTCTGGTGATGTTTCTCAGGTTGGACCTCGAGAATCGGAATCCCTGCTTCATTAACAGCCGCTCCACCTGCTTCGCGGCACATGAATGCTACCACCGCACCTTCATACATGAGGCGCAGCTTGCCCTCGGGACGGTTCTTCTTTGGATTCGGATGATTGACGATGGCCGGGTACATGAACATGCCGCCGTTTGACAAGACTCTGTGAAAGTCTCCGGCTAACGCCCCGAGGTACCTGAAGGCATATTTACTTTCGTTCTCCGCGATCCATTCCTGAACTCTTCCATCATAGGTGCGGCGGTTGGACGCATTGAATGACAATTCCCAGGTTTTGGTCTCTTCGGGAAGGACCATTCGGGTCGGTCGGACAAAAGTCATCGTCTCGTCGATGTGGAACCGCCAGGTTCCTGCATCTTTAAGCCCAAGCGTGAACGTCCCGGTTGGAATCACGAACATCCCGGCGGCGATATAATCTTTCCCAGCCCTCAGGTGACCGTCCTCAGGACCCTCTAGATTTCGCTTTGCAATCCCGAATAGAAAACCGACCGGTAGCCCGTGGGGAATATTCGATGAGCCATCCAGGGGATCAAAATAGACAAAATAACGTCCATCAGGATTAATCGAGATGATCTCGTCCGATTCCTCGCTGACTGCGTGAATGACCCTGCCCGAAGCCTTCAAGTAATGGACCGTGATCTCCTGCGCGATCTGATCCATACGCATGACATCTTCACCCTGCACGTTGACATCCCCTGCCAAACCGAGATTTCCCTTTAAGGCACCGGTTAAATAATAGTGCTGAATATGCTTTGCCGCGCTGATCAGCGCATCCATGAGGGTCAAGAAATGGTAGGTTCGGTTATGTCTCTCCTGGTGATGGAGAAGAAAATTCATGAAGGTTTGCTCGAATTGGATCATTGGATCTCCTTTCTTTTATCTTAGATCAAGGGTGGGACGGCGCCACAATGATGTTGGCGCTCCTGACAACAGGATTAATGTCCTGACGCCCCGGGACATTGACATCTTACCCGGAATTTGGACCGGTGGTCACCGCCCACCGAATAAGTGATGCTTAAGTCAATATTTTTATAATGTGTCGGGCGAGATTTTCGTCTATTTCATTATGCCATGGCACTGGTTGTTTTTTACCCGTTTCAGGATTTAGATAAGCCCCGTTAGAAATTCTATCGGGGCAACAAACCCCACCGGGGTCATTTAAAATGTAAGCCTGCTGCAGAGCAGCGGAGCATTATTTCTAACAGGGTAAAGATCGTGTCGCTGGCCGTGTCTCAGGAGAATACACCCTATCGCTGTGATTTGTTTGATAAGATCCTTTCTCTTTATACTGGGAGGGTAAGCTCTTTAACTCTATGCTCTTTCGGGACATCTTCCATTGTCATAAGCATGTAAGCTTCTTTAATATTCTCTTCAAGTTCCTTCAGAGTCTTTCCTTGGGTCATTATATCAGGATATTCAAGAAGCTTTCCCATCCAAAATTTTTCACTTTTCCAATAAACCATTCTTAATTTAGTCTCCATTTCGTCACCTCACCAATCACAGCGTTCTTTGTTATCATATTAGCACAAACTGCTTGCTCTTGGAAGAGACGGCCCTGACCCCGATGGCGGGACAAATTTAATGTGGAGAAAGAAGAGATTTCAGATGGGAGAAATAAAATCTATAAAGTTTATTGACAAATTATATCCTTCTTGCTATCATTTTGTTGGAGGCAGATGAAGATGGCTAAGGTCATGATTTCGTTGCCCGAAGGATTCTTATCCGAAGTTGACAAAGCAGCCCAGGCCGAGCATCGTACGCGGAGCGATCTAATCCGTGAGGCCCTGAGAGAATACTTTCGTGGGCCGAAGCGATCCAAGAAACCCATCGAGAGCCCACGGGTGAGAGAAGCCTTTGAAACCCTCCGTTCCCTAACTTGGAAGGAAAAATTCGAATCGGCAAAGGTCATCAGAAAGATGCGCGACAGCAGGTATTCTGAATGACCCCATTCGTCGTTGACTCCTCCGTTGTCTTTAAATGGTATCGGCAGACTGGGGATGAAGACTACGTGCCTCAAGCAGTTTCGGTTCTCGAACGCCATCTCCATGGTGAAATTGAGATTCATGTCCCGGATCTACTTTTCTATGAATTGGGCAACATCCTCCGGTTGAAGGAAACTCTCGTTTCCAAGGACGCATTGACAATCTTAACGGAAACCTTTGCACTTAGCCTTCAGATACATCCTATCAACCTTGCCCTCTCCGAAGAGACCTTCCGGTTTGCTCGGGCACGCGACCTCACGTTCTATGATGCGTCGTTCGTCGCTCTTGCCCACCTCCTCGACGCTTCTTTTATTACCGCCGATAAGAAGCTCTTCTCAAAATTAAAGACCATGCCTACAACAATATTTCTTGGCAGTCTCTCATAACGATGTCATCACCCAACGCCAGCGATTCAGTAATCTGCTTCGAGCCTCAAAATAGTTTAGGCGAAGGTTAGGAGGCGCACCCTTTCAAACAGCGCCACCCCTGCAGATAACTTCCTGTAGTCAACAACCCAGCATTTTGTCAAATATGCATGATTTGAATCAGTAATCCTCGTGCAGCACTTCCTCGCTTTTTCGATGGTCTATCTTGAAGAGAATGGGGCCCTGCCTCTTGAATATAACCTTTCATACCCGAAAAGGCGGTCCCAACAGGAGGGTCCAGAAGACGATACTAACAAATTGGGGGCTCACCTTAATTTGTTCAAAGCCTCTTGAAGGATTAGTTGACTTTTTTGGTCCTGTCTCTTGTGGGTGAGATATTCTTCCTTTTCCATTTTGAAAAGCTGCCTTTTGTATCGAACTGTCAAATCATACCATTGACTCATTCGTTTCTCAAATCGTTGTTCAATAGGAATCTTAAGCGTATCCATGTATGCAAGAATGGCAAGATAATAGCGCACCACATCACTTTCGATTGCGCCCCTTAGACCACCCACATAAACAGGATTACCGTCCCTATCCGTACCGATTACACTGAAACCGATCCTACCTCCACCAAATATTGAGAAGTAGGTTTTCATAAGGAAATATCCCAAGGGGCTGTAACGAAGAGAATACCTTAAATGAATAAATGTCCTGCCTTCGTCTAAAGGTAACACCTCAAGTCCAATCTGGTGATCCTTTGTACTAAAGGGGCCCTCAGGTGCGGCAAGTGAAATAGCAAAGAATCCGGGTTGTTGCATGACGCGGTATTCGAATTTCATTTGATCGGCGTCCTCAAGAGGATCTTGGAATTTCTTGACATGATAAAGAGTTAGCAGCCATTTATCACTTACCTTCTTATAAGTACATGCTCTTACATTACTATGAAGCAAAACGATATCGCTCCAGTTAGTAGGCAACTGAAGCTCATTTTCTACAATATCAAAAGGATATTTAATAGTGCCGTAGATATCGACTTGGGAGGCATTTTGACTCATAGAGGATTCTAAGTAGAAAGGAATAGCGGAAGAACTTTTTTTCAGTTCTTTTTCAATCTTGTGGTATTTATCGATAAGAGATTCACGTTCTGTACGCAGCGAGTCATCACCGTATGAAATTTCGCACCACTGGGAAAATAAAAAGAATGAGATTACCATGAAAAGACATAAAGCACGGGTCATGCGCACGTTGTATTTCCTCGATCTTAATAATTTCAGCCGTTGTAACTGGCCTCATCTAAAGGCAAATCCCTCTTTATCATCTCTGGCGACTTCTGTAACCTTACAAACATCATGCATGTTTCTACCCGTAATCGTCAACCTTCAAGGTTAGATTGGGCTGAGGGCTTATAGGTGGAAGCTGCAAGAAATATAATCTGTATGGAACTCAATGGTAGGTTACGGGAAAGTAAAGTTAAAGGCATCTCTCTTCCCCATTTTTTATCTTTACAAACCCAGCGCTAAACCTTATAATCTCATCTGTAATTCTTGAACCTCTTTGAATTTAGAACAAGAGGGCTCAAAAGGACATCGGGGCGTAGCGCAGCCTGGTAGCGCACTGGCATGGGGTGTCAGGTGTCGGAGGTTCAAATCCTCTCGCCCCGACCATTCTTTTTTTCATATAAAGGATGGCTGAACGATTCATGATCCTGGTTACCAATGATGATGGTATCCACTCAAAAGGCATTATCACATTGGTAAAGGCCCTGCAGGAGATCGGGGATGTTTTCACCGTCGCCCCGGATGTCGAGCAAAGTGCTGTAGCCCATTCCCTCACCCTTCACCGACCCCTTCGAGTAGAAAAAATTAGGAGGAATTTTTATGCCGTGGACGGGACTCCGGCCGATTGCGTTCATCTCGGAGTCAATGCCATCCTTCCTAAAAGACCCCGACTGATCGTCTCAGGGATCAACAAGGGTGCGAATTTGGGAGATGATATCATTTATTCTGGAACGGTGTCTGCTGCGTTCGAAGGGACGTTGTTAGGGATTCCTTCTTTTGCGATCTCTCTTGTTTCGAGAAGCCATTTTAAGTTCGACGTGGCTGCTCGATTTGCTCTAAGGATGGCTCGATTTATCATTGAGAGGGGACTGCCGAAGAACACTTTTTTGAACATCAACGTTCCTAATCTGGGTGAGAAAGAGATTAAATCATATCAGATCACCCATCAGGGGAGATTGATCCACAACGGAGATGAGGTTGTCGAAAAGGTAGACCCAAGGGGAAAAAAGTATTATTGGATCGGTGGGGGGCAATTGGTCTTTGAAAAAGGGAGAAATACAGACGTCGAAGCCGTAGCAAAATCTTACATTTCTATTACTCCACTTAACCTCGATTTGACAAATTACTCTTCAATCCGGGAATTAAAAAAGTGGAAGCTGTGAAATCAGACCTTAGGAAGGATGGAATCATGGAATGCTGGAATGATGGGTTAAAAAATAAACAAGAATTCTTTTCTCTTTTGATCCAATATTCCAATATTCCATTGCTCCAATATTCCATTATTCGAAGGAGGAAGCCATGAAGACCACACTCAGTATCATCAAGGCCGACATCGGGAGCATCGGGGGACATATCCGTCCAAGTGAGAAACTGATTGCAGAGGTCAGAAATTATGTCGCCCAAAAGGGCAAGGGGATGATTTCCGATTTTTTTATCAGCCATACGGGAGATGATATTGCCATTCTTTTCTCCCATTCGCTGGGGAAGGGAAATGAAAAAGTCCATCAATTGGCCTGGGATGCCTTTGTCGCCGGGACAAAGGTGGCGAAGGGACAGGGTCTTTATGGAGCCGGTCAGGATCTGTTGAAAGATTCCTTCTCGGGGAATGTGAGGGGGATGGGGCCCGCTGTCGCGGAGATGGAATTTGAGGAGAGACCGAATGAGCCCTTCCTATTCTTTGCCGCGGATAAAACCGATCCTGGTGCTTACAATCTTCCTCTTTATTTAGCTTTTGCAGATGCGATGTACAATGCGGGATTGATCCTCAGCCCTTCGATGAACAAAGGGTTTCGGTTCGTCATCATGGATGTTAACTATATAGAAGGTGATCGGGTGATTGAACTAAATGCTCCTGAAGAGATCTACGACATCGCTGCGCTTTTGAGAGACAACCAGCGTTTTGTGATCGAAGCCATCTATTCGAGGAACAACGGAGATATTGCTGCTTCGGTGAGCACGACCCGACTTCACAATATCGCGGGGAAGTATACAGGAAAAGACGACCCGGTCATGTTGGTGAGGGTTCAAGGTTCATTCCCAGCCACAGGTGAGGTGCTTGCTCCCTTCAACATTGGCCATTATGTAGCAGGTTTTATGAGAGGGAGCCATACCGGACCCTTGATGCCCGTCCGGATCAATTCGCCCATCTCCTTTTTCGATGGACCTCCTGTCGTGGCCTGTCATGCCTTTTGCGTTCACGATGGGAAATTCACGGAACCCGCCGATGCCTTTGACCACCCGTACTGGGATTGGGTGAGAAATAAAGTATCGCAAAAAGCCACAGAGATTCGCCAACAGGGTTTCTCTGGGGCAGCGATGCTGCCGTATGGTGAACTCGAATACGGTGGTATCGTTGAGAAGATGGGGATGCTGGATAAGAAGTTTAAGGTGAGGAAATAATCAGAACTTTTTTAAGTTCAAATTCCAAAGTTCAAATGACAAAGGAATGACAAATTCCAAAAAGTTTTGAAATTCCAGTTTTGGCATTAATTTGAACTTTGAGCTTTGGCATTTGGCATTCAGTGGGCAGACTGTAGTCGTTAAAGGAAGGAAGATACGGGGAATAAGGTAATTCGATGCTTAAGCGTGTCTATATCGAAACCTATGGGTGTCAGATGAATGAGCACGACACGGAGCGAATGCTTCGTCTCTTAGAGGGGTCGCATTACCGTGAGACGAAAAACGCCGGAGAGGCGGATTTCATCCTCATCAATACCTGTAGCGTCCGGGAGAAGCCTGAGCATAAGGTTTACAGTGCTCTGGGAAGGTATAAATGGCTCAAAGAGAAGAGGGGAGCGATTATCGGAGTGGCCGGGTGCGTTGCCCAGCAGGAAGGCAGCAGAATCTTGGATCGGATTCCGTATGTCGATCTCGTCATCGGAACCCATGCCATTCCAATGCTTCCGCAGTTATTAAAGAAAATAGAGGCTTCAGGAGAAAGGGTTTGTGAAACGGCCTATGACCAAGACGGAGAATATCTAAGAGCTGTTCTCCCACAGAAGCCTCCCGACAAAGTAAAATCCTATGTAACCGTCATGCAGGGATGTGACCATTTCTGTTCATTCTGTATTGTTCCTTATGTGAGGGGGAGAGAAAAGAGCCGGCCCAGTAGAGAGATTGTTGAAGAGGTGAAGCAGCTGGCTGAAATGGGCCTGAAGGAGGTTTGTCTCCTGGGACAGAATGTGAATGGATACGGGAGAGGATTGGAGGAGGAGATAAGTTTTTCAGAGCTCCTTCAGCGTATCAACGATATAGAAGGAATTGAAAGAATCCGCTTCACCACTTCCCATCCAAAGGATTTATCAGAAGAATTGATTCAGGCTTTTTCTAAATTACCTAAATTGTGTGAACATATCCATCTCCCTTTTCAATCGGGATCAAATAAGATTTTAAAAGCGATGCATCGCGGATATACAAAAGAATCTTATATTGAAAAGATATACCGCCTGAAAAAGGTCTGTCCCTCCATTGCCGTGACTGCTGATGTGATCGTTGGATTTCCGGGAGAGGAGGAAGAGGACTTCGAAGAAACATTGGATCTCCTTCAGCAGGTGCGATTCGATGACCTCTTTTCCTTTAAGTATTCACCGAGAAAAGGGACAAGGGCTGCTCAGTTTGAGGATAGGGTTGGAGAGAAGGTAAAACAGGAGCGTCTTTCTATTCTTCAGGAAATGCAGAAAGGAATCACCCTTCAAAAAAATCAGGAATTGGAGGGTGGTGTGGAGGAGGTATTGGCCGAGGGCCGAAGCAAACAGAGCACTCAAGATGTAAGCGGCCGAACCCGATCCAATAAGATTGTTAATTTTGAGGGAGATTTAAACTTAGTTGGAAAGTTAGTTGCTGTCCAGATTACAAAAGCCTATGCCCACTCTCTCCGGGGCGAATTAGTTTTTCCTCAATGCCGGTTACAGAATGCGGATTGTGAAATGAGATTTTCAAAATCTTCAATCTGATGTTTTTGTCCTCAATTTCGCATTCCCTGCCCGCGCGAAGCCGCTTCGGCGAAGGCAGGCGAAATCCGCATTCCGCAATTCATCATGGTTTACCCCCATTCTCTCCTCAGCCAGACAGAGAAAATTGAAGGTGAGTGGCGCAGGGGAGCTTCCCCCCTGCGCTCTCTCAGATACGGACGTGAACCTCTCGGCTCATCCGGCTCCCATTATCCAGCCGTCGGTCTTATGCCCAACTGCCAATGCGGAAATAATACG
>Ga0335070_10000471_pt1 | contig 44890 bp, 41 predicted proteins | sample Lox_Sample_13_FD_206722 | JGI IMG/M metagenome (GOLD analysis project Ga0335070, IMG submission 206722) | Soil microbial communities from Loxahatchee National Wildlife Refuge, Florida, United States - Lox_Sample_1.3 | ecosystem: Environmental > Terrestrial > Soil > Wetlands | place: USA... | reverse complement strand
TGGCCTGAATTCTGCCGATCACCGCACGATCACCTCACGAGTTTCTTTTCCCGTGAAGAACTTCCACGGCACATCCGCAAGTGACTCGCCCTCGGTCTTCCCGATCCGATACGTGTCCTGGGTGTAGAGACAGACTTTGCCGTCCTTGTCCACAACCTGCGGATGCAGGGAGAAGATCATGTTTTCTTCCAATTGGACGTCGCTCTTGGCCCCGATTGCGGGGTTTTCGATCATCGTCGCGCCAATGCTGTGGCCGGACAGATGTCCGAGAGCAAAGCCATGCTTCGAAAAGGTGTCAGCCACCGCGCGATGGACATTGCTGGCAAGTTCTCCCGCCCGCATCAGCTTGCGCGCGGCTTCGAGCGCGTCGGGGTAGGCGTCGGCCATGGCTTGCGTCCGCGGACTCAGCCTGCCGCGAATCAGCGGCCGGGAAAATTCCACCCAGTATCCGCCGGCGCCCGTGATCTCGAGCGAATAAAGCAGCAAGTCGTCGGCAGTAACCACGCGATGTCCCGGCACTTTGAAAAATGCGTCGGCTTCGCCGTGCGAACCGGAAAGCAGGATGTTCATCATGCGCGGCCCGGCGCCGCGGGCAAAGAAGCGCTCGACGGCGGGCGCCATGATTTCGGCTTCGGTCTTGCCCGGCTCGTAGGCGTCGACGAGCGCCCAGAAGCCGTCGAGGATGATGTCCATGGCGTCGCGAACTTCGGCGAGTTCCTCTTCGCTCTTGACCGCGCGCGCCATGTCGAACTGGAAATCGAATGGCACCAGCTCGAACGGACCTTTGGCCAGTTCGCGGTAATCGCGCACCGCCATCACAAAATTCATGCCGTAAATGCCGACCCGCTTCCAATTGCGCTCGCGGGCGCGCTCCGCGATCCACTGACCCGGCAGATCCGGCCACACCTGGTCCTTCACCCACGGCTTGGATTTATCGCCGATCCAGCGGGCCTCGCGGGGAAAAACCAGCGTTGGTTCGCCGGTGAGCGGGAGAATAACGTACACGTAGCGGTGCACGATCTCGAAGCCGGACATGTAAAGCACGGCGCCTTCGAAGCCGGCATATTGATTGCCGCAGACAATGAGTGCGTCCAGATGCTCGCGCTCCATGCAGGCGCGCATGTTGGAGTAGCGGCGGGCGATTTCTGTCTGACTTGGCAACATTCCTCAGCGGCTAAAGCCGCCATCCTTCAGTGCTCGGATCGTAGCGCTAAAGCGCTGCGCCACCCAAAATCGCGGGCACACCTCAGTCCACACTCAGCTGGTCAAAGGTCCTTACTGCACCCCGCACAACTCCGCGGCGACGAGCGCGTAGATCTTGGTGATGTCCATCAGGGTCTTGATCGCAACTTTCTCGCCCATATGGTCGCGCGGGCCGCTGGAGGGGCCGTAGTTCACCGTCTCAATGCCGTAGCGGCTCAGCACGCTGGCATCCGAGCACCACACCACAACGTCACGCTCTGGCGGCTTGCCCATGACGCGCTGATGATTCGCATCAATCGCCTGGATCATCTCGTGCTCTCCGCTGATGCGCGCCCCGGGCACAGAAACGTAGGTCTCGAATTCCAGCCCCCAATCGGGATGTTTTCTTTCCAGCTCCGAAAACATCTGCTGGATATTGCGGCGGGCATCATTCATCGGAATCGTCGGAGGCACGCGCACGTCCAGAAACAAGTCGGTTTTCTCCGGCGTGCGGCTGGCGCGCCAGGCATGGCCTCCGCGGATAGCACCCAGATTGACCAGGGCTTTCTTGCCGCCGTGAGAAGCATTCTTCTCCCACGCCGCGATCCACTTCATGATGGTGTCCATCAGCTCGTACATGCGGCGGATGGAGTTCATCTCCTCACGGCCTTCGCAAAATGCGGTGTGCACATAGATGCCGGTGCAGGAGATTCTCACCCACATGGAGCCGAAATGCTCGAGCACTACCTTCATGTCGGTAGGCTCGCCCAAGATGCACATGTCGGGCAGCACACCGTGGTTTACCAGGTAATGCGTGCCGTAGCCGTAGCCGCGATAATCCCTGCCCTTGAAATCACCCCACTGGGTTTTTTCGATCTCGCCCGCAACCGCGGCGATAATGACATCGCCCTTCAGTTTCACCCCTGCGCGCTGCAGCGCTTTGACGGCATGCGTGTAGCACACCAGCGCGCCCTTCATGTTGTAGATGCCGAGACCGTAGATGAATCCGTCCTTCACCACGGCGTGAGGTTTGTAGCCGAGGCCAGTGAGAAATTCTTCGCGGCCGGTGTTGGAGGTGTCCATGTGGCCGTTGAACATCAGGTTCTTGCCGCCGCCGGCGCCCGTCCAGCGGCCGACCACGTTGGCGCGCCCCTCCTCCACCTCCTGCCAGGTGACATTCAGGCCGAGTTGCTGCAGCGCGCCCTGCATGTACTGCGCCATCTGCAACTCCTCACCCGTCGGGCTGGGAATGTTGGTCACGTCGCAGGACATGGCGACGATTTCCTCTTCCCTGACTTCGGCGACGATTCTCTCCACCAGGGAGGCGTCTAGGCCGGATGATTTTTTGCCAGGTTGCACAGTTGTCAGTTCCCGGTTCTCAGTTCCCAGCCAGACGGAAATCATCCGGGTAGGAACATAGCTTTTCGTTGCCGTTTTGCGTAATCAGAAAATCGTCTTCCAGGCGCAGGCCGCCCCCACCCGGCCAGTAGATACCGGGCTCGATGGCCAGCACCATTCCCTTCTTGATGGTCCCACCGCCTGCCTGGTGCGCATAGGGCGGCTCATGGGCGCGGGCGCCTACCCCGTGGCAGATGGGATGCGACGGCTGCCCGGCATAGCCGCCCTCGGCGATGCGGGCACGGATCAGCCGGTCCAACTCGGGGAAGCTCGCGCCGTCGCGCGCGTACGCAACCGCTTCGTTGAATACTCTCAGAAGAAGCTCGAGCAGCTTGTGATACTCGGGCGTCAACTCTCCGGGACAGGCGTTCTTCGTTAGGTCGGTCCAATAACCGTCCACACACACCCAGATCTCGAAAAGCGTCGGCTCGTTCCTCTGAATGGGACGGTCGCCGGTGGCGGTGAAGGTGGCAATTCCCTTCCCGGACCAGACCAGCGTGAATGCCCGCGCCATCTCGACTTTGCCTTTGTAGCCGACGCCCAGGCCGTGGACAAATCCTTCGTACATGCCGCCGGCCTCGCTTTCTTTCATGCCGGGACGCAGGTGCTCGCGGGTGTAGTCCATGGCGAGCGCCGCCAGTTCGTTGGCCAGGCGCATGCGCTCGATCTCCTGCGGGGTCTTGATGGCGCGGGCCTCGTTGAGCAGGGGTGTGGCATCCACGACTTGGCGGGCGACTTTGCGGAAAGCATCGAAGTAGTTCTGCGTGGGTGTGGTGGGCTCGCCCACCATGCGGTCGGCGGATTGCGTCCCCATGTTCAGTTCGATCGCGACCCTGTCGGTGAGGCCGCGTTGCTTCAAGACATCGAGCGCGATGTCAAGTGCGCGATACTGCGGTGGCCGCGGGTCACTCTCGTGATAGCTCTTGAACAGACGGATGTCCTTGGTCCACGAGGTTCGTTGCGCGTCGGCGAGTTGCGGCTCGATGGCAATCAGCGTGGGCTCGCCTTCGCGCGGGAACACCGCCGCGTCGTATCCCTTCATGCACCAGTAGTTGGTGAGATAGAGGATGTTGTCGGGCGCGCGCACCACCAGTGCAGCCACGTCCGGATCCTTCATCAGGGCGCGCACGCGATCAAGTTTGGTGGTATCAATGGGCCAAGTCATAACGAACTCAATCTTCAGGATCCCTCCGCGGCTAAAGCCGCTCGTAATTCCGCGCCTCCGTTTTCGCAGCGCTAAAGCGCCGCGCCACCCAAAGTCGGGACTGCAGTTGCTAGCCCAAGAACCTGTGCAATCCCGAGACGCGACTAATGTTCAGTCGCCGGTGCCGCCACCGGCCGGTTCTCATCCTTAAACGTCCAGGACGCTTCCTTCGCTTTGATCAGCCGGTAAACCGCAGAGTGAAGCGGCGCGGGCACCCCAGCGCCTTCTGCTTCGCGAGCGATCGCGCCGCTCAGAAAATCCACCTCAGTCGGGAGCTGGCGGCGAACGTCGTACAACATCGAGGGGGGATGATTCGTCATCGCCCCGATCTGGTTCATCTCCCACGGGTCTTCGAGCAGTTCCACTCCCACCGCTCCGGCGACAGCTTTTCCCTCCTCAATCAGTGCATGCAACAGGTGTCCAAGATCTGAAAACTGCGACTGGTCCGCAAAATGTGGCGAATGCGGCAACCCGGTCAGCGCCGCAACGCCGTTGACCGACGAATTGAAAATCAGCTTGGACCACTGCGCCGGACGCGCGTCCTGCAACGCCTCAGCCTTCAGCCCGCCTGCAACCATCAGGCTCGCCGCCTGCTTTACCAGCGCATAGGGCGTATGGCGCGGCTCGAAGGGGCCGATCCATGTCGGCGTGTCCAACTCCAACTGGACGTGCGTATCGCTGTGGCGCGTACCGCTCATGAATGTCGTTCCCCGAATCACTTGACCGCGCGTGTGTGCAGCAATGATCTCCTCGCTCCCCAGCCCGTTCTGTGCCGAAATGACCGCGCCCTGATCGAAGCGGCCGCCGACTGCTGTCATCGACTCGGCAACCTGCGTCGCCTTGGTGGCCAGGATTCCCAAGTGGCATTCGGGCAGATCGCCCGGCCGGGTTGTGGCCTTCAGGGAGACGTGAAATTCATGCTTCCCCGAAACCTGCAGGCCGTCCCTATTCAGCACCCGCGCATGCTCCTCGCGGCGAACAAAAGCCCACACTTCCGCCACGCGCGCCAGGTGTGCTGCATACAGGCTTCCGATCGCTCCGCAACCCACGATGCAAACCCGCTGCATGGTAGCGCCTGCATCCTCTCCACAACGTTCCTGATAGCCGGCGGGACCCCTCGACTTCGCTCGGGGCAGGCTGCCGGCGCTACGACCTCCGCTCCACAGTTACCAGCTTGCCGGCCTGACCAATCTCTTTCCGTACCATCGCGCGGAAAAGGCTGTCGGCGTTGTTGAACGAATCGTCAACGATGATGCCTTCGGCGAACAGCCCATCCTGCAAGGCTGCGGAAATGGTGTGAATCGGCGCCGCGCCGCCTTCGCCCATGCCCTTGGCGCCGCTGTAGCTGTGCGGCGACGGGGTCTCGATGTGCCCGTATTTCACCTTGGGCATGTTCACCGCGGTGATGGGCGTGTAGTCGCTGAAGGTGCTGGTCAGCATGTTGCCCACGGCGTCATACACGCAGCTTTCCATCAGGGCGGCGCCAATCCCATGCGCGGTCGCGCCGTACACCTGGCCTTCGACAATCGGCGGATTGATCACCGTGCCGCAGTCATCCACCGCCACGTAGTCGAGAATATGCGGGATGAACGTATCGCGATCGATTTCCACCACCGCGATGTGCAGCTGCGAGGCGTAAGTCAGCGTGAGGTTGCCATACTTCTTTGCTTTGTCCGGCACTTTGAACGGCGCGCGCCAGATGTAGCGGCAGTTCAGCGTAATGTCGTGCATCTCGACCGGAAGCACCGCGCTGTTCACGTTGACGATGTTGGCCAGTCCCCAATAGTTGATGGACTTGCCCGTGCTCCGGGCGCGCAACTCGGGGCCCTGCGTACCAGTGCCAAACTCGATGTCATCTTCCTTGGTTTCGAGCACGAACGCGGCCAGGCGCTTCATCTCGGCTTTCAGCTTCTGCGCAGCGCCGTGCACGGCGGATAGTCCCGAAACCGCAAACTGGCTGGCGTAGGTCCCCGAAAACCCGGTGTGGACATTGCGCTCGGTGTCGAATCCAGTGCGGACCGTGATCAGATCAGGATGGATGTTGAGGACATCGGCCACGACCTGCGCGGCGGTAGTCTCATGGCCTTGTCCCTGCGGACACGACCCAACCGCGACCACGACTTCGCCATAGATGTCGAGCTTGCAGTTGGCGCCTTGGGAGTTGCCAGAGAACGGCGCGCCGGGATTCACGATTTGCGATTGGCCGAAATTGTTGGTGCCGGAGTCGAGGGTGGTGCCAATTCCCATGCCGATCAGACGGCCTTCCTTGCGGGCTGCAGCCTGCCTTTTCTTCCATTCATCCCAGCCGATCAGTCCCTTGGCCACTTGCAGCATCTTCGGATAATTGCCCGAGTCATAGACGCACCCGTTGGGTGTGGTGTACGGAAATTCCTCGGGACGGATGTAGTTGCGCAGTCGCATTTCATCGGCGGGGATGCTCAGCTCATGCGCGCAGATGTCCACCACGCGCTCCAGGAACCACAAGTGCTGCATGCGCGAATAGCCGCGGTTTGGGCCCACCGGGCACTTGTTGGTGACCGCCTGGGTGAAATCAATACGCGCGTTCTTGAAGCGGTACACCCCGGGAAACACCTGCGACCAGATCACACACCCCAGGGGCTCGTAGCGCGGGTAAGCCCCGCAGTCGTCAATGTGACGCGACACGATGGCGGTGATGACGCCATCCTTGTCGAGGGCCACCCGCGTATCGCGGAAGGTGCGCTCGTTGCCATGCGCACTGGAGGTGTTGTGTTCAGAACGCGTCTCTACCCACTTGATGGGCCGTCCCCCAGCCTTCTTTGAGGCCAGCGCGCACACCGCCATTTGCGGGTAGCTGGTGATCTTGATGCCGAAGCTGCCGCCGATGTCGGAGGTCTCCACCCGGATGCGGTCTATGTGGACATTCAGGTGAGCGGACAAGAACTGGATGGCAAACGAAGGGAAGGAATTGTTGCACCAGTAATAGATGCGCTCGTCCTTGGGATTCCACTGCGCAATGACCACATTGTTCTCCAGCGGCGTGCTGGAGAAGCGGTGGAAGTGCAGGCGGTCAATATGGACGACAGAAGCGGCCTCCTGAAAGGCCTTGTCCACATCCCCGTACTCGAACACGCCGCTCCACACCCGGTTCGTGCCCGCCTCTTCGTGGAGAATGCTCGCGTCCTTCAGAGCATCTTCGGCATCGACGACCGGATCGAGCGCTTCGTACTCCACCTGGACCAGTTCCGCGGCATCGTCGGCGATGCTGGGCGATTCCGCGACGACCGCCGCCACTGGTTCGCCCTGATACCGGACTTTCGAAATGGCTAGCGGATAGTCTTTGATCTTCCCTCCAGGCTCAGGCGCAATTTCGATGAAAGGCTGAACGTGGGGAAGAATCTCTGTCCCGGTAATTGTGCATGCGACGCCAGGAACCGCTTCGGCGGAGGAAGTGGCTACACTGACAATCCTGGCGTGGGCGTAGGGCGACCGCACAAAGCGCAGATACAGCATCTCCCGCATCTTGATGTCGTCGGCGAACTTGCCGCGCCCGCGCAGCAGCCGGTTCTCCTCCTTGCGCGGAAGCGGCTTGCCTACCCAATTTTTCTTGTCAGCATCGGAACCCACGGATCGTGCTCCTCAACCTTCGGCGGTCTTTGCCTCGCTGGGCATAGCTCCGGGCGTACCCTTCAAGGCGGCCTGCAGTCCGTCAATCAACTTTTGCGCATTCTTCTTGCCGAGCGGCTGTAATAAGCCTCCGGCCACGGAGGTCAGGCGGCCGAAAACCTGGGCCTCGCCCTGCCATGCCACCTTGGTGCCGCCGTTGGCCGGTACCAGATCGAATCCCGCAATCAGTGAGACGCCGCCGCCGGCTACACTGCCCTGCCCCTTGTACTGCGCGCGCCGGGGATTTTCGGCTTGTGACAATTCCATCTTCACTTCCGCAATGCCCTTGATGTACGAGACCCCCACCTTCACCTTCACCGTGAAGTGCGTCGCGTCCTGCACCGACATGCCCTGAAACTCCGGCAATAGCGGAGCGAACTTGCTGGGATCGGTGAGGAACGTGTATACCTCTTCCGGCAGGCGTTGGACTTCGAACTCGCCGTTGAACTTGATCGCCATACTTCAGACCCCTTTCATGTTTTGCGCGGCCGACTGAATCGCCTTGAAAATATTCTGGTAGCCGGTACACCGGCAGGTGTTGCCGGCGATGGCCTTGCGGATGTCTTTTTCGCTCGGCTGCCGGTTGCGCGAAAGCAATTGCAAGGTCGAGAGCATCAACCCAGGCGTGCAATAACCGCACTGCAATCCGTAGGAATCGCCGAATGCCTTCTGCACAGGATGGAGATGACCATCTTTTTCCAGGCCCTCCACGGTCAGAATCTCCGCGCCATCCGCCTGCACTGCAAACATGGTGCAGGATTTCACCGCCGCGCCATTCATCAGCACCGTGCATGCCCCGCAGTAAGTCGTGTCGCAGCCCACGTGGGTGCCCGTGAGATCAAGTTGCTCGCGCAACAACTCGACCAGCAAAGTGCGCGGTTCGACGGTCAGCGCATACGGCTTGCCGTTTACCTTGAAGTTGATCGGAACGCTCGCAATCGCGAGCGCGGCGGCTTGCTTGGGCTTTGCCGCTTTCCTCTTCACCGCGGCCTTCCTCTTCCCGGCAATTTTCTTAGGCATAGATGTGCCCCACCTCGACCTGCTCGCCGCGGGCACGACGCACGGCAATCTGAGTGGCCCGCTTCACCAGCGCCCCGACCAGCGTGCGCTTGTAGTCCGCCGAACCCCGCATATCCGATTGCGGATCAGCCGCAGCCCGCGCGGCTTCCACGGCGGCTGAGATGGCCTTGTCTGTAATCCTCTGCCCGCGCAGAGCGGTTGCGGCATCTTTGGCTTGGATAGCAGTCAACCCCACACAGCCCAAAGCAACCGCGGCCTCTTTGCAGATGTCGCCGTCCATGACCAGCTGCACCGCGGCGCTTGCCGTGGGATAAACCGGTGCAGACCGCTTGAAGGCAATGTAGGCCCCGCCACTGCCCTTGGGCGGTATTCTCACCACGACTTCACTGACCAGTTCATCGGGGGCCAGCGCTGTGGTGTATGCATCCTTGATGAAGTCCGTCAGCCGCACGGCGCGTTCAGACTTCCTCCCCAGGCAGCGGACTTCGGTCGCAAGCGTCATAAGCACGACCGCCCAGTCTCCGCTGGGATCAGCCTCCGCCAGCGAACCCCCGATCGTTCCCCGGTTGCGCACCTGCACATCAGCGATTCCGGCGGCGCAATCGTGGATGATGGAAATTTTCGCCGCAGCGGGGGAACTCTCGATCTCCGCGTGCCGCGTCAAAGCCCCGAAGCGTAGCGCGCCCGCCTCTTCTTTGATGTAAGACGTGCCGGGAACGAAGTTCAAATCCACCAAGTGTTGCGGGTTGGCAAAGCGCAGCTTCATCAGCGGGATCAGGCTCTGGCCGCCCGCCAGCAGCTTGGCCTCGTCTCCAAGCTGAGCAAGCATGGTGACAGCTTCCTTGAGCGAACCGGCGCGGTGGTAGTGAAAGGCTCGGGGATACATTCGTTCCGTTTATCCTTGCGCTGCTGCCCTGCGGAATGCGCGTCAGACAGGGACAATAAGCTTAGCAAAGAATGCTCTACCAGTGAGCCCAGCGGCGTCCCTGAAGGGACTCGTTTGCATTTCCCATCGCTCTTCGCAGACTCACGTCCGGAGCAATATCGGCCTGCTCTCGGCCGGCGGGTGTTGCAAAGAGTCCCATGCCGTGGTCACACGCTCCCCCGCGCGAACCCAGCCGCCACCGCCGCCAGGGCCACAGTCACCAGGATCACCCCCACAATCGCGGTGGCCGAAGCATATGAGGCACCGTGACTCTCGCTCTGCAGGAGAACCCCCAAGGGAAATACCACCGACCCGACCAGCAAGTTCAGCGCGATCCAAAAGCGCAGACGGCGACCGAAAGCCACGTGGTCCATCGCCACGCCTAAAACGATCATCAGCATGGCCAGGCCGATCCAGTGGGAGTGCACGTCCACCTGGCGGACGTAGTCATACTTGGTGGCTCCGTAGGCGGCGATGGCGGCGTGAGCGTCTGGCAGGTGGCGAGCGGCAGCGCTGGTAAAGGCCGTGGCCAGCGAGTTGCCCATGCTGTCGAGCGCCTGGTGCTCGACAAACAAGGCATAGTGCAGGCCGTACAGCATGCCAAAGCCTGCGAGCGCGACTCCACCGAAGATGAGCAGTTTGCTCGCCGCACTCATGCAGGCACTCCGGTCTCCGCCTCGAGCTTACCGCTATAGCGCAACACGCCTACCAGCATCGCAACCAGGGCAATGATCACCATCAGGCCGCCTAGATCGGCGATGCCTCCTGCCACCAGGCCCATTTTGAGCTCCAGCAGGACAAACACCGGGAGGATGACGGAGCCCGCCAGCAGCAGATTGACCCAGCGCCGCTTCCACTCCGCACCCAGAAACACATAAGGCTGCACGAAGGACAGCAGAATGGCCAGCAAGCCGAACTCGATGATGTGGGAATGAGCGGCGATGTTGACCGCTTTCTCAGTCTGCAAGGCTCCGTAGTCGGTGACTGAACGGCCGGCCGCCGTCAGATCGTTTGCGGAGGCGCCGTCCAACACGGTGTCGAGAATTGCGGTCTCCCGGGCCTCGTGCTGGTAGAGCATGGCGCCGGCGTACCAGGCTCCGTGCAGGAAGCCGATTAGAACCAACAGCGTTCCACCCGCCAGCAGTGTGCGACGCTCCCGGCTTCGGTCGTCGGGCAATTCGGCCTCCACCGCGCCCACGCGCATGCTGCGAAAGTGGTTCCACAAGCCCCACAGTTCGCCGATCAGAGCGATGATCAGCAAGGCCCCCGCGGAGTCGGCCAGGGCGCTCGCCCAGCCGATCACCCTAAACGGGCTGTAGGCCAGCCCGACATAATGAATCAGAAAGATGCCCACCGGCAGCAGTGTTCCACCGATCAGAAGCCATTTGGCCAGCAATTTCTTGCGGGCGGCTGACAACGCCACGTAGGGCTGTATCAGCGCCAGCAACAGCGCCAGGTAGCCTACATCGGTCATATGCACATGCGTGTCGATCTTGGTGCCACGGTCCTCCAGCAGGTTGCCGATCTGTCCAAACGCATTGTTTACCCCGGGCGCATTCTGCGCCATCACCGCCCGTGCGGCGGCCAGCAGTTCCTCACCGGTGCGGTCACCGTTCTGATGCAGCACGAACACGGCAAAAATGTCGCCGAAGAGCATGCCTCCCACAATGAGCGCGACCCCGCCAAACACCAGCAGGCGCCGGGCCCCCATAGCAGAGAACGTGGCCGCAACGTTGGCGGGTGTGTCCTTGGGCGAAACGCGCACAGTGCTCGCAGGGCTACGTTGCCCGCCTCCGGCCGGCCCTGGTGGTGGTTCCCAGACTGCCATGTCAGTCCGCCGCCTTTACATCCGCCTTGGAACGAAAGACCGGCATCACGTGTTTGGCAAACATGTGCTGCGTCTTGATGCTCTTCCAGTGTTCCAGGCCGCCAAAATTGGAAACAATGGCCAACTCGCCGATTCCGCCCTTCTCCGTGAGAGCGCGCACCTGCCGGACCACCTTCTCGGGTGTGCCCACAAATGCGATCTCCTGTTCTACCACCTGGTCGTAGGTCAGTTTTGTAAGCGACTCCAGCGCGCCGCTGGCATAGAAACCATAATCCTTGGCGCGCAGCTCCGCCTTCTTCTCCTCGCCCTGCAAGGACTCGATCGGCGACGCATTGAAGGCCAGAAAATTGAGGAGAGCTTCCTCGATCTCCCTCCGAATCTGCCGTTCGTCTTCGTCGATATAAACCGGCCGGATATACACAATGTCCGGCCGGTGGCCGTGTTCGGCGCAGGCTTTCTTATAGATGTTCAGCGGCGCTTGCAGCACGTTCCAGGGCAGCAACGGAGGCACAAAGATGCCCCAGCCCTTGACTCCCGCCATCTCGTAGGTGATGTCGCTGGTGCCGCCGGTGTAGAACTTGGGATAGGGCTTCTGTAGCGGCCGCGGCACCACGCTCACATCTTTGACTTTGTAGAAGCGTCCGTCGTAGGAAAATTTGTCCTGGGTAAACGCCAGCTGCAGAATGTCGATCGCTTCGTTGTAGCGCGGACGACTCTCCTCCAAGGGCATGGTGGACGGACCAAACAACCAGGCATGCCCGCGGCCCAAACCGCATTCCAGCCGCCCGTTGGTCAGGATATCGGTCTCCGCGATCATGCCCGCCAGGCGCATGGGATTTTCCAGGGGCAACGTGTGCAGGGCGGTGCGGAAGCGGATGCGCTTCGTCCTTTGCGCTGCGGCCGCAAACATAGCCAGGGGATTGGCCGAGATGGAGAACTTCTGAAAAAAGTGGTGGTCAATCACCGAGTACACGTCGAAACCGCACTCGTCGGCATCCTCGATCTGACGCATGATCTCCCAGGTCATGTCGTAGTGCGACTTCCCCGGGGGCGTCTGGATTTCACAATAAATGCCGAATCGCATGTTCTCCTTCAGAGTCTCCGGATCGCCGCCCCGATCGAGCGATACTTTCCCCGGAAGTAAAGCAAGGGATTGCCCTGCCGCACGACGACATCCTCCACTTCTGCGATGAACAGGGTGTGGTCTCCCGCATCTTGCGCCGTGTGCAGCCGGCACTCCAGGTAGGCCAGGGCGCCACGCAGCGCCGGCGTCCCATGCGGCGTGCGCACAAAGCGCGCCTCCGCCTCCGCTTCCGCGCGCTCCTGGCTCCGCTCCGGACGGGCGTAGAACTCCGAGATCGCCCGCTGCCCCTCCGAAAGCACATTCACCCCAAAACGTTTCCTGGCATGCAGGTGAGCATGGGTCTGCGCCCGATGATCCACGCACACCAGCACCAGCAGGGGATGCAGCGAAACGGAAGTGAAGGCGTTCGCGGTCATGCCGTGCACTTCGCCTGCGCAATCCACCGTGATGACCGTGACCCCGGTGGCAAAGCAGCCCATCGCCTCACGAAATTCCGCCTGGGTAACACTCATAAGAGGGCCGGCACCCTAGGCATCTTAAATGAACTGCAGGCGGGGCGACGAACCAGCATCCCGCCGTCCACAGTCTTACCAGGAGAAGCGCAGCGCGAGCTGGATCTGCCGTGGGTTGAAGATCGCCCGGGGCGTGCCATACGAGTCGTTCGGCGAACCCTCGAGATTTCCCGTTGGCGTCGCCGGACAGCCCGAGGCTGCAGGGTCCACGGCAAGCGGACAAAAATCCGCCGCGCCATATGCCGTGTTGAAGAAGCGGATGTTCAGCGTGTTAAACAGATTGAACGCTTCCGCAAGAGCTTCAAGTTTTACGCGCTCCGTGATGTTAAACGAGCGCGCAACTCTCAGGTCAACGCTGTAGTAGGGATCGCCTTTGAAGGTGTTGCGGGGTTCCGCCCCAACACGATCGTTGTTTCCAAAAATGTCCCCGTTGACGTCTGAACCGGCGAACTTGGTGAAGTAGTGTGGTGATTCCAGGCTCACGATCGTGGAAAGCTGCCAGTCGTTGAGCACCGGATGCATGTGGGTGGGGCCGGTCAGAGTCGCGTTGCCCACGAAGCGGTGGGTAACGGAATCCGACGACACGGCGCGCTCCCGATCGAAGCAGCAGCTATCCTGGGGAATCAGCACAAAGCTGGGGTTCGGGCCGTTGTCGATGCCCCTCGACCAGGTGTAACTGACACCGAAGCCCACGTGATGCGTGGTGCGCTTGTTGAAGTTGACCAGCAGGCCGTCCCATTGCGAGTCCCACTTGGAGTCGGCTTCGAAGTCCACGGCGAAGGGGAAAGTGCGTATGTTGGGCAGGACTCCAAACATCGTCCCGGGCAGGCAGTCGGTCGGGTTTGAAGGGCTGGTCGTCGCGCAGTAGTAGTTCTTAGTAGCAGCTCTGCCTTGCGAGTCGTGCACGATGTGGCTGGCGGCCTCACTTCCGGTGTTGTAGAAGGTATTGGCATCCGGCTGATTCACGTTGTAGAAGCTGCCCAAGTGGATGCCGCGAACGTGCATCCCGGTGATGTTGAGAACCGAGTCCTTGAATGGCTGCAGCTCCACACTCAAGCTGGCCTGTGCGCCGTAAGGTGGCTTGTGGTCCTTTGCGAAGCGGACGATCGTGGCGTCCAGTGCGTTCGCAGGATAGGTGGCAGTCACCAAGTCCGGTTGCACCAGGGCAGACAAAGCGGCTGCCATGGTAAACGGATCCGCGCCGAACGCAAACAGCTTGGTCTTGGCATTCAGATCATCCTGAATATTCTCCCTTCCCGGATATTTCTGCAGCCCGCCGCAGGAAGGAATCTGACACATCAGCAACGGGGACGGGATCGTACCGTGAAACAATCCTCCGCCGCCGCGAATCACGAGGCCGGAGTGTCCCCCCGGGGACCAGGCAAATCCGGCGCGAGGATCGAAGTTCTTCAGCGGGTTGTTGATGGCCGCGCTGGGCCAGGTCTCGCCCTCCCACCGCAGACCAAAGTTGAGGGTGAGATCCGGCCTGACTCTCCACTTGTCCTGCAGGTAGAGGCCTTCGTAGGTGTGGCCCAACTCACCCTTGGCTTGGTTCCGGACGGCGGAGGAAATCGCTGTGCCCTGGTACACCGATGTATCGAAGGTGGGCTCATTGAACCCGGATGCGGCGTCGAAGCGTTCAAAGAAGATCACAAAGGGGTGTGGTGCGCCCACAAAATCTTCATTGTCACCCAGAAATGCGTGAATATTGGCAAAGTCGGCCTCAAAGGGATAGAAGAGGGGGAAGGATTCGATGGTGTTGACGTGATTGAAGTCTCCACCGAACGAAATGGTGTGATTTCCCCAGTTCTTGGTGACGTTGTCCACGATTTCGTACCGGCCCTCCTCATAGAAATCAGGGTTCCCACGGTTCACGCCCAGGGTGAACACATTCGAAACCTCCAGGTGCGGCTGCGTACTTGTGGTGGGGAAATCGAAGAAGCGATGAGCATACTGGAAGCGCACTTCGTTGACCAAGGTGGGAGAAAACACCGATACGAGATCGCCCACTACCGACTGATCGCGAAAGAAGTTGTTCTTGAATCCCGACGGCAGATCGAAACCGTCGTTCAGCGGTGACAGGTTGGTGGTACGCTGATCGTTGATGAAATAGCGCACAAACATCGTGTGCTTCTGGTTGAAAGTGTGGTCTACTTTGACCAGGCCATCGTCGTAGTTGATATCGCGGTTGACAAGCAGATTCTCCGGCGGCAGTCCCCAGGTATTGACCTTGACATCATTGATCGCGGTCAAGTTTTTGAGGACGGTGCTGTTGTAGAACGGCGACTCCACGTGCCTCTGTCCTTCGTAGTTCAGGAAGTAAAACGTCCTGTCCTTCTGCAGCGGTCCCCCCAGGGTCGCTCCAAACTGGTTCTGGCGCAGCTTGTTGAAACCAGGCCCCGCCAGCGAACTCTTGGCGTCCATGGCGTCGTTGCGGAAATACTCGTAGACGGAACCGTGCAGATCGTTGGTGCCGCTCTTGGTGATGACGTTGACTATGCCGCCCACCGCGCGGCCGAACTCGGTGCTGTAGTCGCTGTTGATAACCCGAAACTCCTGCACCGCTTCTTGCGACGGCGTGGTCTTCTGAATGCCCGACGCCGTGGACATATTGTCGGCGCCGTCCACCGCCACGAAGTTGTAGTGGATGTTCTGCCCGGCGAACGACAGCTTAGTCACCGGTTCGATGATGACGTCGGTGCTGCCGGAGGTGGTGTCGCCGATGGTGACACCCGGCGCCAGCAAGGCAAAGTCAATAAACTGGCGGCCGTTGACCGGTAGGTTTTCGATCTTCTCTTCGTTAATGACGGAACTCACCATAGTGCGGGTGGGTTCTGCGACTTCGCCAACGTCCTGCACCGTGACTTCCTGGGCAATTTGACCGACCGCGAGATTGAAGTCCACGGTGCCGGCGGCGCCGATATCCAGGTGCACCTTCTTGGCCTGCTTTTGGAAGCCCGCCTTGCCCGCCGTAATCGTGTAATCGCCGACCGGCAGCAGAGAAATCTGATAATCCCCTGTAGAACTTGCTGTGGTGGAGCGGGAGAAGCCTGTGGCCGCATTGACCACGGTGACGGTCGCCTGCGAAATCGCCGCTCCCGTGGTGTCATAGACGCGTCCCTGGATGGAAACCGTGACTTGCGCCTGTAGTGGAACAACGATGGCTGCCAGCACTGCGGAAGCCAGCATCCAACTCAGCCATGCGACGGGCTTGCTGCTGACGTAAGGCTTCATCTCATCCCCCTCGAAGTTCGCCGCGCCAATCTTGCCTTCAGGCCATTCGCCTTGCCCTGCTCTTGGACCCCTGATCATCCATCACCCGGATCAGCCGGGCTTCGGAATCATCCAGATGCTGTGCCAATACCGCGGCGCACCGTTTCAGTCTGCCCGCGGTCAGCAACTGGTAAATCTTGCGATGCACCGGAATCAGCCGCTCGGGATTATCGTGCGTCCGGTCCACCATCACCATGCCCATGCGCACTTCCCCGATGAGTTTCTGGTAAAACGACTCCAGCCGCTTGTTCTGATGAAAGCGGATGAGCAAACCGTGGAATTGCAGGTCGAAGCTCACGGCCCGCATCCAGTTGCGCGCGTGCACGGCGCCCTCATATCCGTCGAGCGCGCTGCGAATCTCCTGCAGAATGTCGGCGCGGCGGCCATCAGCCGCCAGCACCGCGGGAATCTCCAGCATGCGCCGCAGGTGATAAATCTCCTGCACATCTTTCAGGGAGAGCTGCGAAACCGCCACCCCGCGGTGGATGCTGCGCTTCAACAGGCCTTCCAGCGCCAGGATCCGCATGGCCTCGCGCATGGTATTGCGCGATACCCCCAGCGAGGCCGCCAGCGGGACTTCCTGCAGCGGCGTCCCGGGGCGCAACTCGCCCTCCAGGATCCTTTGCCGCAAAACGGACGCCACCTGATCGGCTACGCTGACCCGGTGTATCTGGGAGCGTTCCATGCCATCTCGCCCGAAAGCCTGACTGAATTGCGCGACATCTTGCGCTCAGTTGTTCATAAAGTCAAGTGTTGAACAATTCAACGAGGCGATAACAATCGCCCCCAACACCCTTGTGGTGTTATGGCGATCCTGGCGGCGATTCCGCAGTGCCCCTTCGACACCGCCGCCTTCGCCGTGGCAGGATACCGCCATGCTCATCCGTAACGCCGCCTCCTCGGACGCCGCCGCCATCTGGCGTGTCCTGGAGCCCATTCTCCGGGCCGGAGAGACCTACACCTTGCCACGTGACATCGAGGAGCGGGACGCCCTCGCCTACTGGCTGGGGCCCGAACACGAGGTTTACGTCGCCGAAAACCAAGGGGAAGTCCTCGGCACGTACTACCTGCGGGCCAATCAAAAGGGCGGAGGCAGCCACGTGGCTAATTGTGGCTATGTGACCGCGGTCTGGGCCTCGGGCCGGGGTGTGGCCCGCGCCATGTGCGCCCATTCCCTCGAGCGCGCCCGGGCCCGTGGCTTCCGCGCCATGCAATTCAATTTCGTGGTCAGCAGCAACCAGCGCGCCGTTCGGCTCTGGCAAAGCCTGGGCTTCGAGATTGTCGGGCGCCTGCCGAGCGCTTTCCTGCATCCTACCTTGGGCTTTGTTGATGCCTATGTGATGTATCGCGATCTGTAGATCGGGCCCACGGGCCTGATCTCATGTATCATTCGGCTATTTGGAATCGCCGGGCAGGTTTGAACCTTGTCTGTAGCGCAAATCACCGGAACACGACCCGAGCCGCTCGCTTCGCAGCTAGAGGAGCTACGTTCTGGCGCGCCCCTGACGCGCGACGTCGCCTGCCGCCTGATTCGGGTGGAAGACCGTGGCCTCCCTGCCCTCCTGGCGGCCGCGGCAGAGGCCAAGGAGCGATTCAAGCCGGCAGTCATTACCTACTCGCGCAAGGTCTTCCTCCCGCTGACCAATCTTTGCCGCGACTATTGCGGCTACTGCATCTTCCGCCGCGATCCCGGCGCGCCCGGCGCCCACACCATGACTCCCGAAGAAGTGCTGCAGGTGGCCCGTGCGGGAGAGAAACTGGGCTGCACCGAAGCTCTGTTCAGCCTGGGCGACAAGCCCGAACTGGCGTTTCCGGAGATGCGGGTAACCCTCCGCCACCTCGGATACAAGTCCACTCTTCACTACCTGGAAGCCATGTGCGAACTGGTGCTGTGCGAAACCACCCTGCTCCCCCATCCCAATCCCGGGCTCCTGAGCGCGGAGTGGATCGCGCGGCTTGCCGCGGTCTCGCCAAGCATGGGGCTGATGCTCGAAAGCACCAGCACGTCGCTGCTGGCGCACGGCGCCGCGCACGACAACGCCCCCGACAAGGTCCCGGCCCGGCGCCTGCGCACTATCGAAGAAGCCGGTCGGCAGAAGGTTCCGTTCACCACCGGCCTGCTGCTCGGGATCGGCGAAACTCCCGAGGACCGCGTGGACACCCTGCTGGCCATCCGCGAGCTGCAGCGCCGCTACGGCCACATCCAGGAGGTCATCATTCAGAATTTCCGCGTCAAGCCCGGCATCCCGATGCGAAACTGGTCCGAGCCCACGCGAGGCGAAATGCTGCGCGCTGTAGCGGTGGCGCGGCTGCTTATGCCGAACGTCAATATCCAGGCGCCGCCCAACCTCTCCGCGCCTTACTACGACGAGTTGTTGGACGCCGGCATCAACGACTGGGGGGGCATCTCGCCGCTCACACCCGATTTCATCAATCCTGAGAAGCCGTGGCCGCATCTGGAACAATTGAAGTCAACAACCGAGGCCAAGGGACAGAGCCTGCGGCCGCGCCTCCCGGTTTATCCTGAGTTCCTACCGGCGCTGTCCGCGCGCCCCGGCTTGTTGTGGCAAAAGGTCCAAGGCGCGGCGGACCACGAGGGCTACGCCTGGAGGGCGGCATGATCGTTGTACTGAGCGGCGGAACCGGGGGCGCCAAGTTTGTTGACGGCCTCCGCCAGGTGGTGTCCCCGCAGGAACTCACCATCATCGTGAATACCGGAGATGACATGGAGTGGTGGAACCTCTATGTCTCGCCCGATCTGGACTCCATCACCTATGTGCTGGCCGGCCTGCTCAGCAAGGAGCGCGGCTGGGGCGTAAAGGGTGACACTTTTTTCTGCCTGCAGGCCATGGGACAGCTCGGGCAGCCGATCTGGTTCCAGGTCGGCGACCGCGATCTGGCGGTCCACCTTCTGCGCACCCGTTTGCTCTCCAAGGGAAAGACCCTGACCGAAGCGACTCTGGAGATCGCCGCCAAGCTCGGGGTCCAGGCCACCATTCTGCCCATGAGCGACTCGCGGGTCGAAACCAGGGTGATGACCCCGATTGGCGAGTTGAGCTTCGAAGAGTACTTCGTGCAACGCTGGTACCAGGACCCGGTGGAGTCCGTCCGTTTCGCGGGCGCGGCGGAGGCCCAGCCCGCGCCCGGGGTGATTGACGCGATCATGTCGGCGAGCGTGGTGCTGCTGGCGCCGAGCAATCCCGTGACCAGCATTGGGCCCATCCTCGCCGTGCCGGGCATACGCGAGGCGCTCAAACAAACCCCGGCGCCGGTGGTGGCGGTCACGCCCATCGTCGCAGGTGCCGCGGTCTCTGGCCCCACCGGTGTGTTGATGGCTGCCCAGGGACTTCCGGTCTCCCTCGCGGGAGTCGCCCAGGCCTATCAGGATTTCCTGGATATCCTGATTGCAGACCGCCGCGATGCCCAGGCGGCCGAGGAGTTGAAGCGCTCAGCCCTGCGGGTGTATTGTGCCCCCACGATCATGAAGACCTCTGAAGACAAGGCCCAGCTGGCGCGGGCAGTTCTGTCCGTGGTCTACGGCGAAAGCAAAGCTCACAACGCTTCGGACCAGTCATGATTCTCGTTCCGGTCAAGACTCTCTCCAATGCCAAGCAGCGCCTGGCTTCGGTGCTCGACCAGGCCAGTCGCGTGGAACTTGCCCACGCCATGTTGTCCGACGTGCTCGAAACCCTGGGCACATGGCCGAACCGGCCCGAGGTTGCGGTCGTCACCAGCGACTCTTTCGCGCTGGACCTGGCACGACACTTTGACTTTGAGGTGATCGCTGACGAGGTCAACCGCAGCGAGACTGATGCCATCGAGATGGCCACGCTGGCCTGCGAGGCGCGCGGAGTGGAGAGCACACTGGTCATCCCCGGCGATATTCCCCTGATGCGAACCTGGGAAATAGCAACCATCTTGAGATTAGCGCCGGGCGAAGGCTCAGTGCTGGTTCCGGCGGCCGACGGACGTGGTACCAATGCGGTCTGGCGGAGTCCCGCAGGGCTCTTTCCCTTGCGCTTCGGGAACGACAGCTTCAAGCCGCACCTGGCAGCAGCCAAGGCCACGCAGAAACCCTGTGTTGTGCTTCCGCTGCCTGGGATTGCGCTGGACATTGACAACCCGGAGGACCTGCGGCAACTTGCTGCCAAACCCGGCGAAACCCGTGCTCAGCGCCTGGTCCGCCAGTGGGACCTGAACGACCTGCCGCGCGCGGCAAACGAATAGAGCTGCTTCCAAACCACCGGGAATGCTTGGGCCGCGCGGATCTCGGGTGGCGCAAAGCTTCAATCCTGCGTTACCTTGCAAGAGGTTGATGGGCTTTAGCCCCTGGTTCGGTGCGACACCCGCTATTCACCTTCATGACCAAGGCTGACTATTCTCCTGGGTTGCGAATCATTCCCATTCCCCTCGCCGTCGAAATTCGCCCCGGAGACTCGATTGCCGAAAAACTCCTCGAGGCCCTCGCGCATCAGAGGAAGTCCCTGCTTCGTGGGGACATCCTCGTCGTGAAGCACAAGATCATCTCCAAAGCCGAAGGCCAACTCGTGCCCCTGGACACTATTAAGCCGTCCACCGCTTCGCTCGCCTGGGCCCGCCGCCACCAACTGGATGCGCGCGTGACCCAGCTGGCACTCGCGCAAAGCAAACGAGTTGTGCGCCGCAAGCGCGCGGTGCTGATTACCGAAACCAAGCATGGCCTGGTGTGTGCTAATAGCGGTGTGGATGTTTCCAACGTGGATGGTGGGCATCACGCGTTGTTGCTGCCCGAAAATCCGGACCGCTCAGCGGCGCGACTGCATCACGAGCTGAAAAAACGTCTGCGACTTTCCGTCCCTGTCATCATCACTGATACTTTCGGGCGGCCCTGGCGCGAAGGACTGACTGAAGTTGCCATTGGCGTGGCCGGCATGAAGCCTCTGCATGATGATCGCGGGCGTTGCGACCCGTACGGCTACCGTCTGCGCGTCAGCGTGGATGCCGTGGCCGACGAACTGGCTTGCGCCGCCGGCCTGGTCTGCGGCAAGCTAACTCGCACCCCGGCGTGTATCATTCGGGGATTCCGTTATCGTCCGGGGCGAGGCAGCGGCCGGGACCTGATCCGCCCGGCAGCCAACGATCTGTTCCGCTGACTGGTCTGATGGAGGAGTTGTGGCACGTGCTCTAAGCCAATCCGAACTGGAGAGCTTCCCCGCCCTGGAGTGGCCGGACGTTTCGTCCCAGATAACGCTTCAGACGCGCGCCGCGCTTGAGGACGTGCTGGAATCCCAGGATGGCACCGCGCTTTCGCGAGAACAATGCCTGCTGCTGGCGCACGTTGAAGGACATGACCTACTCGCACTGCTGGTGGCGGCCAACGCGCTGCGTCGCGAACTGGTCGGGAATCTTGTTACCTACGTCGTCAACCGCAACATCAATTTCACCAACGTCTGCTTTGTGGGCTGCAAGTTCTGCGCCTTCAGCCGTGGCCCGCGCGAATCCGACACCTACTTCCTCAGCCTTGAGCAAATCGCGCAGAAAGCGATTGAGGCGTGGGAAATGGGGGCGACCGAAGTTTGCATTCAAGGCGGTCTGCCCCATGGTCTCCCCCCGTTGCACTACCGCGACATCCTGCGCGCCGTAAAGACCGCCGTGCCCGCTATGCACATCCACGCTTTCTCGCCGATGGAGATCGTGTATGGCGTCGAACTCACCGGCATGCGGCTGGACGACTACCTCTGCATGTTGCGCGACAGCGGACTCGACACCCTGCCCGGAACTGCCGCCGAGATTCTCGACGATGATGTGCGCTTCGTGCTTTCGCGCAACAAACTTTCGACCGAGCAGTGGAAGCAGGTCATCCGCACCGCCCATCGCTGCGGCATCCGCAGCACATCCACCTTGATGTACGGGCATGTGGAGACTCCCACGCACTGGGTGAAGCAGCTTCTGCTCTTACGTCAGATTCAAGAGGAAAGCGGCGGCTTTACCGAGTTTGTTCCCCTGGGATTCGTTCACCAAAACACCTTGCTCTTTCACCAGGGTATCGCCCGGTCCGGCCCAACCCTCGCTGAGCATCTCAAGATCCACGCTCTCGCGAGGGTGATGCTGGCGGGCGCGATCAACAACATTCAGGTCTCGTGGGTCAAGCTGAATCGCCGCGTGTCACAGCTGTGCCTGCACGCGGGCGCCAACGACTACGGCGGCACCTTGATGGAAGAAAACATCTCTCGTGAGGCCGGGGCCACCGCGGGACAGTACACCAGCCCGGAGGAATTCCAGTCGCTGATTCTGGAAGCCGGCCGCATCCCGGCCGAGCGCAACACCACGTATTCGCGCATTCACATCAAATTGTCGCCGCAGCCATTTACTACCGAAGAAGCGTTCGTGCCGGAGTTCGCATGAGCCGCCCCATCGCGGTCCTCGGTGGCACGGGGCCGGAGGGGTTTGGCCTGGCGTTACGCTGGGCCCAGGCCGGCGAGACTGTGATCATCGGGTCGCGCGATGTCAAGCGCGCCCAGGATGCAGCGGCAAAGATCAAGGCGCGCGTGGGGAAAGGCGCCACAGTCTCGGGCGAGGAGAATGCCGCCGCCTGCGCCGAGTCCACTCTGCTGGTGCTCACCATCCCTTTTGAGGGCCACGCCGGCCTGCTGAAGCACATCAAGCCGGCGATACAGCCCGGGAGCATCGTGATCGACGCCACGGTTCCGTTGGCCGCCAGTGTGGGAGGTCGCGCATCCCGCACACTCGGAGTCTGGCAGGGTTCGGCCGCGCAGGAAACTGCCGAACTGGTGCCCAAGGGCGTCTCGGTGGTGGCGGCGTTTCAGAACACCTCCGCCGAAGTGCTGAACGGCGACGGCCCGGCGGAGTGCGACGTCATCGTGTGCAGCGATGATCCCGAGGCCACCAAACTCACGCTCGGCCTGGCCACGAAGATTCCCGGGGTACGCGCCCTCGATGGCGGCAAACTGGAAAACGCCCGCATTCTGGAGCAAATCACCGCCTTGCTGATCGGGCTCAACATCCGCCACAAGGGGCACGCGGGCATACGAATCACCGGCTTGCCGCCCGCGGCGTATCAGCCGTAGCGTGTAAGCGCTAGCGCCGGCCAGAACGCTGGGAAGCGGAACACTGCCGCCACCACCATGATGACGAGCAGCTCATTCGACCGACAATCCGTCATCGAGTTCCGCAACGTCTCCTATCAACTCGATGCTGGCCGCGAACTGCTGCAGAACCTGAATCTCGCAGTCCAAAGGGGTGAAACCCTGGTCCTCCTCGGCCGAAGCGGCTCGGGCAAGACCACCACCCTCAAGCTCATCAATCATCTCTTATCACCAACCGGGGGCGATCTGCGGGTCGAGGGAAAGTCTACCCGCGAGTGGGATGTCATCCGTTTGCGCCGCACCATTGGTTACGCGATCCAGGACGTCGGCCTCTTTCCGCATTTCACCGTTGCCCGCAATATCGGGCTGGTGCCGCAGATCGAAGACTGGCCCGCCGACCGCATCCAGCAGCGCGTCCAGGAGCTGTTGCAACTGGTCGGCCTCGAGACCCAACTGGCTTCGCGCTATCCACGCCAGCTTTCCGGCGGACAGCGGCAGCGTGTCGGCGTAGCGCGTGCCCTGGCCGCTGACCCGCCCATTCTGCTGATGGACGAGCCCTTCGGCGCACTCGACCCCATCACCCGCGCCGAGCTGCAGCGCGAGTTTCTTACGCTTCAGAGCCGCTTGCAGAAGACCGTCGTCTTTGTGACCCACGATTTGCATGAAGCTCTCCTGCTCGGCACGCGCATCGCGCTGATGGAAGCGGGCCGCCTGGTCACCATTCTCACGCCGGAGGAATTTCTTCATTCTGAGGAACCGCTGGTGGCCGCCTATGTGGACGCCTTCGGTGCCCAGAGAGTGGACAGATCATGACGCACCGCCCGCCGATTCGGCTAGGGGAAACGCTTCTCTCGACACGAGGCCTCTCATGAACGTCTGGCATTTCATGCTGCACAACGACGCTGAAGTGGCACGAGCCACACTTCATCACCTCTGGCTGGTCGGCATCTCGACCCTGCTCGCGGTGCTGATCGGAATTCCCCTCGGCATCCTCATCACGCGTTGGCCCGCGCTTAACAAGCCGATCCTTGGCAGCGCCAACGTCATCCAGACCATTCCCAGCCTCGCGTTGTTCGGATTCCTGCTGCCAGCGCCCTGGATTGGGGAACGCGCCGACCGGCTCGCCATTCTCGCCCTCACGCTCTACGCGCTGCTGCCGCTGATTCGCAACACCTACACGGGCATCAAGGGAGTGGATCCGGCCGTGCTTGAAGCGGGACGCGGCATGGGCATGACCGACCGCCAATTGCTCTTTCAGGTGGAGCTGCCCCTGGCTTTGAGCGTGATCATCGCCGGGATTCGTGTCGCAGCCGTAATCTCGGTCGGTCTGGCAACGATTGCCGCCGCGATCGGCGCCGGCGGCCTGGGCGAGTACATCTTCCGCGGATTGGCCATGGTGAACAACCAGGTCATCCTCGCGGGCGCCATTCCGGCAGCACTGCTGGCGATCCTGGCCGATGTAAGTTTGGGGTGGCTGGAGAAACGCTTGAGCCCGGGATAGTTTCGCGGGTCTTCCTGAGAAATGAGCCATCTCCGCCGACTGTCGATACTGCTTTGCCTGGTAGGCCTGCTTTCCGCTTGCGGCCCTTCCCGCGAAAACCGCATCGTCGTCGGCTCCAAGAATTTCACCGAGCAACTCGTCCTTGGCGAAATCATCGCCCAGGAGATCGAGGCCAAGACTCACCTGACCGTGGAACGCCGCTTCTACCTGGCCGGCAGCTATATCTGCCACCAGGCAATTCTCGCCGGACGCATTGATATCTACCCCGAATACACTGGCACAGCGCTGACTGCCATCCTCAAGCAACCGCCGAAAGGCACGCAGGAACAGGTGTATGGTCGGGTGAAGGCCGAATACGCGGAACGCTTCCACCTTGCGGTCGGTCAGCCGTTCGGCTTCAACGATACCTTCGCGATTGAGATTCGCGGGGAAGACGCCCGCCGCCTCGGGCTCAAGACCATTTCCCAAGCCGCCGCATACACCCCGCAGTGGCGTCCCGGATTCGGCTACGAATTCATGGAGCGTCCCGACGGCTACAAAGGACTGGCCGCCACTTACGGCCTGCGGTTCGCTGGGTCGCCGCGCATCATGGACCTCGGCCTGCTGGCACGCGCCCTCAAGGACAAGCAGATTGACCTGGCCGCGGGCAATACGACCGACGGCCTCATCCCCGCCCTTGATTTGTTCGTGCTCCAGGACGACCGGCATTACTTTCCGCCGTACGAGGCGGTTCCCATCATTCGGCAGAAGATCGTCGAACAACATCCCGAGGTCAAGCAGGCGCTGGACGAGCTGGCAGGAAAGATCTCCGACCGGGAAATGCAGCAGCTCAACTACGCGGTTGATGGCCAGCATCGCGATGTAACAGAAGTCGTGCGGGAGTTCTTGCAGAAGAAGAATCAGCCCTAGGGCCGACGTCCGGCTTTACATCAGCCACAGCGCATCTACATCCACAATCAGGTGGGTGCGCGAAATCCTCTGCTGGTTCGCATGCGTCAGCATCGCACGCAGCAGGGCGTTGAGCTTCTCCCGGCTGGGTGATTTCAGAACAAAATGATAACGGAAATCCCGCTTGAGCCGCAGAATCGGCGCCGCCGCCGGGCCCAGCACCCGAACACCTTCATGCCGCGTGCTCTCAAACCACTTTCCCAAAACCCCCGACCACTTGAGCGCTTCATCCAGCTTGTGGCTGCGCACCAGCACGTTGGCCAGCGCGCCGTAAGGGGGATAATGCATCCAACTGCGGAAGCGCAGTTCTTTATCGTAGAAGCCGGCAAAGTCGTGCCGGGCCGCAAACTGCACCGCATAGTGATCGGGGAAGTAAGTTTGGAGAATAACTTTTCCCGGCGTTTGCCCACGCCCCGCGCGTCCCGCGACCTGGGTCAGCAACTGAAATGTCCGTTCCGCCGCGCGAAAGTCCGGAAGGCCAAGTGCGATGTCGGCGCCCACCACGCCGACCAGCGTCACCCCGTGAATGTCGTGGCCCTTGGCGATCATCTGCGTCCCCACCAGCATGTCGAGTTCGCCCTCATTCAAGGCGCTCAAGACGCGCTCGAAGTCCTCGCGTCCGCGCACTGTATCGCGGTCTAACCGGCCAATGCGCGCCTGCGGAAACATGCCGTGCAGCAGCTCCTCCAGTTTTTCCGAACCAGTCCCCAGGAAGTACACGTACTCGCTACCGCAGTGCGCGCAGACCCTCGGTACCGGCGCGGTGTAGCCGCAGTAATGGCATTCCATGCGACGCGTACGTTTGTGGTGGGTGAGGGCGATGGCGCAATTCTGGCACTCCAGCGTCTTGCCGCAGGCGCGGCACAAGACTACGGGCGAATACCCACGGCGGTTGAGCAGCACCATCACCTGCTCCTTGCGTTCCAGGCGCTCACCGATCTCCTGCGTCAGCTTGCGCGAGATCACCTGCTCGCTTCCGGTTTCCTGGAACTCCTGCCGCATGTCAATGATCTCAACCTCAGGCAGGGGTCTTTGCTCCACGCGGTCGGGCAACTCCACCAGGGCATACTTGCTCTTGGCAGCGTTGAAATAAGATTCCAGCGACGGTGTCGCCGAGCCCAGCACGACCACGGCATTCGCCATCTTGGCCCGCATCACGGCCACGTCGCGCGCGTGATAGCGGGGGGTTTCTTCCTGCTTGTACGAGGAATCCTGTTCCTCATCCACGATCATCAACGCAAGATCCGACACGGGAGCAAACACCGCCGAACGCGTGCCCACCACCACGCGCGCCTCTCTCCGCTGAATGCGATGCCACTGCTCTGCGCGCTCACGATCGGAAAGTGCGGAGTGCAGAATCGCAACCTCGTCACCGAAGACCTGGTGCAGGTCAGCCGCGACCGCCGGCGTCAGCCCAATCTCAGGGACTAACAGGATGGCTGAGCGCCCCGCCGCCAGCACCGCGCGCATGCCGGCGAGATAAACCGCAGTCTTCCCTGACCCCGTTACTCCGTGGAGCAGCAGCCCCGCGAACTTACGCGCGTCCACGCCCTCCTGAACGCGCCGAAGCGCCTCCTGCTGGGCGGGGTTGAACTCGAAGTCGAAGGGCGAGGGCCGGGCTTTGAGGCCGGACATGGTGAACTCGGCGGGCTCTTCGACGATCTCGACCATGCCGCGCTTAACCAGCGTGTGCAAGGTCGAGCGCGGAACCTCGAGCGTGTGCAAGGTAAAGACCGCGGCCTTGCCACCCGCCGCTGCGAGGGTCTCGACCAGCATTCGCTGATTGGTATTGAGCTTACCCTCAGCTGTCTTCAGCAGCGCGACTTTGACGGTCCGCGCTGCATCGCGCGCCCCGGAAAGGTCCTCGCGCTCAACCCAGCCCTTGCGCACCATACCGGCCAGCACCGCCGTGGATGCATGGGTCGCGGCATGCAGCCTCGCTTGTTGCACCTGCTCGCGTTCAGCGAGATAGTCAAGCACCCGGAATTCTGCCAGTTGATCTTCCGGCCTCTTGCGCACGTGGGCCGCCGACCCCGACATACCCGCCAGGTGCCGTGCGAGTTGCCCTTCTTCCGTGATGCGGTAGGCGATCGTCCGCTTGAACTCCGCGCCCAGCGGAAGCATGGTGCGGAAGACTTCTCCGATGGGTGCCAGATAGTAGTCGGCAATCCACTTCCCCAGACGGAGCAGGGACTCATCGAGCACCGGCGCGGAGTCGAGCACGCTGATGACGTCCTTCGCGGGAACACGCGGCTGGCGATCGTGCAGCTCGACCACGATGCCCGACATGCGCTTCTGGCGGAAGGGCACCAGCACACGTCCGCCCACCACCGGCTGAGCGCCGTTGGGTACACGGTAAGTGAAGACGGTGTCGAGCGGCACCGCCAGGGCCACGTTGCAGAATTCAAGCATGAGTAGCGCCGGCGTGCGCCGGCCAAGAGGCATCGTAGCATTCGATGGTTGTTGCTGGCAGGAGTGCGAAGAGAATGAAGGCGTCATCCTGAGCCCCTGCGACAGCCGGGCGAAGGATCTAGCGCGGAGCAGCAAAATCGATGGCCCACGCAAGATCCCTTCGACTTCGCTCCGGGCAAGCTCTTCGCGCTCTCGCGCTCCGGATGACGCCAGCGTGAAAATAACGATTGCGCTGGCTTCGGGCGTCATCCCGAAGACCGGCGTTTTTCAGCCGGGCGAGGGATCTGGCGTGCAGCGGCACGGCCCTTGCTGGTCCACGCAAGATCCTTCGCGCTCTCGCGCTCCGGATGACGCCGATAGGAGACACTTACTCGGGGCTCTTTGGAATTTGCAGCCCCATCTCGCGCATCACCATCTGCAAATCCTTCCAAGCCTCTTTCTTCTGCCGCGGATCGCGCAGCAGAAACGCCGGGTGATACGTTACTGCCAGCTTGGTGCCGCGGAAGTCGTACCAGTGGCCACGCAGCTCGGCCATGGGCGCATTGATGGCCAGCAGTGTTTTGGCCGCCACCGCGCCCAAGGCCACGATCACTTGCGGCTTGATTACGGCGATCTGCCGCATCAGAAACGGCGAGCAGGTTTCGCACTCGTCGCGCTCCGGAGTGCGGTTGCCCGGCGGGCGGCACTTGATGATGTTGGCGATATAGACGTCCTCGCGTCGCAGGCCCATGGCCTTGATCATGTTGTTCAGCAGCTGACCGGCCCGCCCCACGAAGGGCTCGCCCTGCTCATCTTCGTCAGCGCCGGGAGCTTCGCCAATGAACATCAAGCGCGCCTGCGGATTGCCGACGCCGAACACGATCTGCTTCCGTCCCTGCTTGTGCAGGCGGCAGCGGGTGCAATCGCCCAGGTCCTCGCGGATGATGCGCAGCGCCTTGGCGGGATCGGTGATGCTGGACTCGGGCTTAGGATTCGCGATGGCGAACAGGTCTTCCTCCACGGCAGGCACTGCAATCACGGCATTGGTTCGAGGCGTCATCGGTTCTTGCGGTTCTGGTTGGACTTGTAGTAGGGCAGATTCCAGCGGAATTTCGGCGGGTACAACTTCGCGTCTATAGAAGTCGTAAATGCCCAGTTCGTTATAAAAGCGGATGCGGTCGGCGAGGGCGTGCTTGAGTTGGGGGTCGAGAGTCCGGGGCATTTAGGGAACACACGCCTCAGCGGCTAAAGCCGCAATTCTTTCCCCAGCGATTTATCGCAGCGCTGATGCGCTGCGCCACCCAATACTCCAACCCAAGGCGCCCGCTGGTCTCGGGTGGCGCAGGCCTTCAGGCCTGCGGACAAGCCACCTTAGGTGAGTCGCTTTAGGACGCTGAGGTTCTTGCTTGCCGAGTCGGCCCGCAGCGGCCACACCTCTATGTTGGCTCCCTATCGCAGCGCTGAGGCGCTGCGCCGCCCAAAATCATTCCTTCAGTGCCGGGTACAGTTTGCGCAGACGCACCACCTGGTCGAGCACGCGCTGCGCCACGTCCCACTTGGTGGTCTCCGGCACCTCGACCACTTCGTCTTTGGTAATGATGGTCACGGCGTTACGATCGGAGTCGAAGCCCACTCCCTCGCGCGACACATCGTTCACGACGATGGCGTCCAGCGACTTCGAGGCCAGCTTCTTGCGCGCATTTTCCAGCACGTTCTGGGTCTCGGCGGCGAAACCCACAATAATCTGCGACTGCTTGAGACGCGCCACCTCGGCCAGGATGTCGGCCGTGGGTTCGAGTTCGATGGTCATAGGGCCACTGCGCTTGATCTTGTGCGCGGCTGAGACTTTCGGCCGATAGTCCGCCACCGCAGCCGTCTTGATCACGATGGTCGCCTGCGGCAGCAGCTTCAACACCGCCTGCCGCATCTCTTCCGCCGACTCGACGTGCGTGATCTCGGCTTCTTCCGGGGCCGCGATTGCCGTCGGCCCGCTCACCAGTAAAACTCGTGCGCCACGGCGCAACGCCGCTTCGGCCAGCGCGTATCCCATGCGTCCGCTGGAACGGTTGGTGAGGTAGCGTACAGGATCGATTTTCTCGCGGGTGGGACCGGCGGTGATGAGCACAGTCTCGCCCGCCAGTTCCTGCGAGGCGCCCAGCGCCTCCATCACGGCGGCGACGATCGCCTCGTTCTCCGCCAGCCGCCCGGGACCCGTCATGCCGCAAACCAGATATCCGCTGCCCGGTTCCACCACCCGCACGCCGCGCTTTCGCAGAGTTTGAAGATTCTCCTGCGTTGCGCTGTGATTCCACATGTTGACATTCATCGCGGGCGCAACCACCACCGGCGCGGTCGTAGCCAGGTAAAGGGTCGTCAAAAAGTCCGTGGCGATACCGTGGGCAAACTTGGCCAGGACATCGGCGGTAGCAGGCGCCACCAGCAGGGTGTCAATCGCCTGGGCCACGGCAATATGCTCGACAGCAGAATCAATGTTCGGCTCAGCATCCCCGGCCGCGAACATGTCGGTGATGACTTTTTCCCCGGACAGTGCGGCGAAGGTGAGGGGCCGGACAAACTCCTGCGCCGCCTGGGTCATGATGACCTGCACGCGGATGCCGCGGTCCTGCAGGAGACGGACGATTTCCGCCGCCTTGTAAGCCGCAATGCCGCCGCTGACGCCGAGGGCCACTTTCATAGAAACCGCCTCACTCCTTACCCAATGCCTTGTCCAGCAGCTCGCTGGCCACTTCGGCGGCCGACCTGGGTTCTTCCGGGATCACCCATTTCACCTTGCCGGCCTTGATCTCGTCTTGTGCGATGCGGCATGGCTTGCGCGATTGCGTGTCAATGACGGGCGGAGCACCGCCCTGCAACTGCCGCGCGCGCCGCGCGGCAACCAGAATGTAGCGATAGTTACTGTCGAACCCGTCCATCAACTTCATGGCGTTCTCCCCTGTCGCTAACGTCCCCCTGGAGCCGCTGTCGTCACGAACGAAGCCAGAATCGGCTGCACCCGCTCCCGCACGTTACGCAAGCGGCAGCGCTCAGCCACGGCCATGTCGGTGTCCTCAGCGGATGGTTGCACTCCCAAGCGCTTCCGCCGTTCCGCAAGCAGGATCGCCTTCAGCGCTTCGATGGATTCTTCCAGGCGGTCGTTCACTAAAATATAGTCGTACTTCGAGTAATTCTCAATCTCCCGGGCGGCCGTGGCCAACCGGCGCTGGATTACGTCTTCTGCGTCCTGGCCGCGCTTGCGCAAGCGTTCTTCCAGGCGGTTACGATCGGGCGGCAGCACAAAGATACTTACCGCATCGGGCAGCTTGCGCTTGATCTGCTCGGCACCCTGCACGTCAATGTCGAGCAACAGGTCTTGCCCAGTCTGTTCCGCTTCCCGCAGAAAGCGCCGGGCCGTGCCGTAGTAATTGCCGAAGACTTTCGCATGCTCCAGGAACTCATCCTCCTGGGTCATTTTCTCGAACTCTTCCCTTGGCACAAAAAAGTACTCTCGCCCGTTCTTCTCGCTGCCGCGCGGGTGGCGGGTGGTGTAGGAAATCGAGAACTCGAGTCCTGGGACGATCTTCAGCACTTCGTTCACCAGGGTGGACTTGCCCGACCCTGAGGGCGCCGAGATGATGTAGACCGTCGTCATTCGAGGTTCTGCACCTGCTCGCGGGCCTTCTCGATCTCCGCCTTGATGGCCAGTCCCATCTCGGTGATCTTCAGCGCTTCCCCGGCCAGCCCCGAAGTCTTGGAGAGCAGCGTGTTGGCCTCGCGATTCATCTCCTGCAGCAGGAAGTCCAGCTTCTTCCCGACCTCACCACCCTGATTCAGCAGGCCGATGAAGTGCTTCACGTGAGTCTGCAGGCGGACCAGCTCCTCCTGGATGTCACTACGGTCCACCAGCAGCGCCGCCTCCTGCAGGACACGTTCCGGTTCCACCTGGGTGGCGATGAGTTCCTGCATGCGCGCCTTCAGCTTCTCAACATAGGTCTGCAGCACTGCGTGCCGGTGTTTCTCCACGCCGGCGCACGCTTTCTCTACGTGGGCCATGCGCTCCCGCAGTTCACGTTCGATCCCCCGCCCTTCTTCCTCGCGCATCTGGTTCAGCCGGTCCAGCACCTCCCCCACCTTGGCCAGAACGGCTGCGTCCAGTTCTCCGTCCGCGGCCATGGTCCCGGCATCCATCGCGCCCGGCATGCGCAGAATCACGTTGAGGTCCGGCTCCGCGGTCAGACCGAACTGGGCGGCCGCAGCACGAAATGCCTGGATGTACCCCGCCACCAGGCGCTGGTTCAGCGCAAACAACTCCCCGCCCCCGCGCTCCAGATTCAGGGTCAACTCCACATGGCCGCGCGCCAGTTTTTCCTTGAGCAGGCGGCGCAGCTTCATCTCCAGCGCATCGCTGTCCGAGGGCATGCGGAAGTGCAGATCGAGAAAACGGTGATTTACTGCCTTGAGGGACAGGGTGAATCCCAGCTGGCCATTGACCTGGCCTTTCACCTGCGCGAAACCCGTCATGGAGCGGATGGGCATAGGTCAACTGACGATTTTCGATTGCCAATTGCCGATTGAACTCGTGAGTTGTTCAGATTCTCAATCGGCAATTGACAATTGAAAATTGGAAATTATCCTGCGCTTACTCTGGGCTGATCCAGCTCTACGAATTGCAGGTCGTAGAGCCGGCGATACGTGCCCAGCTTCTTCATCAGTTCTTCGTGAGCGCCGGAGTCGGTAATGGTGCCATTTTCCAGCACCACGATGCGGTCGGCGCGACGAACGGTCGAAAGCCGGTGCGCGATCACCAGCACCGTGCGGCCAGCCATCAGATTCTGCAGCGCCGATTGCACCAGGGATTCCGACTCGCTGTCCAGGGCCGAGGTCGCCTCATCCAGAATCAGAATGGGCGCATTCTTCAGCAGTGCCCGGGCGATCGCGATGCGCTGGCGCTCTCCGCCCGAAAACCGGACCCCACGCTCGCCGATCACCGTGTCGTAGCCGGCGGGCAGATGCATGATGAAATCATGCGCCAGGGCGGCCCGGGCCGCAGCCTCCACATCCTTTTGCGATACCCGCGGCTGTCCATAGGCGATGTTGTTGCGCACCGTGTCGTTGAACAGGACTGTCTCCTGGGTCACCACGCCGATCAGCGATCGCAGCGAAGCCAATGTGACCTCGCGCACGTCGCGGCCGTCCACCAGCAACCTCCCGGAGGTCACATCGAAGAAGCGTGGAATCAGATGCACCAGCGTGCTCTTGCCCGCTCCGCTGGAACCGACCACGGCCAGCACCTCGCCCGATTTCACCTCCAGATTGATGTCGTGCAGAATTTCCCGGGCCCCATCGCCGTTGCCCTCGTAAGAGAAAGCCACATTTTCGAAGACGATCCCGTCAGAAAATGCCGGCAAGGGCCTGGCCCCCGCCTTCTCGCGCACATCATCTTCCGAGTCCATGAACTTGAACAGTTCCGACGACGCGCCCAGAGCCTGCTGAAAGTTGTTGTTGAACAGGGCGAACTTGCGCACCGGGTCATACAGCTTGAACACGGCGAAGATGAAGGCCAGGAAGACGCCGGTCGTAAAGTAGTGATGATTGATCTGGTCGCGCCCCAGCAACAGCAGCAGCGCGATGGCGATGGCGCCGAAGATGTCCATGAGCGGCGAACTGATCGCGGCCGCGGCCACGGAGCGCAGGTTCGCCCGGAAGAGCCGCTGCGCCGCCTGGCGGAAGCGCGCGATCTCCCAGCTCTCCATGCTGAACGCCTTCACGATGCGGTTGCCGGTAATGGTCTCGTGCAGGATGTTCTGGATGTCGGCCAGCTTGTCCTGCCCGCGCCGCGTGGTATGCCGCACCCGCCGCCCGATCTTCCCCGCGGAATAGAGGATAAAAGGCACAAACAGTATCAGGAGCCACGCCATCTTCCGGCCCAGCAATACCACCACCGCGATCGTGAATAGCAGGGTGAAGAACTGCTGGAGGAACTCCGCCAGCACGCTCGACATGGCGAACTGCACGCGCTCGATGTCGTTAACGATGGTGGAGATCAGCGTGCCCGTGGTATGCCGCTGGAAGAAGGCGGCAGAGCGGCGCAGCACTGAGTCGTAGAGGTGGTTGCGCAGATCGGTGATCATGCCGAATCCGGCGTAGTTCACCAGGTAGGTGCCGGCATAATCGAACATGCCCCTAAGCACGGTGGATGCGACCAAAGCAAAGGCCACGACGGTCCAGGCATTCTGAAAGTGGGAAGGAACAAACTGCTGCAGATAGACCACGTGGCTGGTGCCGGGAACGGTGAACAGTGGAATGGCGCGAGTCGGCGTGCCGGGGTTGAGGACTTGATCAAAGATGGGACCGATCAGCAACAGGCGGAATGCGTCCAGCAAACCGACCGCCGCCATCAGCAGCACAGACGCCAGCATCTGCCACCAATACGGGGCCACGTAGCGGAGGAGTCGGGTCAGTTGCTTCATTGAGGGCCCTCGAGCCCCAGCCAGGCGCAGCCCGCTGCGGATGGAATCGGCATGCGACGCAACGTCTTATTGTACTTTAGCCGTTGGTGTGTCGTCGTTACCACCCAGCCGCGCTGTCCTGAAGAGTGGCAAACCGCCTCCAGGTCTTTCGGCTTGACCCCAGCCCAAGCCGGGAACATAATGCCCGAAGCCCGAGTTCTGTTTTCCCTCCCCTGCCGCATCCGGAGGCGGTTTCTAATGACGTTTCCTCGCAGCCTCGCATTGACGCTGATTGTGTTGCTCGGCGTTCCTCTGCTCTATGCTCCCCTGATCCGGGCCCAGTCGGCCCCGGCCATCCGCGACGCCAACCTCACCTTCACCACCATCGACGTACCCGGAGCGGGCGTCACGAATGTTTTGGGCATAAACACGGCCGGAGACATGGTGGGAGACTACGGGGCGGATAGCTCCTCCCCTGCCCGCGGGTTCCTTCTACGGGATGGGAATTTCACCTTGTTTGACTACCCCGGCGGAAATGACACCGTTCCCGTGGGCATCAATGATTCGGGAGTGATTTCCGGCTCGTCCTTCGTGAGGAATTACACCGGCATCGTCAGCTTTTTGTACAACGGAAATACCTTCAAAACCATCCGGGCACCGGGCAAGACGGTTACGCTGGCGAATGGAATTAACAATGCCGGCATAATCGTGGGCGGCTATGGTTCGCTGGCAGCGACCAAGGGTTTCGTGCGCATTGGAAGCAGCTTCAAAACGATTTTGCCGCCGGGGGAGTACATCAATGTCTTTGGAAACGGCATCAACAACTTCCAGCAGGTCGTTGGCGCCGGAGACGACACAGGATTCTTTTATAGTCACGGCCAGTTCAAGACTATTGCCGTTCCCGGGGCAAGCATTACCAAGCCTTTGGGCATCAATGACACCAGGATCATTGTGGGCTGGTACTCTGCCGTGACGTGCGTTTGCGGTTTCTCCTTCATGAACGGAAAATACATCAAGGTCAGCTACCCCGGTGCGATGTATACGTTCGCACTTGGCATCAATGACTCGGGACAGATCGTCGGTTCCTACACCCTCGATCAGCAGACCTATCACGGTTTTGTGACCAGCCCGATCACCGCTGCAGATTTCGAATAGCCGAGATCCTGGCTGAGCAATTACAGGCGAGACGGGACCCTGTCTTGAGTTACGGCGGACGGGGCCGGACGACCTCATCCGCCGCAATCTCTCGCTTGGGATTACCGGCCTACCCAAGGGGTAACCCAGCCCGAGATATTCAGCTGAGGTGCTGGCAATTGGCCCTTGATGAACTTCACCAACTGGTTCGCCACCTTCTCTTCGGCTTTGTAGGTGGGGTGGGTGTGATCGCCCCAGTAGGTAACCGGGTCGGCATCGTCGCCGTAGCGAAAATCGCCTAGGTTGCCCTCACATAGCGGGTTCAGCCTAGTCGTACTGTCGCACCAGAATAATTGGTTGCCGGCACTCTTGTTCGTTCCGCTGGCCCATAGGTACGGGCCCCAGTCGAACCATGGCGACCATAGTTGACCTCACCGGAGTAGGGATCGGTGGGGTCTCCTCCGGCCGCCTGGTTGATCTGGGCCACGATCAGCCGCTGCACCGCGAACCCTTCCTCGAAGGCAAACGGTTCTGGCATGAGGCATCCGTGGGTGGTGGGGTCGGCGTAGCCGCCATAAATACGGCTGGTGATGAACACCTGCTTCAGGTTGGGATAGCGGGGCTGCCCGGTCGAGTGGCCATCCTGGTCGAGGGTACAGCATTTCAGGTAACGCATGATGTCGCCCATGTAGATCTCCGACAGGTAAGCATCCGGGATGGCACCTTGGGCGCAGTACAACCCCTTCAGGTCGCATTGCGGAAACGAGTCGGAACTCTTCAGGAAGATCGCCTGCACCTGAGCGTCGCTGTATCCGTTGTACTCCAAGTCATGCTGCGCGCGGGTGTAGTTGCATTCCGGGTTGCTGGCGTCGGGGCCGTAGGGGCAATCATGACTTGCATAGTATCCCGCGGGAGTGGGGTCCCATCGATTCAGGGTCTGCCCACCGAGAGCGCTATTGAACACCACCACATGGTCGCCCACCAGGTGAGGCGTTGGGTTGTAAACCTGGTATAGAAAGGACTGCTGAATCACTCCGTCACCCCCGTGATTGGTCACCTGATTCCATGGTGTGCCGCCACCTGGGTAGTTGAGGTTCCGACACTGAGTGGAGCAGGGCTGCCCAGCGAGGTGCCCGTTTGGTGGGTTGTCCTTGCCATCCCAGGCGTCTGAGTTGCCTCCGCAGATTTCGATGTCGCAATTGGAGAAGCCGACAAACAGGAACACGATGGCGGGCGGCTTGGTCAAGTCGCCGACCTGACAGCCTGAGTTGGGCGGCGGTACGCTGCCGTCGGGGCAGCGTGGGGTGATGCTACCGGCCAGCGTGACACCCTGGTTGTAGTGGGCCTGCGCTGCTTGGTTGGAAGACATGTGCTCGTCGTTGCCGTAGACCCCGTACAGGCTGACGAGATTCCCATCCGGATCCCCGTAGGACTGGCCGCTTCCGTCGATCAGTGGCGTCGCGCTGAACGTGCCGGGAGCGAGGTTTAATCCTGGCGCACACGCATTCTGGTCAACCGGATCCGAGCAGGGTTGCTCTTGCGCCGGTCCCTGTGCCGCGGCATAGCAAGTAGCGAAAACCGTGATCACTAACAACCGGGTGAGTAACAAGAGTAGGCGTTTCATACAGTCTCCTTTTGAGGCTGAGGAACTGTAAGGGTATGCCGCGGCGAACCGCAGTTCCGTTGGCCGAGCTAGCCACAGCAGAGGGGGGAAGCCGACGTTGGATAGGAGCCCGGAGCCGACTTGCGATTGGCCGGAAGTCACACCTGCGGGAGCCGCTCGTCAAGGAGCGAAATGGGTGCGGAACTTCTCGCGCTTCGGCGGCGGACAGAAAGTCAGGAACTGGACTCTGACGGAAAGGGTTAGCCAGCCTGTTTGAAGGAAAGCATCACTTATCCTAATAGCAATTCCGCCTACTTCGGGCTATCCCGATGCACCACCTTCACCCTGTAACCGGCCTTGCGCAGCCGCTTGCTGACGTCCTCGGCGATCATGACCGAGCGGTGCTGGCCCCCGGTGCAGCCGAAGGCGATAGTGAGATAGCTTTTCCCTTCCCGGATGTAGTGCGGCAGGAGATAGACCAGCAGCTCGGAGATACGGTCGATGAACTCCCGCGTCTGGGCAAAGGAACGGATATACTTCGCGACCTTGGGATGGCGTCCGCTCAGTGGGCGAAACTCGGGCACAAAGTGCGGGTTGGGCAAGAATCGGACATCGAACATCAGGTCGGCCTCATCCGGCACGCCTTGTTTGAACCCGAAGCTGACACAGGAAACCAGAATGTTCTTGTCTGACTCCTGCTTCTGGAAGCGCGCGGTGATGTGCGAGCGCAATTCGTGGACATTGAATTTTGAGGTGTCAATCACCAGGTCCGCCATGGCCCGGATGGGGCGCAGGTGGCGGCGTTCCGCGGCCAGGGACGCCTTCACCGGGGTGTCAGTCCCCAGCGGATGCGGGCGGCGGGTTTCGCTGTAACGGCGCAGCAGGACCGCGTCGTCCGCCTCCAGGAAGATGACCTTGGTGGGCAGCATGCGCTTGACCGCCTTCACGATGGAGGGCAATTCCTCCAGTTGCGTGCCTTCGCGCACGTCCACCACCAGCGCAGTGCGTTTGATCTCGGAAGACTGTCCCACCAACTCGGCGAACTGGGGAATGAGCCCGACCGGAAGGTTGTCCACGCAGTAGTAGCCGAGGTCCTCGAAAGCCTTGAGCACGGAGGCTTTCCCCGACCCGCTCATGCCGGTAATGATGACCAGCTCGCCCAGCGTGCGGCGGTCTGCCAGGACCCCGGGACGTCCCGGAGTGCGCACCCCTTTTCCGCCCTTCCTGGTGAGCTTGCGCAACGCCATTTGGGTGCGATGTTAGCAGGGAGCCGGGCCGGTCGCCAGTCGCTGAGGAGGTTTCACCGAGACTGCGTAGCGAAGGTGGATTGTGCGCTCCTGCAGACAAAGCGCTGCACCACTCGGTACTGGGGCCCTCACTGCTCGCTGGCGACTCGTGCCGCCTCGAACTCATCGCCCTTCTCCCAGCCGATCAGCTTTGCCGCGCTCGCTGCCTCCCACCCCACGGCGAAGCCGAAGCGCGCCATGGCAGCGTCGCCGGTGAAATCCATGTCGGCGTGATACTCGTCGCTCGGCTGGTGATAGCGCTTGGCGGTGTACTCATCGGCCTGCTGCATGCCCCATGCCTCGTCGTGCCCCTTGTACTTGACCCCCTCGTTAATGGTGAACGCCGGAATCCCTACCCGCGCCAGGCTGAAATGGTCGGAACGGTAGTAGTGTCCGGCCTCGGGGCGAGAGTCGGGACGAATGGCCAGCCGAAATTCCTTCGCCAGGGCCTGCACCGTGGGATAGAACGTAGTGCGCTCGGCGCCTGCGACCTCCACCTCCTGCGGCGAGCCTAGCGGCGGCACATTGTCATAATTCAGATCGAGGGTGGTCTTCCCTGCTGGGATGGGCGGATGCTTACCCAGATACTCTGATCCCAGCAATCCCTGCTCCTCCCCCGTCACGGATACGAACAAGATGGATCGGCGAGGCTTCTGCACCGCCAGGCTGTACGCACGCGCCAGTTCCAGCAGAATGCCGCATCCGGTGGCATTGTCGTCGGCGCCGTTGTAGATGTTGTCGCCCGGCATATCCGGGCGAATCCCCAGGTGATCGTAGTGCGCCGTGTACATCACGGCCTCATCCTCCAGTTTGCGATCCGAACCCGGCAGCATGGCAATGACGTTGCTCGATGAAAAGGGACGAATCCGGCTCACCATGTGCGCCTTAACCTTGATCGGCATGCTGACCGGATGGAAGTCCCGCGAGTGGGCATCGGCCATCATTCTGTCCAGGTCCATGCCGGCGGAGGCGGCCAGTCGCTTCGCGATCTCGAATTGGATCCAGGACGCCACTTTCAGCTTGGGCGTCCCGTCGAGCTGCAAATAAGCTTTCTCGCCGGAGTTGGAATTGCGCACCACCTCCCAGCCGTAGCTGGCCATGTCGGTACGGTGAATCAGGATCACGCCGACCGCGCCCCGACGCGCCGCCTCTTCGTACTTGTAGGTCCAGCGCCCGTAGTAGGTAAGCGCCTTGCCTTTGAAAAACTTGGGATCGTCGGAAGACGGTTCGTTTACCAGCATCAGCAGGACCTTCCCCTTCACGTCCGCTCCCTTGTAGTCGTCCCACTTGTACTCCGGCGCCTGGATGCCGAAGCCGACGTAGACAATGTCGGCGTCCACCTCGGACACGGGTTGCTGGGTCTCGTTGTAGGCCACGTAGTCGGTCAAGGGATTCAAGTTCATCGCCGCGCCCTTTGCCGGCACCAAAGAGAAGGTGGTCTCGGGCTGCGGGGTGACTCCCACCAGCGGCACCTTCTGCATATAAGTTCCGTGGTCTCCCGCGGGCTTCAGACCGTACAGCGCGAATTGCGTGCCAATGTATTCCGCCGCGATATCTCCCCCGCGTTGCCCGGTCCCGCGGCCCTCGAGCAAATCATGCGCCAGAAAGCGAACGTGCGCCCGGATGCGCTCGGGCTCGATCTTCTGCATCGCCGCAATAGCGGTGCCCGGCAGCCGTGCCGAGGCCCACGACGACTGTGCCCGTTTGTTTGTCCCCTGCGCGGCCCCCAGAACGGCAACCTGAAGGATGCCCAAAAGCACAAGAACGCTCTTTCGCATGCAGCGAGGCTCCTGACGTATGGAATGAGTGAGAACCGATTATTGTACGGGAAATCGAAGGCAAAACAGGTTTACCAGAGAGACACAGAAAAGCCGAAGCCAGCAACGAAACCCACGCACCCAAGTTCTGAGGCCGGGGCTAAGTTCTGACGTCTGAGGTCCAAGGTCCTACATTCGTTCTCCCCGCGACCGCGGGGCTAGTTTTTCGAGCTTCAACCCGCACGAAAGTCGGCTACGTCCTCGCCCGCGTGAAACACAGGATGCCGGCCATTTCCCGAGGCTTCCGCCGCCCGGCGATTAATCTCTTCGACATCCTTGCGCACCCAGCCTACGCTGGCCACTTCGATGTCTCCATCCTGTGCAATCCAGAAGATCGTGGGCACATTGGTCAGCCCGTAGGCGTTCGAGACGGGATAGGTGTGGGTGTCGTCCAGCAGCACCGGGAAAGTTACACGGTATTCCTTCATAAACGCCAGCGTGTCTTTCTTCTCGTTCTGCGAGATGCCCACGATGGTCACATGCTTGCAGCCATAGGACTTGAAGATGCGATCTAGGAACGGCAGAGCGTATTGGCACACCGGACAGGAAATCTTGAAGAATGCCACCACCACCGGCCCGTGGGCCAGCGCCTCGCTCAGTGAGAATGGTTTTCCGTCCGTGGTTTTCAGGGTGAAGTCCGGCGCAGACTTGCCTGGGTTGAGCGCAGCCATCCTGTGTCCTCCGAAAATGCTGTCAAGCCACTTCATCGATCAGTGAGCGACCCTTTATCTTAGATGACCTGGGCCGCTCGCAGGATTTTCCTTGCCAGGCCGGTCAGCGGCAGCGTCGGGATACGACCCTTTGGGACCCATTGCCCGTCGGAGCCGTTCGGCGCCGGGCCCTGCAGCACCCGCACCACGTAATCGGTCACCGTAATCGAATGCCGAAGCGTGAGGCAGGATTCACCCACTCCGTTCCCACGGGGAATTTCAGGCAATTCCCACATGTCGGGCATCAGCGATGCATCTTTTTTCCGCTTCACCAGGAATACCGAACCGTTCCGATGGTGGAGCGCGTAGTGGACCTCTCGCTTGTTTTGAGGCGGGCTCTTCCGGGGTTTTAGCCCCTCTCCGCGGGTTGCACAAAAATCAAAGACCGGGCAAACCAGGCACATCGGGGCGCGCGGCAGGCATACCGTAGCTCCCAACTCCATCATTGCCTGGTTGAAATCACCCGGACGCTCCGGGCTTAGCAGCTCTTGCGCTGCCTGCCACATCGGTTCGGCGCGAAGGTTCTCGCCTAGCAGTCGCTGCAGTGCCCGCTCCACATTGCCATCCACCACCGCCGCTGGCTCCCCAAAGGCGATGCTCGCAATGGCGGCAGCGGTGTAGCGGCCGATCCCAGGAAGGGCGCGCAGCCCTTCCACGCTATGGGGAAATTTCCCTGCCAGCTCCCGTACGATCTTCTTGGCTGCGGTGTGCAGCATGCGCGCCCGCCGGTAGTAGCCCAGTCCACTCCATACCGCCAGCACCGACGATTCCCGCGCCGCCGCCAGTTTTTCCACGGTCGGGAAGCGCTGCAAAAACCTGCGGTAATGCCCCAGCACTGCCGTCACGCGTGTCTGCTGCAGCATGATTTCCGAGAGCCAAACGTGGTAGGGGTCGCGATCATGGCGCCAGGGCAAATCGCGCCGATGGCTGTCGTACCAGACGAGCAAACGGCGGCGAGAAAGAAATGCTCTCCGGGGGAGATCCGCTGGCAGCTTGCGGCTGTCTGCTTTCATGTGCCCGGTTATCTTCCCTCTGGACCGATCACCGTATGTGCGATCGCCATCCAGCCCGGCTTCTGTTGTTGCCATACGGTCATCATGCGCACCGGCTGGCTGGGCAGGGGCTGCCCGCCAGAACTGCCGCGCATCGTGGCGGTGTAGGTCACCACCAGCGTGTTGGTATTCAGCTCAACCTGAAAATCGCCCAGCGAATAATCATCGAGCTTCAACCCCTGGAGATGTTGAAGCATGGCGGCCCGGTCCATGCGGCCTTCTTCAGGCGTAAATGCCACGTAGTTACTGGCAACATGGCGCTGCAGCTCATTCCAGTGTTTCTCTTTCACGTCTTTCCAGAAGCTGCGCTCCAGCCCTTCGCCCCCGGTTGCGTCCGCCCAATTGTTGACCACCTTCTTTTCGCGCCAGAGAGTACATCCCGGAAGCAACAGGGTCAGGCAAATCAGCATCAACAGCCAGGTGCGCATTCGCATGGCCGCGATTCTACCTCAGACCTCGGACGTCAGGCGTTAGACTTCAGACCTCGGACGTCAGAGCGTAAGACTTGGCTCTTACATCGCAGGTGAAAGGGCTGAGACAAAGACCCGGCGTGCGCGGCGGGTTCCGGAACGAGACCTGAGGTTCGAAGTCTGAGGTCCGAGGCCCGGGGTTGCTGCCGGGGATGCCCCCGGTTGACCCCCGCCCAGGAGCGCGAAATAATGGCCGAGCCTGGCATCCGCAAACGACGCGTGGCTGTTTTCGCGCCTCCAGATCCGAGGGACCAGCATGAACGACTTCAACCGCAAGGTGGAAGAAGCCTCGGCACGTGTGAACAAGTCGGTGGCCGAGGCTGCCGAACATTGGGAGAAGGAAACGGCGGAGCTGGTTGCCTACCTCAACGACGAGGTGGTACCAGCGGTCCGGCAGCACTCCACCAAAGCTCTGCGCATCGCCGCGGAAAAGCTTGCCCGCCTCGCCGACTACATGGACGAGACCCAGTTCCGGCGCTGAAACCGTCGTTCGCCGCTTCCATTGTCCTGGCACTGCTTCTGCCTTGGATGCTCACCGCCTGTGGTGGACCCAAGCAGGCGCGGGTGAAGGTTCCACCTCCGCCGCCGATCTCAGAGCCAGAGGTTGCTCCGCCTCCCGCACCCCCGCCTCAGGCCACCGAACCGGCGACACGGGAAGAACGAGAAGAAGAGCAGAACACGCTGCACCTTCCCCCGGACGCCAAACCGATTTCGGTGGAGACCGGCCTGGCCAGTTGGTACGGCGCCCCGTATCACAATCGGCGCGGCTCCAATGGCGAGCTCTACGACATGAATGCCATGACCGCCGCGCACCGCACGCTGCCTCTGGGCTCGATCGTGCGCGTGACGAACGTCAAGACCAATCATTCGGCCATCGTCCGCATTACCGACCGCGGACCGTTCGTCGAAGGGCGCATTGTCGATCTCTCGCTGGCCGCCGCCAAGAAGGTGGATGTCTGGGGCCCGGGCACCGCCATGGTCCGGGTCGAGGTGCTGCAGACCCCGGTGCCGCTCGATGCCGGCGGACGGTGGGCAGTCCAGATCGGCGCCTTCGATGAGCAGGACGCCGCTCGTGACTTGGCCGACCATCTTTCGCGCCGCTATCACTCCGCCAAGGTGCTGTGCTTCGGTAGCCCGGTGGGCGACTGGTGGGTACGCGTCCGCGTTCAGGACGACGACCGCAAACGCGCCGAGGAAGTCGCCCGCGACACCAAGACCTCCGAGGGCTCGATCTTCCTGGTAAGACTGGACTAGCGGGGCTCCAGGTTCTGGGCTCCAGGCTTTGGGACTCAATGGGAATTGCATACTGCCGGTTGTCCTACCGCCCTAGTACCAACATGCTTTGACGGCAGGCACAAGCCCGAGGAGCATAGACTGGTCAGGAGGTCCCAGTGGGTCATCGCTTCGCCGCCCTTCTGGTTGCGTTCTGCTTCGCTTTCAGCCTCGCTCCGGCTCAGGGCCAGACCTCTGCCCTGGGGTTAAATGCCCCCAGGCTTTATGAGAAGGGCATGAACGCCCTCATCGGTGTCGGCGTGAGCCAGAATGATCTGGATGCCATTGACTATTTCCGCCGCTCGGCCGATCTGGGATACCCTCCTGCCCAGGTGGTACTGGGCTACTTCTACGACACCGGATTTCGTGTGACGCAGAATTCAACGGAAGCTGCCGACTGGTATAAGAAGGCGGCCAAGCTGGACGACCGTCTCGCCGAATGGCTGCTGGGCCGGCTTTATTTCACCGGCAACGGCATTCCTCGCGACCTCAGCGCCGCTGAAACCTGGCTGCAGAAGGCCGCCGACCAGAACGATCCGTTTGGGGAGTACCTGCTTGGCATGGCCAAGCTCGAGCGCAACGACTACCCCAAAGCCGCAGAATTATTCCGCAAGGCCGCCGTCCAAGGCCTGCCCCAGGCGCAGCAGCAACTGGGCGAGCTCTACAAGCAGGGCCGAGGCGTGAACGCCGACAAGTTCGAGGCCTACGTGTGGCTGCTTCTCAGCTTCGAAGCCGGCAATCAGACTGTTGCCAATGAACTGCAGGAACTGGAAGCGGCGCTGGGCACCAACAAGGTCGAACAGGCCAAGACCAAGGCTCGCGACCTGCAGCAGACGGTCACCCGCGCGGTCGTGGCGCACGGATGCTCCGGCTGGCCCGGCGAGTTCAGTCCCGTACCGGTTCCTCCGCCTCCGGACATTCAAAACTTCTGCCGCTAAGCAGCGCCGCTATCCCGGCGGCTGTCGTGGGGGCGACCCGCCCCCACACGCGCGAGCAACCCGAAGGTCTTCCGCGTTGTTTTCGCTTTGAGTTCCGTTCGTCCTATCATCCCGCCACTCAACTCGCGTATAGTATGCCTGCGCTTCCTCCCAAAAGCTTTGGCGG
>Ga0335070_10000470_pt1 | contig 44904 bp, 38 predicted proteins | sample Lox_Sample_13_FD_206722 | JGI IMG/M metagenome (GOLD analysis project Ga0335070, IMG submission 206722) | Soil microbial communities from Loxahatchee National Wildlife Refuge, Florida, United States - Lox_Sample_1.3 | ecosystem: Environmental > Terrestrial > Soil > Wetlands | place: USA... | reverse complement strand
CGCCAGCGATCCCGCCCCAGCAATAACCGCCTTTGCGGAAAAGTTGGTTCCAAACGCTGCGCGTAGCCTATTTTGGATCTCGCGTTTTGTCAGATTTCTTAACGAAATCACGACTGAGTAGTCCGACGTTGGCCCTCCGAAAGATCTTGTTGGTATAACATCGTCTTCTTTCCGAGCATTCATGAGTCCACGCTGGACCAAATTCTTCTTAGCTAATATCCTGGGCTGCCATGCCTGCTTATTATCGGGGGGCACTTGACGCTTTTGTGAGCGAGGACGCTGCCAGCATCTTAGGGAAGCTCGCACAGGCAAACGCTCAAGCGAGATTCCCTTTGACGTTTTTGGCCATGGAGGCTTGGCAAGCTCAATTGCCGGTTCTCACCTCGGCAATGGCCTATCTGCTTCAGACACTCCCCGACTCGAAAGACTGGAATATTCTGCTTGAATATCCGATCCCAATCGTAGGCAAGCGTATCGATGCCGTTCTTTTGGCGGGCAATCTAATTGTCGTACTTGAAACGAAAACCGGCACAAGTCCGACATCGGCCGCTCGACAAGCAGACGATTACGCGCTGAATCTCGCCTGTTTTCATGAGTACAGTTCGGACAAAACCATTGTTCCCGTGGTCGTTTCAGATGCCTTGGTTGCTACTAATACCGTGAAGACGGCATACGATTCGCTCATCGAGGAATGCCGTTATAGTTCAAATCAAGATCTGGGCACTGTAATTAAAGAAATTTGTGACCAATATGTGCGGCCAAACTCTGCAGGTGTCGATCCGTATGAGTGGGACCACGGGAGGTTCAGACCCATTCCACCCATAATCGAAGCAGCTGTAGCCCTCTATTCTGAGATGGACGTATTCGAAATCGGCCACGCCTGTGCCGCGCGCGAAGACCTCGAGAAAACTACGAATGCTTTGATAGGAATCGTGCTCGAAGCGCGGGCCCGGCGCAAGAAAGCCATTTGCTTCACTACGGGTGTGCCGGGGGCTGGTAAGACGCTAGTTGGTCTCACAACAGTTCATCGCCCAGAGATAAAAAGCTTTGCTTCCTTCCTGTCGGGCAACGGCCCTCTTGTGAAGGTCATTCAAGAGGCCCTGATTCGCGACGTAGTCAAGCGCAAACGAGCGCTGGGACAAAAGATGAGCCGGCGACAGGCGGAATTGGAGGTGCAAACGTTTGTTCACAACGTTCATCGTTTTGCTGATCAGTATTACGGCGAAGGTCATAAACAATCAGCACAGAATGTAGTCGTCTTCGATGAGGCACAACGCGCCTGGGATACCGAGCAAAACGCTCGCGCAAAACGGCCAGGAGTATCCGAAGCCAAGATGATGCTTGATGTGATGAATCGCCACTCCGACTGGGCGGTTATTATTGCGCTGATCGGCGGTGGGCAAGAGATCAATCGAGGGGAGGCGGGTCTCCTGGAATGGGGACGTGCATTGGCCGATTTTCCAGAATGGCTGGTCTATGCGTCACCTCACGTGCTGGGAGAGAATGGCAGCTCTTCTTTTCGACTCTTTGACTCGTCTGACGCGCATCCCGAGCGAATCATTTCAGCCCCATCGCTGCATCTTAAGGTCTGCACCCGCTCTATAAGGGCACAGCGAATTTCTGACTGGGTGGATGCGGTTTTGTCAGGGATACAAGCCGATGCCGCTGAGATTGCAAGCGATTTCGGGATCAAACCGGCGTTGACAAGAAGTCTTGCAATCGCGAGAGCGTGGTTGAACAACAACAGGCGCGGTCAGACAAGAGCGGGACTCGTAACGAGCGCGAGTGCAAATCGCTTGCGCGCAGATGGCTTAGAACCCACTTTCGATTTTCACCAACGTTTCGATTGGGAACACTGGTTCTTAGACACGCATGACTGTGTCGATCAGGACTGTGATCACAAATACTGTAACGACGTACGGGCCAGCTCAAAGCTGGAGGTCGCAGCTACCCAATTCGAAATCCAAGGTCTGGAGCTTGATTGGATTGGTCTCTGCTGGGGTGAGGATCTTACATGGGATGGGACACAATGGGTTGGTCGGCGCTTCAACAACAAGCGATGGAGAGTACTGAAACCAAATGATCGAGATCGCAGGGTCTTCTTGGTCAACGCATACCGAGTCCTCATGACTCGTGCCCGACAAGGAATGGTAATCTATGTTCCCTCTCCTCTGAAGGATGACCAGAGTCGGCTGCATCAAGAACTCGACCGAACTGCTGCGTTCTTGCTCCAATGTGGAGCAGTCGCTTTGGGAGTTAGCGTCGGACAGACGGAATGTTCCCGGGGCTAATTTGTGTCGCCCCTTCGGGGCTGGGGCGGGTGGTGCTGTCGGGCTGGTGCCGTGGAGCTGCCTCGGGGTGGTGGACTTACAGTTTCCGCATCCGGCCGGGAGGATCCGCGCTGCCCGGCCTGAGTGCTCAAGACCGAGACGGACTCGCTCCCGAGAGTCGGGGGAGAATTCCGTGCGCGGCCGGGGGAGACCGTGGTGCGGTAGGGATCCTTCGACTCCGTGAATGCTTCGCTGCGCGAAGCGTTCACTCCGCTCAGGATGACAACTGGCAAGGCATGCCTCGTTGCGCAGAGCACTCGCTCCGCTCAGGATGACAATTGCCAAGGCATGGTCCGCTGCGCTATGCACTCGCTCCGCTCAGGATGACAACTGGCAATCTGCGCCCCTTTTTGAGGCCCATTCCCTAAAGCCGGTTGGTGCCCAAAACGGGGCATATCACTGCAATCGGGTCGAAAGAGGCGTATGAAAAGAATCAGGCCGGGAGTCGTCCGAAAGATACCACTCAACCTCTGCAAAACCAGGCGGGCTGAGGGCGGCGACACCCGGCGTTCCGAGCAGAGGCTTCGCCGATGCGTTTCCGTAATTTCTCATTCGGCTCGGTCGAGATTGACGCGAGCACCTACGAGCACGATATCGTCATTGATCGCGGCCAGGTGCGGGAACGCGACAAGAAGCCGTCCAAGAAACTCCGCCACGCGTTCGGCCACACGCCCCTGTCGCTGCTGGAGGAGATCCCCTGGAAATGCCGCCAGCTGGTCATCGGCACGGGCGCGCATGGGCAGCTGCCGGTGACGCCCGAAGTACGGCATGAGGCCGAACGCCGGAAGGTCGAGTTGGTTATTCTGCCGACCTCGGAGGCGATCGCGGTGCTCAACCGGAGACCCAGGGAGACCAACGCGATTCTGCATTTGAGCTGTTGAAGGAGCGGGGGGCTCCATTTTCCATCCACATCGTGGCCTTAGCGGCCGAGGCCGCAGAAGCGGAGGCTTCGCTGCGCTGGAAGCGCAGCGCCTCAGGGGCTAAAGCCCCGTGTCTATGGCGCATTTTAAGGCACGACTGAAGTCGTGCCCCACCCAAAAACCATGTATGAGTCCTGCTTGGGTTTAAGGAATCTCGCCGCGTCGTCAGGCGAGCCTGGGCGCAACTCTCGGGCGGGCTGCCGTGGGCACGGCGGGGACTGGGTGGGGTTCGTCTTCGACGGTGGTTTCTTCCCACAACTCACGGTCGCGGAGGATGCGGGAGACCAGGGCGGTGTGCATGGCGTGTCCGGCGCGGTCGGCGACTACGTTGCCCAGAATCTGTTTGCCCAGCAGGGCCAGGTCTCCGATGAGGTCGAGGACTTTGTGGCGGACGAATTCGTCCTCAAAGCGCAGCGGCGGGTTGTCCACCGCGGTGCGGGTGAGGACGACGCAGTTTTCGCGGGAGGCGCCGCGGATCAGTCCCTGCTGGCGCATGGCGTCGGCTTCGTGCAGGAAGCCGAAGGTGCGGGCGGGGGCAATCTGGCTGAGGTAGTGTCCGTCGGAGAGGTCCACGCGGAAGGTTTCCTTGCCGATCAGCGGATGCGGGAAGTTGATGGTGTAGGAGACGGAATAGGTGTGGGCGGGATAGACGGCGATGAACTTGTCGCCTTCGCGCAGCTCGAGCTCGCGGCGCATGCGGAGGTAGGTGCGCGGGCGGCGCTGGCGGCGGATGCCGGCGCGGTGAATCAGCTCGACGAAGGGCAAGGCGCTGCCGTCGAGGATGGGCAGCTCCAGGTTGTCGAGCTCAACGATGGCGTTGTCAATGCCCACGCCAATGAACGCCGAGAGCAGGTGCTCGGTGGTGGAGATGAGCACGGATTTCTTCATCAGGCTGGTGGCGTAGCTGACGCGGGCGACGTTGCGGCTGACGGCCTCGACGGCAAAATCGTCGAGGTCGGTGCGGCGGAAGACGATGCCCGAGCCCGCGGGGGCGGGCAGGATGCGGAGATGGGCTTTGGCGCCGCTGTGCAGGCCGACGCCTCGGCACTCGACGGGCGTGCGGATTGTCTGTTCCTGTCTCAAACCAAAGCCAGCTATCTTATGGAAACGGTCTAGCTTACAGGCGAGGACGGATTTGCGTATGTGGCAAATTAGCCACAGTCCGTGGCGCCAGGGGGACGCGCTGCCAGGTATCCGGAGCGAGGTCTTGGCGTTTCAACAAGATAGGTTACTTCCCATGCAATAGCAAACCGAAGTGTTATGCCTTTAGTTAACTGCGCGGCGGCCGCATCACTTCTTTCGCGGGCTGGGTGAGACGGTGGCGCCGAACAGCGAGTCGCTCAGCCCCTGGTTGTAGCTGACGGAGGTCAGGAAGCGCTGGTTGGACATGTCCCCGTTGTAGAAGCGGGTGACGCTGAACGGGGTCATGATGCCCTGCACCGGACGGTAGTTGTCGTAGACCTCGTCCTCGACGTTGCGCTGCTTGTCCGTGGGATCGCGCCAGCTGAAGGTTTTCTTCACCGGCAGGTGGGTGTCGGCATCAATGAACAGGGTCACTCCCTGGTTGCGCGCGTTCATGATGGTGACTTGCTCGGCATTTTTTTGCTCGGCCACGGTGGGCCCTTCATAGAACAGGGCAACGCCGGGCTCATGCAGCCATTGGCGCAGCACCCAGTCGAGGGAATACTGGCGGCGACGCAGATAGTCGGCCAGGTCTTTGGCCTCTTGGGCGCGTGTGCCTTTGTAGGTGACCTCGTATCCTTTGCTCCCGTTCTCCACGTAAACCACGTCGCGTTTCTTGGTCAATTCAATGCGGTCCTTGTCGGGGAACTTGTAAAAGCGCCAGAACAGCACTCCCAGGCTGTTCGGTACGCCCAGATGGAAAGTGTAGGTACGGCCTTCCTGGCTGATGTCCTGGATGGAGAGATACGCCGGACCGCCCAGAGCCTGGATCATCTGGTCGAGCAGGGCCTGGGCTTTGCGGGCGTTCTCCTGCTCCACCGGGATGGGCTGGGTGGACTTGGCCGGAGGCGTGCCGGTCTGCCCAAGCGCGGCGATTGTGAGAATCAAGAATGCGATGACGAACTTCATGTACCTCATAGTTAGACGCTGACCTGACGATTGTAGCTGCTTGACCGTTGCATTCCGAAGGGGCAGTGAGTTGCCCGGGTCGGGATGCTCCGACTGCGCAGGGGCGCTTCGCTTGCTCCTGCTCCGCTCAGCATGACAAGCCATAGTGGTTCGCACCAGCTGCCTAGCCGGCCAGAACGGCCCCTCCGTTGACGTTGAACACCTCGCCCGTAATGAAACCGGCATGCTCGGTGCACAGGAACAGGATGGGCGCGGCAATCTCTTCGGGTTTCCCCACCCGGCCGATGGGGATGGTGGCGAAAATTGCGTCGCGGGTCTTGGGGTCATTCAGGGCGGGCGCCGCCATGTCGGTCGCGACCCAACCGGGGGCCACGCAATTGACGTAGATGCGGTAGGGCGCCAGTTCAGTGGAGAGGCCCTTCACCATGCTGATGAGCGCGCCCTTGGTGGCGGCATAGTCACAGTGGAATGCCTCTCCCCGCTGTCCCGCGGTCGAACTGACCAGCACGATGTGACCCGCTGCACCCGCTGCGCGCTGCTTCTTCATCTGTGCGACCGAGTGCTTGATCAATCCAAAAACGCTGTCGAGATTCACGGTGACGGTGTTACGCCATTGCTCGTCCGACATCTGGTCAACCGGAGCATCTTCCGGCGGCCAGACGCCGTGATTGGCCACCAAAACGTCGAGACGGCCGAAGCGACTCACCGCCGAGGCAACCAGCTTCTGCGCGCTCTGCGCGCCCGAGAGATCGCAGGCGAACGCCGTGCAGTTCTTCTCCCCCAGCTTCTTCACCAATTGCTCCGCTTGTGCTCGGGCGCGCTGGTAGTTGAAGGCCACGGACGCCCCGGCGGCGACAAACATCCGCACCGTGGCCGCGCCGATGCCGCGCGAGCCGCCCGTGACCAGGGCAACTTTGCCGGACAAGGAGAGAGGAATGGCCATAGACGACATAGTTTCGGGTTTCGAAGAAGAAGTTGCAAGTTCCTAAGGCGGAGAAGGCTGAATGCTGAGTGCTGTGTTTACTGCAGGCTCGAGGGCGCGCGCTCTGCCTTGAGTTCGCGCGCGAGAATGCGGACCAGCATCCCATCGTAGCGCGTGCCGCTCAGCTTTTGCAGTTCGGCCAGCGCTTGTTCGCTGCTCCGGGACATGGCAAACGAGCGTTCGGTCGTCATATTCGCATAGGCATCAGCGATGGCTATAATGCGCGCCCACAGCGGAATTTGTTCCCCGCGCAACCCGGCCGGATAGCCCGATCCGTCCAAGGCCTCATGGTGATACTCAACCGCCCGCTGCAGCAAATCGCTGCCGGGCAAGGTGCTCAGGATCTCCGCTCCGACCCGGGGATGCATCTTCACCAGGTAAAACTCGTCTTCGGTGAGCGGGCCGGGCTTGTTCAAGATGCGCTCCGGAACAAAGATCTTGCCCACATCGTGGACGCGGGCGGCAAAGGCGAGGTCCGCCACCTCTTCCGGAGGCAAGCTCAAGGCGCGCCCTATCAACTCACAATAGCGCGCCACCAGCTCCCCGTGACCGGAGCCGGTGATCTCGCGGGCTTCGGCCGCACGCGTCAGGGCTTCAATCGACTCGCGCAGCACGTGGAGGTTGATCTCTTCCTCGCCGCCGCATAACTTGCGGAGAGTGGTGATGAGCTCCTCCAGGTGCTCGGGGCCGGTATGTTCGCGTTGCAGAAAACCTTCGATGTAGCCAGAGATGAGCTGGCGCTGCACCGCGGAGTTCTCGCCTTCGGAGAGTTCTTCGGCAGTGGAGACCCGGTCTCCGCCTGCATGCTTGGAGACGTACATGCCGGCATCGGCAACCCGGATGATGTCTTCGACCGTGAAGCCGTGCACCGGGAAACTGGCGACGCCGAAGCTTCCGGTGATCTGGTGCTCCTGCAACATGGGATCGGTGGAGAGCCACAGGCGCAGGCGCTCGGCCAGGATTTGCGCCTGCTCCACGCCGGTTTCCGGCATGAGGATGATGAATTCATCGCCGCCGTAGCGCGCCACCACGTTGGATTGCCGGCATTTCTGTTCGAGCAGGCGGCCGACGCGGGCGAGCACCAGGTCGCCCTCCAGGTGACCCAAGGTGTCATTGACCTGTTTGAACTTGTCCAGATCCACAAGCACGACCGAGAAAGGACGTCCGGAGCGGGAGGCGCGTTTCCACTCCGAACTGAGCGCCTCCCAGAAGAAGCGCCGGGTCTTGATGCCGGTCAGGCCGTCGGTGATGGACTGCTGCTGCAGCTTCTGGAAGACAAAGGCATTGTGCAGGGCCGCGGCCAGCAGGTCCGCCAAGGTGTTCATGACGAGCACGTCCTGCGGGGAGAAGGCATCCTCGCGTCGGCTCTCGACGTTGAGCACACCCAGCAGGCTCTCCATGTAGGTGATCGGGATACAAAGCACGGCGCGGGAGTCGGGCAGGACCCCTTGCAGGTGACCTTCCGCGATGGTCTGCACCAGCGCGGTCTCGCCGGTGCGGGCCACCCGGCCAAGAATCCCCACCCCGAGGGGAATGCGTTTGCCCAGCGCCTGGGTGGTAGCTCCGGCTTCGGCTTTGATCTCAATGTCCTTGGTCACGTAATCGAGAATGCCGATGCCGATGTGATCGAAGCGGAAGTTCTTCTGGATCTCCCCCACAATCTCCCCCAGCATCTGTTCCGCGTCTTCGCTGGAGATAGCTGTCTTGGAGATATTGTTGAGGAAGGCGAACTGCCGGGAGCGCCGCTGCTCCTCGCCGAACAAGCGGGCGTTCTCCACCGCCACCGAGACCTGGCCAGCAGCGGTCTGCATGACTTCGACGTCGCGTTCCTCAAACACGTACTCCCGCTCCGTATTCATCGCGGCCATCACGCCCGCGGGTCTGCCCCCTAACAGGATGGGAGCGGCGCAGAAGCATTTCGCCGGCTTCCCCGGCACGAAGGTCACTCCCAGGCGTTCGCGCGTCTTCTCCAGTTCAGAGCGAATCAGCAGAGGTTGGCCGGTACGCAGAATGTATTCGGTCAAGCCGTTCCCCACCTTGCGTGAGCGCTTGGGCAGAATCTGGCCGTCCGTCACTTCCAGTTCGAAGCGGATCTCGTCGCCCGCCTGAAAAGCGATGTAGAAGTCACGGGTGTCAAAGATCTGTCCCAGTTCTTTCTGGACGGCGCGGAAGACCTCCTCCTGATCGAGCCGCGAGCTGATCGCCTGCCCGATCTGAGTGAGCAGTTCGTACTCCTTGGTGCGGCGCTGCGCGTCGTGCATCACCAGATAGTTTTCAAGGGTAAGACCGATCTGCAGCGCCAGCCCGATCAGCAGGCGCAGATTCGAGGACCCGAACATGCGGCGCTCGGCGTGAGGAAACAGGATCACCCCGAAGTTATGTTCACGAGTCTGCAGGCTGACGGCGGTGAGGTTGCGGATGTTTTCCTCCGCCATCACCTGGCGGAATTGCTCAAAGCGGCCGCCGGGAAACGCCGGCAGCGGCTCGGAGGTCTCAGCCACATTGCGGAAGCTCACAAAACCGCCCCGCCGGTACGCCAACTCGCAGATGTATTCCCCGGCGCCGGTTTTCTCCAGTTTGTGGACCAGTTCATCGGAAAAGCCGCGTTGCACCGAAGGCAGGACGGCGCGCCAGCGCTCCGAGATGCAGATCACCGCCCGCCCGGCCGGCAAAGGCGCCACCAGGCGGTCAAGGATGTTTCGTACGCTGGGTACCAGGTCCTCAGCGGACAGCAGGCGGGTGGGATCCACCCCCAGGGTGGAGAAAGCCAGCGCGTTCTCCTGCACCGCATTGCGCTCGTTCTCGAACAGCACCATCACCATGGCGATCGCCAGCAGCATCTGGGGAACGGGGCCCAGCAAATGCCCGGCGCTGCCAAACGTCTCCACGAACGGATTCCGGAGTTGCCCCACCCACATCAACACCGCCCAGAACGCCAGCGACATGGCCAGCACCTTGAAGGCCAACGAGTTCTTGCGATAGGCGTGCCGGTAGAAGTAAGCGGAACAGTACAGCAGCACAGCGGCCAAGGCAATTTCCAGCCGGAGGTTGGGACCCAACACCACATCCGGGCGGTAGGTTCCGCCCACCATGTGCGCCCGCACGTTCCAGTAAGCCAACCCGACGCCGATGGCGGCCAAGGCTATGTCATACCAGCGCAGCCGGAATGGTTCGCGCATCAGCCGGGTGGAGACAAAGATGGAAAGGGCCATCCCTACCAGCAGTAGCGAACCCCCAAAAGCCAGCAGTGCGGAAGGTCCGTAGAAGGAATTCCAGGCGTCGAAAGCATAATGTAAGGTGTAGGCCGCCCAGCCGATCTGCCAGGCGCGGAAGTAGGATTGCCGGCTCTGCTCGTACAGGTAAGTGAAGACCAGAAACAGCAGCAGGGCAACCACGCCCGGCACGATCACGATACTGGAGACAACGCTATGCATAGTCCTGGGGGCAGCTTAAACAAGCCCTCAACCTGCACACGGGGAACCTGTGTGGTCATGTTTTCATACCCTCCGGAGCAAGACAATAGTTTTGCAGGTCACGAAAGGCACATCGGGCTCGGCCATCGGGGTGCCGGGAGACCGCTTACCGGGGGTGGTGCGGGCTGCTTGCTTGACGCTGCTTTTCCTCCACCCGTAACATCGAAAACAGTTACCTGAAATGAACTATCCCACCCCTCCAGCCGGTGCTCCGGCGCGCGCGAGTAGTCCCCGGGTCCGCTTCGCGCCCTCGCCAACCGGCTTCCTCCACGTCGGCAGTGCCCGCACCTTCATCTTCAACTGGCTCTATGCTCGCCGGACTGGGGGGACCATGCTCCTCCGCCTCGACGACACCGATGTGGAACGCAATACCGAGGCCTCGGTGCAGTCGATCTTTGACGGCCTGAAGTGGCTGGGCCTCGGCTGGGACGAGGAGTACAAGCAGTCGGAGCGGCTGGCGCTGCATCGCCAGATCGCGGAGGCGATTTTTCAGCGAGGGCTGGCGTACCGGGACTTCACGCCGGCACGTGGGGGAGAAACTGAGCAGTCTGGCTCGCAGGGAACCTGGCTCTTCAACCCCGGCATGCGGGAGTTCCCCCCCGAACAGAGCGATCGCCGGGCCGCTGGCGGAGAGCCGTTTGCGCTGCGCTATCGCGTCCCGCGCGGCACCGGGCGGGAGGTGTGCTTTGTGGACGCGGTTTACGGCGAGCAGGCGAAGCTGGCGGACGACATCGAAGACTTCGCCTTGCTGCGCTCCGACGGCATGCCCACCTATCATCTGGCCTCGTGCGCAGATGACGCTGACCTGGGGATCAGCCACATCATCCGCGGCCAGGACCACCTTACCAACACTTTCAAACACATTTTGATCTTCGAGGCTGCGGGTTTTACGCCGCCCCGATTCGCGCACCTTCCGCTGCTGGTGGCGCCGGACGGCAGCAAGCTGTCCAAGCGCCGTCACGGACCGGTGGTGAGCGTGACCACCTATCGCGATGCCGGATTCCTGCCCGAGGCCTTCGTGAACTTCCTTTGTCTGCTGGGCTGGTCGCCGAAGGACAACCGCGAGAAGATGTCGCGGCAGGAACTGATTGAGGCGTTCTCGCTGGAAGGCATCAACCGGGCCAATGCGGTGGTGAATTTCCAGACGGAGGACCCGTTCGATCCCAAGGCGGTGTGGCTGAATGCGGAACACATCCGCGCCTTGACGGTGGAGGAGCTGAGCGAGCGGTTGCTGCCGATCGTGCGCGGGGCCGGCTTCCAGGTTGAGCCCTGCAGGATGCTGCAGATCACTCCCTTGATTCGCGAGCGCATCAAGCTGCTGCGCGACGTGCTGCCGGTGGCGGACTTCTTCTTTGTGGACGAGCTTCCAGCCTATGATCCCGCCGAACTGATCCCGCAGAGGGGAGACGCGGCCATGGCGCGGAAGGTTTTAGAGCGGGCGCGCGAGGTGCTAAAGCAAACCGACTTCAATCACCAGGCGCTGGAGGTGGCCCTGCGCGCCGCCGCTCAGGAGTTGGGGATGAAGGCGGGACAGATGTTCCAGCCGATCCGCGTGGCGGTGTGCGCCCGCAAGAACGCGCCGCCGCTGTTTGAGACCCTGGAGGTCCTGGGCCGCGACGCCACCCTGGCGCGCATCCAGCGGGCATTGCAGAAGATGATATAGAAGGCCCTGATATTCCTCAATGTCGGGCCGGCTTCCGCGGTGTGGAAGCAGGGTCAGCGCTTTATCGCTGCGCAAGCCGCCTCAAACTCGGACTTGCCTCCCGGACTGATCGTGATCTGAACGTCCTCCCGCGCGGAGGGTTGATTGTGCTCCGGCCCGGTGTAGAGGCTGCCGTCCGCCAGGAAGGCGCGCGAGAGGCTGCCGTGATCGTCCATCACCAGATTGGGGTTTTGCCAAGTGCCGCGCAGGTCAAGCCGCGGCCGGTGATCGGCGGTGAACTGCGCAGACCACCCCTGCCAAGTATTCATATAGAGGTGCATTGGCTGCCCATTGGTGTTGAGCCCCGGATGTTTGTTGTTGATGCCTCCGCCCAGGTGCATGTTGAACCGTTGTCCGCGCGGTGTGCAGAGGGTTGCGGTACCCTTGACGCTGGGATACCCAAGTCCGCGGCCCGGGCTCGGATACATGTAGACGTAGAGCGCGAAATCGCCCGCGGTCTTCGAGTGCAGGCGTCCCCAACCCTGCCAGATGGGAAGCACATGGAAGCTCCCGCCTAAGTAGAAACTCCACGGAGCGAAGATCGCCGGAAGCAAGATGAACACGACCGCGCCCACCAGGATGGAGACGACGAGACTACCCAGACACCCCAGCCGCGGCTTCGGCCTCTGCCCTGGAAACTGAATCTTCGCGTGGTCCATCTCAGGCCGCAGTATATAAGGCGAGGGCGGTCGCCTGGAAAGGGGCCGGGAGTGCCGCGTTCACTTCCAGAACTCCAGCTCTTCCCAGCAACGGCCTCCGGACTGGTCAATATATTTCCACCACGGCATGACACAGAGTTCGACAGTAACCAGCGTCCCGCCGGGGGTATCTTCGGCCGATGCGATGAGGACCTGGCGGTGGTACTGCAAAGTCCCGCCGATATAAATGCTGTCCAGCCATTGCCGGTCACGAACGCGGCTGGAACGAGCTCCAGGCGGCGAAGGTATTTTGCACCCCAGTTTGCCCCGCAGCGTCAGTCCGCGAGCTTCGCGCGCTCGCTCCAGGGATTGCAACGTAGCGGCGGAAGGCGCCTCCGATGTGGGGACACAATTAGCGGGCAGAGGCGGAGGCAGTTCGCTGGTATCGAGAATGTCTCCCAGGAGAAAAGGGGCGCATATCCAGGACGGAGCGACGAACAACAGCGCAACCACTCCTGCAACCACCACGCTGGCCAGCACCAAAGAGACGCGTACGCGGCGGCGCCGAGGACGAGTTGGGGTCGCGGCCGAGGTGACCTTCTTCAACGATTCCACTCGGTTGCCACCACCGGCCTCGGCCCGGTACTGCGCCTTGTCCAGCTCGCGCAGGAGTTCTTCCTGATCCTGGGATGGAAAATCACGTGAAGTCGCGAACGCGAGGCTGATGGTGGCGCGAATCCCGGTTCCGGATACCTCGATCGGCGATTGCGCTACCGCTTCTCTCAACTTGTTGGCCAGAGCAAGGCCGCTTTCCGGTTTGCAGCTGGGGAGAACAATGAGCAGCTGCTCGTTGCCGTAACGCCCGATGTGGTCATAGGGACGCATCAAAGTGCTCAGGCGCTTCGCGATCTCGCCCAGAACTAGGTCACCCGGGGACGTCCCGTCCTGACTCTTGACCCGGTCTACTCCCGCCAGGATCACGCACAGCTCGCTACCCTCGCGAGTAGCTCTGGCGAACTCGCGAGAGAGCAACTCCAGGATGGAATCGCGATTCCAGATGGCGGTTGGCCGAACCATGGGTGGCCTCGAGTGCCATCGTTTATACCTGACTCGTGCCGCCTCTAAAAGTCCCCAGGCTGGGACGATACGACCCTGTGAGAGCTGGCGGACGGGCTGGCAGCGGCCTTGTGAACAGAAGCAGTTGCCGGATGCCGGTTCCCGGTTCTCAGTTGCGGGCGAGGCCCCGGCGCGTGATGTGTAAAATAAATTGAGAATGAGTGCCTCCAATCCCCAAGCGGCTGCCGGCGTGAATGTGTCCGCCGAGGCCCGTCCTTCCAACTTTATCCGCGACATCATTCTCGACGACCTCAAGACCAACAAGTACGGCGGACGGGTGCAGACCCGCTTTCCGCCGGAGCCGAACGGGTATCTGCACATCGGGCATGCCAAGGCGATCTGCCTGGACTTTGGGCTGGCCGACGAGTTCGGCGGGCATACCAACCTGCGCTTTGACGATACCAATCCGTCGAAGGAAGAGACCGAGTACGTCGAGTCCATCATGGAAGACGTGAAATGGCTGGGCTTCCATTGGGACGGACTGTTTTATGCGTCGGACTACTTCGAGCAGCTGCATGCGTGGGCGGTGCAGCTCATCAAGGCGGGCAAGGCCTATGTGTGCGATCTGTCCGCAGATGAGATTCGCGAGTACCGCGGGACATTGACCAAGCCGGGGAAGGACAGCCCGTATCGCAACCGGACGGTCGAAGAGAATCTAAGCCTGTTCGAGCGCATGAAGGCGGGCGAGTTTCCCGACGGCTCGCGCACCCTGCGGGCCAAGATTGACATGGCGTCGCCCAACCTGAACCTGCGTGATCCGGTGATGTACCGCATCCTGCATGCCTCGCATCATCGCACCGGGGACAAGTGGTGCATCTACCCGATGTACGACTACGCCCACGGGCAATCGGATTCGCTCGAAAAGATCACCCACTCCATGTGCACGCTGGAGTTCGAAGACCACCGGCCTTTGTACAACTGGTTTATCCAGCAGTTGGGGATTTTTCCGTCGCAACAGATCGAGTTTGACCGGCTCAACCTGACTTACACGCTGCTGAGCAAGCGCAAGCTGCTGCAGTTGGTGCAGGAGGGCCACGTCAGCGGGTGGGACGATCCGCGCATGCCGACGCTCTGCGGCATCCGCCGCCGCGGTTACACGCCGGAAGCCATCCGGAATTTTTGTGCGGCCATCGGCGTGTCCAAGACCAACGGGTCCATCGAACTGGCGATGCTGGAACACTTCGTGCGTGAGGACCTGAATAAGCGGGCGCCGCGGGCGATGGCGGTGCTGCGGCCCTTGAAGGTGGTCATCGACAACTATCCGGAGGGAAAGGTCGAGGACCTGGAAGCGGCGAACAATCCCGAGGATCCGGCAGCGGGCACACGCAAGGTGCCGTTCTCGCGGGTGCTGTACATCGAGCAGGATGATTTCCGGGAAGATCCCCCGAAGCAGTATCACCGCCTGTCGCTGGGGCGCGAAGTGCGGCTCCGGGGCGGGTATTTCATCAAGTGCACGGGTGTGGTGAAGGATGAAAAGAGCGGGGAAATTGTGGAGGTGCGCTGCTGCTACGATCCGGCGACGCGGAGCGGAACTGCTCCCGACGGACGCAAGGTGAAGGCGACCATTCACTGGGTGTCTGCGACACACGCGCTGGACGCCGAGGTCCGCTTGTACGACAACCTCTTCAGCAAGGAAGATCCCAGCCAGGTGGAAGAGGGGAACGACTTCACCTCCAATTTGAATCCGCATTCGCTCGAGGTGCTGAGGCGCTGCAAGCTCGAACCGTCGTTTGCCAACGCCGTGGTGGGGAGTCGCTACCAATTTGAGCGCTTGGGGTACTTCTGTGTGGATCCGGACTCCCGGTCCGGAAAGCTGGTGTTTAATCGTACGGTCGCGCTGAAGGATACGTGGGCGAAGATTGAGAGAGGACAGCGGGGGAAGGGTTAGTCAGAGTCAGCCAGCACCGCTGTCTGTGTACCGGGATTCCCTTTGCTTTGGACAGGCTTGGCCGGCGGGCCCTTCGACTTTGCTCCAGGCAGGCGGTGCGCTGCGGCGGAGGATTAGTAGTGCGCGTGCGGGCTTTGCGCCGGATTCTTCTTGTGTACTACCACCTTGGACTTCTCCACCTTGACTTCGAAATCCACAGGTAGCTGCTTGGGGGGATAGCAAGCGGCGTTGTCGCAGGCTTGGTATTTCAATCGGCCGTGGAGGGCATACTTGCCGGGCACCACGTGGGCCAGCGGGCGCACGACTACTGCCAGGGTAAAGTCTCCGCTGTAGACGTTAATCTTCTCGTCGGGAGCAAACGGGAAGCTGCGGTCCACGCCTGCGGGGTAGGTCACCTTCCCAACCACGATGTCAGTCGGCGCGTCCAGCTTGAGCACCGTGGGGATGAGAAATTCGGACTTGGGCGTGTTGGAATTAATGTGAAAGCCCGATCCGACGCGGAATTGCAGTTCCACCGTGCCCGGTTTGCCGCGGGTAATGGCGGTAAGTGGCACGGGAGCGAGGGTGACGGACGGAACTCGGCGGCCGGGGCCATCCTGGGCAATCGCCAGGCTAACCAGCATGAGGGCAGCCGCGAGTTTGGGAAGCGCCTGCATTACCACAGAAATGTTAGAACGCACCGTCCCGGTTGCCTAGGTTACCGTTGCGCCTGTACCGTCTGGCCTTCGGCAAGGGCCTTCTTGATGTTTTCCTCGATCTCTCCCTTGCCCTTCAGGCCAAAAACCCTTTCCAGCACCTTGCCGTCGCGCCCGATGTAGAAGGTGGCGGGCAGGAACTGCACCCCGCCATAGGCGTCACCCACCGCTTCCTTGCCTATCAGGATGGGGTAATTCACACCCATGTCATTGGCGAACCGGGCAATGTCTTCCTGGCTGGCGTCATCCATGGCGATGCCCACGACCTGCAGGCCTTCCGGCCCATACTGCTTTTGCAGTTCCACAAACCAGGGCATCTCGATTTTGCACGGCTCACACCAGGTCGCCCAGAAATTGAGCAACACCGCCTTGCCGCGGAAATCGGCCAGATGCACCGTCTTGTTATCGAGCGATTGCAGGGCAAATTCGGGAGCCATTTGGCCCGCCAGGCTGGGGCCGGCGTTGGCCCGGTTGGACGGGCGGCGTGTCATTTGAAAGCCGAACACCAGCATGATGGTCACCACCATGGCCACCAGGATGATCACTACGGGATCACGTTTCACTCAGATCTCCCATTACAACGCGAATCGGTTCAGGAACGACAGGTAATTCGAGATGATGGTAAACCTTCCGATCACCAGCAGCACGCCCAGTGCGATCAGTAGCGCCCCGCTGGCGACTTCCACGGCATGCATATGCGCGCGGAAACGGCTGTAGAACTTGAGAAAGCGCTCGATGCCGAGGGACGTCAACAGAAACGGCACCGCCAGACCCAGCGAGTACACCGCCAGCAAGATAATGCCCTTGGCCACCGAATCCTGGGCGGCGGCAAAACCCAGGATCACGGCCAGGATCGGCCCCACGCAAGGGGTCCAGCCGAAGGCAAAGGCGAAGCCGATGAGGAAGGCTCCCCCGACCGTACTGCCCCCCTTCAACTTGTGCAGGCGCTTGTCGGCATAAAGAGCGTTGATGCGGAAAATGCCGGTCAAATGTAGTCCGAACAGGATGATGATCACGCCGGCAACCACCGCTAACTTGGACTTGTAGATGGCCAGCAACTGTCCAATGCTGGTCGAGATCGCCCCCAAGGTCACGAAAACGACGCTGAAGCCCAGGATGAAGCCGATGGAGTTCAGCATCACTTTACGCAGCAGGCGTGCCTCCTGCGACTTCAGTTCTTCGACCCCGGCACCGGAGATCAGCGACACGTAGCCGGGAACCAGCGGCAGCACGCAAGGCGAGAGGAAAGAGACCAGCCCAGCCAGGAAAGCTGCGATCGGAAGCGGAAGACTCGACATCCAGATTATTCTACCTGCCGCCTTGGACTTGACAACAAGTTACCCCCGGCCCGGGCAAGGCGCGCCAGATTCATACGCGATTCCATTGAAAGCCGCTATCTAGAAGATGCTGACCGGGGCCCCCCGTTACAGCTTTTGCTTGAACAGGTTCTTCACCTCTGCCGCCCCCTGCGCTTCCTAGCTGGAGGGGCGGGCGAAGGACTTGGAGGTGGCGGGGGGGAGGGGGTCAATTGCATGGGCGATTCGGCCAGCGCCTTGCGGATGAATCCCTGGGGCACAACTGCCGTCAGCACGGCGCGGTCCTCGTTTTGCCGGACCTTCAGACTATCGAGAAACTGTTTCACGTCGGGATCGGGACCCTGCGCGGTGACCGAGGTTTCCGCCGTGTGAAAAATGCTGAGAAACGTGCTGACCTGCTGAGTCAGCTGTTGGGCATCGGCTGTGCTGCCTGTATAGGCCTCCGCCCGGAGACGGACTGTGCCCAGATAGCGCACCGAAGCCACCACTACGGCCGGCTTGGCGAACAGGAAACTCAGGGGCCCGGTTGCAGCCTGGTCTGGCGCTGATGGCGAAACTCGGAAAATTGCCCAAGCCAGGCTGGCAAACGGGATGTCCTTGTAGTACTGGCGCAGGAACGCCGGTCCGCCAAATGGCGAGGCCAGCTTACGCGAGCGGTCAATCATTCCGCGGATCACCTGCGGGTCCGGGTGATTCGACGCCGCCACCGTGTCCACGCTGAGGATGGCCACGCGCAGGGTGCGGCCTTCCAGCGGAATGTTGTAGATGTCCACCGAGCGGTAGCTATCCACCGAGGTGGAGATCTTGCGCAAGTACGCGGTTAGCCGTTCGCCGTGAATCGTCCCCACGAAGATCTCGGAAAAGCGGGCCTCATCCTGGGTGGCGGACTTGGCGCCGGGCTTGGCCGCGGGGTAATGAACGGCAAACGCGGTCTCATTCAGGTCACGCTCAAACTGGAAGCCGGTGGCCTCCACAAACTGCTCGTATTCGGGATCGCGCGATACCGGGGGCAATTGACCGGAAAGGTTGGCCCGCCGCATCCACTGCAGGTTGACGTACACGAAGGCATCCGCACTGGGGAGCAGCCGGGCCGCTTCCGGGGGAGCATGCTTGCGCAACTGAACCACGAGCGTAAGCACTGCGGCCAACGCCACCACCACGAGCAGGACGGGGAGACTGCGTCGTATACGCATGCGTTGTGGCCGCGACGGCGTGAAAGCCCGAAGCGAATTGTCGCCGAGAGCGGCCCGGGAGGTGTCATCATAGCATCCGGAGGATTGGCCTGGGGGTGCGCAGCCCGGGCTGGGGAGGGGGGCTGCTTGCACGTAGATTGCCGATTATGATAGTTTTATGAATTGTCCCGGACATCAGGAAGGGATCAGGAGGGAGTGTGTCGTTCCTAAGGAGCGACTGTCCCTCAACGGCTGGCGTAGCTCAGCTGGTAGAGCATCTGATTTGTAATCAGAGGGTCGGGGGTTCGAATCCCTTCGCCAGCTCCAGGAAACGGATCCGGAACGCAGGGCATGGGCGCGGCGCGGCGGCGGCACAACAGGTTTTCCAACAGCACTCCATAAGGAAGCTTTTCCAAGTGTGGTGTTATCGCGCGGAAGCATGTTCGCGCGCGATTTCGGTTCTTCTAACCGGGCGACGACCCCGCAGTATTTTCCGCGTTGATGCGCTGCCCCGGCGATTGCCGGTGTAAGCGAGGGTACAGGGTATTTCTGCACAGGTGGGTGAGTGGTTAAAGCCGACAGACTGTAAATCTGTTCCTCCTAGCGAGGTACGGAGGTTCGAATCCTCCCCTGTGCACCAGTGATTTGGGAATTCGAGTGAGCCGACTGTCCATCGCGCTGGCCGCTTACGTCCTGCTCGGAATTTTGTCGTGGACGACGATCAGCGATGCCCGGATTCGCGCGGTGACATGGCTGATTCTGGGAATGTTCGCGGTGAAGACCTTGCTGCGGCGCAAGGAAGTGATGCACCCGGACGGCGAGGGCGATGTCGAGCAGCGGGGCGGGCCGATGTAGCTCAGTTGGTAGAGCACTCCCTTGGTAAGGGAGAGGTCACCAGTTCAATCCTGGTCATCGGCTCCAGGAATTTGGCTTAGCTGAAGACTGACGACTGATAGCTGACGACTGATTCAAGCGGGAGTAACTCAGTGGTAGAGTCACAGCCTTCCAAGCTGTTGGTCGCGGGTTCGATTCCCGTCTCCCGCTCCAGATATTGACGCAGGTGCAGGACGCGATGGGCTTCGAACAGGCAACCATCAAGGTCGAACGGGAAAAGGAATTCGATCTGCTAAAGAACGCGATCAGCCAGGTGTTTACCGGACAGGTTGAGCGGTTCCTGAAAGAAGTGAAGCGCAGCGGCAAGCGCATCCGGGATTTTGAGGCCGTTATTGCGAACGGCCTGCTTGAGCGGGTTGACGAAACGCTGGCCAAGTCCGGCACGACGGCCCAACAGACGTACGCTGCGCTGCCGGTTTCGGACCAGGGCCAGTTGCGCGAGTTTTATTTGTTCAAGATTGAAGAAGTCGATCCCGCACTTCGGGCCCGATTTCACAAGCTGTACCAGTACTACTGAGCGAGGCACGGCACTCTTATGGCGAAGGAAAAATTTGAACGCACCAAGCCGCACGTGAACGTGGGGACGATTGGTCACATTGACCATGGCAAGACCACGCTGACGGCGGCCATCACCAAGGTGTTGCAGAAGCACAACCCCAAGATCCAGTTCCGCTCGTTCGACTCGATCGACAACGCGCCGGAAGAGAAGGCGCGCGGCATCACCATCGCGACGGCGCACGTGGAATACGAGACCGACAAGCGGCACTACGCGCACGTGGACTGTCCGGGGCACGCCGACTACATCAAGAACATGATCACCGGGGCGGCGCAGATGGATGGCGCGATTCTGGTGGTGGCGGCGACGGATGGTCCGATGCCGCAGACGCGCGAGCACGTGCTGTTGGCGCGCCAGGTGGGGGTGCCCTACATCGTGGTGGCGCTGAACAAGTGCGATGCGGTGGACGATCCCGAACTGCTCGACCTGGTGGAGTTGGAAGTGCGGGAACTGCTGAAGAGCTACCAGTTCCCCGGGGACAAGGTTCCGGTGGTGCGGCTTTCTGCGCTGGGCGCCTTGAACGGCGAGGAGAAGTGGGAGAAGCAGATTGACGAACTGATGAAGGCGGTGGACGAGTATGTGCCGCTGCCGCAGCGCGAGACGGACAAGCCGTTCCTGATGCCGATTGAGGACATTTTCTCGATTTCAGGGCGCGGCACGGTGGTGACCGGGCGAATTGAGCGTGGGAAGGTGAAGGTGAGCGAGGAAGTGGAGATTGTGGGCTTCCGCGAGACCCGCAAGACGGTGGTCACCGGGGTGGAGATGTTCAAGAAGCAGCTGGACGAAGGCATGGCGGGAGACAATGCCGGGCTGCTCTTGCGCGGTATCGGGAAGGACGAGGTGGAGCGCGGGATGGTGCTGGCGAAACCAGGGTCGATCACGCCGCACACCAAGTTCAAGGCCGAGGTGTACATCCTGACGAAGGAAGAGGGCGGGCGGCACACGCCGTTCTTCAAGGGCTACCGGCCGCAGTTTTACCTGCGGACGACGGACGTGACCGGGGTCGCCGAACTACCGGGCGGGACGGAGATGGTGATGCCTGGGGACAACGTCAGCCTGGTAATTGAGCTGATCACGCCGGTGGCGATGGAGAAGGGGCTGCGGTTCGCCATCCGCGAAGGCGGCCACACCGTCGGTGCCGGGACGATTGCGGAGATTGTGCAGTAACACCAGTACCGAGTTGCGAGTACCGAGTTGCGAGCAAAACCGGCCCCGAAGGGCGGAGAGTACCGGGCAACGAGCCCCGGAGGGGCGGAAGAATACAGCCCGGGGCGTAAGCCCCGGGTAGGTGAGAAGAAAAGCGAGTCCCTTTAGGGACGGCAGAGGCGGTTGCCGGCGGGACGCCGGCGCTACGGCAAGGCGGACAAGAGTGTCCGCCCCACACAAGATGGAGTGAGCAATGCCCCGAGAGATCATTACGTTGCAGTGCGGCGAGTGCAAGGAGCGGAACTACTCGACCACGAAGAACCGGAAAACCACTCCGGACCGGCTGGAGATGAAGAAATTCTGCCGGCGGTGCCGGAAGCATACGCCGCATAAGGAAGTGAAATAGTTGCGAGTACCGAGTACTTAGTACCGAGCAGTACGGTGTGTCCGCAGGCCGCTCGGGACTAGGTACTCGGTACTGAACAGGGGCGTAAGCTCAACGGTTAAACTGCCGGTCTCCAAAACCGGACTTGGGGGTTCGAATCCCTCCGCCCCTGCCAGAGTTTTGGAAGCGGCCAGGTTACGAATGGAAAGCAGGAGGGTGGATGGCTAGCATCGCAGAGCAAAACGCAATCACGACGACCATCAAGTCCTGGCCGGAGCGGATCAAGTCGTTCTATAACGACGTCCGCACCGAGATGAAGAAGGTGACCGCGCCCTCGTTCAAGGAGGTGCGGGCGACCACGGTGGTGGTGATCGTTACCGTCTTCCTGTTCGGACTTTACTTCTGGATCGTAGACAACACCATTGGCAACGGCATCAACTACCTGTTCAAGTACCTGACGCATCGCTAGATGTCGAGGAAGGAAAGCAGTTGGTCGTGAGCAAGCTTATGCAGGAAGAAGAAAAGAACGCAGGGGCGGCAAGCGGCGGAGAACCGCAGGGGCCGGAGATTGAAGGCAGTACGCCGGCCGGCGAAGCCTCCGAAGCCCCGCGCAATCCCAATATGAAGTGGTACATCATCCACTCCTATTCGGGATTCGAGCGCAAGGTGAAGGAGTCGCTGGAGTCGCGAGTGCAGGCCTTCGGACTGCAGGAAAAGATCGGGCGGGTGTTGATTCCCACCGAGTCGGTGACGGAAGTGCGCGGCGGGAAGAAATATACCTCGGAACGCATGTTCTATCCCGGCTACGTGCTGGTGGAAATGGACATGGATGACCACGTCTGGCACGTGGTGAAGTCCACTCCGCGGGTGACCGGTTTTGTGGGCACCGGCCAGCAGCCCACCCCGCTCTCGGAAGAAGAAGTGCAGCACATTGTTTACCGCGTGAGCGACAGCAAGGACAAGCCCAAGCTCAAGGTCAAGTTCGAGAAGAACGAGACGGTGCGCATCACCGAGGGGCCGTTCGCCAGCTTTACCGGCATCGTGGATGAAGTCAACGAAGACCGCGAGACCCTGAAGGTGATGGTGACGATTTTCGGGCGTTCCACGCCGGTGGAGTTGGAGTTCAACCAGGTGGAGAAGACGGCGTAAAGCAGTAGCGGGTAGCTTGTAGCGAGTAGCTGGCGCCGGGATTCGGGGACGGAAAGAGTTTATGGCAAAGAAAGCTACGGGTTCGGTGAAGTTGCAGATTGCGGCGGGCAAGGCCACGCCGGCGCCCCCGGTGGGACCGGCGCTCGGCCAGGCGCAGATCAACATCATGGAGTTCTGCAAGCAGTTCAACGCCCGCACCAGCCAGAAGGAGCTGGAAGGATTAATCATCCCGGTGGTGGTGACGGTCTACAACGACCGCACGTTCACGTTCATCACCAAGACGCCGCCGGCGTCGGTGCTGCTGAAGCGCGCCGCCGGGATCGCCAAGGGTTCCGGCGCGCCCAACAAGGACAAGGTGGGCAAGGTCACGGCCAAGCAAGTGGAAGAGATTGCCAAGCAGAAGATGCCCGACCTGAATGCGGCTTCGATTGATTCCGCCGTGCGGAGCGTACGCGGCACGGCGCGGTCCATGGGGATTGAAGTGGTTGGATAGAAGCTACTGGCTACCAGCTTCTGGCTACGGGCAAGCTTGAGCAAAAGAGGGTTGCTCGGAGCCAACAGCTAGAAGCCAGCGGCGCAGTCACTAACACTACGGCCCATCAGAACGGCGATGAGCGGTGGGAGACGAGGAAAGACGATGAGAAAAGCGGGAAAGAACATCAGCAAGGCGCGGCAGGCAGTGGAGAGCCGCCCCTACACCCTGCAGGAGGCGGTGCCGCTGCTGCAGAAGGTGAAATACGCCAAGTTTGATGAGACCGTTGAGGTCACCATGCGGCTGGGTGTAGATCCCAAGCATGCGGACCAGATGGTGCGCGGCACGGTGGTGCTGCCCCATGGTCTGGGCAAGTCGAAGAAGGTCCTGGTGATCGCCACTGGAGAAAAGGTGAAGGAGGCCGAGCAGGCCGGCGCCGACTTCGTGGGTGGCGAGGAGATGGTGGAGAAGATCACAAAAGAAAACTGGACCGACTTCGACGCGCTGATCGCCACGCCGGATGTGATGAAGTCCGTGGGACGGCTGGGCAAGATTCTCGGCCCCAAGGGACTGATGCCCAATCCCAAGACCGGCACCGTGACCTTCGACGTGGGCCGGGCGGTACAGGAGGTCAAGGCCGGCAAGGTGGAGTTTCGCACCGACAAGACGGCACTGGTGCATTGCCCAGTGGGAAAGATTTCCTTTGCGCCCGAGAAGCTGATTGAGAACGCCACCGTCGTAATCACCAGCGTGGTCAAAGCCAAGCCGTCGGTGGCCAAGGGCAAATACATCAAGGGCTGCTACATCAGCTCTTCGATGGGCCCGGGGATTGCGCTGGACACAACGGCGGTTGAGGCAGCGGCCAAGGCATAGGGCCCGCTGGACAGCCGAGACGGCTGTCCTACATGAGATTGGAAGGGATCGAATATGGCGGTTAGCAGAGCCAAGAAGACCGAGCAGGTAGAGAAGCTGGGAGCGGAGTTGAAGAACGTCTCCAGCATGATTGTGGCTACGTACAGCAAGCTGACGGTGGCCCAGGACTACGAACTGCGCAAGGCGTTGCGCAGCTCCGGCGCGAAGTATCGAGTGGTCAAGAACACGCTAGCCGAGCGCGCCGCCAAGGGCACCAAGGTGGAAGAGGCGCTGAAGAACCTCGCCGGCGTGACTTCCATCGCTTACACCGAGGGAGACCCGGTGGCGTTGGCGAAGGCCCTGTCCAAGTACGCCAAGGACAATCCCGAGTTCACCTTCAAGGCGGGAGTGGTCGAAGGCCGCGTGATCTCCATCAACGAGATCAAGGCGCTGGCCACCATGCCTTCGAAGGAAGAGATCTACTCCAAGCTGCTGTTCCTGCTGAATGCGCCGGCGCAGCGCTTGGCCACCGCGGTCAACGCGGTAGGACGCAACCTGGCGGTGGTGATCGGCCAGGGCGTGGAGAAGAAGAAGTTTAAGGAAGCGTAATCGCTTCTGGCTACTGGCTTCTAGCTTCTGGCAACCGGTTGCAATTTGCCAGAAGCTAGCGGCCAGAAGCCCAAAGAGTTCGGTTACTGCTGGTCAGGGGTTGCGCGGCAAAGGTCCCGGCGTTGTCTGGCGCCGGGATCGGAAGCCTGGTCGCACTGGAAACCTGGCTGGCGAGTAGCGAAAGCAGCACAGTCTAGAAACCTGGAGAAGACAATGGCGGATCTGCAGCAGTTGGAAGAACAAATTGTAGGCTTGTCGCTGCTCGACGCAGCGGCTCTGGTTAAGAAGCTGGAAGAGCGGCTTGGCGTCTCTGCGGCAGCGGCAGCCCCGGTCATGGTGGCCGGCGGTGGCGCAGCGGCTGGGGCAGGAGCGGCTCCAGCCGAGGAAAAGACCGAGTTCACAGTGGTCCTGAAGGAAGTCGGGGCCAATAAGATCAATGTAATCAAGGCTGTACGTGAAGTCACCAGCCTGGGCCTGAAGGAGGCCAAGGATCTGGTGGACGGCGCCCCCAAGACGGTGAAGGAAGGCGTCTCCAAGGAAGAGGCGGAGAACATCAAGAAGAAGTTCGCCGAGGCCGGAGCGACGGTAGAAGTCAAATAGTGTGGCGCGGCCACTCCTGCCCGCAGCGCGGACTGGAGGGTCTGCGCCGCACAATTAGAACTGGTGAAGCGTTGGAAGTGGTGTTAGCATCTATATAAACACCGCTTCCCACTCCATCGAGGGTAGGGCGACTCACCACTCCAGCGACCCAGGGAAGCGGGTGGAGTCGCGGACAAGGGTTGGCAAGCTGTTCCGCAACTAGCGGGACGGAACAGGCCTGAGAGACTGGCGCGGAAAGAGACAAATCAATATTGGCCAAGCGCCCGATGCGGCGCCTGCGGGGAGTCATGTCCCTACGGGCGCATTGGTGTTTGCGCGAGATTGACAGCCCGATGACCACGGCGCGGCCGGCGCGCCTCCACGTCCTGCGTTTTGTCGCAGCCACATCGGCTGCGTTGAGAAGTTTGGGAGTTCTGAATGCCGATGAATAACAACAGTATTTTCCGCAAGCGCTTTGATTTTTCCAAGATTCCCGCAACCATCCAGATTCCGAACCTCATCGAGGTGCAGAAGCGCTCCTACGACCGCTTCCTGCAGATGGACCGGTTGCCCAGCGAGCGCGACGATGCCGGGTTGCAGGCGGTTTTCCAGTCGGTGTTCCCTATCACCGACTTCCGCAACGTGTCGCAGCTGGAATTCGTGGATTACGCGATCGGCAACTGGGAGTGCAAGTGCGGCCACCTGAAGGGCCTGCACCACCTGCGTACCACTTGCAAGAACTGCGGATCCACGGTCATTACCGATCCGTTTCATCCCGGCGATGTGCTCTGCCAGAAGTGCGGCACCTACAACGCGAACACGCCGGATTTCTGCAACAAGTGCGGCGACCCGGTAGGGCTGCAGTTGAAGTATGACGTGAGCGAGTGCGAGGAGCGCGGCATGACCTACTCGGCGCCGCTCAAGGTCACCATGCGCCTGACCATCTTTGACAAGGACGCAGAGACCGGGAACCGCTCCATTCGCGACATCAAAGAGCAGGAAGTTTTCTTTGGCGACGTGCCGCTGATGACGCAGAACGGCACGTTCATCATCAATGGCACCGAGCGCGTGATTGTCAGCCAGTTGCACCGCTCGCCGGGCGTGTTCTTCGAGACCGCCAACAACCGCACCTACTTCCTGGGCAAGATCATCCCCTATCGCGGTTCGTGGGTGGAGTTCGAGTACGACCAGAAGAACGTGCTGTACGTGCGCATTGACCGCAAGCGCAAATTCCTGGGGACGATTTTTCTGCGCGCGCTGGGGCTGCGCTCCGGTGAAGACATTCTGCGCACCTTCTACGCCGTGGACCGCATGGTGATCCGCGACAAGAAGCTGTACTGGACGCTCGATCCGGCCGGCGAAAAACCCACCAACCTGCTGGGCATGAAGCTGGCGCACAGCATTAAGTCGAAATCGGGTGACGAGATCGCGCACTCCGGACGAAAAATCAATGCCGCGGTCCTGAAGGACATTCAGAAGGCCAAGATCAGCGAGATTGAGGTGGACACCACCGATTTGGAAGGCGCCTGGGTGGCCAGTGATGTGGTGGATACCACCACGGGCGAAATTTTGCTCGAGGCCAACTCAGAGCTCACCGCCGACAAACTGGCCAAGATTCTCGATGCCCCCGGCGTGGTGGAACTGAACCTGTTCTTCCCCGAGCGCGACGATGTGGGAACGGTGATCAGCCAGACCCTGAAGCGCGATTCGGTCCACACCCCGCAGGAGGCGCTGATCGAAATCTACCGCAAGCTGCGTCCCGGCGATCCGCCGACGCTGGACACGGCGACCGCGCTGTTCCACGGCATGTTTTTCGACCCGCGCAAGTACGACTTCTCCCGCGTGGGCCGGCTGAAGTTCAACATCAAGCTGTTCGAGAAGAGTGACGCCACCAGCCTGGACAACCGCACGCTCGAGCCGGAGGATTTCTACGCCACCATCCGCTACCTGCTCAAGCTGCGCAAGAACATTGGGGCCGTGGACGACATCGATCACCTGGGCAACCGCCGGGTACGCGCGGTCGGCGAGCTGCTGGAGAACCAGTTCCGCATCGGCCTGGTGCGCATGGAACGCGCCATCAAGGAAAAGATGAGCGTGTACCAGGAAATGTCCACGGCCATGCCGCACGACCTGGTCAATGCCAAGCCGGTGATGGCCGCGATTCGCGAGTTCTTCGGATCTTCCCAGCTTTCGCAATTCATGGACCAGACGAACCCGCTGTCGGAGATCACGCACAAGCGCCGTCTCTCGGCCCTGGGGCCGGGCGGCCTGTCGCGGGAACGCGCCGGATTCGAGGTGCGCGACGTACACCCCACGCACTACGGGCGCATCTGCCCGATCGAGACCCCGGAAGGTCCGAACATCGGCCTGATCTCGTCGCTGAGCTGCTACGCGCGCATCAACGACTACGGCTTCATCGAGTCGCCCTATCGGCGAGTGAAGAACGGCCGGGTTCTGGATTTCGTCAGCGTGGTGAATGCCGGCGATAGCGATCACAAGGTCGGCGACCACGTCGAGAAGCACGAGATCGAAAAAGTCAACGCGGAACTGAAGGAGCGCCGCAAGAAACCGGCAGAGGTGGAACCTTATTCGTTCTATCTCTCGGCCTGGGAGGAGGACCGCCACGTCATCGCGCAGGCAAACGTGGAACTGGACGACAAGGGCCGCATCGTCCACGAACTGGTCAATGCGCGTAAGGCTGGGAACTTTGTGCTGGTCAACCGCGAGGAAGTGGACTACATCGACGTCAGCCCCAAGCAGCTGGTTTCTGTGGCGGCGTCGCTGGTGCCATTTCTCGAGCACGACGACGCCAACCGCGCACTGATGGGAGCAAACATGCAGCGCCAGTCGGTGCCGCTGCTGCGGGCGGAAGCGCCGATCGTGGGCACCGGTATGGAAGGCGTGACGGCGCGCGATTCCGGCGCCGTCGTGCTGGCGCGGCGCAACGGCATCGTGGACTCGGTGGACTCGGAGCGCATCATTGTGCGCGTTGAGGGCGAACACCATCCCGGACAGCTCTCGCGCGAGGTGGGCAGCGACATTTACCAGCTCACCAAGTTCAAGCGCTCGAACCAGAACACCTGTATCAACCAGAAGCCCACGGTGCAGCGCGGTCAGCGGGTCCTGAAAGGCCAGGTGATCGCCGACGGTCCGTGCACCGACCACGGCGAGCTGGCTCTGGGCCGCAACGTGCTGGTGGCCTTCATGCCTTGGCGCGGATACAACTTCGAAGACGCGATTCTGGTCTCGGAGAAGCTGGTCAAAGAGGATTACTACACCTCGGTGCATATCGAGGAATACGAAATCGAAGCTCGCGACACCAAGCTGGGACCGGAAGAGGTTACCCGCGACATCCCGAACGTGAGCGAATCCATGCTGCGCAACCTGGACGAAGCGGGTGTCATCCGCATCGGCGCCACCGTCAAGCAGGGTGACATTCTGGTGGGCAAAGTCACGCCCAAGGGCGAGACCCAGCTCACGCCGGAAGAGAAGCTGCTGCGCGCCATTTTTGGCGAAAAGGCCGGCGACGTGCGCGATGCTTCCCTTTACTGCCCGCCCGGCATCGAGGGCGTGATCGTGGACGTGAAAATCTTCTCCCGCAAAGGCCAGGAGAAGGACGAACGCGCTAAGGCCATCGAGGCGGCGCAGGTCGCCAAGCTGGAGAAGAACCTTTCGGACGAGATCCGCATTCTCACCGACGAGCGCTTGAAGCGCCTGGAAAATATCCTGGGCGGCAAAGAAGTGCTCGCCGACCTGCATGACGAACGCACCAACAAGCGTCTGTTGACCAAGGACACCATTCTCGACCGCGACACCATCGAGCGCATTTCCACCCGCAACCTGAAGCGCATCAAGTATGCCGACAAGGACCCGCGGGTGAATGAGCAGATTGACGAGATCGAGGAGATGACGTCGCGGCAGATTGACGTGCTCAAGAAGATCGTCAACGAGAAGAAGGAGAAACTGACCAAGGGCGATGAGCTGCCGCCTGGCGTGATCAAGCTGGTGAAAGTCTACATCGCCATGAAGCGCAAGCTGAGCGTGGGCGACAAGATGGCCGGCCGTCACGGCAATAAGGGCGTGATTGCCCGCATTCTGCCCGACGAGGACATGCCCTACCTCGAGGATGGCACGGCGGTGGAGATCGTGCTCAATCCCTTGGGCGTTCCCAGCCGTATGAACGTCGGCCAGATTCTGGAGACGCACCTGGGCTGGGCCGGACACAAGCTGGGCGAGAAGGTGAGCCAGTTGCTGGCCGAGAACACGCGCGAAGAAGCCATCCGGCGTGAACTCAAGGCGCTGTTCAAAGACAGCGCACTGGCGGACACCATCGCCGAACTCAGCGACGAGGAGTTGCCGGCGGTCGCGCAGAGCCTGACGCGCGGCGTGTACATGGGCTCGCCGGTGTTCGACGGCGCGCGCGAGCCGGAGATCAAGGCCCTGTTGCGGCAGTCGAACCTGCCCGAGGCAGGGAAGACCTACCTGTACGACGGCATGACCGGAGAGAAGTTCGAACAGCCGGTCACGGTGGGCTACATCTACATGCTGAAGCTATCGCACCTGGTGGACGACAAGATTCACGCGCGTTCCATCGGGCCCTACTCGCTCATCACCCAGCAGCCACTGGGAGGCAAGGCGCAGTTCGGCGGCCAGCGCTTCGGAGAAATGGAAGTGTGGGCGCTGGAGGCTTACGGCGCGGCATTCATCCTGCAGGAACTGCTGACGGCGAAGTCCGACGATGTGTATGGCCGCACCAAGATTTACGAGGCCATCGTCAAGGGCGAAGCCGCCATGGAGCCGGGGGTGCCCGAGTCGTTCAACGTATTGATTCGCGAGTTGCAGTCGCTGTGCCTGGATGTGGAGCTGATCAAGGCCGGAGAGAAGAAGCCGGTCGCGGCGGCAGCGGATTAGTCGTTGGTCGCTGGTCGCTAGTCGTTGGCGATCAGTGTACCAACCACGAGGATTAAGTCTAAAAACGAGACCCGCAACTTTGCTCTTGAGATTGCGGGTCAGGATACTCGCTAGCGACTAACGACCAGCGACTAGCGACGAGATCAAGGGCCGCCAGTGGTGGCGGACACCACAGGAAGTGGAGGACCACCTTGTACCGTTCGAGCCCCTTTGACATGGCGAACCCGATTGCCGACTTCGATGCCATCCGCATCAGCCTGGCATCTCCGGAAAAGATCCGGAGCTGGTCGCATGGTGAAGTCACCAAGCCCGAAACCATCAACTATCGCACCTTCAAGCCCGAGCGCGACGGGCTGTTCTGCGCCCGTATCTTCGGCCCAGTCACCGACTGGGAGTGTCTGTGCGGCAAGTACAAGCGGATGAAGCACCGCGGAGTGATCTGCGACAAGTGCGGTGTGGAAGTCACGCTGTCGAAAGTACGGCGCGAACGCCTCGGCCACATCGAGCTGGCCTCGCCCTGCTCGCACGTGTGGTTCTTCAAGGGCCTGCCCAGCCGCATCGGCCATCTGCTCGACATCTCGTTGCGCGATTTGGAGTCTGTGCTCTATTTCGAGGCCTACGTCACGGTGGAACCTGGTGACGCTCCGGTGAAGGAGCGCGAGGTCATCAAGGACGAGGCGAAATATCGCGAACTCGACCAGCAATACCGCCCCACCGGCTTCAAGGCCATGATGGGCGCGGAAGCGATCAAGGAGCTTCTCAAGCGGGTGGACGTTGAAGGTTTGTCGTCCGAACTCCGCGAGAAGATGAAGAACGAGAGCTCGCTGCAGAAGCGTCTCAAGTATGCCAAGCGGCTCAAAGTGGTGGAGGCGTTCCGCAAGAGCGGCAACAAGCCCAACTGGATGATTCTGGACGTGATTCCGGTGATTCCGCCGGAACTGCGTCCTCTCGTTCCTCTGGATGGCGGCCGCTTTGCCACCTCCGATCTGAACGACCTGTATCGCCGCGTCATCAACCGAAACAACCGGCTGAAGAAGTTGATGGACCTGCACGCGCCGGAAGTGATCGTGCGCAACGAAAAGCGCATGCTGCAGGAAGCGGTAGACGCCCTGTTTGACAACGGCCGTCGTGGCCGGGTGCTGCGCGGGGCCAACAATCGTCCGCTGAAGTCGCTTTCCGATACGCTCAAGGGGAAGCAGGGCCGTTTCCGGCAGAACCTGCTGGGCAAGCGCGTGGACTACTCGGGCCGTTCGGTGATCGTGGTCGGTCCGGAGCTCAAGCTGCACCAGTGCGGACTGCCCAAGAAGATGGCCCTGGAGCTGTTCAAGCCATTCATCTATCACCGACTGGAGCAGACCGGGCACTGCACTACCATCAAGCAAGCCAAAGAGATGGTGGAGCAGCAGGAGTCCATTGTGTGGGACATCTTGGAAGAGGTCATTAAAGACCATCCGGTGCTGCTGAACCGCGCTCCAACGCTTCACCGCCTCGGCATTCAGGCGTTTGAACCGGTGCTGGTGGAAGGCAAGGCGATCAAAATCCACCCGCTGGTGTGCACGGCGTTCAACGCCGACTTCGACGGCGACCAGATGGCGGTGCACATTCCGCTGTCGCCGGAGGCGCAGGTTGAAGCCAGCGTGCTGATGTTGTCCTCGCACAACATTTTGTCGCCGGCGTCAGGCCAGCCGATCACCGTGCCCACGCAGGACATGGTGCTGGGCATCTACTACCTGACCAAGGCCAAACCAGGCGCCAAGGGCGAAGGCCGTTCTTTCGCCAACATTGAAGAAGTGTTGCTGGCGCTGGAAGCCGGCGAGGTGGAGACGCTCACGCCGATTCGTCTGCGCTACACGGGAGAAGTCATCGACCTGGTGAGCGCCTATGACGATCAGGAAATCACCCACGCCGAACCGGTGCAGTACGAGCGTAGCTACCTGAACACCACGGTGGGCCGAGCCATTCTAAACGACCACTTGCCCAAGGGCGTATCCGGCGTCAGCGAGCCCATGCCCTACATCAACGGTCTGCTGAAGAAGAAAGGCATCGGACAACTGGTCAGCTACTGCTACCTGCGGTTCGGTCTTGAGACTACGGTCAAGATGCTGGACGAGGTCAAGGCCCTGGGCTTCCGCTACGCGACTCGCGCCGGCTTGTCCATCGGCATTGATGACATGGTCATCCCCGACAACAAGAAGGTCCTTGTCCGCGACGCGGAGAAGCAGGGTATCGGCGTTCAGCAGCAGTATCTCGACGGCGCCATCACCAACGGTGAACGCTACAACAAAGTCATCGAAATCTGGTCGGCCATCACCGAAAAGGTCGCCGACGAGATGTTCGGTGAGATGCAGAAGCGCGACAAAGAAGGCGCGCTCAACCCGATTTACGTCATGGCCGACTCCGGCGCTCGCGGATCGAAACAGCAGATTCGCCAGCTCTCGGGTATGCGCGGCCTGATGGCCAAGCCCTCGGGCGAAATCATCGAGACGCCGATTACGGCCAACTTCCGCGAAGGGCTGACCGTGCTGGAGTACTTCATCTCGACGCACGGCGCCCGTAAGGGTCTGGCGGATACGGCCCTGAAGACGGCGGACTCCGGCTACCTCACCCGTCGTCTGGTGGACGTGGCGCAGGACGTGATCATCAGTGAGTATGATTGCGGCACGGTGGATGGAATTTACGTCGCAGGTATCGTGGATTCCGGCGAAATCATCGAGCCGCTGCGCGACCGGATCGTGGGCCGCGTATCGCTGGAGAAGATCAAGGACTACGACGGCAATGTGATCGTGGACATCAACCACGAAATCACCGAAGACCTGGCTGGCGCGATTCAGGCTGCCGGTATCGAGCGGGTGAAGATCCGCTCGGTGCTGACCTGCGAATCCAAGCGCGGCGTCTGCGTGATGTGCTACGGCCGCAACCTGGCTTCCGGGCGACTCGTCGAACTGGGCGAGGCCACCGGGGTCATCGCGGCGCAGTCCATCGGCGAGCCGGGAACACAGCTCACCATGCGTACCTTCCACATCGGCGGTACGGCATCGCGAGTTTCGGAGCAGTCGCGGCTGGAGGCCAAGAGCGCTGGCACGGTGCGCTTCATCGGTCTCCAGACGGTGAAGTCCAAGACCGGCGCGCTGGTGGTGATGAACCGCAGCGGATCGCTGGCGGTGGTGGATGACAAGGGCCGCGAGCGCGAACGCTATCTGGTGGTGTACGGCGCCAAGGTCAAGGTCGAGGAAGGCGACCGCGTCGAACTGGGGCAGGTCATGGTGGAGTGGGATCCTTACACCTTCGCCATCCTGACCGAAATCGGCGGCACGGTGCAGTTCAAAGACCTGCAGGAAGGGGTCACGCTGCACGAAGAACTGGACGAAGTCACCGGACTGTCGCGGCACGTGGTGGCGGATTCGCCCGACGAGAAGCGCCAGCCGGCGATTGTCATCAAGGGCAAGAGCAGCAAGCGTTACCTGATGCCCTCGCGTGCCCACCTGATGGTGCAGGACGGCGACGCGGTGTATCCGGGAGACGTGCTGGCCAAGATGCCGCGTGAGACCACCAAGACCAAGGACATCACCGGCGGTCTGCCGCGCGTGGTGGAACTGTTCGAGGCGCGCAAGCCGCGCGAAACCGCGGTCATCAGCGAGATCGATGGCATGGTCAAGTTCGGCGAGGTCTCCAAGGGTCAACGCAAACTCTATGTCCAGGCCGACAACGGCACAGAGAAAGAATACTCGGTGCCGCGCGGCATTCACATCAACGTGCAGGAAGGCGAACGCGTCCGGGCGGGCGAGCCGCTCATGGATGGTCCGCTCAACCCGCACGACATCCTCGCCGTGCTGGGCGAAAAAGAACTGCAGGCTTACCTGGTGAACGAAATCCAGGAAGTCTATCGCCTGCAGGGCGTGAACATCTCGGACAAGCACATCGAGGTGATCGTCCGCCAGATGATGCGCTGGGTGAAGGTCGAAGACGTGGGCGACACTCAATTCCTCCTCGAGCAGCAAGTGGACAAGTTCCGCTTCCGCGAGGAGAACGAGCGGGTGATCGCGCAGGGCGGCAAGCCGGCTACCGGACGGCCGCTGCTGCTGGGTATCACCAAGGCGTCGCTCTCCACCGAGTCGTTCATCTCGGCGGCGTCGTTCCAGGAGACCACGCGCGTGCTCACCGAAGCCTCCATCCAGGGAGCGGTGGACCACCTGCGCGGCCTGAAGGAGAACGTCATCGTAGGACGGCTCATCCCGGCCGGCACCGGCATGGAGTACTACCGCAACGTACGGCTGTCGCCAGAGATGGAGGAGGCCGCCGCCAAGGTGCAAGAGGAGGTCTCCGCCGCGTACGAAGAGGCCGAGCGCGCCCTCGAACTGATGCGTCACGAAGGCGAGACCGAAGAGCTGACGGCGGAGTAATCAGCGAACGAACCAGGGGCGGAGTGATCCGCCCCCTTTCTTTCCCGGGAGTCCATGCACGCTAACCCTGAGCAATTGCAGGAACAAGTACGCGGCAACATTTCCCAGTTGCTTCCCGTGCCGTCCCGCCCTAGTCTGGGAACCGTGATCCTGCGCTTTCTTCGTCTGTTGCGGCTGGCTGTCTGGCGGGCGTTCCAACATGACGCCTTCGCCATCGCCAAGGCCTCGGCGTACTCCTCCATCCTGACTTTTTTCCCGTTCTTGTTGGTGATCGGCTCGGTGCTGGCGACCTCGCGGAAAACCGAGGTCTATCTGCGCGAGATTTCCTACGCGGTGGGCCGCATTCTCCCCGCGGGCAGTGCCTCGGCCCTGGCTTATCTGAAGGGCACAACCCAGCGCTCGATGGGTCTGCTCGTCTCGGCCTCGCTGCTGACGCTGTGGACGGCTTCCGGCGTGATGATCTCCTGGATGGAAGGATTCCGGAACGCGTATCAGCTGCCTAAGATCTGGGGCCTGGTGAAGGAGCGAATGATCGCGTTCTCGCTTTGCATCCTGGCGGGTATTCCCCTCACCTTCGCCACCATTTTGGTAGCCTTTGGCAGCCGCATCGAGACGCGCATTCTGTTTCACTTGGGACATGAATTCGGCTTCTACGTGTTGTTGATGTGGACGGCGATCCGCTGGCTGATAGCCACGCTCACCAGTATTGCGGTGATCGGGCTCATTTATCACAACGCAGTGCCGCGCACCCAACCCTGGCACAGCGTGCTGCCCGGCGCCACGCTGGCGACGGGTCTGTGGTTTGGGGTCACCGCCCTGTTCGGCTGGTACCTGCAGCGCTACGCCGACTACAGCATCATCTATGGCTCCCTGGGAGCGGCCATCGCCCTGCTGGTGTGGATGTACATGATGTCTCTGATCATCTTGGTGAGCGCGGAGTTCAACGCCATGCTCTTTCCGCGGGCCAAGCTGGGAAAAGAGCTCAGCGAGTCCAGCGCCAGCATCCGGGTCGTGACTTCGTAGAGGTTGCGAAAACAGCCCACACGTGAAACCACGCAAACCTAACTTGGCGATGGCAGGTTCTAGTGGGGAAACGTCCGCACAACACGCCGCCCCCCGCCGCCATGCCAAGATCCTCTGCACCATCGGCCCTGCCTGCAACTCAGAAGCCGTCATGCGCGACCTGATGCGCCTGGGGATGGATGTGGCCCGGCTGAATTTCTCCCATGGGTCGCACGAGGAGCACGCGCGCAATATTGAGCGCTTGCGCCGGGTCGCCGGCCAGGAGGGCCGCACCATCTGCATTCTGCAGGACCTGCAAGGCCCCAAAATCCGTACCGGACGCCTGAAGGGCCATGCCCCGATCACGCTGAAAACCGGCGCGCACCTCACCATCACGCCGCGGAATATTCCCGGCCTGCCGACGCTGATCTCAACCACGTTTCGAGGACTGGCCCGGGAGGTGCAAACCGGCTCGCGCATTCTGCTCTCCGACGGGTTGATCGAACTGAGCGTCATTCATGTGCGCGGGGACGATGTGGAATGCGACGTGATCAACGGCGGCGTGCTGGCTGAGCACCAGGGTATCAACCTGCCCGGGGTCGCGCTCAGCATCCCTGCACTTACCGACAAGGACCGGAAGGACCTTGAGTTCGGGCTGAAACAAGGGGTGGACATGGTCGCGCTGTCGTTCGTGCGCTCGGCCGCCGATGTTCGCGCCGCCAAGCGGATCATTGCCGCTCAGGGCAGCGACACCCCGGTCATCGCCAAACTGGAAAAGCCGCAGGCCCTGGAACATCTGGAGGAGATCCTTGACGCTGCCGACGGGGTGATGGTAGCGCGCGGCGACCTGGGCGTGGAGATGCCGCCGGAACAGGTCCCGGTTATCCAGAAGCAGGTGATTCGCCGGGCGGCAGAGTGGCGCAAGCCGGTGATTATCGCCACCCAGATGCTGGAGTCCATGATCGAGAACCCGCGCCCCACGCGGGCGGAGGCCAGTGACGTGGCCAATGCGATCTTCGATGGCACCGATGCGGTCATGCTTTCGGGGGAGACCGCCAGCGGGCGGTATCCGCGTGAGGCCGTGACGATGATGGCGAAGATCGTAGTCGAGGCCGAGACCAATATGGCGCAGTTCACTCAGCCGCGGCGGCGGGAGAAGCGGGCTCTTACCATCGCAGAAACCATCTGCGAATCGGTGGCGCACGCCGCGGAAGACATGCACATGGGTGCCATCGCGGTGTTCACTGAAAGTGGCACGACCGCGCGGCTGATCTCCAAGTACCGTCCCAAAGCCGCCATCTACGCTCTCACCCACATGGCGTCCGTGTGCAACCGGATGAACCTGTTCTGGGGCGTGCACCCGCTGCGGCGGGACCAGGCGCGCTCCGCTGAAGACATGGTCGCCAGCGCCCAGCAGGAACTGCTGGCGAGGAACCGGGTGAAGGTCGGAGACGTGCTGGGGGTGGTGGCCGGAACCCAGATGGCTTCCGGCTCGACCAACTTTCTGCGCCTCCACGTAGTCACCGCGGCAGGAGAAGGACCCAGGTTGCGCCCAAGCAAGCGCCGCCGGACACACGAGAAACTATGAACCCTTCCGAAGAGATACTTTCCGTCGCCATATTCGAGTCTCTGCCCGGCCAGGAGGAGGAAGCGCTCACCACCCTGCGTGAGCTGTTCTCCGCGCTTTCGGCGGGCGGGTACAGCCGGGACCTGCTGTACCGCGGCAACACTCATTACCTGCTCTTTCGCTACTGGAAGTCAGAACGGGCGCGCCGCGAAGCACAGGAAGACGCAGCCGTCCTGCGTTGCTGGGCCAAACTGGCGCATGAAATCCGGATTGTGAAGGTGTATGAATTGCTGGAAGAGGTCGCGCGCGACCCCGAGTCGAGGGACTGATGGTCGCGGCAGGCAACGCCGAAAGCTTAACCGATACCTCGTGCGATCCGCCTGTGCGGGGATTTCTCCACCGCGCCGCTGAACCGATCGGCGATGGTTTGGTGTTTACCCACGGCGCGGGGGGAAACTCCCGCGCGTCATTGCTGATAGCGCTGGCCGAGGCCTTTGCCGGCGTGGGGTTTGCCGTGCTGCGCTGCGATCTGCCCTTCCGCCAGCAGCGGCCTTACGGGCCGCCGCGGCCGGGCGATGCCGAGCGCGACCGCCAGGGTTTGAAGCATGCGGTTGCAGCGATGCGCAAGCTGGTGGCAGGGCGCGTGTTTTTGGGCGGTCAGTCCTACGGAGGACGTCAGGCGACCATGTTGTGCAGCGAAGAGCCCGACCTCGTGGACGGCCTGGTGCTGACTTCGTACCCACTGCATCCGCCGGGAAAGCCCCAGCAACTTCGCACACAGCATCTTCCCAACCTGCGCAAGCCGGCGCTGTTCGTGCAGGGCACGCGCGATCCCTTCGGATCGATCGCAGAGGTGGAAAAGGCCCTGAGACTGATCCCGGCCAAGACACAACTGATGCCAGTGGAGGGCGTCGGACACGACCTGGGATTCAAGGGCAAGACAAGACGGGAAGACCTGACCTCGTCGGTGCTGAGAGCATTTCAGAAGTTCTTTGGGTGAGTGCTCGAGGACGCAAACGCAGGGTCCCTCCACTACGACGCTCGTTCACTTTGTGAACGCGCATCTTCGGTCGGGATGACAGCCGAGAGATTGCGAGAGATCGGGAGTCTCGTGCAGCTAATTCACCCACCCTGACTTCGAGCCGCCGTTGTGCTTGTCCGGGTCGTCGGGAGGGATGTAGTTGCCGTGCTCGTCGAAGGTCACTTCGCGGTTGTGCTTGCGCATGTAGACTTCGAACTTGCGGGCGGCGCGGCGGCGCTTCCAGCGGTAGAAGGAATTACGTAATCCGAAGTAGCGTTCACTGGCACCGAACATCAGCCCGCGCCTGGGCACGAACTTGACGTACAGGAAACCGAACAGCAAGCCACCCAGGTGGGCGAAGTAGGCGATGGCTTGGCCTCGGCCCGAGGCAGCGCTGATCGCCTCAATGAGGGTAATGAAGGCAATCCCCGCCACGAAGTACTTCGCCTTCATGGAAAACGGAATGGGAAACAGCATGATCTGGTTGTCGCCGTAGACCATGCCGAAGGCCATGAGGATGCCGAAGACGCCACCGGATGCGCCGACCGTCGGAGTAAATGGCGTGATTCCGCCCACGCCGGTGTAGGAGACGGCGACCGTGGTCAGGGCCGCTCCCACCACGCAGAAAAAGTAGAACTCCAGCAACTTCTTGCGCCCCCAATCCATTTCAAACTGTGAGCCGAACATCCATAGGCCGAGCATGTTGAACAACAGGTGCAAGATGCCTTCGTGCAGAAACGAATAGGTGGCCAGTTGCCACACGAAGCCATGCATGACCAGATACGGCACCAGAGCAAAGACGTTGAGCACCGCGCCGTATAGACTTTCGCCTGCGTAACGCAGCAGGGTGGTGAACAGAAGCACGATTGCGTTGATGATGATGAGCCACTTCACCGCCTTGGTGAAGGGAGGGAAGCTCAGCGAGAAGGTGCGTCCGCGATACATGAGGGCAGTCGTTGGTTGCTAGTCGTTGGTCGTTGGCTAAGAACTTGGGACAGCGTGCATCCTGTAATGTTATCAGGTTTTGCTTATCGCTCCGGCAGTGGCACCACCGGCAAGCTGCGGTGCCCTTGCTGGTCAACAGCCCGTACGGCAAAGATCACATTGTCTTTCGATTGCGGCAAGGTCGCGCGGGTTTCGTTGCCCATGGACTTGACCTGCTCCCACTCCGGGGCGGTGGTGGCGCGCCACAGCGCCTCGTATCTGCTGGCCCCGGGAGAAAGCTCCCACGTCAGGGTCGAATCATTCTCCAGGTTCTTGGTCAGAAGGCGGACCTGGCCGGGGGGCGGCGGCGCCGACGCCAGCGACGCCAACGTGGCCGCGTTCAGTCGAGCCACTGCGGCTATATAGTCAAAGTTCACGAACTTGGGCAGATCGCCGTATTCGATGCCATTCTCGGTGCGCACATTCTGGTGCTGGTGGTTGTAGTCTTCACGGTACTCGGTGAAGCGCACGGCGGCGTAGCCCTCTTTGTTGAATGAATAGTGGTCGCCGCCGCGCAAGTAGCGGTCCAGGCGGAACACCAGCAAGGGCTGCACGCCCGTAGCATAGGTGCGGCCGGTTTCGGCGATGTAACGGGCCAGTTCGCGGGAAAGGGAGTCGCTCTCCCCGCCCAGACCGCGAATCAAACGCAGTTGCTTCTCGTCGGCGGCTACCGGGATTCCTTCGGAGAAGACCCGCACCACACCGGGGTCCTGCTGCGGGTTGCGGTCTCCGCCAACGATGTCATTGTTCAGCACAGCCTCGATGTTCCAGCCCTGCGCCTTCGCCATCTGGGCAAAGTGCTGGCTGCCGTTCAGGCCCTGCTCTTCCCCGGCCACGGTGAGAAAAATGATGGTGGCCGGAAATTTCATCTTGCTGAGCACTCGCGCGCATTCCAGGCTGACCGCGGTGCCGCTGCCATCATCGTTGGCACCCGGAGCAGCTCCCGTGGCATCAAAGGTATCGCTGTTGCGGGAATCGTAATGACCAGTGACCAGAAAAATGTGCTTGGCCCTCTCCGGATCAGTTCCCTTCAGGACCGCGTAAACATTGGTGATCTCGGTGGGGTTCGGGATGCGGTCGGCCGGGGCCTGGATAAAGCTGTCGGTCTTGACCTCCAGGCATCCGCCGCAGTCACGCGAGTAGCGCTCGAATTCACTCTTGATCCATTCCCGCGCCGCGCCGATGCCGTGTCCGGCGGCGATGGACGCGGGGTCCTGCGCCGAGAGCGTCAGCCGGGTCTGAAAGCTGACCAGCTTTTCAATATTGGCCCGGATCCGTTCGGCCGAGACCTGCTGGAGGGCGGCTGCAATCTGCGGGTCGGCTGCCCCCGCGTTCAACTCAGCCCGGGAAGAAGCGCCGGTGGCCAGGGCCGTCACCATCGTGAGAACAAGTGCTGGCTTGGAGCAGAGAAGCCATGAGCGGAGGTCATGTGGGAATCGCACGCTAATCTCCTGGATCTCAGGAGGCCGACGGTTTCCTTCCGGATTCTGGGCCCGGCCAAAAACCGGTAGCGAGGCACTTGACCTCGGCCCCGAGAGAAACTAAATATTATCAAGGTGGCCTGATAGGGCAGGGGGGAATTATGGTTTATTGTCCAGAATGCGAGACCGATCTCGACATCGAAGAGGACGAGGTCGATGAGGGGGAAGTGGTGTCCTGCCCGGAGTGCGGCACGGATTTCGAAGTGGTCACGGTGAACCCCATCGAACTGAAGCCGGTAGAGGAGGAGGCCCTGGACGAGGAAGAAGAGGAGGAAGAGGAAACCGAGGACGGTGATTATTCCTAGACTCTGGACATCTCTCCCCTCTCCCCGCCGTGGTTCCGGTAGGTTCCTCTTCGGACTGTTGCTGCTGCTGGTGTATGCGGGCGCGACCGCAAGCGCCCAGAACAAGCACGCCAAGCCCTACGCCCTGATTTTTGGCACGGTGTGGGGGCCGGACAACCGGCCCCTGTATGGCGTCAAAGTGAAGATCCGCCGCGCCGACCAGAAAAAGGCCAAATGGGAGCTCTATTCCGACCATAGCGGCGAGTTCGCCCAGCGGTTACCAGTGGGGCCTGCCGATTACGTCGTCTGGGCCGATGTGATGGACTATAAACTGCCTAACGGCAAGCACTTACAGCCAGGCGACGAGGTCAAAGTCCACATTGACAACGACGAGCGCGCCGATATCGGCTTGCATCTAAAATAACAGGAACCACCGGGCTGGTAGGCGGTGAGCGGAGGACGCCATGAAACGACATTATCTATTTGTAGTCCTTGCCGTTCTGCTGGCCAGCCTGGCGGTGGTGGCTGCTCCGTCCTACGCCAAGGACAAAGACAAAGGTGAAACCGGGCGCCTGCTGACCGGCAGGGTGCTGGATCACCAAGACAATCCCCTCAGCGACGCCGTCGTCTATCTCTCCAACACACGTACGCACGCGGTCAAGACCTACATCGTCGGCCCCGACGGAAACTACCGATTTCCGGCGTTGTCTCCCAACATCGACTACGAGGTCTACGCCCAATACAAGGGCAAGAAGAGTGACACCAAGACGGTCAGCCAGTTTGACGACCGCCAGCGTGTGAGCATCAACCTGAAGATCGATACCCGATAGCAGAAATCCTTACTGGTTCACCAGGTCCATCATGTGCTGCGGATAACGCATGCCGGCGGCCACCCCCTGCGGCGCGACTTCAGCGATGCGCCGGAGATCCTCGGCCGTAAGCTGGACCTCGAGGGTGCCGGCATTCTGCTCGAGATATCTGCGCTGCTTGGTGCCGGGGATGGGAACGATGTCGTCGCCTTGCGCCAGCACCCATGCCAGCGCAAGCTGTGCCGGAGTGCAGTTCTTCGCCTTTGCGATCTCTTCGACCCGGCGCACCAGGTCGAGATTCTTCTGGAAGTTCTCCGCCTGGAACCGCGGCGAGAAGCGGCGGTAGTCGTCGGCCGGGAGGTCTTCGACGCGGGCGAAGCGTCCGGTGAGGAAGCCGCGTCCGAGCGGGCTGTAGGCGACAAAGCCGATTCCCAGTTCGCGGCAGGTGGCGAGGACTTCGTCCTCGGGATCGCGGGTCCAGAGGGAATACTCGCTCTGCAGAGCGGCGATGGGATGGACCTTGACGGCGCGACGCAGAGTCTTGGGGCTGGCCTCGGAGAGGCCGAGGTAGCGGACCTTCCCTTCTTTCACCAGTTGCGCCATGGCGCCGACGGTCTCCTCGATAGGGGTCTTGGGATCGACCCGGTGCTGATAGTAGAGATCAACATGGTCCACGCCCAGGCGGCGCAGGCTGGCCTCGCAGGCCGAGTGGACATAGTCGGGTTTTCCGTTCACCGTGCGTATGGTGGCGTCGTTCGGGTCGCGGACAATGCCGAACTTGGTGGCGAGAACCACTTGGTCGCGCTTGCCCTTGATTGCCTTGCCGACCAATTCTTCGTTCTTGTGCGGACCGTAGACGTCGGCGGTGTCCAGGAAGTTGATGCCCAGTTCGAGGGCGCGATGAATGGTGGCGATGGATTCGGCGTCGTCGCGTCCGCTGTAGAACTCCGACATGCCCATGCAGCCGAGCCCGAGGGCGGAAACGGTGAGGCCGGGACGGCCAAGATGACGGGATTGCATGAATGGTCCTTTTAGATAGGATTCGCGCTATGGCGCGTGCACGTGAATGAGGACGATCCGCGAACAGTTATATAGATGCGCAAGGCAACGCCGGGTTGAAATTTGTGGAGGCGATTTTCGTTGGGCATTGCTTTACAGCCGCCATAGAATCCAGGCATGCGTATCGGCCAACTGGCGAAGCGGGCGGGCGTGAGCGTGCAGACGGTGCGCTTTTACGAGCGCCGCCGTCTGTTGCCGGCGCCGTGCCGGACGGCTGCGGGCTATCGCCAGTACAACGACAGCGACCTGGAGATCGTCCAGACCATCAAACGCCTGCAGCGCTTCGGCTTCACCCTGCGGGAGACACGCCGCGTTCTCGAGCTCTACGCTCTGCCCAGCGACGGCACGGGACGCACGCCCTACCCGCGCGGCTCCCACGAATGCCTGCGGGAAGTCATCGAAATCGGAGCGCAAAAACTCAGCGCCCTGAACGAGCAAATCCGTTCGCTGGGTGAAATCCGGGATGAGTTGGAAAAGGCGCTGCGGGAGGCGAAGGCGAGGGTGCGTTCCTCGCGCAAACGGGCACCTTCCAGACAGAGCCTGAAGGCCAAGGCTGGCTAGCGCCTTTGGGTGGCGCAGCGCTTCAGCGCTGCGATCGAGGGCATGGGAGATCGGCTTTAGCCGCTGAGGGTCCGCCGCTCCCGGCAAGCATGAACCTCAGCGCCTAAAGGCGGCTCACTTGAGGTGGCATGTCCGCAGGCCTGAAGGCCTGCGCCACCCAAAACCAGCGAGCGCCCTAGGGCCGGCGAACAATCTCCGCACGACATGTCCCGGTGCTGAAGAACTCCAAGCCCCTCTGCTCCAAGAGGGTGTTTGAGGCTAACGCCTGCTCTCGACAGTTGACAGCTATTGCGGTGGGAGCAAAAAAATAGTTCTGCTCGTTGCGTCCCAAACAGTCACATGCTGTCGGAGCAAGGAAAGAAACTCATCCCATTGTTCTTGACTGAATGCACGCCTTGGAAACACGAACATGACCGTCTTCTCGACGAGCGCAATCGCATTTAGTCCGTGAATAACCCTTGAGAAAGCGCTCCATCGAAGCACCGCATGGCTTGTTGGCGACTTCGTTGTAATCCCGTCCTCGTTGATGCTGGCCTCATACTCGGTGCCGTCAACTTCGGGGGCATAGTATTTTCTCGCGACTCTACGAGGATTCTGGACAATCGCGCACGCGATCAGCCAAAAAGCAAACGGAGACATACCCAATAAGAATGGTTCAGGGTGTCCGAGATCAGGACCAGCTAAGAATGGAGCGATCAGCAACAGCACACCGACACAAACCAAACCGAACCGAATAGCGTGCCGTCGTGGAACCAACTTGTCGGCGACCTCGGCGATTTCTTCAAAGTCTTCGATTTTGTAGGAATACTGAATTTCCATTCCGGGGGCACACTTTCTCCAATAATCCTACGCTGCGCACATTTCTGCGTCCACGTTTACTTCTGTTTAGATTGGACTCTTTTTGTTTGCAGTCTTGGTGATTTCGAGACAGTTGAGGCAATATAGCGACGGCAACAATAAACCGTCGACAGCCTGAGAGTGTTGCCCCCCCACCTGCCCACTTCCCCTTGACCCTCTACCAAGGTATAGACCCGACACTAGCGGTGAGTGGCGCACCGCGCCGCTCGGGAGGCAATTATGCGCAAGAATCGTTGGTCCGCTCTCGTCCTGGGATTCATCCTGCTGCTGTCGCTCTCGTCCGCCGCCAAGACCAATCCGCTTGAGGCCAACAAGGCGGTGGCGCGCAAGCTGTTTGAGGTGGCCCTTAACCAGGACAACTGGGATGTTTACAACGAAATTCACAGCAAAGACTTCGTCGCGCATGCCGGCAAGCGCTCCGTGACCCTGGCGGAGGACCTGCAATCTGCCCAAGGCTGGCGGCAGGCGTTTCCCGATGGGAAGTACACCATTGACCAGATGATCGCCGAGGGCGAGATGGTCATGGTGCGCTGGACGGGCCGCGGCACCAACACCGGCGAGGGCAACGGTCTGCCCGCCACCGGCAAGCCGATTGAAGTCACTGGCATCACGGTGCTCCACATTGTCGGCGGCAAGATCGTGGAGGAGTGGAACGAAAACGACATGCTGGGATTGCTGCGGCAATTGGGGCTGGCGCCTGCGCGGCAGTAAAGTCCGCAGGGGCTAAAGCCCCGTCAAATTTTCTGCTGTGTACGGCACGGCTAAAGCCGTGCCCTTCCACTTGCGGCCCTGAGCGGCACGACAGAAGTCGTGCCCAACCCAAAAACCGGAAGACCCGTTCTAGCGGACGGTGATCAGGGGCTTGGCGGGCGGCAGGACTTCGCCGATTTCGACGGCGGGGACGCCGGCGGCGTTGAGGGCGCGGGTGAGCTCGTTCGCGTCTTCGTCGGCAACCGAGATCAGGAGGCCCCCGGCGGTCTGAGGATCGGAGAGCAGCGTCTT
>Ga0335070_10000469_pt1 | contig 44910 bp, 28 predicted proteins | sample Lox_Sample_13_FD_206722 | JGI IMG/M metagenome (GOLD analysis project Ga0335070, IMG submission 206722) | Soil microbial communities from Loxahatchee National Wildlife Refuge, Florida, United States - Lox_Sample_1.3 | ecosystem: Environmental > Terrestrial > Soil > Wetlands | place: USA... | reverse complement strand
TTTCCTACTACCTGGTGCTGAGCGGAATCCTGTTTGCCTGCGGCGTCACGGGATTCCTGATCAAGCGCAACATCATTACGATCTTCATGTCGATTGAGTTGATGCTCAACGGCGTGAACCTGTCGTTTGTGGCGTTCGCGGCGCACTGGCATGCGCTGGCGGGACAGGTCTTCGTCTTCTTCGTGATGGTGGTGGCGGCCGCCGAATCGGCGGTCGGACTGGCGATCATCATCGCGGTCCACCGCACGCGCGAGACTCTTAACGTAGACCAGGTGAACCTGCTCAAACTATGACGTCATCTCTCAATCTCTGGCTGATCCCGGTGCTGCCGCTGGCGGGCGCTGCGATCAATGGATTCCTCGGGAAGAAATCCTCGCGGACTGCGGTCAGCGTGATCGGTCTGTTCTTTTCGGGAGCGGCGTTCGCATGGGCGCTGCAGGTGGCGTTGCGATTTTCTTCAGTGTCCCTTCCCTATCAGGAATTTTTCGCGCACTGGATTCGCTCGGGCACCTTCTCCGCCGATTTCAGCTTTTATCTCGACCAGCTTTCGCTGGTGATGCTGCTGGTGGTCACGGGCGTTGGATTCCTGATCCACATTTACTCCGTGGGGTACATGTGGGACGACCCGAGCTACTACCGCTTCTTCTGCTACCTGAACCTGTTCCTGTTTTTCATGCTGAACCTGGTCCTGGCCAACAACTACCTCCTGATGTTCATCGGGTGGGAAGGCGTGGGCCTGGCGTCGTATCTGCTGATCGGGTTCTGGTTCACGAAAGATTCGGCAGCATCGGCAGGCAAGAAAGCGTTCATCGTTAATCGCATCGGCGATTTTGGATTCCTGATCGGACTGTTCCTGATCATCCAGCACTTCGGATCGTTGAACTTCACGCAAGTCTTTGACCAGGTGAAGCCGCTAGGTATCGAAAACGGTGGAGCGGGCTTGCTGACGGCGATTGGAATTCTGCTGATGGTGGGCGCTTGCGGCAAGTCGGCCCAGATTCCGTTGTATGTATGGCTGCCGGATGCGATGGAAGGCCCGACTCCGGTTTCGGCCTTGATTCATGCGGCCACGATGGTGACCGCGGGCGTGTACATGGTCGCGCGGTCGCATGTGATCTTTGAACGTGCGCCGATTGCATTGACCGTGGTGGCGATTATCGGAACTCTGACAGCACTATTTGCGGCGACGATCGGCATTACTCAGACGGATATCAAGAAAGTTCTTGCCTACTCCACGGTTTCGCAGCTCGGGTACATGTTCATGGCCTGCGGCGTGGGAGCGTTCTCGGCGGGAATCTTCCACCTGATGACGCATGCGTTCTTTAAGGGCCTGCTTTTCCTCGGGGCCGGCTCGGTGATTCACGCTGTAGGCGGCGAACAAGACATGCGGAAGATGGGTGGGCTGCGCTCCTACATACCGTGGACGTTCCTGACCATGGGGATTGCCACGTTGGCGATCGCCGGAATCCCGCCACTGGCAGGCTTTTGGAGCAAGGACGAGATTTTGTTGAAGGCGTATCAGAACAATTGGGTTTACTGGCTGATTGGCGTGATCACTGCGTTCATTACGTCGTTCTACATGTTCCGTTTGTTATTCATGACATTTTGGGGTGACTATCACGGCGTGCAGGTGGACGATCATGGACACGCGCATGCGGCACACGGACACGATGACCACGGACACGGGGAGCCGCACGAGAGCCCGTGGGTCATGCTCGGGCCACTCGTTGTATTGGCTGCGCTCTCCCTGCTTGGCGGTTTCGTCGGGTATCACAATGGCTTCGAGCACTTTCTGGATCCGGTGTTCGGATCTGGCGTGACCGAGGCGGCGGGCGAGACCGTAAGCAGCGCCACGGAATGGATTCTCATGGGCGTGTCGATTGCCGTCGGATTTTTGGGGCTAATCGTGGCCTACATCCTGTATGTCAGCAAGCCGGAGTTGCCGAAGAAGGTCGCCGACTCGCTGGGCGCGCTCTATGACGCCGTGCTGAACAAATATTACGTGGACGAGATCTACGCGAAGTTGTTCGTCAAGCCGCTGGTCGATGGCTCGACCTCAGTCCTGTGGCAAGGCGTGGATCGGAAGGTGATCGACGACTCGATTAACAGCGCGGCGGACGGCGCTCAGCACGTTTCCGACAATGTGCGGCATATGCAATCCGGCAATCTGCGATCGTATGCCGGATGGATCGCGGCGGGAGCGGCCGTAGTAATTGCCTACATGATCTGGATGGGGGTGGGACGATGAGCGTGGATCATCTCAGTCCCTACATCCTGACGCTGGTGACGTTTGCGCCGTTGGTGGGGGCATTGCTTCTCACGGTGCTGCCGCGGCGCGATCGAGATATCCGCATCATCGCGCTGATTGTTTCGCTGCTGACCTTTGTCCTGTCCTTGCATTTGCCGGTTCACTTCCGGCGCGGCCAGGAGGGGTTTCAGTTTGCCATCGATAAGGCATGGATTTCGGCGCCGAATATTCACTACCACATGGGGATCGATGGAATCTCCCTGTGGCTAGTAGTGCTGACGACATTCCTCACGCCGCTGTGCGTGCTGATTTCGTGGAAGTCGGTGCACGACCGGGTGAAGGAATTTTTTATCCTGCTGCTGATTCTCGAGACGGCTCTGATCGGCGTGTTCACCTCGCTTGATCTATTCCTCTTCTACTTCTTCTGGGAAGCGACGCTGATCCCAATGGCGCTGCTGATCGGCGTGTTCGGGCATGAGCGTAAAGTGTACGCCGCCGTGAAATTCTTCATGTACACCATGATCGCGTCGGTGTTCATGCTGGCGGCGATCTTGTGGCTGTATGCGCATACCGGCAGCTTTGATTTCGTCTACCTGCGCGATCATGCGTCTTCGATTCCGCAGTTCCCTGCCGCGGCACAATTGCTGTTCCTGGGATTCTTTATCGCATTTGCGGTGAAGGTACCGCTATTCCCGTTCCATACTTGGTTGCCGGACGCGCACGTGGAAGCGCCGACTGCAGGATCGGTTCTGCTGGCTGGTGTCCTGCTGAAGATGGGCACGTATGGGATGTTGCGCTTCAACCTGGGTTTGTTCCCGGTGGCCTCGCGGCACAATGCGCCATGGATCATGGTGCTGGCGCTGATTGGAATCATTTACGGTGCACTGCTGGCGCTGGTGCAGCCGAACATGAAGAAGTTGATTGCCTACTCGTCAGTCAGTCACCTGGGATTTGTCGTACTCGGTATCTTCAGCTTTACCCAGGCGGGACTGAATGGAGCCATGTTCGTGATGCTGGCGCACGGAATCTCGACGGGCGGATTGTTCATGCTCGCCGGACTTCTGCATGAACGCCGGCACACGTACGAGATTGCCGAGTACGGCGGGCTGGCTGCGATCATGCCGGTGTACGCAACGTCATTCCTGTTCATCGTGCTCGCGTCGGTGGGCCTGCCGTTGATGAACGGCTTCGTGGGCGAATTCCTGGTGCTCAGTGGCGCGTTTCAAGCGAGAGCGGTTTATGGAATCCTGGCCGCAACGGGCGTGATCTGGAGCGCGGGATATCTGCTCTGGCTGTACCAGCGCGTCTTCTACGGAAAAGTAACGAAAGAAAAGAACAATACCCTGGCCGACATGAATGGATTTGAAAAAGCTGCGGTTTGGCCGTGTGTGGCCGCCGCGCTAGTCATGGGCGTGGCACCGATTCTGTGGCTGGGAGCGATCGATCCGGCAGTGCAGGCCGCACTGACGCCGTTCGCGCAAATGGCGAGCCGGGTGGTGGGCCAATGACACACCTACTCGCACAAATGCAGGTGATTCCGCAGGGCGTGGATTACGTGCGCATCCTGCCGGAGATTGTGTTGTCCTTGTTCGGCATTCTGGTGATGGTGCTTGATCCGCTCGTCGACGAAGAAAAGAGCCAGAAACTGCTGGGCTGGATCGGTCTGATTGGCACTCTCGCTGGTTTACTGTCAACGTGGTACATGGCGCAGTCGCCGGGCCTGGCATTCTCGAAGATGGTGCGAGTCGACAGCTTCTCTGTCTTCTTCCACTACCTCGTCATTGCGATCGGGGCGGTAACGATCTTGAGTTCGTTCGAGTACTTGACCGTGCAGCGAATTCGCGCCGGCGAGTTCTATGCGCTCATCCTGTTCAGCCTGGTGGGAATGGGATTGATGTCGTCGGCGGTTGAGTTGGTGCTGATCTTTATCGCCCTGGAGATTTCGTCGATCTCGACGTACATTCTGGCGGGTTTTCGCCGGCAGGCCGCCTCGAGCAGCGAATCTTCGTTGAAGTATTTCCTGCTGGGATCGTTTGCCACGGCATTCTTCCTGTATGGCGTGGCGATGATGTTTGGAGCGACGGGATCGACGAACATCGATCTGATCAGTCGCTACCTGCAATCGGGACCAGTTCAAGTTCTGGTTTACGTTGCGATGGCGCTGATGTTTGTGGGGCTGGGCTTTAAGGTTGCGGCCGCTCCGTTCCATATCTGGACTCCCGATGTCTACGAAGGAGCGCCCGCGCCGGTTACGGGCTTCATGTCGACCGCGCCGAAAGCTGCGGCCTTTGCAGTTTTGTTGCGCGTCGTCTTCGCGATCAACGCGCCCGGACGTTTCTGGCTGATATGGGTGGCAGCGGCTCTCTCGATGACACTGGGGAATGTAGGCGCCCTGGTGCAATCCAATGTAAAGAGACTCCTGGCGTATTCCTCTATTGCGCATGCCGGATATATCCTCGTCGCATTCGCCATGACGACGCCAGAGGATTCATCGATCGGAATCTCCGCGGTGATGTTTTATACCGCGGCGTATGCCGCAATGAATGTGGGTGCATTCGCCGTGGTAAGCCATTTCGCGAACGCAGGAGAGCGCAACGTCACGTTGGAGGACTATGAAGGCTTGGGCCGCTCCTCTCCGCTGCTGGCGGCTACATTAACGATATTCTTACTGTCGCTGATCGGGATCCCGATGACGGGCGGGTTTCTGGCGAAATTCTACGTATTCAGCGCCGCGGTGAAGGCCAATCTGATCTGGCTGACCCTGATCGGCGTGATCAACAGTGCGATTGGAGCCTACTACTACCTGCGCATCATCGTCGTGATGTATATGCGCGAAGCGCGCAAAGAAGTTTCGGTTAACCCCGTATCGTTCGGTTTGGCAGCCGCGTTGGCCATAACGATCTTGGGCACGCTCTATCTCGGAATCCTGCCGAACAGCACGCTGCACTATACGCAAGAATCTGCACACGACTTGCTCCACGCAGCGACAGCGGACGGCTCCGACACCGCGCAAATAGCACCATCGACAGGGGTTTCGCGGCCTTGACTTTTTTGTAGAAAAGAGAAAACTGGTATTTGACAAGGTGCTCGAACGACGTGCATCATGTGGGCACCAAGTTCAACAGTCCTCCCCACTCGAGGAACTGATAAAGGGCCTGGAGGAGAGCAAATGTCGAAACTGATTCGCAGGCTGTGGTCGGAAGACGCGGGGCAAGACATCGCGGAATACGCGGTGATGCTGGCGGTGATTCTGGTGCTGGTGGTTGGTACGGTACGCTTGATCGGCTCGAATGCCAACAATGCATTTTCAAGCGTAGCGAGCTCGCTCCAGTAATCACAGTTCGGCCATCTCGGAATAGCCATTTCGTCAGACTCGAGAAAACAGAACCTAGGGATATGACTCGATTTACCCCATATCGCGCGTTTACCGCTTACTGGTTTCCAGCGAAGCGGCTGCGGCGCAGCTTGGGGTAAGGATGAACCGATAAAGGGTCACCTACTAGACAAGTTTTAGCCGCAACCGCGATCCCAGTGATCGCGGTTTTTATTTTCGGAATGAATCCAAAGGAGATCAGCCCCAGATGATCGTCAATATGTCGGACAAGGCAACGGAACAGGAAATCAACCACGTAATCGAGCGTATTCGCGAGGCGGGATACCAGCCTCATGTAACACGCGGAACCGAGCGGACGATCGTCGCCGCGGTGGGAAGCGGCCGGAGGCACGAAATCGAGGCCCTGCAGGTCGCACCGGGCGTAGACAACGTCGTGGCGATTGCGCAACCGTTCAAGCTGGTGAGCCGCCAGGTGAAACCCGATCGCTCGATCGTTAAGATCGATGGGGTAGAAATCGGCGGACCCGATGTTGTGGTTATCGCGGGCCCATGCTCAGTCGAATCGCGCGAACAACTCATCGATACCGCGCATGCGGTGAGACGCGCCGGCGCGTCCATGTTGCGAGGCGGCGCTTACAAGCCGAGAACGTCCCCGTATGATTTTCAGGGACTCGGACTGGAGGCGCTCAAGATTCTGAGCGAGGCCAGGAAAGAGACCGGGCTGCCGATCGTGACGGAGGTGATGAGCACCGAGGACATCGACATCATCTGCGAGCACGCGGATATGCTGCAGGTGGGGGCGCGGAATATGCAGAACTTCGCCCTGCTGCGGCGGCTGGCAATGATTCAGAAGCCCATTCTGTTAAAGCGGGGTCCGTCGGCAACGGTCAAGGAATGGCTGCTGGCGGCCGAATATCTGCTGGCCGGCGGTAACAATCAGGTCGTGCTATGCGAGCGCGGCATTAAGACGTTCGAAACGGAAATGCGGAATACATTCGATCTGGCTGCGATAGCGTTGGCGCGCGATCTATCCCACCTGCCGGTGATTGCCGATCCCTCGCATGGAACCGGCAAGCAGAGCCTGATCGCGGCGTGTTCGCGGGCGGCGGTCGCCATCGGTGCGGATGGATTGATTATTGAAGTGCATCCCTGCCCCGAGCGTGCTTTGTCGGACGGTCCGCAGTCCCTGGATTTCGCAGGCTTCGGCCGTGTGATGCGTGCGCTGACGGAACCGCTGCGCAAGACGGCGAGCCCGCAAAGCCTGCAAGCTGTCTCTTAGGCTTCAGTGAAAGGTTTTTCGGTCACAAACAACAGCGGACTGTCGAGGCGACAGTCCGCTGTTTTTTTGCATTGCCTAGTGTGCTGTCTGCGACGCAGGCTGTTTGATCTGCATCGCGGGATCGCCAAACAGGACGTAGGTGCGACGCACGCCGGGATCGCCAATGTTCGACTTCGCTTTGAGAATCGACTCGCCTAGTGTTGGACGCGCCGAGCTAAAGGCGTTCTGCAGAACTAGAGTATCGAGTTTCACTTGCGGATCTGGCTGATTCAAGCCTGTAGAGGCCAGGACGGCAACGGCGCCACCATTGGGAGCGAGGATCAAGTCCACCCCTAATGGTTGCGCGTAGACGTCTTGGAAGAAGCCGTTGAGGCAGTTCATGATCAGGAATACAGGCAGCTGCGAAGAGTTGGTCAGCGAATTCAGCGAGTTCGTGTCGAAGATGTCGGAGCCGGACCAGGCTTCTTCCGAACCGTGACCAAGATAGTTGACCAGTAGCTGGCCGGAGTTGATGCCGCTAATAATTTCCTGCTGTGCTGCGGTCACACCGACGGTGCTGGTGAAGACATCGGAAACCTGTACGGATGCCGGGATCTGCAGCTGGATCGTCTGGCTATCGCTGCTGAAGCTGACGGTGTCGTCTTTATCGGCGACGACCATGGCCTGCGAAGTCCAGGGACCGTTGGTCGAATTGCCTTCGTAGGCAACGATCTTGCCGACTACGGTCTTGGCTTCGTCGGTGGTGCTGACGGGTAGACGGCCGGTGGCGATTGTCGGCATACCGACATCGGTGAAGTCGGAGAACCAATCGTCGGACGCAGTCATCAGGCTGGAACTGGGCAGAATACTCGTGGGCACCAGATCGAGATGGCCGAAGCCCAGGTAATTCCTTGGATCGAGCGAGGCGCGACCGTTTAGCAACAGGTACGTCGGCGGCTTTCTCCAGTTCTTCTGAGCGCTTTGCAGGAATTCTCGAATCGCGAACGGGCTGTGTTCGCCGAAGGTAAATTCGTCGTAGAGATCGTTGATAGCGACGATCGCGGAAGACTTACCTTGGCCTTGGTGGGCTCGGGCTAGAGGCAACAACGCGCCGGCGAACTCTTCATAGGTGACCATGGCAATGTCAGCCCCAGCTTGCGGGCTGTGCCAATGCGAAGGATGGTTTGGACGCACATCGAACGCTGAAGAAATACGCGTATCAGCAACCGCGAGCAACGTGTGGCGCGATGTAGCAGCTGAGTTGGTTGTTGTCCAGGGCACCTGCAACGCCATCGCATACTTCCCGTTGTTGGCGATGACTTGTCCAAGGACCTGCACCGGACGATTCGGATCCGTGACATCGACCACCGTCGGCGCAGTCGAGAATCCGGTGATGTCGAGTTGGTCTCCGGCGCGACCGGTGAACTTGAGTTCGTCAGAGTCTGCTTCGTAGGTATGCGGATATGTGACGCGAATCGACTGAATGAGGCTGGTATCGTAGTCGCCGTTCTGCGCGGTCAGGGTGACGGTGTTCGTCCAGTTCTGTAAGACTCCCGTGGGAACAACCACATTGAGCGTTCCCTTGTCCTGTCCAGTCCAAGTGACATCGCCCACGGTCGTTCCATTCACAGCGACCTGAACGTCGTGGGGATAGCCGACGATGATGCCCTGCAGAACGACCTGCAGGCGCGCTTGCTGCGGCGAAGTCATATCGACGTGTGGAGTGGACAATACCTCGTCAACCGGGGTCGGGGAGACGAGAGGACCGAAGAAGTTCTGCCCGTTCGAAGTCAGCAGCGCGGCGAAGTAAATGGCATGAGGCTGCATCTCGACGGTCGCAGTGAAGTTCCGTGGAGGCTGATTCGATCCAGCCAGAGGCATCGTACGACGGATGCGCGTGCCGGGCGCTTCCCCAGCAACCAGCCAATACACGCGCGTGCCTGAGAATTCGGTATCGATGGCGGTTCCGTAGAAGTTGATGGCGGCCTGCGATCCGAATCCGCCAGGGCCCGGAGTCGCGCCGGTGATTTGAATCGGCTGCTCGATGGCTTCGGCGTAGAGGTGCAGAAGAGAAGGATCCACATTGGGATCGAGGCCGGCCTTGACGAGGTCCGGTTGCGTTACGCGGTACCAACCTTCGTGTTGCACCCCGATCTTCACCGCGGGCTGCGCGGCCAGTTGGAACTGCTTCTCCATCTGAGGCAATGTCGGTATCGACAGTTGAGCCAGCGTCTCGACGAAATGACTGTCCTGCGTTTCCTTCTGCGCGGGTTGAGCCTGCGCGATCTGGCTGAACATGCGCGTTTCTGAGAGGGACGCATCACTGCTGGCAGAGCCGGACGTGATCTCGACTGGTCCGTGCAGCGTGCGCGTGCCGTTCACATCCACATCCTCGAGCCAATACGAGGTTCCCGCCGTGGGAGCTGAAGGATCGATCCAGGCATAGCTCCGACCGGAGTGTTTGGACAGCGCGCCATTCATGAGGAGCGCAGAACCCGCAATCAACGAGGGATTCATGCGGACGCGATTTCCGTTGAGTTCGCGGTAAACATTGAAACCGAGGTTGTGAGCTTCGCCGCCCGTCTTCCAAGTCAGGAGAGCACGGGTTGCGCCATTCTTGTCCGTGCCGAAGTGTGCCGAGAACGATTGCAACCTCACGCTAGTCGGCGAAATGACCGTCTCTAACCACGTCGAAGTGTTGTTGGCAAGGTTGGAATCGGTCTGATCAGCCGTGACATTTGCCGTGTTCGAAATCTGTCCCGCGGACGTCGGGAGAGTCAAGATCGTGATCGTGGCCGTGCCCGCGTTCGCCATGGTCCCGAGCAGGCAGGTCACCGTTCCACCCGCTTCGGAGCACGATCCTTGCGTCGTAGTCGAAGAGAGGTACGTCAGCGTGGACGGAAGCGTATCCGTCACGGTTGCATTTGTCGCCGAGGCCGGACCGTTGTTTACCACCGAGAGTGTGTAGGTGAGTGGCGTTCCCTGCGTCACGGGATTCGGCGAACCAATCTTCGTGATCGCCATGTCCGCGCTATTGGCGCTAGCAACCAAGATGGTGGCGTTGGCGGTGTTTGTCGTCAGACCGGGCACGATGTTGCTCGCCGATGCGGTGGCTGTGTCGGTGATGCTGGTTCCGGAAGGCGTGTTCGAATTTACCTGCAAGATCAGGCTAAAGTTCACGGTGCCCGTGACCATCGTTGTAGCGGTGCAGGTAATCGTTCCCGTCCCTCCCGCGGGCGGCACAGTGCCGCAGGTCCAACCGGCAGGAGGAGTGATGGACTGGAAGGTCGTATTGGGCGGCGTGACCTGCGTAAAGGTAAGCGTGGTCGCGGTCGCCGGACCGTTGTTGGTCACGGCCTGCGTATAGGTGACATTGCTTCCGGCAGTGACGGAACTGGCGGACGGAGTATTCGTGACGACGAGGTCAGCCTGAGTCGCTGTCGCGACCACGTCGGCTGCAGTCGCCGAATTATTGGCGGAATTCGAATCGTTGACCGCAGAGGCTACGGTAGCGGTGTCGTTGAAGGCAGTACCTGCCGCAGTTCCCGCGTTCACTTTCAACACGAGCGTGAAACTCGACGATCCCGCAGCGAGGCTCGGGTTGGTGCAGTTGATCGTTCCTGTCCCGTTGACCGCTGGAGTTGTGCAGGACCACCCTGCCGGAATCGAGATTGACTGGAAGGTGGTATTGGGCGGCGTGGTTTCGGTCATGCTGGCCGTGGTCGCGTTGCTGGGACCGTTGTTAGTCACGACCTGCGTGTAGGTAATGTTGTTTCCGGCCTGCACCGGCACGGGGCTGGCGGTATTCGTGATAGCAAGATCGGCTGCGTCGGCGACTCCGGTGGTTATGGTGACGCTATTGTTGTTCGGATCCGGGTCGGTTCTCGTGGACGATATGGTATCGGTTTCGGTGATGGCAGTGCCCGAAGCCACATTGCTGTTCACGGTTACGATGAGGGTAAAGGGACCAGCCGTCGCACCGTTGGCCAGATTGGTGCCGTCGGTACAAGTAAGAGTTGCGAAAACACAGGTCCATCCCGCGGGTCCGGTCAATGAAACCGCCGTCGTATTCGCCGAGATGGTTTCGACAAGCTTCGGAGTAGTCGAAGTGGCCGGACCGCCATTGGTCACGGTCTGGGTATAGGTGATGTTGCTGCCTGCGGTCACCGGATTCGGAGTGGCGGAATTGGTGACGCGCAAATCGGCGACGGTACCTGCGGCCACTGCAGTCGTTTCGGTCGCGGAATTGTTTGCGGGATTTGAATCATGCGACGTGCTGACGGTATCGATGTCGGTAATGATCGTGCCTGAGACCGTGCCTGTCGGAACATGGTAAATCGCCGTAATCGTTGCGGTTGATCCTGGCGGCACCGTAGGCGCGGTGCACGCAACCGGCGCGGTATTGGGACAAGTCCAGGTCACGCCACCCGCATTAACGACGGCCACTGAACCGAAGTTTGTACCCGTCGGCGTAGCCTCGTTGAAGGTGCTCGATCCGCAACTGCTGGGACCGTTGTTGGTGATGACCTGCGTGTAGGTGATGTTTGAATTGGCAGTAACGGGGCCGAGCGGACCGGTGTTGGTAACAGCCAAGTCGCATTCAATGGTGACGGGAGTCGCTACCGTAGTGCTGTTGTTGGCGGAGTTTGGATCGTTGGTTGTGGCCGACACGGAAGAATTCGCTGTGATCGTGCCAGCAACCACGGTGGATGGGACATTCACGACAACAATGATGTCTGCAGCAGAACCTGCAGCCAGCGTTGCGGCATTGCAGGTGATTGTTCCCGTCGCACCGACTGCGGGAGTCGTGCAAGTCCATCCCGTAGGAGCGCTGACAGATTCAAAAGTCGTATTGGTCGGCGTTGCTTCGGTGAACACCACAGCGGACGAAGTTGCAGGCCCGTTATTCGTGACCGTCTGCGTGTAAGTGATGTTGTTGCCGGAGTACACGCTGGCCGGAGTCGCGGCAGTCGTCAGCGCGAGGTCGGCATCGGTTGCCGCGGCGACGATGTCCGTCGCGGTGGCGGAATTCGCGCCAAACGACTGATTCGTCGCATTGACAGTTGCGGTATCGGTGATCGTGGTTCCGCTGGTTGCAGTCCCGTTTACCTTATAGACCACATTGAACGTAGCGCTGGAACCTGCCGCAACACTCGGATTGGTGCAGGTCGGCGGGAAAGCTGAGCAAGTCCAGCCAGCCGGGGGTGTGATCGATACGAACGTGGTATTGGCCGGCGTGCTTTCGGTGAAGGTCGCACCGGTAGCAGCGCTCGCGCCAGTATTGGTTACAACCTGAGTGAAGGTGATGTTGTTGCCGGCCACGACCGGGTTGGGAGCGGCGATGTTGGTCACCGACAATAGCGCGTTCGCCGTACCACCCACCGTGTCGGAGGCCGTCGCAGTATTGTTCGTGGAAATAGGATCTGCCGTGGAAGAACTGGCGGACACCGTATCGGTAATCACGGTCCCTTTGGTGACGGTACCGTTCACTCCGACCACAAGGGTGAACGAAGCGGCGGTGCCTCCTGCCATGTTGACGTCGGCGCAGACTACATTTCCCGTAGCACCCTGCGCGGGCAGACTGCAACTCCATCCAGCGGGAGCAGAGAAGTTTACGAAGGTAGTGTTCGCCGGAATCGGTGCGATCAACGTGGCATTGTCAGCGGCACTGGGTCCGTTGTTGGTGAGAACTTGCGTGTAAGTAAGGTTGGCGCCGGCAGCGACCGGGTTGGGCGATCCGCTGTCAGACATACTAAGGTCGGCGGTCGAGCCGACGTTGGCAACGTCGGTCGCGGTGTCATTCAGGAGATTGGCCTCACCTCCACCAGCAACTGTGGCTATATTCGTGAGGGTGGCCGGAGCGGCCTGCGAGACCGCAGCACTGAGCGTAATGGACGGATAGGCGGTCGCCGCTGCCAACGCATCGGACCGAGTGCAACTCACGGTTTGACCCGAGACGGAGCAAGTCCAGCCGGTGCCTGTTGCGCTGATCGGAGTGATACCGATTGGAAGAGTGTCGTTGATCGTGACGAGGCCGTTGCTCGGGCCGTAGGGGCTGATGTTCGTCACGGGAATCGTGTAGGTCGCATTCGTGCCGCGGGTGAAGTTGCCGGCATGGCTCTTACTGAGCGTCATGTCGGGAGTGCAAAGAGCCGCGGATTGAATTCCAGTGACCTGCGACAACGTTGCTGCGCTTCCCGTTGTACCTGCGGTACCGGAGGTCGCCCCATATGCGACACCCGGATTCAGAGTTGTGCCATTGGCGCCCCCAGCCACGCTCATGCTGGCCGGAGTGCCAGAAACAAAAATTACACCGCCGCCACCACCTCCACCAGGTCCGTGTCTTTGCGCCAAGCTGTAAGCTTGCGCATCCCAAGCGTCGCCACCGCGACCGCCGTTTGCCTGCAGGGTAAGGCCGCCTTCGCCACCGTTCGCCGAAAGAATGACGATCGTGCCACCAGCACCAGCTCCGCCGCCGGCATCATTCACGGTGCCGATGTACGCTGCTGCACCGTTGGCAGTGATTGTGGCAGTCCCCGTCAGGCTGTCAGCGCGGATGAAAACGATGCCACCGCCCGCGGATCCGCTGCTGGCCTGGTTGTTGGTATCCGAGTTGTTGCGGGAACCGGCGCCTCCGCCGCCTCCCATCGCGATCCTGTCGATGGTGGCGGGGAAAGGCGCACCTCCCTCTCCTCCGGTGCTTAGATTTGTGTTCCAGGAGTCGCCGCCGAAACCTCCGGTCCCTCCGTTGCCCCCGCCGCCTCCGCCCGCGTTTTCATCATTCGCCGCGGGATCGGCATCGGTACCACCTCCGCCGGCATTGCCGGGAGCACCATGCGCCATGCTGCCGTCAAGGCCCGTGGTGCCACTGGGATAATTCGATGTAGTTTTCAGGAATGTGGCGCCCGACTGCACCCACTCGGGAGTTCCAGCCACGCCCTCGCCTTTTGCCCCGTCGACGCCTGCCACTGCGGCTCCCGTGTATGCGGCGGGAGACGTGGCCCAATAGTCGGTATTGGCGCCGGTACCTCCGGTCAACTGCAAGCCCGCGCCACCGCGGAATCCAGTGCCGTCGAGATTTACGGTTGCTCCACCGAGATTGAGCTGACCCGCGACATCGAGCGCGAGAATTCCCCCCGTGGAGCCGTTCCAGGGAAGAGCCTGCGCCGCGCCCAGCGTCGCCGTCGCGTATTGCGGAACCAGGACAACCTGATACGTGCTGACACCCTTCGTTGCCGAAGCGGCTATTGCGGTGTATCCGAACACAAGCCCGGCACCCGCTCCGGCACCAGTAATCGGCACCGATCCGGCGCTGACCGGACCTGTCGCTTTCACGTATTCGTAATTCCCAGCATTGTTGATGGTGGTGAATCCAGACCCCGTGCTGCCATTGCCATAAGCCACGGAGTTCGAGGGATTGATGCTGGCGTCCTGCATCTGAATGACAAGCAACAAGCTGCCCGCTGCGATCGTCCCACCCGCGCCGGTGGACGTGCCAATCGGAATCGAAGTCGCTCCGGCGGTCACGCTCGCGGTGCCGGGGAAATAGGTATTCTGGACGCCGCTCAATGGGCTCGGCGCAGAAGTTAGTGTGGTCGTGGAGCACACGACGCTGACGACCGGAGCGAGAGCAACGTAGGTATTGTTGCCGGTGTTCGGATCAGGCGGCGTGCCCGAGTCCGTGATGGTTGCCGAGTTCGGATAGAAACCGGCCGCGGTCGTCGAGACAACAACCGACACAGTGGCAGTGGCTCCGCTGGCGAAAGGAGTGGGCAGCGTACAGTTGATCGTCGTTGCCGTGTTAGTGCACGACGTACCGGCACTTGGAGTATAGGAAACGAGAGAAAGATTAGTGGCGTTGTAGGTATCGGCAAGCGTAACGCCGTTTGCAGCCGATGGACCGTTGTTTGCAATCGTGATGGTGTAGGTGGAATTCTGTCCGAGTGCCACGGCGCTCACGCTGGTGGTCACGGCAATGTCGGCAGTGCTCGGGTTGATCGGGGTCGCCCCCAGGGACCAATTCGATGTACCGCCGCCCGCAATCGTTTCTGAAATCGGCACGCTGGGGGCGCCAGTACGGGAGGATCCGGTGGCAGTTACGTCGGTCGCTCCGCCACCGCCAGTATTGAGATTCCACTGCTGCACTTGCGGGCCAGGGATCGTCGCGGTGCGGTTTCCGCCGATGGCCAGCGTATCGAGGATCATTCCATTTACCACGCTCGGAACATCCATCTGCGAGGCGGCACCGGCTGCGCCGTCTGCCGAGACGAAGGATCCCAGGGGGACAGTCTGATCGACTCCAGTAAAGGTGGTCACACCGGCCGCAACGCCTTCGGTCACACCGGTCGGAATATTTACGGTCACAATGACGTTGGCGGTGCCCGTGGGCGGAGCCAGAAGATACCACTGCTCTACCCTGCGCGTATTCCCGGCGTCGTTGTGCGCGCCAATGAGAGTGAGCGCTGTTCCTCCAGAAGTAACGCCACTCACGACCGTGGCATTGGAGTTGGTGATATTGATTGAGACGCCGACGATCATCAGGCGGTTTGCGCCCGCAGTGGTGTGGCTGATAGTGAGGGTGCGGGCTCCGGCGCCAGTGAGTTCGGCGGAGCCGGTGGTCGTGGTATCGACCGCAACCTGGGCGCGCAGCGCGACAGCTGCGAACAACAGGAGGAAGAAGATGGCGAGCTTGATCCGCTCCAATATTCGCGGAGAATTGGAGGGCATTGCCGACCTCCGAACCTTGGTGGCGAGATATTGCGCGCGCGCTGCCGCTCGCAGCGTCCATCCGCGTACGCCTTGGAACCTAGCCTGCACGATATGCCGTCCTACCCGCACCTCCTTGGTGTAAGCCACACCAAGAATTTGCAAAGCTTTCAGCGCCGGATCGTTTTCGAGGCTGGAATCGCCCCTAGTAATGAAGACGTCGTTATAAAAATCCGCACTGACGAGCCGATGAAGCCGAAAGCCATAATTAGACTTTGCTAAGACGATATCGTCCTTTCGTAATTTCCTCACGATTACGGGGGTAACTTCGACAATGTCACCGTCGCGAATTGTGGGGGACATGCTGCCGCCGCGCGCCTGAAAACGGGCGCTTAAGCCTTGTCGCAACAATTCACGGATCACGTCTTCAAACAGCTGGGAGTCCGCCCCGGTGTTCATGATGGAACTCAGTCACGGAAATTTGCGATCGTCTCGACGGCACGGCGATCGGGCTCGAACGAATAACGGTAGATTGGCACCGTATCGACGAGTTCCTGCAGGAAAGCCAGAGCCGCGTCCACGTATTCGTGCCGGTGAAACGGTACAAAACTCCGGGCAAACAATTCGGCGACGGCCTGAGTTGGAGCCAGGCGGGTCAACACATTGCCGAATCCGTGTTCAAGAATGAAGATGCGAGCCAGCGGAGCGTTGCCGGGGGACGCATACATGGCCTCGCCGTGCCAAGGTGTGCCGAACATTCGGACGCTTGTGGGCCCACAACCGGGTTCGTGACGAACAATGATGCGGTCGTCACTGAGAACTTCGACCGGTTCTCGCTCAATCCATAGGCGGGTCGTGGTGCTCTTGCCCGCACTGGAGTGGCCGATGAACAGATTGCCGACGCCATCGGCTCTCACAATTCCGGCCCCGTGGAGTTCGATCGCCTTTTCCTGGGAGAGCCGATGCATGATGAGCAATTCATCGAGCGGATAGTCGAGGGCGGAGATCGAACCGGGCGAGTCCCGAAGGCTTCCGCGGCTCAATTGAACGATGCCGCGGCCAAACCCCTCGTCTACGGACAGTCGCCTGTAGGGAGCGGCTCCGAATCGTGGAGCGGTGAAATCGAAAACGTAGCGGGCCTCTTCGTGGTAGAGACGCCAGGTCGTGCCGGAATCGAAGACCCGAGGGTGCCCCTTCGGTTTGAGTTCTGAAACCCATTCAATTTGAAGACGGATGTCTGACCGGCTCCGCTGATCGCGAAACGGCTCCAAGGAAGGGACAAGGACACAATCCTCAGGCGTGGAGCTCGACACCTCCACGGAAACGCCCCCAATCGAGAAGCCATTGCAGAACGTAGAAGAGACGGACTCTTCGGTCTCGAGGAACGCGGGGGTAGGCATAGCGACTCTTAAGAACCCACGGAACTACAGGTAAAGAACTGGCAACCGATTTGAACGCCGCCGCCGCTGGCCGTCTTGCAGTGGCCGAGCACGGCTTCCTCCGGGCGGAGACTGATCGTCGCCAGGCGAGGTGGTTCGTAGGGCTTCTTGCCTTCGGCTTTCTTCGACTCAGGATTCATTCCGCCTCACCTCGTTTGCTTCTAGTGATTGCCACAACTGCCGCATCCGCCCACCGCAGGGTTTGCATTGTTCAGTATGGGCAGGATTTGTTGGGGTCCGACCCAGGTTTCTACGTCTATTTCTTTGTTTGCGATTCTTCGGCCCGACTCCAGGACTTCATCGTGCCGAACACCACCAGCACAGTATTCGCAATCGCCGTGCGCCAGAACTTGTACTCCGATGACTGCCGCGCGAAGGTGTGCCACGTGACAGAGAAACTCGACGGGAGCTTCTTTGTCATCATTTTCCATCTCACCGTTCGCGGGGCACATGCCGCACATTGACTGAATGCGGCATTCGACGCATTTGGTAATCCTTGTGCGCTTGCGATTGCGCAACTGCAAGAGAGATTGCTCCCAGATCGCCTTGACCCCGCCATTGCGGACACTGAACGTTTCCTGCTGCGAGATCACGCAGATGCCAATCTCTCCCCAGGCATTAATGGCAAATGAGTTCATGCCACCGCCGCAGAAATACACCGTGTCGATTTGCGATAGATTGGCTGGCTTTTCCAGATCGTGCTTGGCCAGGCGCAGATACTCGCTCTTGCCTTTGGGCGCGGCCATGTCGAGCGCGACGAGCTCTTCAGGCGTTAGTCGGACGGCGAGAGGACTCTGCGAGCAGTCGATGCGCGGATTGATCTGGCCGTCCATTTTGAACTCGACGCCCAGTTCGTCTTCAGCGAAGCGGCGCATCGCCATGACTTCGTGCTTATTAACGCTGGTGGCGACCGTCTTCAGTTTTAGCGGGAGCTTCCGTTGCTTGAGCAGTTGAATGCCGCGAATGCAGCGGTCGTACGATCCCGGAATCTGCGTGAGAGCCTCGTAAGTTTCGCGGGTGCGGCCATACATCGTGATCTCGATCGCGAATGGCGGCCATTCGACTAGGTAGTCTGCAATCTGCTCATTGATGATCGTGCCATTCGTGAACAACGTAACGAGAAATCCTTTTTTCTTGGCGTAGGTGTAGATCTCAAGAAAATCCTTGCGCGCGAAGACCTCGCCGCCGGTGTACAGAATCCAGAAGCACCCCATCTCAACCAGTTCGTCGAGAACCCGGAAGTGCTCTTCCTTACTCATCTCGCGCTGCCGGGCATTTGTGTCAGCCATGGGCAGGTTGTTATAGCAATGCAGACACTCGAGCGGACAGCGTCGCGTGACCTCGATGGAAACCTGCAGAGGCACACGTTCACTAGTCTGGCGCTGGTGGATATCCGCGCTAAAGTCGCCGTAACTTAATTGCTCCACACCACCTCCAGAATTAGCTGAAGGCAGCGGACGCTCCACACGCGCCCGCTGCCGACAGTCCTTCCCGCCCCACTGGTCACTCAGTCGCCCGCCATCGCCACAGACGCAGGAACCTCGACCAGACCAACAGCTTTCATTTCGCCGACAAATTGCACGACATCGCGTTCGGCTCGCCCGGCGTCCACTTCATATTCACGGGCGACGGCGATCGCCAACTCTGAAACTGTTTTCGGACATTCCAATAACTTCCAGATCAAGGAGCCAGTGCCGTTGAAGCTATAGATCGACGCAAGATCGCCAACCTTCGCGCGGATGGGTACGATGAGAGTCTCTCCGGCAACAACCCGGGCGACGACTGACTGCGAACGAATGAATGTCTGTTGCTCTACAATCGCTGCCAACTTGGAACCCCCAATTTCCGGATTTCGTAACAAACGGCACAGTTCGAAACCGGCGCACTTTCGTCCCAGAATGAGATTACGTCAGAATTGATGCGCCAACGCAATCGGGCTGATGGGCGGGTATTCGGTTGGTTATCACCTGAGGAGGTTCACAACTCTCTAATTTAAATGGACTTATGAGAGGTATGCGCCGCTTCGCCAGCCCGTCCCCGGAGGGCGCAGCCGTTGTGGAGGCCGACGAAGTGGCAGCCTAACTTCGAAAACATTTTCTGTGGACAAACGAAAGGAAACGCTATAAAAAGAAATGCGGTCTGGGCAACGTCCCAGAGATCCCAAGAAGCCCAGCCGCGATCGATCCCGTGCTCAACGAAGAACGCCGCCGCGCCATCCTCGATCTTCTGACCCATCAGGGGCGAGTGTTGGTCACCGAACTCGCTACGCAGTTTGAGACCTCGCAGGTCACCATTCGCAAAGATCTTGAAATTCTGCATTCGCAGGGAATGGTGCATCGGACTCACGGCGGAGCGCTGCCGGCACGCGAGGGTGCGCTGGAAGATCCCACGCTACGCGAAAAAGAGAAGCTGCATCGGACCGAGAAGTTGCATATTGCGGACGCGGCAGTTGAGAAAGTGAAGGAAGGCCAAGTCGTCATCCTCGATTCCGGGACTACAACGACGGCAATCGCACGAGCCTTGCGGAGTTTCAAGAGTCTGACGATCATCACCAACGCGGTAAATATTGCAGCGGAACTTTCCGGCACTGCAGTGGAAGTTCTGCTGACCGGCGGCACTTTGCGCAAGAATTCTTTTTCGCTCGTAGGCCCGATCGCGGAGGAGACGCTGCGGCGCTTGAGTGCGGACATGTTATTCCTGGGCGTCGACGGGTTTGACGTGCATTACGGACTGAGCACACCGAATCTGCTGGAGGCGAAAGTCAATCGCGTGATGGTTGAGATTGCCAAGAAGACTGTCGTGGTTTGCGATTCCAGCAAGTTTGGGCGGCGCAGCCTGTCGCTGATTGCGCCGACGGCCTCTCTGCACGAAGTCATTACGGATCGTAGCGCACCGAAGTCCGATCTGCGCGCCCTGAAACAGGCCGGCATTGAGGTCACGCTGGTCTGAAACCGTTTTTCTCCGAACGAATCCTCTCCTTCTTATGCCTCGATTTGACGTTACGATTGCCGGCGAATTGAATCTTGATCTCATTCTTTACGGCTTGCCTGAACAACTTCCACCGGAACGCGAACTCCTCGCGGATGGCATGATGCTGACGCTGGGTTCGTCGTCTGCAATCGTGGCGCACAACCTGGCGGCGTTGGGCAGCCGTGTGGGATTTCAGTCGCGCATTGGACACGATCCACTGGGGCCGATTGCGCTGGAACGCCTCCGGCAAGGCGGAGTGGACGTTTCGTGCGTGCGGCAAGTCGGCGGATCAACCACGACGGGTCTCACCGTGATTTTGCATCATCCGGAGTGGCGCAACATTTTGACCTATTCGGGGACAATTTCTGAACTTGTGTGGGACGACCTGGATCTCGACTACCTTGCCGATTCGCGCCATTTCCATTTCTCGTCTTACTACCTGCAGAAAGGCATTCGTCCGCGAGCAGGAGAGCTATTTCGGCATTTGAAATCGAAGGGGCTGACGATCTCCCTGGACACTAACGACGATCCCGAAGATCGCTGGGAAGGCGGCCTGCACGAATTATTGAAGCATGTCGACGTGTTTCTGCCCAACGAACGTGAGGCTTGCAAGGCCGCCGGGACGGATGATCTGGAAACCGCAGTTCAGAAATTGTCGTCAATGGTGCCGTTGCTGGTGGTGAAATTGGGCCGCAAGGGAGCCATTGCGATGCGTGGCAGCGAGCGATTCGTATGCCCACCGCGTGAAGTCGTCCCAGTTGATACCGTGGGCGCTGGTGACAGTTTCGACGCCGGATTCTTACATCAATTCGTGCGCGGCGCGGACTTGCAGGAATGTCTCAAGTCCGGCAATTCCGCCGGAGCGCTATCGACGACGCGTCCGGGGGGAACCGAAGCGTTTCGCGACGCGCAGCATCGCGAGACATTCCTGAAAAGCCTGTAGCTTATTGGGAACTCACCTCGAGAAGCAGATGCTGCTTAAACTCCGTTTTTAGTTTTGGAGACTTCCCTGCTTCCGCTTGCACCGTTCCCAGATCCTTCCCCACTTCGTAATCCTGAACATGATAGGGTCCCGGCTTCAATCCGCGCAGTTCAACATCTCCCGAGAACGTTCCGTCCTCTTTTGATGCGAAGAAGGCGTAATACATCTTTCCGTCCTTCTCGATGGCATATGCTTCGGGCACGTCGTAGCCGTAGGTGTAGAGATCGAGGAAGTCGCCCTTCGACAACATCTTCTCGTTATAGAGAGCAATCCATTTCTTCCAGTGATTCTCTTTCTCGGTGGTGAGATTGACCGCTTTGAATTTCGGTCCGGGATCGGGCCAAACGAACTTCGTCCCAAGAACTCCGCCAGTGCCCAGCGTAGAGGCGAAATCGGTTCCGTGTTCGCTCCATCCATCTGTGCCCACTCGCGTCATGGAGGAGAGTTCGACGTGATCGCCGTAGACCGCCGCTTCCGGTCCCATTAACGCTTTGTACATCTTGATGCGGCGCCGCACTTGCACTGCACCCACAGGATCTGCGGTGACGGCCTGATCGATGAATGGCAGCCATGCTATGGAGGGCGGTGTGCCGCACGGGCAGGCTTGGGTCACGCTATTGGGTTTTATGGAGCGCGTGGTCTGGAAAATAACCTTGTACACATCGGCCATCGCGTTGACGGAGTCCTGCGGTGACTTGTGATGATGCGCCGGGTTGTAGCAAGCGGGCACGCTATAGATGTTGTCGAGCTTCGATCCATCGAAGCCCCAGTCGCGGATGAATTTCTCGGTCAGTTGTTTGAAGTAGGACTGCACCTCAGGCACCGCTGGACACAACGCCGCCAAATCGCGCGTCATGCGACCATGCTTGCCCTCTTTGTCGAGGATGAACCAGTCGGGATGTTCCTTGGCAACTTTGGAGACGATGTATTTATGCGACTCCCACTTCCCTTGCCCATCTTCTGCGCCGAGCGGCAGCCACCACAACTGCGCCAGTATGCCTTGCTTGTGAAAATCGTCGACCATCTGCTTCATCGAATCATCGGGAAACGTGTCAGAACGAGGGTTCCAGTCTCCGTAGGTGTCGAACCAGCGATCGTCGAGCGTGGCCCACTTGATGCCGAGTTCCTTCAACTTCGGAACGGTGCCCAGCATTTCTTTCGGGGTGACGTTAAACTCATATCCCCAGCCGCACCACGCTACGCTGTAAGCCTCGTTCGAAGGTTTCGGGATTTCCCATCCTTCTTTCTGCAGCACGCTCGACCAGAGGCGAAGTGGCTCGTAGAAATCTCCGTGATACACCGAGACGAAACTCCGCGGAGTTGAGTAGCTGTCTCCCGGCTTCAGGGTGGAGTTGACCGGAATAGTCACTTGTGCGGCCACCCGTCCATCGGACTCGACTTTTACCGGAATCGAGAGCGTCCACGGTAGGGTCTCGATGTGACCGATCGCCTCGCCTACCTCGCCCGTCCAGAACGCAACCACGGGAATGCCGCCACCGTAGCCGCCTTTGACGGCCTCTCCCATGAGATTTGGTTGCGACGACGTGCGCGTCAGTTTGAAAACATCGTCTTTGCCCCAATCGTAACTGGAACCCTGAAAGGCCCACATGTCGTAGGGCTGCGCCTTCGCGTCAGCCTGCTTGGCGCTGAAGCGATGCTCCTGCATCAGAACTTTTTCGATTTGAATATCCCCGTTTCCGGCGTTCTTGTAAGAGGTGCTGACCAGCGCTAGGTTCGGAAAATCGTCATAGACCTCCAGGACCAGCGTGCGATCGATGGAGATACCCGCCGGCGCGAGCGGCTTGGCGGGAATCTCAATGCGCTTGCCGCGGCCGAGTTTGCCTCCCGCTTCAAGGACTTTCGCCTTGCTGAAGTCGGGAATGAAGTCGAGTTCCTGGCCGTTGAGAATGATGGAATCGCTGCCACCCGTCGATCCGACATTGGGCTCGTCGAGCGTGAGGTGTTTCCCGTCTTGCAGCAAGGCAGCCTGCAGAAATCCTGAGGGCAGAATCTGGAATTCAGCGGCCGCCGTCGTAACTACGACCGGCCCGCCATCTCGCACTTCGACTTTCACGTCGGAGGGGCGCGAGGGAGCAGGCTTTTGCTCGACAGGAGCCTTCGAACAACTCAGTCCCCATATCGCGATTGTGATGAGCACTGCTGCAAGGACTGCGGGAGAAACAAAAGGAAGAACGCGGCGGCTACGGCGGAGACGGTTCATCGGTCCCTCACACGGGCGATTTTGAATTCGAAAGAGAAAGTAATCTTTCGCAACTATACAACACCGGGTGAGTCTTTGGGGGAGTCTGGTTAACGAATTTCAGCCAGTGAATTTTCCAGGGCACCTTTTTTGGGGGCGGGCATTGCGCCCACCTCGCTGGCGACCCAGGCTCCGACCAGATTGGCAACTTCGTTCATCAACTCCAGCGAGGCTCCCTGCAGATATTCGTGAACCAGCCCGGCGGTGAACGCATCTCCCGAACCTACCGTGTCGGCAACCCTAATCTTGAAACCGGGATGCTGGTGCGACTTGCCGTCTCGCACCAACAGACTGCCACGGCCGCCCCGGGTGATGCATACGAGTTTGAGACGGTAGAGATCGGCCAGACGCTTCCCGGCCGACAGCTCGTCGGTGTGGGGAAGATTCGCCATGGCCATGATCTTCGGGAGCTCTTCATCGTTGAGTTTCACGATGTCCGCAAGCTTCATCGATTCGGCCAACGTGTCGGGCGCATAGTAGGACTGGCGAAGATTTACGTCGAAGATTTTGATTGCCTGGGCTGACGCCGCCTGCACAAAGCGGCGGATGGTGGCATGGCTTTGCTCGGAACGCTGCGCCAGCGATCCGAAACACACCGCGTCTGCGGTTTCGGCAAGATGTTGCCAGTCCAGGGTCCAACTGAGAAAGTCCCAAGCAACAGGGTGAGCGATTTCGTACTGCGCGATGCCGCTGCCATCGACCGTGACATTGACCACGCCCGTGGGATGATCGCGGTCCGTTTGTATATGTTCAATATCGAGGCCTAACTCCTCCATGCGCTGCAGGGCATGCAGACCGCGCGAGTCTTCTCCGACGCGGCTGGCCACGATTCCCTGGTCTCCCATGAGGGTGGTGATATAGGCGAAATTGGCGGGCGCGCCTCCCAAACACGTGCGTTCGGGGAGAAGGTCCCAGAGAACTTCGCCCAGCCCCACGACTCGCTTTTTCATTGGTCAGACCTTGGCCGTGATCACGAATAACAGTTCAGAAAGTGCGCCCGGCAAACTTAGTGAAGTGAGTAGAAGAAATCAGGGGGAGCCATAGTGGCTCCCCCAGTTGGTTTTGGCTAACCGTTTCCGGCTAGAAGTCCACCCTGATGCCCATCTGGAACTGTCGCATGGTGACGTCGCTCTCCAAGCTGTTGATGACGCCAGCAGAAGGATTGTCGATCGCCGTGCCCGTGCCAGTCTGGTTGACGTTGAACGCGTATACCGGGTGATTGAACATGTTGAAGAACTCAGCCCGGAACTGCGCTCTCACGCGCTCGGTGATGGAGAATGCCTTGAAGAACGACATGTCAGTCTTGAATTCTCCAGGACCGGTGAACGAGTTGCGCTGAATGTTGCCGAAGTTCCCGACTCCCGGCGCAGACCACGGGCCTACGCTGGTAACAACACCTCCGCTGCAAGCCGTTGCCATAGCACTGTCGCAAAGTGCGGTGCTTTCGGGAACAAAGTACCGGAGCGCCCCGTTTACGCGCTGCACACCGACATGGTATCCACCAGTCAGGCTTGGGCGGCACGGACCTGTATCTTCGTCGACGCCGCAGTTGGTGTAGCTCGGGGTCCAGGGCAAGCCGCTGCCGATGGTCAGAGCTGCGTTAATCTGCCAGCCTCCGACCAGCAGATCAAGCAACCTGCTGGAGTTGCCCAAGAACTGTTTGCCGCGGCCGAACGGAAGTTCATAGTTCGGAGCGAAGACAAAGACGCTGTCGCGATTGAAGTCGGAACGGCCCCATCCTACGGCGTAGTTCGCGACGTAGCTGCCATCGTTGTCGTAGGACTTGGCGTAGGTGTAGTGGGACAGGAAAGTTAGTCCCTTGGTTGCGCGCTGGTTTAGCTTTACCTGGAAGGCGTTGTAGGAGTTGGTGCCATCGTTTGCGTTCACGCTCATCGACTGGCCCGCGTTGCAGCAAACCACCGTTGCCGGCGTACCGTCCTCGTACGTGTAGGCAGTATTGAAGGCTCCGTTGTAAGGAGCACGAGCGTCACGACTCACGTTGCTCGCGAAGCCGACTATGGTCGGCTGGTTTACGTTGTAGGAAGGGCCATCCCCACGGAATACATGGCTGCCATGCGTTCCGATGTAGGCGACTTCCAAGCTGGTGGAGTTGGTGAGTTGCCGCTGGATCGTCGCATTCCACGCATCCACAGTGGGCGTGACAACTTTGTCGGGACGGATGTGCGGCGATACATTTCCCGTACAAGTTCCGACAGTTCCCTCAGTGCAGACTCCGTAGAGCGGCAGGATTCCGTTGCTCGGCACGAATGGGAATGCGGTTGAAGGAGCCTCCGGGCCATCCGTGAAGTTGAAGGCCGGCGTCTTGTTGTCGCCCGATGCAGAGTTAATCTGTTGGTTTGCCAGAACCGGCAAGTTCTGCGTGACGGTGTGACCGAAGTTCGAGCCGAACACGCCGATGTCGAAGCTGCGGCCATAACCCAAGCGAACGACTGTCTTCGGATTCAACTCGTAGGCGATACCGAGCCGCGGAGCGAAATCTTTGTAGCTGCGGGCAGTGTTGCCGTTGCTACTGATGCCACCAACGCCCGCGACACGAATTACGCCCTCGGGCAGAACCGCATATCCGCCCGAGTTGGCACCGTTCGTGTATTCGGGTCCGTAGAACTCCCAGCGCAAGCCGTAGTTCACGGTCAATTTGTGAGTTGCGCGCCAGGTGTCCTGCGCATAAATGAAGTATCGGTTCTGACGCTCTTGATCCGTCGCCTCAAGCGAAGACCCCACATAGCGATTGAAGCTGGTGACTTCGCTGAACAGGAAGGTTGCGACATCCAGTCCGCCGGTCGAGCTCGCTTGTCCGTCGGAGGTTCCCAGATGGTTAAAGTTCAGCTGGCCGGTGCGGTTGGCGTCCGAGGGTACACGCAGGTTGGTAGCATGTCGCAGGTCCGCGCCAAACTTGAACTGATGGTTGCCAAGAATCTTCGTCCAGTTATTCGCGAATTGAAGTCCGCGCTCTTTTTCGATCAAGGGGCAGTTACAACGGCCAACGTTGAGGCCTTCACCCAATCCGCTGGCGCTACCACCTTGATTGCTTTGTCCGATCGTGCTTTCAAATACCAGCGCCGGTAGCCCATTTGTCGTTGCATCTCCCGAAATATTCAGCCCCGGAAGACCTAGACTGGTAGCCGCACTCGAATTGCCCTGATCGAACTTGGTGGAGTGCGGGTTGTATTGGAACCATCCGAACCGGAAATCCGTTAACAACGAGGTTCCGATCGTGTAGTTGAATCCAGTAGCCAAGCTGTAATTGCTGATGTTGGACGAACCCGCTAGCCCGAGATATCCGAGTCCAGGGCCGCCAATCGTCGGTCCGAATACTGGAGAACCGGACAAACTGAAGTGAGCGTGGGTGTAGCGGCCAAAAACTTGCAGCTTTTGCGTCACGCTCCAGTCTTCACGGGTGGTGTATTGGTAGTCATTGAAACTGCCGGAACCGGCAGCCGTATAGTTATTCTGAGTACCGCCGTTGGTTCCGGTAGCATTGGGCGCGGGAAGCAGACTCAAGATGCTTTCACCGGTCGTCAGCCCGGTCGGAGCAGACGAATCGTACCCCTGCAGTACGCTCTGTGGAATCTGAGTTACAAGGGAACCGGTCGAACCGGTGGTATACAGGGTTCGCGAGCCAGCAGCCATCCACGGATCGAAGACAAATCCATTCCCGGAAGACGCGTTGTTAGAGTATTCGCTGAGATCGCAGATCGTGCTGGATGGATTCAAACAAGTGCTGCGCATAAGGGCTGTGGGAACTGAGATTGTCAGGGCGACACCGCTCTGACGCCGCGTTCCCTCGTAGCCACCGAAGAAGAACAGTTTGTTCTTGATGATCGCTCCGCCGAGCGTTCCGCCGTACTGTTTCCAGTTATTGGCAACCGGAGCATTGGCGAAGGGATCCTTCGCAGATCCTTTTGGATCCAATTCATAGAAGTATCCCGACCCGTGGAACTGGTTGCTGCCCGACTTGGTCTGCGCCGTCATGATGCCGGCGGTGGCCTTGCCGAATTCAGCGTCGTAGTTCTGGGTGGCGATCTTGGTTTCGGTCACCGTGTCCAAGCTGGGGTTCACGATGATGATACCGAGGATGGGATCCTGGTTATCAGTTCCGTCGAGGCCGTATCCGGTACCGCTGAAGTGCTGGCCGTCGACGAAAATCTGTTTGCTGCCCTGCGGATTCTCCGTGGCAGCGTGCGACCAACCGGTAAGGGTCTGCGTTCCGGGGGTCAAGAGCACGAGGCTCTGGAAGTTGCGGTTGATGACGGGAAGTTCGTTCACCTGCTGGCTGGTGAGTTCGGTCGCCACGTCAGCGCGGTCGGTCTTTAGTTGAGGCGCTTCGCTGGTGACCTCTACGGTCTCTGAAGTTCCGCCCAATTGGAACTGACCGTCAAGGCGGGAGCCAGTATCGGCCGAGACTTGAACGTCTTTGTATTCGAGAACCTTAAACCCTTGCGCCTGAATCCGGATGGTGTAGACATCAGGAATCAAGTGCGTAATGTCGTAGTTGCCGCTCTCGTTGGTGGTGGCCTCAGTCGTCACATTCTTGGTCTGGCTGGTCGCCGAGACTTTTGCCCCATTGACGGCGGCTCCGGACGGATCGGTGACCGTCCCCAAAATGCTGCCGTACACCGCTTGGCCCACAGCGCTTGGCACCCACAGAGCAGATAAGAAACTCAGTGCGGCCACTGCGACCCAAAATAACCTTTTCATGAACTTCCTCCTCGACTTCACAAAAACAGGTTGTGCCCCGGAAATGCAGAGGGAGACTGCGCGTAACGGAAGGTGCAGTCGTAATACAAAACAATTACGCCGAATAGGTTTCACCACGTCTGATACGGTTACAGTTGCAAAGTTCTGCAATTGCAGTAAGATAGGTCACACGGTTACCTCCCTGTTTCTATGGCTGTAACGCATACGCTCGGGCTCGGACGGGAGCAATGCTTCCAAGAAATAAATAAACTTACAAATAGTCATAGCCTTCACAGCTCCGAGTCCCTGTGCAAACTGCTTCGTTATTTGGCCGAACATTCGCTCGATCACCCCGGGGTTGCGCTGAAGGAATATCAGATCGCCACGGAGGTGTTGGGGCGTCCAGTTGGATTTGATCCGCAGAGCGATTCCACGGTCCGGGTGCAGGCGGGACGTCTGCGCGTCAAATTGGCTGAATACTACGGGCAGGAAGGCATTGATGATCCCATTGTCGTCGAACTCCCCAAAGGATCGTATGCGCTCACCTTTCACCTGCGTCCCTCGAAAAGCGGAGCGCAGCTTGCTCCGCAGACCCTCACTGTGGAGCGCCCGCCCGTCGAGATCGCTCCCGCGAACTGGTCTCGCCTGAGTATCGGGGTGGTGTCGGTACTGCTGGTTCTGCTGGCAGCGGCACTGATCGCCATCGGCATTCTGGTCTCGCAGCGCACCCACATGCCGACGGCCACGGCACAGCCAATCCCGACTGTCTACCAATTGTTCTGGAATCGATTCGTGACTGGAGCAGAGCCACCCTGGGTGATCTTCAGCAACGGCAGCTTTGTGGGCCGTCCGGAGACCGGAATGCGGTATTTCAATCCGGCCTCCGACAAGCGTGCGTTCATTCTGGATCACTACACGGGTGTGGGCGAAGTACTGGCGATTCATCAGTTAGATCGCGTATTTGCCATGTTCAATCGCACGGCCGGAGTGAAGCGAGGGGCGCTTTTCTCCCTCGATGACGCCAAGAATAATGATCTGATTTTCGTCGGTTCGCCGTCGGAAAATCTCACGTTGCTCGACATTCCCGGGACAAAGGAATTTGTCTTTCAGCGCGCCGATTCCGGACCGCGCAAGGGCGATCTGGGAGTGGTGAACGTACACCCGCAGCCGGGGGAAGCAAAGGTTCTGCTGGCAACGCCGGCAAACGAACCAACGATAGAAGACTATGCGGTGGTCGCTCTGCTGCCTGGCCTGGATCCGACTCGATCCGTTCTGATTCTTGCGGGAAACTCGACGTTCGGAACGCAGGCAGCCGTGGAGTTTGTGTGCCGGGAGGATTCGCTGAAAGAACTCCTGCGGCGGCTGAATGTTTCGAAGCCCGGTGACCTGAAACCCTTTGAGGCGCTGGTGCACGTGAAGATCGCACACGGAGTTCCCGTGACTGAAGAGTTGATGGCTGTCCGCCCGCGCAGCTAGGGCGGCGTGAGGTGAGGATCGAGTTCCACCGCCTTCTGGAATTCCTTGTTGGCTTCTTCCGGTTGACCCTTCTGTTTCAAAGCCAGTGCTAGCTGATAATGAGCGGGAGCGTAGTTGGGCTGCGAATTAATGGCCGCTCGGAACTGGGCAATTGCATTATCGAGATCGCCAACTCCCATCAAGCGCTTCCCGGAATTTGTGGCGAAGGTGGCGGACTGCAGGCTGTTCGTCTGGGCGGCTAGCCGCGCTCCCTCACGCGCTTCCTGCGCAGCCCCTTGAGTGTCCCCGGATTGACGAAGCACGGCAGCGAGGGTGGTGTGAGCTCCCGGGAAATCGGGTTGCAGCCGAACGGCCTCCCGCAATTCAGCGGCGGCATCGGGCAGTTTTCCCTGCTGCTTGTAGACAGTTCCCAAGGTGTAGTGCGCCTCGGCATAGTTGGGCTGGCCCTGAATGGCTTTCTGCAACTCGACTGCAGCATCGTCAAACTTGCCCGTCTGCCAATACAAAACCCCGAGTGTGTAGTGGGCATCGGCCAGGTCGGGTTGAATAGCGATCGCCTTTTGCAACTCAGAGATCGCGCTGTCGAATTGATCTTTTAACTTGTAAGCCAGCCCGAGGTTGTAATGCAGAGACGCATTGTTGGGCGATTGTTTAATCGCCGCGTCGAGTTCTGTCACCGCGGCATCAAAATCGGCTCGCTGAATGTATGCGATTGCCAGATTCCCGCGGAAGGTCGCATCTGCCGGCTTTATCTGGATTGCGGTCTTGAACTTGTCGATCGAAGCCTGCGCGTCTCCTTTTTGTATGAGCGCGAGACCGAGATCGTTATAAGCCTCGGCGTCTTGCGGGTGAAGCTTGACTGCCTGAGTGAAGGCGGAGACCGCACCATCGACATCTGCTGCATGCTGGCTTGCCAATCCCAAGTCGATCTGCAGATCGAACCACTCGGGCCTCAGAGCAGCCGCTTTGCGCAGTTGGTCCAGAGCGTCTGCGCCTTTTGACTGCGCTGTGAGAACCTTGGCGTAGTAGTAGCGGGCAACCGCATCTTGCGGGGCAAGGTCGACTGCCTTCGACAGTTCTTCGGAAGCAGCGTCGAGTTGTTTCTCCTGAAAGTACACAACCCCCAAGTGGAAGAGCGCCGGTCCGTAGTTCGGTTGCAGGCGAAGCGCCTCTTTGAACGGACCTTCGGCTTCGGCGAATTTATCTTGCTGAGCCAGGATATTGCCGAGATCATCCTGCAGGTCTGCCCGATTCGGCGCGAGGGCGACTGCCTGCGTCATCTCAGAAAGAGCCTCGGCTTGGGCACCGCGCACACTGACCAGCCTTCCCAGCGCGCGATGCGCGTCGGCATTGTTCGGCGCGAAGGTCAAGGCTTCTCGTACTTGAGCCTCAGCCTCTGCCGTTTTTCCTTGCTGCGCGAGAATGCTGGCCAGGGTCAAATGCAGATCGGCCGATTTTGGCGATCCCTTGAGTGCCAATTTCAGATGGGTAGCAGCAGCATCCAACTCACCTTGTTGCGCCAGGACCAGACCGAGGGCTGACTGGGCCTGCGAATCGCCCGGCACCAATCGGACTGCTTTTTCGAATTCAGCGCGGGCGCGACCGAGGTCGTGACTCTGAAGCGCTTCCTGACCATGCTGTAGTGCTTGTTTTTCGGCCGCATTTCCGGTGGGCTTGGTTTGTCCAGCGGTCGCTACGCTGAGCGTGAGGAGAATCGAAAGATGAGCGACTGTTGCAGTGAACGAAGACACGATGCGTTTAACTTGGTTGGAATTATATCCAAGCAAACGTGTGAACGGCTGTGATATGACATAAGTCGAATTGGCTTTTGCGTTCTGCTGAGGCTCTTCCAATGTCATTTTCCCGCCGACGGTTTTTGCAGGTTTCTACGGCTGCAGCGCTCAGTTCCGTTCATGTTCGGGGATTTTCAATAGATTCCGAAAATACTGCGTTGTGCAAGAAGCTTGCGGCCGATCCGCTGCGCCCGCAATTTCACTTGCTCCCCGCGCACAACTGGATGAACGACCCTAACGGCCCCATCTTTTATAACGGTCGCTATCACATGTTTCATCAGTACAACCCCAAAGCGGCGGTGTGGGGCAATATGAACTGGGCGCATGCCACCAGTCCGGATCTGATTCATTGGGAACACGAACCTGTCGCGATTTCGCCCACTCCTGGCGGATACGACAGCGATGGCGTTTTCAGCGGCAGTGCTGTGCTCGATAACGGCAAACCTACAGTGATTTATACCGGCGTACTGCCTCCGTCGGGGCCCGGCGATGCCGATGCGACCTTAAAGGACGGTGCTCACGTATGGCGCGAGGTACAGTGCCTTGCCGTCGCCCAAGATGAGGACCTTCGTACATGGAAAAAGCTTGACGAACCGGTCATCGCCACCCCTCCCGTCGGGCTTCCGGTTAGCGGATTCCGCGATCCCTTTGTCTGGCGCGAGAATGACAAGTGGATGCTCATCGTCGGATCGGGGTTCTACGGCAAGGGCGGCGCAATTCTGCTCTACTCCTCAACGGACCTCCGGCATTGGACGTATCTGCATCCGCTGGTTGAAGGTCGAGGAAACGGGGCCAAGAGCATCAATCCCGTGGACACGGGAGAAATGTGGGAGTGTCCCGATTTCTTTCCGTTGGACAACAAGCACGTGCTGCTGATTTCTACCATGGGGAAGGTGCATTGGAAAGTTGGTACGTATGCAAATCAGCGCTTCACGCCAGAGAAAGAAGGAGTCGTCGATTGGGGCTCGTATTACGCAGCAAAGACCATGCTCGACAAAGATGGCAAGCGAGTGCTCTGGGGCTGGGTTTCTGAAACTCGACCGGACAACGAATTAGCTTCGGCAGGATGGGCGGGTGCAATGTCGCTGCCTCGCGTGATGTCGTTAAGCACTTCGAACGAACTGCTGACGGAAGTGCATCCGGCCGCGCGAGTGCTTCGCGGTGAGCACTACGAAGTGACGTCCAAAACAAACTCTGCGGAATGGCGAACGGCTTTGGATACCATTCGGATTCACGACTTGGCGGCGGAGATAGCTTTGCAGATCGATACTAAGACCAACGACTTCACGCTCAACCTGCAAACGGATGCGGGGGAATTCACGAAGATCTCTTCTGGTGTAGAGAACGGGCAACGCCAAATCAGAGTCGGCAATTTTGCCGCACCATTGTCACTCGATGCTGGTAGTCCGATATCGCTGCACATGTTGCTCGACGGTTCGGTACTTGAAGCGTTTGTGAACGGGATAGCAATGACTGCGAGAATCTATCGGAATTCGTCGGGGTCGCTCAGGCTGAAACTCGATGGAGATGTTCAACTCACATCGCTGGATGTGTGGCAGATGAAGCCGATTTCGAAAGATCGGCTGACCGGGTCCTTGTGCGGATGATGCGACTGACATCGACGATGGGACACATGGTACGGCGAGGGGCGCTTCTGACGTGTTTGATTCAACTCCTCGCCTTGCTGCTGGTCGCTACCCCGGCGCCTCCCCCGAGCACGTCGAGCTATCAGGTGATCCACACCTACCCGCACGACCCAAAAGCGTTCACCCAGGGATTCATCTATATTGACGGGCACTTGTATGAAAGCACGGGGCTGAACGGACAGTCGTCACTGCGAATGGTGGATCTGATCACAGGACAGGTGCTGCAGAAACATGACGTTCCCGCCGAATACTTTGGGGAGGGATTGACTGACTGGGGCAGCACCTTAATTCAGTTGACCTGGATCTCCCACAAGGCGCTTGTTTATGACCGCTTCAGCTTCTCCTTATTAAAGACCTTCTCTTATGAAGGCGAAGGCTGGGGACTGACGCACGACGATACGCACCTGATCCTGAGCGACGGCACCGCGTATTTACGCTTTCTGGACTCGAAGACATTCAAAGTCGTCCGTCGAATTCACGTTGTCGGCGAAACGGGAAAACCAGTGGACAATCTCAACGAACTGGAATACATCCACGGCGAGATTTACGCGAATGTGTGGCAGACGGACGACATCGTTCGTATTTCCCCGCAAAGCGGAAAAGTGCTGGGACGCATCAACCTAGCCGGAATTATTGACACACGCGACCTTGCGCGTGGAGCGGTCTTGAACGGTATCGCCTTCGACGCAAAAAGCAACCGGCTATTTGTGACCGGAAAACTGTGGCCGAAGCTGTTTGAGATCAAAGCTGTGACGAAGCCGTAAACTCGTTAGTAGATCGCCTTGCCGGGCTGCGTACTTTCAATCTTCCCCTGGTTGACCGACAACGAATAAGCAGCCCCTCCTTCTCCCGTCCAGGATGCGAGATCGAAATGCTTGCCCGCTGTCGCCCGATACACGCTCACATTGCTGAATGTGAGAGGAACGCCTTTCTCGCAGACTTCGGGTGCCTGCGTTGGCCGCAGAAAATACGCCCCTTTGCCCGTGCCCACGATCAGCCCGTTCCCGTCAGCCTCAACCAACACGGCAGACTTTTCATCAATTGCAACCTCGCGCGGAGTCGAACTCCATCCATCCTTCATGATCCTAGCCAGAAATCCGAGTGTCCGTCCCATGCGATCGCGCTTGGCAAAGTGGGAATCGGTGATCACGCCTGCGAGTCGGGGAATCTTCAGGAAGTCGCGAGCCAACGTCACGCGGTCGAAATAGGGGTTGGGCAATACCTCGCTCGATCCCAAGTCCTTATCGTCCGGCTTGTCGCCCATAGCTCCGTAGACGAACTCGCCGAGTATCGCCAATCCAGCGCTGGTGCCGCCGATGGGCTTGCCTTCTGCGATATCGGCGTTAATGGCGGCCTGCACCGGAGTCCCCTTCCATCCGCGGAGGTAATTCGCCTGATCTCCTCCGGCGATGAAGACGACTTCTGCCTTGCGGATGATGGCTTCGACTGCGGGACTTTCGGCCGCGGCGCGATCCGGAAGGATGAGCGTTGCCACGGAGTTCGCCTTGCACAGGCCATTCACATAGGGGTTATAGTCATCATCGCCGCGCGCCCGCAGAATTAGGAAATCCCCGCCACTTCCCTTGTTGCACAGCCAGCGAAACGCATCATCTAGGTCGCTGCCTCCACCCATCATGGCGATTCCGAATGAAAACTTGGTTTGCACATCTTCTTTGTTGCCCAAGCGGAAATACTTGTAGGTGTCTTGGGAACTCGCAGAAATCGCTACGAACAGTGCGACGAATAGAACTATCGCTTGAGGTGAGGGGCTCATGATGTAAGCAATATATCGCACCGAGGCCTGGCGCTTAGGAAAGTCGGCTTGGCCTAAGCTTCCCCTAACCGCAATCACGGTAGATTGCGGAAAACCATGATATAGTGCCCGTCTCAAACGAGTGCGATTTCATGGAACCGTTGCGTCCCATGTCGACCGGCGAGCTACTAGACCGCACCTTTGCGCTCTACCGCAGGAACTTCTTCCTGTTCGTCGGGATCGCCCTTGTAACGCACGCCTTCTATTTCGGATATCAACTGCTTACGATCCATTCGGTGCCGATCGGCAGAGCAGCGCGATTTGGCGCGGCGTATTACACCAGCCTCGGGCTAGGGTGGGTTTTCCTTACGATCGTGCTTACGATTTCCCAGGCCGCCACGGTCAAAGCAGTGGCTGCGGTCCATCTGGACCAAACCACCTCAGTCTGGGCGGCGTATGGTGCACTTAGGCGACGGATCTTCACTGTCTTTGGCGTGCTTATTTTCATTCTGCTTATCGCCGGCGTCCTCACGGCGATTTTGTTCGCGTTTCTCGCCGTCGCAATGGGGTTGGTTGTTGCTGCACTCAGCGTGGGCGGTGGAGCGCCAAGTGCCACCACAAGCGTAGTCATCGGTCTCGTATTCATCTCCGGAGTTTTCTTTATCTTCGTGGGCATCTACGTTCGCTATGCCCTAGCCATTCAGGCTTGCGTGGTCGAGAACCTCGGAGCCTGGGCCTCGATGAAGCGTAGTACGGCGCTCTCGAAGGGTGGGAGATGGAGAATTGCGTCGGTATACGTCCTGTTCGTCATCCTATCGGTGACGGCATCCAGCGTGTTTGCGATCCTGGCGCGATGGGCCGGTACGTCCATCCATAACTGGACGGCCAAGCTGATCCTGATCGACGTATCCAGTCTCGTATCGGGAGCGCTCACCAGCCCGCTGGCCACCATCGCTATGTCTCTTCTTTATTACGACGAACGAGTGCGGAAAGAGGCATTTGACCTGCACTGGATGCTGGCCACACTCGAGGAATCCGTCCCGGCTGTCCCTGCGGCAATACAGACATGAGGAGTAAACCGCGCGTGGTATATTGGCCGCGCGATTTCGGGGGGCGTACATGATCGAATCACTGCGGCCCATGTCTCTGGGCGAGCTGTTAGACCGAACGTTCCTGCTGTATCGCAGGAATTTCCTTCTCTTCGTGGGAATTGCCACACTCGGACCGGCGGCATACCTGTTTTTTGAACTTCTGACGATTGGCCCGGCTTTGGCGTCGAGCAAAACTCCCGGAGGCAATCTTACTGCGCTCGCCTCCGTCGGCTTAGGATTGATGGTCGGGATTGTCATCATGTTAGCGGGAATGGCGATCTCACAGGCAGCCACCGTCAAAGCAGTCGCTGCCGTACATCTGGGTCGAACCATCACGGTTGGCGGAGCCTACAAAGCTCTGCGCGGCAGATTCTTTCGCGTGCTCGGGGTGTTCCTGCTGGTGATTCTGCTGGTCGGGATCGGCATTGGTGTGATCGCCGTTGCATCCGCTCTCGTCGGGACCTTGGCGGTCGTTGGGGGATCCCAAGCAGGAACTGCCGGCACGATTATCGGCGGCCTCGTCGGACTCGCCGCCGTCGTTGCCGGAGCAGTCCTGGGCATTACGATATATGTGCGATTCTCTCTATCCATTCAAGCCTGTGTGGTGGAAGACCTGAGTCCAATCGCATCTCTAAAACGCAGCGCTGTTCTATCAAAAGGCGCGCGCAGCCGTGTACTCGCGATTTACTTCATCTTTACCGTTTTAGCGATCATCGTCGGCGGAGTCTTTAGCGCGGTATCCCTCGGCATGGGCTACCTGATCAAGAACCCCATCATCAGCCTGATTGTGGTCTACCTGGGTAGCTTCATCGCTAGTTCTCTGACCGGGCCATTGGCGACGATTGGGATCTCGCTTCTTTATTATGACGAGCGCGTGCGGAAAGAGGCGTTCGACCTGCAACTGATGATGGCAACGCTGGACGAGCCCATGACCGTGGCGGTGCCGAGCCAGGCATGACGTCTTTTCGTGCATGCATGATTGCCGTTTTTCTTTCCCTGGCTGCCGGGACGCTTGCGGCCGGCCAAGATGTATTGACCGCTCAGCAGTATGCCGATCGCCTGCGGAGCTATCAGGATCGAATCTCTGAGCTCAACACGGCCCCGCACAAGGCTCCGGAACTACGCGACTCGATCCCTGACTCCCTAACCGTAGAGTCAAATCACGGGCAGATCACGGTCGAAACGAAATTTCTTCGGGAAGGTCTGAACAGGTTTCTTATCTCGGAGCCGAAGGCTAAGGACAAGATATTGTCGGGTCTCGGAGAGCGTTTGCGCGCGCTGCGGGTTGAGGCTGACTTGTATGAACAACCCGATCGCGGCAACGATGCCGCACATAAGAAGCTGGAAGAAATTCTCTCGAGCCGCGAATTCAACCGCGTGCGCGGGCCCTCGTGGTTGGAGCTTCTAAGACAGCGCATCGGCGCGTGGCTTCTCAAACAATTGAGACGGATCAGCCCCAGGGTCCCCGACTTGCAGAATGCCGGGCAAATTTTCGTCTGGACGATGATCGGGCTGGCGGCCGCCGTGGCTGGTGTCTGGCTCTATCGCCTGTCGCGGGAAAGCATGACCGGACAACCGCGCGAAATCCTTCCGTTCCTACCCTCTTCACAGAGCTGGCAGGAATGGCTGGCCCAGGCTCGTGCGCAGGCATCGGCAGGAAATTGGCGGGACGCGATACATCTCGGCTTCTGGGCTGCCGTATCGAGACTCGAATCAGACGGAGTCTGGGCTCCCGACAAAGCGCGCACTCCGCGGGAATACCTCCGGTCCATCCCCGGGTCGAATCTTTCCCGGGAACCATTCTCAGCGCTCACCCGAAACTTTGAGGCGAGTTGGTACGGCTCCCGTCCCACAACCGAAGCAGACTTCGTTCAGTTCACCGCCAACCTGGAAAGAATCGGATGCAGATGACCAGCGACAAACGCGGCTTCCTGTTTCTTGGAATCGGCATGTTGCTGCTGATGACCCTGGTCGCATGGCTGAACTCCGACAACAAAGACGAAGGCGAAGGGACGCCATCCAGTTATTCCGTGTTGCGGCATGGTGGCAAGGCAGCGTTTCTCCTGTTGCAGCAAAGCAACTACCCAGTCGAGCGCTGGGAAAAATCTCCCGCCGACTTGCCCACTGAAGGCGCTGGCACCACGCTCATCCTTGCCGGGCCTGAGTCTCATCCTCGGCCCGAGGAGTTCGGCGGCATCGTTCGTTTTCTGCTGCGCGGAGGACGCGTGCTCATCGTGGGGGCGATGCCTGAAGGCTACGTTCCGCAGGGGACGTCGGAGTTCGGCGACGAGAGAATCGGCAATGCCGAATGCACGCCGGTGGCTGCCACGCGGCTGACGCGAGGCGGAGCGATTTCGCAAGACGGCGATCGCACGTGGAACGATGTCAACGGCTCCGCCCTCATTCATTTCAAAGATGCGGACGACAAGGCAGTGGTGGTCTCGTACTCGGTAGGCGCGGGCCAAGTAATATGGTGGGCCAGTGCTTTGCCGCTGACCAATGCCGGAATCCGGGAGCGTGAAAATCTTAGTTTGCTCTTGAATTCTGTTGGAGACAGCAAACGCATCCTCTGGGATGAGTATTTCCACCAGAGTCATTCCTTTGAGTCGGAGCATCGCGACAACCCTGCACGAATGTGGGCGCTGGCTCAGGCGGCATTCTTCGGTATCTTGCTGGTACTGACGTTCTCGAGACGCAGCGGCCCTGTTGTTCCCCTGGTCCATGAATCGCGGTTGTCGCCGTTAGAGTTTATCGAAACCCTGGGCAGTGTGTTTCAACGAGCGCGAGGAACGCAGGTCGCGGTCGAAATCGCCTTGAACCGATTTCAGCAGATGGCGGCGCGCAGGCTGGGCATTCGGGGCGGCTTGAGTTCACAGGAAATTGTGACATCGATGGCGCAGCATGGGTTGAAGCTTTCCGAGGCTGCCGCAACACTGGCAAGCCAGGCGAGCGATGCGGCTACCGATCCCCAACTCACCGAGAAGCGAGCGCTCGAACATGTGAAGGCGCTAGTCACTGCCATGCAATTACTCGACACACAAACGGCAATAAGAGAAAGGAACTGAAGCTGGATGCAAGCCATTACGAAATTGGTAACGCACGGGCGCACAGGACTGGCTAAGGCCATCGTCGGACAACGAGAATTAGTGGACGGCACACTCATTGCGCTCTTATGCAGCGGACACGCGCTGATCGAAGGCGTCCCCGGATTGGGAAAGACTCTCAGCGTGAAAGTCCTGGCGCAAGCGCTGAACGTTACGTTTCAGCGCGTGCAGTGCACGTCGGACCTGATGCCCGCAGATCTGTTGGGCACAAATGTTCTCAACATGCAGAGTGGCACGTTCTCGCTGCACCGCGGACCGATGTTTACGGATCTTCTTCTCGTCGACGAAGTCAACCGCATGCCTCCACGCACGCAAGCATCGTTGCTCGAATCGATGGAGGAGCGCCAGGTGACCATCGACGGCGTTCGCTACTCGCTTTCGCCGCTGTTCACTGTGTTGGCCACGCAGAACCCGGTCGAGTTCGAGGGTACGTATCCGCTGCCGGAAGCGCAGCTGGATCGCTTCCTCCTGAAGATCAAGATCGGTTATCCGTCGGCTCAGGAAGAACTTGAGATTCTGGAGAAACACAATAGCCAGATGACGGCGCTGGCCGATCCCACCAGCATTGTTGCACTCGATCCGGAAACGCTGCAGCAGGCCCAGCGCGAGTTGCGTGAACTCAAGCTGGAACAGTCGCTCATTGGATACATCTCTGAGATTGCCCGCAAGACCCGAAACTGGCCTTCTGTCTCTCTGGGTGCAAGCCCCCGCGCCGCCATCAGCCTGATGCTCACCGCAAAGGCGCTAGCTGCCCTCGACGGTCGCGACTATGTCATTCCTGACGACGTGAAAACGGCAGTGTTACCTGCCATGCGTCATCGCATCGTGCTGCGTCCGGAAGCGGAGCTTGAGGGACTCGACACGGATCGTGTCTTGACCGATGTGCTGGCGAGCGTCGAGGTGCCGAAGTGAGCATTCCCCGACCGTTGGAACCGCCGACCATTGAGGTGGCCGCGCAGCCACGTGGCCGGTTCGGTGGAGGTGCGGGTCCCCGGCTGCTTTTGTTTTCTGCCGTAGGTCTGGCGTGGATCATCCCAGCTTTGTGGAATCACCGTTTCTTGTACGCCATGCTGGTGTGGGATGTCTCTCTATTGCTCGCTTTCCTTGCCGACTGGATGCGGCTACCTCGTCCCTACCAACTCCTAGTCAAGCGGGAATGGAATGCCCCCTTGTCCATCGGTGTGAAGTCGCCGCTCAGCATTTCCATCCGGAACCTGACCCGTGTGCCGTTGCAAGCAAAAATCGTAGATGAGCTGCCGCAATCGCTGTGGCACGAAATCAAAGTGAGCACCGTGACCGTGCCCGGCGAGGGCCGTGCGACTGCGCATCTTGAGTACACCCCCGGCAGTCGCGGAGACCGCAAAACCGGAAAAGTGTTTCTGCGATATCAGTCCGCCTTTCAGATGGCGGAGCGATGGGCCGTCGCCGACCTGACGCAGACGGTAAGGATTTATCCCAACTTTGAACATGCGCGCAAGAGTGCCGTGTATCTTGCCCGCAGCCGCCAGATTGAATTGCAAATGAGGTTGATGCGCCTGCGAGGCATGGGCTCGGAATTCGAGACCCTGCGCGAGTATCGTGATGGCGACGAATTGCGCAATGTCTGCTGGACGGCGTCAGCGCGACGCGGAAAGCTGGTTACAAAGACGTATCGTGTCGAGCGGAGCCAGGCGGTCTGGATTGTGCTCGATTGCGGACGTTTGATGCGAGCCCGCACCGGCGGCTTTAGCAAACTCGATCGCGCGGTGGATGCGGCACTTTGTTTGTCACAGTTGGCGCTCTATTCCGGAGATCGGGTCGGGTTGTTGGCCTATGGCCGCACGGTGAATCAACGCGTGGCGCCCGGACGCGGCGCGGCCCAGATGCGCCACATTGTCGAGCAACTTGCGCTGGTCAATGAGGAAGTTCCGGAGGCAGACCACATTCGGGCTGCTGCAAGCCTGATGACGCTGCAAAAGCAAAGGGGCTTGATTATCTGGATCACTGATCTAGCCGAAAGTGCGATGACGCCCGAGGTGATCGATGCCGCGGGACAGATGCTCTCCCGCCATCTCCTGTTGTTCGCCGTGATTGCCCAGCCGGAATTGAAGCAGAAGGCGCGTCACAATCCCACAACGGCGGAAGACATGTATCAGGTTGTTGCTTCGCAAGAGATGGTTTATCGACGGGAGTTATTGCTCGGACGCTTGCGCGAACGGGGAGCGCTCTGCATGGAAGTGGAACCTTCGCGAATCTCCAGCGCCATTTTGAATCAATATTTGATCGTGAAGGAAAGAAATCTCGTTTAAGCCTGAACCGCCAGAGGTTGACGCTGCTCCTTTTGCGAACGAGCACCACCCCACAAATAGGCAATCAACAGGATGAACAGTGCTCCGCCCGTGGCAAACTTCAGTGGAACTGGCACGTTCGACGGAGAGAAGAAGCCCTCGATCGTGCCGGCCACGATCAGCATCGGAATCACACCGACTAAGAGACGAACTGAATCGGCACCGCCCGAGGCGAGTGAGTCTCGGCGCGACAGCACACCGGGGAACATGAGCGCGTGAGCCAGCCGCAATCCCGCGCCTCCCGCGATGAAAATTGCCGGAAGTTCCAACACTCCATGAGGGACTACGAAACTCCACAATCCCATACTCAACTGATAGTTCGCGCACGCCACTCCGATCACGCCCAGCATCATTCCGTTAAAGAAAAGCATGTACAGCGTGCCCACCCCCGCCGCGATCCCTGCGGCGAACGTCATGAAGGAAACGGACATATTGTTGGTCATGATCCCGCTGGAGGCCTGCGGCTTTACCGATACGATCGAGTGGGTCCACATCTCATGGCGCTCGATGCTAGAAACTAGTTGTGGCGGCAGAAACTCCCGCATATAGTCGGGATCCGAGAGACTCAGGAGCGCGCCAGCAATCGAACCAAGAAAGAAGATAAAAGTGGCGGCAGCGGTGTAGGGCAGGAAGCGCCGAAAGACTCTCGGATACTCGCGGGTGAAAAACGTCCATATGCCGCCCATGGACTTCTTTTGCCCCGAGTAGATGGCGTTATGAGCACGTCCAAGAAGCTGATTCAGATAGCGCGCCTGCTGCACGCTCTTGGGATCGCCGCGGACCGCAGAGAGGTCTGTGGCAGTCTGACGGTAAAGCAAGCCGAGTTCGCGGAGTTCGCTGCGGGTAAGCGCGTGGAGTCCTTGCTTTTTTGCCAAAGCTAACAGAGACTCTAGCTTTTCCCAGTTTGCCTGCCGCTTTTTGAGCCAGGATACGGAGATCATCAGTTGGACCCGACGGAAAAGCTTACCATTGAAACGCCGGAACAGATTGCCCTCGAATTCCCCTTAGCCGGGGTCGGCAGCCGTGGGTTAGCCCTGTGCATTGACGCACTGATTCAGATCTTGGTCGCATTGGTGGTCTTTCTGGTTGTCATGCTGACGGCGCCTGACCTGGGGCGGTACTGGGTGAGCGCCAAGAACTGGGTCATGGCCATCGCGTGGTTCCTTCTGTTTTGTATGTACTGGGGATATTTCGCAGCCTTCGAGATTCTGTGGAACGGCCAGACACCGGGAAAACGACAGGCGAAGATTCGAGTCATCAGTGCCAGCGGCCGTCCTGTCACTACATTTGAGGGCATCGCCCGCAACGTCATGCGCGCTATCGATTCTCTCGGGTTCTATGCCGTCGGTTGCATCGTGTGCGCCATTGATAAACGGAATCGGCGACTGGGAGACATGGTGGCTGGGACTGTAGTGGTGCACGAGGTTGAGGAGCAGAGTGTTTCTTATTGGTATGGACAAGATCGATCGGCTTTCGTGCCCAAGGTGATCCAACCGGTCACTGATCTGACGGCGCAAGAATTTCAGTTGATTGAGGCCTTCCTGGCGCGGCGACTGGATATCCCCAACCTGCAACGCCTGCAGTCTGCCCAGATGATTGCCGACCGCATCGGCAATCGTTTAGGTATCGCCAAGCAAGAGCGCCCGGTGGACGAAGCCTTCCTGGAAGAAGTGTGTAGGCGCTATCGCGACACGGTCCGCAACTAAATCTTCGGCTTAGACCTATGCTGACGTTGCAGCCCCGCTTGTTGTCTGGGTTGCAATGTCCTTCAAGCGGCGCAAATCTAGCTTACCCGTACCCAGATAGGGCAGCGCATCTACGTGAATGAACTGGTCGGCGCGCGGCTTCCACAGTGCCGGCAGCTCTGATTTGGCCAGCAGCGCCTGCACTTCCGCCAGTTTGTCTTCCTTCAGCGTGTGCAAGACGATCAGGCGCTCGCCCTTGCGTTCATCTGGAACTGCCGTGACGGCAAACGTCTGTTCCGTCGCGCCGCTGAGTTCGTGCAGCTTATCCTCGACCTTGATGTGAGGCACCATCTCTCCGCCGATCTTACTGAAACGGCTCAGGCGATCGGTGATGCGAATGAAACCTTCTTCGTCGAGCATTGCGATATCGCCGGTGTTGTACCAGCCATCGCGCAAGACTTCAGCCGTCTTCTCGGGACGATTCAGATATCCCTTCATGACGTTCGGCCCGCGCACCAGGAGAAGGCCGGTTTCGCCGACAGGAAGAGAGGCCATGGTTTCGGGGCTGACGATGCGAACGCAAATCCCTGGCAACGGATGGCCAATGCTAGCCCTCTTGGCGCCGACCTGACGGAAATCGGCGGCGCGAAAATCACGCGTGTTGACTGTAACGGCCGGCGCACATTCCGTACAGCCGTAGCCTTCGAGCGGACGCAGCCCGAAGCGATCTTCGAAGGCCACTGAAACTCGCTCGGGCAACTTCTCCGCGCCCGCCATCACAAACTTCAGGCTGCCAAAGTCTTCCGGTGAGCATCGGCGAATGTAGGCCTGCAAGAAGGTCGGGGTCGCGAGCAAGAAGGTAACAGCATATTGATTGACGAGCACGCCAATCGCGCGCGACTCCAGTGGATTGGGATGGAACACAACGCCCATTCCGATGGCCGCGGGCAGGCAGAGAGTTCCTGTAAATCCGAACGAGTGAAAGAACGGCAGGATGCCCAGAATCTTGTCGTTCTTGTTGAGCATGAAGACCTGGTTGAGTTGCTCGACGTTCGAAGCAACGTTGTAGTGAGTGAGCATCACTCCTTTGGGATCGCCGGTGCTGCCGCTAGAGAAAATGATGGTGGCCGTGTCGTCGAGAGTCGATTTCCGTTTCGCGCCCACGGATTTCTCGATCAGTCCCATCGGTAGGAGCCGCGAAATCAATGCAGCACTCAGCCGCTCGGAGAACCGCGGGTTGTCCGCCAGCTCCTCAAGCATGATCGCTTGAGCCGGCGGCTGCACGTGGACCTTCTCAAGAAACCCCTTCGATGTGATGACCGTTTTCAGCTCGCATTGCTTGGCACACGATGACAGCACGTCATTCGAAGCCGTGTAGTTCAGATTGACCGGGACCTTTCCCATCAGGAGCGCTGCGAGATTGACGAGCGCACCCGGCACCGATGGTGGCAGCAGAATGCCAACCATATTCTGGTCGCCCCATACAGAGCGCAGACGTCGCGCGAGGAATACGGTGCGAGTAAGAGCGCTGCCGAACGAAACCTTCGGAGTGCGGCCATCAGCCATGGCAAAACGGAACGGACGACGCCGCGCTGTGTGAATAAACGAGCGATGCAGCGTTCGCATGTAGGGCTTGCGGAGTTGATAAGCGTCCGAGCCCAACTCCTGCACGGCCTGCCGCACTTCTTGAGCCCTACTGGTACTCGGCATCGGTTTCCCGAACGTCACCGTAACCGGATACGGAATCCTCTGCGGCAACTTCCACAAGAACTTCCCGCGTTCGAAGCTGAAGATTGAGCCCCAGACTCCGCCCAGATTTACCGGGATGATCGGCACATCAGTGCCTTTTACGATCCGTTCCATGCCACGACGAAAGGGGAGCATCTGGCCGATGCGGGTCATCTGCCCTTCGGGGAAAATGCAGACCACTTCACCATCTTTGAGCGCTTGCGTCGCGGTGCGCAGGGACTGAATCATCTCGCGCGGCTTAAGTTGCGACGAGATCGGAATCACACCCATGATCTTGGCGAACGGCTTCACCAGCCAGTGATCGTAGGAACCCTTGAACATGAGGAAGCGGATGGGGCGATCGATCGATGCGATAAGGAGTACCGCATCGACCATAGAAACGTGATTGGGT
>Ga0335070_10000468_pt1 | contig 44946 bp, 39 predicted proteins | sample Lox_Sample_13_FD_206722 | JGI IMG/M metagenome (GOLD analysis project Ga0335070, IMG submission 206722) | Soil microbial communities from Loxahatchee National Wildlife Refuge, Florida, United States - Lox_Sample_1.3 | ecosystem: Environmental > Terrestrial > Soil > Wetlands | place: USA... | reverse complement strand
CTCGGTTTGGCTGACCAACCTCAAAGGGCAGAAGCTCTGGCGGATCGACCCGCGCCGTATTGAGGCCACGCTGGCCGAATAGCCCAGCTTATTCGAGCGATTTCACTCGCGTGGTGCGCTGATTGGGGTCGGACATCAGCGCGATCGCGTACCGGAATCCGGCCAGGGCGCCACGCATGACCGCCAGGCTCTGGTAGTAGTCGTTGTAGCGGATCAGTCCGGTTTCGCCTCGCCACATGGGAAACATGGCACATGCTTCCGCCCATTTTTCGTAGACCGGAGTGGTGTCGAGGAACATATCCGGCTGGTAGTTGGTCGCGTCTTCCCAGTTGTCGGCGAAGAACAGTTTGCGGACATCGTGCGCCGGGAGGGTGCGTGGCATGGCGGCGAGGCCGGCGTAGAAAATCGCGTCGCGTACGATCAGGAACGTGTTCTGGTGGTCCTTGTGCCAGCTCCCCGACCAGTGCGTGACGATGATGCCGGGCTTCTCGCGGCGGATGATATCGCAGACCGCGAAGTTGGCTTCGTCGTTGGCGGGAATCTCGCCATCCGGATACGTCAGGAATAACGCCTCGGCGCCGAGGTGCTTCGCCGCCTTTTCCGCTGCGGCCCGCTGCATTTCGCCGTACTCTTTCGGCGCGATGGTCCGATGGCCTTTCTCGCCCAGAGACAGGCTCAGAAATGCGCCGCTGCCGCCGTTGTGGATGTGTTGCGCAACGGTCGCGCCCATGGTGAAGAGAGCGTCGCCCGGGTGTGCGGCGATGGCCAGGATCTTAGCGGGCATGCAAGCTCGTAATGTATCACCGGGCGAGCCTAATCGAGGACGCCGGTCGCGATCAGGTATTGCGCCGCGTAGTAGGTTCCCCAAACCAGGTAATCGCGCGCCGGGATCTGAGTTCTGAATTTGGCGATGGCGAGCAGGGAATCCGACGCCAGAAACAGGAGCGCGCCCGCGGGGACTCGCCCGCCGAATCGAGAGCGCAGCGCGGAGATGGTCATCGCGACGATAGCGCAGATGTAGATGGCGACGGGGATTTTCAGTGCACCAGTGCTGGGAACAATCCAAAAAGAGACGGCCGCCGCGCAGATCAGGACGGCGGCCAGCAGCACGCGTCGAGGCGTGCCGGCATTACGCACAAACAGGACTGTGTAGACGACGTGAGCCGCCAGAAACGCGCAAAGCCCGGCTACGAACAGTCGTTCGGGATCAATATCCAGCAGCACATCGCCGACGGAGGACGCTGCCAGCGCGGCCGATAACAGGCCGCGGCCGGCTATTGGTCTCGACACCCAGGGCAGCGCAGCGAGCAGCGCGATGGAAAGGCCCTTGATGGCCGGGCTCGCCGCATACGGCGAAGCGGGCAGCGCAAGCAGATAGGCGACGCCGAGCGCGACGGAAAGAGCGCGCAGCAGCAGACTGTAATCGCGGATCATTGCTGGCGCGGACGTTGTCTGATCCATGGCGGAATTCCAGATTCCAGGTGTTCTTTCACCCGCTTGCCCATCGCTTCTCCCAGGTGCTCCAGCCAGGAGCCGCCGGGTCCGGTGAAGTTGTCCGGGCGCTGGTACGCGGGGTCGTTCATGGCGTCTTCCAGTGTCCCGAAGCTGTACCCGCGCTTCCGCATGCGCGCGATCGAATCCCGCAGCGCGACGGAGTTCAGCTCGTTGCAATGAATCAGTAGGATCTGTGGCAGTTCGTACCCAAGCAGTTCCCTTGATATTCTCTCCGCGGACTCGAATCCCGCGTCCACGTATTCCAGATACGCCTGCTTGATCTTCTCCGCGCTCTCCGCTTCGCCAGCCCTCAGCTTGCGGGCATACGCGCCCGCGAAGATGTAGTCCTTGTAGTCGACCGTCACCGGCGCGACGCGATAGTGATGTTCGGCGAGAAAATCGAGGATCTTCTGGTGAACCTCGGCGGTGGCTCCGGAATCGAGGAATGGAAAACGAAACCAGACCAGCTTGCGGCCATGTTCTTCGATCAGAGGGCGCATGATCACTTCGCCCTTGATGATGTTGTCTTCGAACTCCCACAGTGGGATCTTGTTTACGCTGGGGTGCGAGTAAGTGTGATTGCCGAGATCGTAGCCCGCATCGAGCCATTGAGCGAGCACCGCAGCGCGGCCGTCCCGTTGGCCTTCGACGTTGAGCTGGCGTTCGTTGATGAAGATGGTTGCCGGGATTTTTTCCGAGACGAGCGAGTTGATGAGCGCGGCCGAGATGCGCTGGAAATTTGCAAGGTCCTTGAGTTCGTTGACCACAGGGCCATCATCGAGGGTGATGGCGACGCGGCGTTCCTGGGCGGCGGAGATCGCCGCGAGCGCGAGCCCGGCGAACCAGGTTCGCAGGATACGTGTCACCGGGCGTTCTCCACCCGGCCGCGCAGAACGGTGATCGAAGCTTTGGGAAGAGTGAAAGTAGCGTCCGGGCCTCCCGTTACGACGTGGGCGACCGGCGGCCCGTCTGGGTCGGGGTGGCTGCTCGGCCCGTCGTTCCTCCAAACGTACTGCTCGCTGCCGAACGTGACCACGGTGACAGGTCCGGAGAAGAACGCGCGGTCCCCGGCGTTCTCAAAGACGACGCGCACAGGATGAGCATCGGCTTCGTCGCGATTGACCAGCATCAACGACCAGTTTCCGTCAGGACGATGAACCGCATAGGAGGTGACGAGCAGGTTGCCCTCGCTGTCCTGAATCCCGGTCGATGACGGATACATGTGATGGACGCCGGAACGGTGCGCGGCCCATTCCAGGTTGATCATGTGGGCAGCCCAGTAAAAGGACATGTACCCCTTGATGTTGTAATCGCGGTCGGAGACGAAATTCGACCACGAAGCGTAGCCCAGGCAGGTGTTCTGCACATCTTGAGGCTGGATGGGCGAATGGTAGTATGCTGCGCCACCGCCTTCGAAGAAGGCGCCGATGCTGTCGGCGAGCCAGAGCCCACCCCAGATCGTGCTCATGGGACCGGTGAGAGCGGCGGCGACGCTGCTCTCAGTCACCATGAGAGGCACGTCTTTCGGCACGCCGTCGTCTCTCCACACGCGCAGAATTTGCTTCATCAGTTTGGGTTCCTCATACAGCGTTTTCCAACTGATGTCGCAACGCTCGAAAGGGTAGTGCTCGAACGAGACAAACGCGAGATCAGAGAGCCAGCCGTGCGACTTGAGGTAATCGATAAACCGCCCCATCCAGGACGTGCGGCCCTGGGCGTCGGGCCATACGCGAATATCTTCGTTGACGCCCTCGAAAACCGGGCCACCCAACTTGAGCTTGGGATCGACTTTGTGAATGGCCGTGGCCCACTGAAGATACAGCGCGCCGTAATCCTCCGGCATGGCGTGCTTGCCGTCCGGCTCCTCGCCCATTTCGATGTAAGCAATCGGGTAGCCGCGCTTCTCGATGTACGCAATCTGCGCCGCGGCATCGTCCGGCGTGCCGTAAAGCATGGTGACCGGAATCATCGCGGGCAGGTTGTTGGTCAACCCGCTGGTGAAGAAAACGTCGAACCCGCTGTGCTGATAACTACCCGTCGCGTTGACATCCGCCGCGGAGTGCCAGGGATCGATCGAGGAGGAACAATACTCGGGCGGGCGTGCGCCGGCGGAGACTTCCACGAAGTTCCCGCTCGCATCGATGCTGCCGGCATGGATTTCCGCGATCGCGTATCCGACGCAATTGCGCACGTCGTCTGAGCCGTGCAGGTCGCAGGTGTTCGATGATTCGGTCAAAAGAACGCGCAGAAATCGCGTCGCGACGGGCGCTTCGGCGAGTTTGAGCGTCACGGTGCCGCCTTTGGCGTTCTTCATCGAACCCGCTGGGAAAGTTTTCCATTCGCCCTGCGGCCCGCTGTCGAAATCGAGCGCGTCTTTGCCCACCCAATACTCCACTCGATAGGTTGTGGCGTAAGGGCTGGCCCAAGCGATGCGGACGGCGCTGACCGGCTTCTCTGCTCGCAGATCCACCACAACCCATTGCGGGTGCAGTGAGTCGCTCTCGCCCGTGAATTTACTGGTGAGGTAGGGATTGCTTTTCCAATAAATCAGGTTAGGTCCCTGCGCGGGGCGGTCACCGCTGGTGGAGAAGCCGCGGTGCGGCAGCGCGTAGGCCAGGATGTAGCGGAGCGGCTCCTTGACTTCCGTGCTGCCGGTGAAGTAACCGCTCTTGTGCGCCGCATCACTCCAGGTTCCGTTCTCGGTCCAGTGCCAGGCCGCCATGCGAAGCTCGGTGTTGTTGCGATACGTGATCGGCCCCCAGCCTGCCGAAAGCGATTCCTGCACGATGTGCGGAGTGTAAACCTTATCGATCCCGGTGCGCGACAGCACGTCGATCGAGCTTCCCAGGGCGCTGTCGGGATCGAAGGAATTGATCTCGTGTCCTGGCGTCGCGTCCACGCGGACGGTGGCAATGTCTTGGCCGCACAGCGGAAAAATGAAGAATGCGGCGATCGCCGCGCCTTGAAAAATGCGTCGTGGCATTTAGAAGTGGCTCCCGCGCGGATTATATCGCTAGGAGCCGAGTTCGAGCACCAGCTTGTTGACCGACCCGGGCGGGAAGCGATGCGTGAAAGAGGAGCCACGGACCTCGATGGTTTCTTCGCGCACCTGAACCGCGCCGGGATTGGAGAAGGTGTTGTGCGCGTGGATATCGGGATGCGCCAATACACTGACTTTGCCGGATTTTGCAGCGGCGCCGCGCAGAACAATCTCGGTTTCGAGCGGCTGGCTGGCATCCGTGTTTACAGCCGTCAGCACGAGCGTCTTGCCCTGAATCGACGCCGAGCCCGCCAGCCCTGCGACGCTCCACTCGCGCCCGTCATCCCGCGCCGAATGCGCAGGCGCGGCAAACAGAGCGCGCACGGCCTTTGCGCCGCAGTGATCCGCGTACATGCGAAAGACGTGAAAGTTGGGCGTCACGACGAACTGATCTTCGCGTGCCAGAAACAGGCAGTGCAGGTTGTTGATTAACTGCGCCACGTTGGCCATTGCTATCTTGTCGGCATGGCGGTGAAAGGTGTCGAGGGTGAGACCGGAGATCAGGGCGTCGCGCATGGTTGGCATCTGGCCGAACAGGTACGCTGGATGCACTTCGGTGCCCGCATGGTGCCAGGCGCCCCATTCATCCACTATGAGCTTGACGTGATGCTGAGCGTCGGTTTCACCCATAGCTGCCCAGTGCTCCGTGATCAGGGACTCCATGCGCGTGGCTTTGGCGAGGAGGCTGTACCAATCGTCGATGGTGAAATCGACCGCTTGCCCCTTGCCCGACGTCCCGCAGTAATAATGCAGCGCAAGACCGTACACTTTGCGCAGCATGTGCTTGCCTTTTTCAGTGAACTTTTCTAAGAAGCGGCGCGTCCAGTCGATGTTGCCGCTGTCGGGACCGGAGGCGATCAGCGCCAGATCGACGCCGAACTGCGGCAGCCAGGCGGTGTAGCGGCGGAACTCGACGGCGTACTCGTCGGGAGCGAAATCGCCGCCGCAGCCCCAGCTCTCGTTGCCGACGCCCCAGAATCGAACGTCGAAGGGATCTTTGTCGCCTTGGGAAGCGCGGAGATCGGCAAGAGAAGTGAGGCCCGAAGGAGAGTTGCAGTAATCGACCCATTCGTAAAAATCTTGGGGCGGCAGGCTGCGCAGATTGGCGGCGAGGTAAGGCTGTGCGCCGGTAAGGCGGCAGAAGCGGACGAATTCACTTGTACCGAACCAGTTCGGTTCGTATTTTTGCGGTCCATCGGGCGCCTTGACCATGAAAGGGTCGTTGATCCAGAAATTCGCGCGCCGCGGCCGCTGGGCGCGGGGGCCGACGCCGTCGCGCCAGTTGTAGCTGTCGGCGAAACAGCCGCCGGGCCAGCGCACCACGGGTGGCTTGAGGGCGCGCAAGGCTTCCACCAGCGATGTTCGAATGCCGCCCATGTTGGGGATTTTGGAATTTTCGCCGACCCAGATGCCGTCGTACACCACTCCGCCGATGTGCTCAGTGAAATGGCCATGGAGGTCAGGTGAGATGGTGGCGATGGGTTCATTCGCAAAGACTTCAACGTGCGCCTGGGCCGCTCGCGCGCTGCGTGCGGCTAACAGCCCGGCGCTAATGGCCAGAAAGTCTCGACGTCGCACTCGGGTTTCCTCACTTTCGAAATTTGCAAAACAAAGCCAATTTTGATTTGCCGGTCCGCCGGCTTCCATTCTAAGTTGTGTTCATTTCGGCGGCATGCGCAGCGCACCATCGAGACGGATGACTTCGCCGTTCAGCATCGTGTTATCAATGATATGCAAGACCAGCTTGGCGAACTCCTCCGGACGCCCGAATCGTGATGGGAACGGCACCGAGGCGGCGAGCGTGTCCTGAAGCGCTTGCGGCATGCCGGCCATTAACGGCGTGGCGAAGATCCCCGGCGCGATCGTACACACGCGAATCCCGAATGACGCAAACTCCCGAGCCGCCGGCAAGGTGAGCCCGGCGACTCCGGCCTTGGAAGCCGCATAGGCCGCTTGGCCGATCTGCCCATCGAAGGCTGCAATCGAAGCCGTCAGCACAATGACGCCTCGCTCGTTTTCGGCCAGCGTGGACAGCTTTTCGAGATTTCCGGCGACAAGGCGCATCAGGTTGAGGGTGCCGATCAGGTTCACCTCGACGACGCGCCGGAATGTATCGAGCGCCATGGGGCCGTTCTTGCCGACGATCTTGCCCGCCGGCGCGATGCCCGCGCAAGTGACGAGGATGCGCGCCGGACCCTGAGCGGTTTTGGCGGTTTCCACCGCACGCTCCGCGCTCTCGGCTTCCGCGACATTGCAAGGAACGAAGAGACCGCCTATTTCCGACGCGACTGAGGCGCCTTCGGCCTCGTTCAAGTCAAAGATGGCGACGTGCGCGCCGGCCGCGGCGAGCGCGCGCGCCGTGGCTGCACCTAATCCGGAAGCTCCTCCGGTGACGATTGCGGCGTGGCCTTTTGGGTCCATAGGTCATATCGTAATCATTCTGTGCGAGAGGGGACAGGCACACCACCGTCCACGACGAGCGGGTTGGAGGTTTGTGGGTGGCTCGATTAGGGACGGTGGAGCCAGTCCCCGACGCGCTCGGTTCCGGTTACAGGTATTTTCAAGACAGGCACCATCGTCCACGAGGAGGCGGCGGGTAGTTTGCGGGCGGCTCGATTAGGGACGGTGGTGCAAGTCCCCGACGGGCTCGCGTTTCGCGCCGTGCGGATTCGCGAGTCATTCGTTCACAGCTGTTTTCAAGAGAGTCCCCGGCGTTAGGCTGATGACCAGGCCGATTGAAGGATGGCGTCGAAATCCGCGCCGGGTGGAAGGGTGCCGAACGCGTGTCCGCAATTTCCTTCGAGCCGCGATGCGCAGAACGCATCGGCCATGGCAGGCGGGCTGAAGCGGAGAAGCAGCGAGGCTTGTAAGGCCAGCGCGAGGCGCTCCGCCAGCCGGCGCGCATCGCGCTCTGCGGCATCCGCCCGAATCCCGGCAGCGAATTTTTCGACTCTTGGATCGCCCGCCAGGCGAATCTCAGCCAGCACGCGCTCGAGCGCTTCCGGCTCCTTCGCCATGGCGCGGAGCACGTCGAGCGCGACCACGTTACCGGAACCTTCCCAGATGGAGTTGAGCGGGGCCTCGCGATAGAGGCGCGGCATCATGGACTCTTCGACGAACCCGTTGCCGCCCAGACATTCGAGCGCCTCGGCGACGTGCGGCGGCGTGCGTTTCGTGACCCAATATTTGCCCGCGGCGACGGCCAGCCGCGCAAACGCGCGATCGCCCTCATCGAAGGCGCGAGCCAGCCGCGTCATCAGCAGGGTAGCGGCCTCGGACTCGAGCGCCAGATCCGCCAGCACGTTGCGCATCAACGGCTGATCGATGAGCGGGCGGCCGAACGCATGGCGGTATCGAGCGTGATGCCGTGCTTCAACCAGCGCGCGCCGCATCAGGGCTGCGGAACCGATCACGCAATCGAGGCGCGTGTGATGGACCATCTCGAGGATGGTCGCCACGCCGCGGCCTTCCTCGCCGATCCGTCGCGCCAAGGCGCCGTCGAACTCCACTTCGCTCGATGCATTGGAACGGTTCCCCAGCTTCGGTTTCAGCCGCTGTAAGTGAAACGCGTTGCGCCGGCCGTCGGGCGTCCAGCGCGGCAGGAAGAAGCACGAGAGCCCGCCGGACGCCTGGGCCAGCACCAGGAAGGCATCGCACATGGGCGCCGAGCAGAACCATTTGTGCCCCGTGAGACGGTATTCAAGATCGCCGGCGCGCTCGGCACGCGTTGTGTTGGCGCGCACGTCCGAGCCGCCCTGCTTCTCCGTCATCGCCATGCCGATGAGAACGCCGGCTTTCTCCAGCGGCGGGCGGAATGACGGATCGTAGCGTGTCGAGTGAATCCTCGGTGCCCACTCAGCGGCGAGCGCCGGATCACGGCGCAGCACGGGCGCCGAAGCATAGGTCATGGAGATCGGGCAGACATGCCCGGCTTCATTCTGCGACGCCAGCATGGCCAGCGCCGCCCGCGCCACATGTGCGCCGGGACGCGGACAGGCCCAAGGAAGGTTGTGAATGCGGTGCTCGACGGCCAAGCGCATCACGTGGTGCCACGCGGGGTGAAATTCAACTTCATCGCGCCGGTTGCCGTAGCGGTCGTGCGTGCGCAGCACCGGCGGATATTCGTTGGCGAGAACGCCCCACTCGATCGCCTCAGCAGTTCCGGCTTGGCGGCCAAATTCCTCCAACTCGACGCATGCCCAACCTGCGCCTTCGCGCGCGACGGCCTCGCGCAGCGCCCGGTCAGTCGAAAACAGGTTGTAATCGACGAGCGGCGGAGGCTGGTTCAGAATTTCATTCACGGGTTTTGCCGCCTTTTGCCGGAGTGGGGACAGTTGAGCGTCATGTCGCTCGTTGCGCGACACCCGCGAGGATGAAAACACGAAGAGAGCTCGTGGAAGAGGGGACAGGCACCACCGTCCACGACGAGCGGGCTGGTGGTTTGCGTGCGGCTCGATTAGGGACGGCGGAGCCAGTCCCCGACGCGCTCGATTTACAAGCCACCGAATCAGCTATTACGGCCATTTACGAGAGTCCTACCAGTCCCCGGCGGGCGCTATGCGTGCACGCCATCGCAATAACGCGGCGCGGCAGCCCGCTGGTTTACGTCGCGCTTCCAGTTCTCAAGCCGCGGGCCCGCCAGGCTCTTCGCCTCTTCGCGGAGCTTCGCCATCTGCTCCTGCGTCAACGGCCTGAACTGCTGCGCGATCCGGACGTCGTCCTCGATCTGGCCGATGGTAGTGCATCCGAGCGCCAGGCAATGGATCGGCAAGCTGAGCACGTAGCTGAGGCAATCCTTCAAATGGATCTCCCCGAGCAGGCCGGCGTTTCCAGTGCTCTTCATGCCCTGGATTCCCAGGCCGCGCTCGACAGCCACCGGCAGCACCATTTTCTCGAAGCTCAGGTATGAGGGATCGGCCGGATTCAGCGGCATCAGAATCGTGTCGTACTTGTCGTAGTTCTTGAGCATCGCCAGATGCACTTCCGGTTCGTGATGCCCGGTGAAGCCCATGAAGCGGCACTTGCCGGCTTTCTTCGCAGCCTCGAACGCTTCGATAGCGCCGCCCGGCGCGAAAATCTGCTGGACTTCATCCATCATGCTCACCTGATGAATCTGCCAGAGGTCGAGGTAGTCGGTTTTCAGCGCCCGCAGCGATTTTTCGAGATCCTCTTCAGCACCCTTTCGGCTGCGCTGCGGCGATTTCGTGGTGAGAAAGATATTTTTTCGATACGGCGGCAGAACGTCGCCGTAAACTTCTTCCGACTTGCCGTTCCAATAGATGCGGGCGCAATCGAAATAGTTGATGCCGAGCTCGTAGGCGCGCAGCGTGATCGCCTTGGCGTCTTCGTAACTGCACAGCGGAAAGCGCCCGCCCGCCTGGCCGATGATGGTGAGTTTCTCGCCGGTCTTGCCGAAAACGCGCTTCGGGATGTCTCCCGGCTGAACCTTGGCGGCATGCACACTGCCTAACGACAGTCCCGCTACCGCCGAGGTGGAAATGAAAGTCCTGCGTCGCATGTTGTCCTCCTCATGTGACTGATGTACCTACAGCATACTGCCGACAGCCACTCTTCGCGAGGCCGCGTCCTTGACAACCGCCCCACGGTTTCAAATAATCGGAGCCGTGTACGATGCGGCGGCGACATTTTCTTGCACTCAGTGGCGGCGCGGCGCTGGGATTCCTTGATCGCGTGAGCGCCATGCCGGTTCCCTTTCAGGATGAAAAGAGCAAGCTGAAAATCACGGGCGTGCGGCTGGTTCACACGCGGCCCAAGCGACCGGTGCCCGCCTACCAGCCGGCGCCGGGCTCGTGGTCGACGGGCGGCGTGGAAGTGGCTAACCCCATGTCCGTGTACCCGGAGTACAAGGCGCAGCGCTCGCTGTTCATGCCGGACCCGGGAAAGCTCGAAGGCTTCACCGTCGAGATCTCGACGGACAAGGGCGTGAAGGGCTATGGAAGCGGCGGCATCGCCGGCGGCCCGATCGTCACCGGCCATTTCGCCAAGCTGCTCGTGGGCGAAGATCCGTTCAACATCGAGCGCATCTGGGACATCCTGTTTCGCTCCAGCATGTATTACGGGCAGGCGGGCGTGGTGCCGCACGCCATCAGCGGCGTGGACCTGGCGCTGTGGGATCTCATCGGCAACGCGCTGAGCCTGCCGGTGTACAAGCTGCTGGGCGGCGAGACCAAGTCGCGCATCCCAACTTATTGCACGGGCAACGACCTCGAGCAGCACATCGAGTTCGGCTACAAGCGGCTCAAGCTGGCCGTCCCCTACGGCCCGGCGGACGGCCGCGAGGGGTTGAAGAAGAATACGGAACTGGTGAAGCACACGCGCGATCTGCTGGGGCCCGACGGCGACATCATGCTCGACTGCTGGATGGCCTTGAACGAGCAGTACACCATCGAGCTGGCCGAAATGGTTGCGCCGTACCGCGTCTACTGGATGGAAGAATGCCTTCCGCCGCATGACTTCGAAGGTTTCGGACGGCTGCGGACGGCCATCAAATCCACACGCATCGTGGCGGGCGAACATATTTATTTACGCTACGGATTCCGCCAGATGCTGGAGCACAACGCCGCCGCCATCTGGCAGCCCGACATTCACTGGTGCGGCGGCCTGACAGAGTTGCGGCGCATTGCCGCCCTCGGGGCGGCGTACGACATTCCGATCATCCCTCACGCCGGCGGCGTGCAGGACTGTGTGCATTTCACCATGGCCACACCCAACGCGCCGTGGTCGGAGATGTTCATGCCTCCGCCGGGCGGCCCGCCCGAGGTTTATCACCGCTACGAGGAAGACAACAACATCACTCGCGGTCCCGAAGGTATCTACATGCGTCCTTCAGAGCGGCCCGGATTCGGCTGGGAAATCGAAGCCACGCCGCTAACCTGACGCCGTGCTATCCTGCCAGAGGCGTTTCAGGACGCCACCGTGTCCGCGGGAAGGACCGCGTCCCCCTGAATTGGTCGTTTTCATTTCCAGTTTTCACTGAACTCTTTTCTGCCCGAGCGAGCGGACACCGGGCGCAACGAAAGGAGCTCATGTGAAACAGAACGTACCCACCCGCCGGATGCGGGAGCATCCGGATCTCGAACAACTGAAACGGCAGGCGAAGGAGTTGCTGCGGGGATTTGCCGCCGGCGAGACAAAGGCCGTCGCAGAGGTTCACGCGCATTACCGTGTAGCAGACGCTTCGAAATTCGCGCTGCACGATGCTCAACTTGTCCTGGCCAGAAGCTACGGCTTTGAGAGCTGGCCCAAACTCAAGGCGTATGTAGATGGAGTGACCGTCCAGCGCTTAGCCGATGCCGTCCGCACGGACAATCTCGTGCAGGTGCGCACGATGCTCAAAGCCCGGCCGGAACTTGCCAATCTGGCGATGTCATACGGCGACGAGCACCGGCCCATCCACTTCGCAGTAATGAAACGGTCGGCGGAGATGGTGCGGTTACTCATGCAACGCGGGGCAAATGCGCGGCAAGGCATCCATCCGCACCGGGGCGCGACGACGGCTTGGATCATCGCGAAGGAGCGCGGGTATGCCGAAATCGTCGCGATCATCGAGGAGGAAGAACAATTGCGGCGCAGCGAGCCGAAGGACGCGCCAAAAGCGGAAGCAATCGGCGACGAACAGGCTCGTGCAGCCGTAGCCGCGGGCGACATCGAATGGCTGCGCGCGCGCCACACGGAAGGCACGCTCGTGAACCCGATCCGCTGGAACGGCGGCGGATTGCTCACCGTCACGGTGCGGAGCAACCAGCCGGAATTACTACGGTTGATGCTCGACTTCGGCTTCGATCCCGATGAACAGATCTCGTCGGGCGAAGGCGATTGGGTGGCGTATTCGCAGGGATATCCGCTGTGGCAGTGCGCGGCGCTTGGCAGGCGCGAGATGGCGGAGATGCTGCTCGAGCGCGGTGCCAATCCCAACGTGCACGTGGATTCGAGCGGCTCCGCGGTACACAGCGCCTATAGCCACAAGCAGTGGGACATGGTGGAATTGTTGCGGCGTCATGGCGGCGTGGTGAGCGCAGATACCGCGGCCATTTACCGCCAGACGGATCTGGCTCGGCAGATGCTGGCGGACGAGGCTCGCGGCGCGCTGCCCGAGGGAATTGTTTCTCCTGGCAAGCAGGTTGCCGAGGACCTGCTGCACTTCGGCGCGAGCGGCGGCGATCCCGAAATCGTCGGCATGGCGCTGGAGCGAATCGCCTGGCCACGAAACGACCCACGTTGGTTCGGGACTCTCACCGAGCCGCTTTATTTCTGGCATCACATTCCGTGGCTGTATGCGGGAAACCGTGAGTTCGATCGCGCTACGTATTTGCTCTGCTTCCGCCTCATTCTGGAGCGCTGTGACCCGAACCTGATCGGGAGCTTCGGGCGGACGGCGCTGCACGAAGTCGCCGCTATGCGCGAACACATCACCGATGACGAAGCGACACCGTTCGCGGCCGCGCTGCTGGACGCCGGCGCGCGAACAGACATGCGCGACGATTTGCTCAGGAGCACGCCGCTCGGATGGGCGTGCAGGTGGGGCCGCCTGGAGCTGGTCAAACTGCTGCTCGCACGCGGCGCAGACCCGGTGGAGAAGGACGCCGAGCCCTGGGCCACGCCACAAGCGTGGGCTCAGAAGATGGGACACGAAGCCCTGCTCGCAGCGCTGCGGGAGTACGGGCCTTGACCGGAATCAAGCGGGAGTTTTCTTTTCGACCCGGATCATCTGCACGTCCGATACCGCCAGTAAACCCGTATCCATCATCTCCGCGGCGACGGGCACGAGCCGCTCGATATTTTCTGCCGTATCGATAATCGTGATCACCACGGGCCGGTCGCTCCGCACCAAATGCGCTTTGTGCATCTCGGCGGTCTCTCCGTAGCCTTCCAATCCAAGAAAAACCGTGGCCCCGGCGATTTTTAACTCCCGGCATCTTTCAACAATCGCCTCGTACAGCGGCTTGCCCTCAAAGCGATCGGATTCCGAAATGTGAATGCGCAGGATCTTAGCGGCTTGGAGTGGTCGCATCAGGAGCCTCCGCCATTTTTGAACTTCGCACCAGGCGCACAATGTCGGCATCCGAAGTCACGATCAGTCCGTCTTCCAGCATGCCCTCTATAGCTTCCGCCGCGGCGTTGATTTTCTCCGGACTGTCGACCACCGACAGCATGACGGGCAGATCGCGCGATACATGGAAAAAGCTCTTCTTGTGCTGGTGGCCCTTGGCGCCGTATCCGAGAATGCCGCGATACACGGTGGCGCCGGCGATCTCCATCATGCGAAGCTTCTTCACTATGGCGTCGTACAGAGGCTCGCCGTGCCACTTGTCCGCCTCTCCGAAGAACACTCGCAGCAGCTTGGCCTGACCTGCTTTGCGCTCGTGCGGAAGCTTCGGCTCAGGCCTGGTTGACTTGCGCGCGAGCTTGACCACCGTTGTGTCTTGCACTTCGATGAGCCCGTCGGAAACCATCTCGTAAAGAGCGGGCAGAATCTCATCCACCTTCTCGGGAGTTTCGACAAATTCAATTCGGATGGGGAGGTGCTGCGCCATCACTTCAATCTTGGGCGTGTGCAGCATCTGGCGTGAACCGAATCCGGAATAGGCGCGGGTTGCCGTCGCGCCGCTGACTCCCTTGTGCATGAGAAAGGTCATGATGGAATCGTGCAGCGCCGTCATGTGGTGCTGCGTGTCTTCATTAATAAAGATGGTGACCTTCTTCGCGGGACCCTTCGTCAGCATTGCGCCTCCTTTACTGCCACCGGCGAGCCGTAAGCAACGCGCCCAACCACACACCGAGGTAGCCGAGCGCCACGCTGCCCGTCAGGTACAGCATACCCATCCAGCGCGCGCCATCGCGAACAGCCTGGTAGGTCTCGTACTCGAAGCTGGAGAAGGTCGTGTATCCGCCCAGAATCCCCACCACCAGAAACAGGCGCCAGTTCGGGTGCGGCTGCATCCGCTCGGTCAGCAGCGTCATCAGCACTCCGATCAGAAACGAACCGGAGACGTTGATGACCAACGTGCCGAGCGGAAACCGCCCGCCGTATTTCACCATGATCCACGTACCCGCTACGTAGCGCGCCAAACCCCCGAGCCCGGCTCCCGCCAGCACTACCAAGTATCTGTCCAACCGTGAACGTCTCCTCTTAAGTGTGTTTTGTGGTTTCCTGCGAGGGCCGGAACCAACACTCCCACAGTCAAACCACTGTAGGAGTTATTGGCCGTCGTGGACGGCGTTAAGCGAACTCCACCGCTCGAACCAATTTATAACAAGGACAGCGTCCCGTCTAGCTCTTGTGATGCAAACGGCTGCAAGCCGCTTCGGCGCCGCTCGAGTCGATCGCGGTCTTGCCTTCTTCGATGTACTGGATCTTCCCTTCTTTATCCACCACGAACGTCACGCGGTTGGCGATCCCAATTTCCGGAATGAGCACTCCGTAGTCCTTGGCTACTTGCCGCTTGGAGAAATCGCTCAACAGCGGGAAAGTCAGCTTGTTTTTTTCCGCGAATTCTTTTTGCGACGGGGTGAAATCTTCACTGATGCCGAACACCTGAGTGTCGGCGCCATCGAATTTGGCGATACCAGCCTGGTACGCCAGCATTTCTTTGGTTCAACCGCCGGTGAAAGCCGCCGGGAAGAATGCCAGCACTACGTTCTTCTTGCCGCGGAAATCCGACAGCTTGACCGGCTGGCCGCTGGTGGACGGCAGCGTGAAGTCCGGCGCCTCGTCGCCAACTTTCAGTTGAGTCTTCGGCGGGTTCACTTGGCCGAACAGAACTGTCGCCGTGGCCAGCGCGAGGTAACAAAAGTTACGCATGCATCCTCCTGACTAAGACGAGAGGCTACCATGATTCGCCGACTTGGCGCAAAAACTGAATCATGTAGCGCAGGGCTGCGGCGCTTCTTGCCGAAGACCTGCGGCTTTTTGTCAATAGATGGGAGTTACGCGCCTACACGGCCCAGGAGTTGTCCACGACTGCGCTGGCGAGCGTCTGATTGGCGTCGCGGAGGCGCATCATTTCAAGGCGGATCGCATCGATCAGGGCGAGCCAGCTCGCTTCAATAATGTCCTCGGAGACGCCGGCGGTGCGCCACGTTTGTTCGCCGTCCGACCAGTCGATCAGCACGCGCACCCTTGCGGCCGTGCCCGCCTGTGGTTCCAGCATGCGGACGCCGTAATCGATGAGCTTCACATTACCAATCGACGCGTACACCGTCGCGAGACACTGTCGCAATGCCAGGTCCAGCGCATTCACCGGTCCGTGGCCGGATGCGTTGGCCGTGAGGATGGCGTCGTCGCACTCAATGGTCACCTCGGCGGTGGTTTGCAAGCCATAGGCCGCGCGCATTCGCGTGGTCACTGCATAGCCGAGGACCTTGAAGAAGCGGACGCCGGGTTGCGCCGCCTCGCGCACCAGCAATTCGAGTGTGCCGTCCGCGCCGGCCAGGTCGTAACCCTCCGCCTCTTTCTCGCGCACAATCTCGAACAGCTCCCGCCGCGCTTCGGCCGTAAGCCGCGCTACCGCGTCGAAATGAATGAGCTTCGCAAGCAGCTCGCCGGCATCGGACGAGGGCTTGGCTTCTGCGATTGCACTTTCGCCAGACATGATTACGCCGCCTTTCCCGCCGCGACACTCCGGTAGACCGGCCAGAGCCAGCGGCGATACGCCGGTATGCGGCCCCGCGTCGCCTCGACGTACAGGGACCTCAACTTCTCCGTAACCGGACCGACCACGCCCGTTCCCACCGGGCGATGATCGATGTTGACGATAGGCGCCACCTCGACCGCCGTGCCGGTGAAGAACACTTCGTCCGAAACGTACAGTTCGCTCCGGCCGATGGAACGCTCCACTACTTCCATCCGCATCTCATTGCGTGCCAGTTCCATCACGCTCGCGCGCGTAATTCCTTCGAGTATGTTGTCGGTTCCCGGAGGAGTGAACAGCTTGCCGTTGCGCACTATAAAGAGGTTGCAGGTGGCCCCTTCCGCCACGTGGCCGGTTTCGGTGAGAAAGATCGCTTCGTCGTAGCCGTTGTGCCGCGCCTCGTCAGTGGCCAGTACGCTGTTTACGTAAGCGCCGCAGATCTTCGCGCGGCTGGGAATAGCGGTGTCCTCGATCCGGCGCCAGGAAACCACGCCGGCGCTCAAGCCGTGGCGGCTATCGAAATAGTCGCCAAACGGCACCACCACCAGCGCATACGCATTTCTTTCGTCCGGTGCCACCCCGATCCGCGCCGACGACTTATACGCCAGCGGCCGCACATACACATGGGAGCGGAAGCCGTTGAGCCGGCACAGTTCGGCGGTCAGCTCACAAAGTTCCTTCGCTGCGGGCGGAATATCGACGCGAATGATCCCTGCGTTCCGTTTCCAGCGCTCGAAATGTTCCAGTGGCCGCACCAGAAACAAGTCCTGCTGTTTCTCCTCGTAGTAGCCGCGGATGCCTTCGAATACCCCTGTGCCATAGTTCAACGCGTGCGTCAGAATGTTGACGTTGGCTTCGGCAAGCGGAACGAACTGGTTGTTGAACCAGACAATGGTCTTCCCATCTGGCGATTCGGTTGTCATCTGGATACCTCTTGGTGAATCAATTCCCGGCCGTACTCGATGGCGCGACGGTTGAGATCCAGCCAGCGCTCGGATTTCACCAGCCGCGCGAGTGCGCTCGCCACCCACTCGCTGTCGACGAGACCCGTGGCTTCGAGCATCGCTCCCAGCATCACCATGTTCCCTGCCCTGGTGTCGCCGATCCTGTCCGCCAGTGCGATAAAAGGCTGCACGATGATCGTGACGTCGGAGCGCGTGGCGTCCTCGGGCAACGATGTTCCGTTGTAAAAAACCCATCCGCCGGGTTCGACCGCCGGCAGAAATTTGCGCAGCGAGGGCTCGTTCATCGCCATCAACACGTTCGGCCGCGAGACTAGCGGCGAATCGATTGGATCATTCGACAACCGCACGTGGCAGTGCGACGTACCCGACCGCATCTCCGGACCGTACGAAGGCAGCCACGAGACTTCGAGACCGGCATCGAGACCGGCTTCGGCGAGAACCTGGCCCAGCATCAGCACACCCTGGCCGCCGAATCCCGCCACTTTGACGCGCAGATCCACGCTCCGGCGGCAGACCGCGGCCGGCGCAAAAGCCGAGGGCCGGCCGTTCTTGGCGCTGAAAATTTTCGGAAGCTCGTCCAGCGATGGCGCCGGCACGGGGGCCGGGCGCGGCTGCGCCTCTTTCGTCTTGTCGCGGAACACTCCCAGCGGGTATACCTTGGTCAGCTCTTCGCGCACCCATTTCTGCGCGTCCACCGGCTCCATTTTCCAGATCGTGGGGCATGGCGAAAGAATCTCCACCAGCGAGAAACCGAGCCCGTGAACCTGGTTTTCGATCGCTTTCCTCACCGCTTTGGCCGCCTGCTGAATCATCTTGTTATTGCCGAGCGCCACGCGCTCGATGTAAACCGGCGCTTCGAGCGACGACAGCACCTCCGATACGTGCAGCGGGTATCCGTCGCTCCATGGATTGCGGCCGAACGGCGTCGTCGTGGTCTTCTCGCCCAGCGGCGTAGTAGGCGCCATCTGGCCGCCGGTCATGCCGTAAATCGCGTTGTTGAGAAAGAACACGGTGATCGGCTCGCCCCGGTTCGCCGCGTGCAGAATTTCCGCCGAACCGATCGCCGCCAAGTCGCCGTCGCCCTGGTAACTGAGAACCACCGCGTGCGGCAGCGCGCGCTTCATGGCAGTGGCCACTGCGGATGCGCGTCCATGGGCGGCCTGTACGTTGCCCACGTCGAAGTAATAGTAGGCGAAAACCGAGCAACCCACGGGGTTGATGAGAATCGTGCGATCCTGAATACCCAGCTCGTCGATCGTCCGCGCGATCAGCTTATGCACGATGCCGTGCCCGCAACCGGGGCAATAGTGAGTCTGGTGCTGGAGTTCGGCCTTGCGCTCGAAGGACTCGTAGAAGCATTTCGCTCTCTGGTGCAGGATGTCGAACTCAGACACGGGCCACCTCCGGAGATTGCTCGCGCACGAGTGAGTAGCGCGCGGCGATATTGCGAACCACGCCAAGCACTTCCTCGGCTGATGGCACGCTGCCGCCGGAGCGCCCGTAAAACTCCACGGGCTTGCGGCCGTTCACCGCCAACCGCACGTCCTCCACCATCTGGCCAGTGGAAAGTTCAAGGGCCAGAAAAGCCGATGCCGTTCGGGTCAGTTCGCCGATTGGTTCCTTTGGGAAGGGATACAGCGTGATCGGGCGCACCAGGCCGACCCGCAATCCTTCGGCCCTGGCGAGCCGCACCACGGATTTCAGAATCCGGGCGACAATACCATAGCCGACAAGAACCAGATCCGCATCGCTGGTCTCGACCTCCTCGAAGCGCACGGCCTCAGCCTCGGCGCGCTCGTATTTACCCGCCAGCTTCCGAACGTGACGCTCGAGCCCATCGGGGTCGAGGTAGATGGAGGTGATCAGGTTCCCACGCGACTCGGCCGTTCCGCGCACTGCCCAGTCAGGAGGCGCCGGCAGGATGGCGCGCTCCGGAAACTCGACCGGTTCCATCATCTGGCCGATGAAACCATCGGTAAGCACGAAGACCGGATTGCGATATTCATCTGCAAGGTCGAACGCCGCCGCGGTGAGGTCGCACATCTCCTGCACCGAATCTGGAGCAAGGACCAGAGTGTGATAGCAGCCGTGGCCTCCGCCCTTCACCACCTGAAAATAATCGCCCTGCTCGGGGGCAATGTTCCCCAGGCCCGGCCCGCCGCGCATGATGTCGGCGATCACGCAGGGTAACTCCGAGCCCGCCAGGTAGCTGATGCCCTCCTGCATGAGACTGATGCCCGGGCCGCTTGAAGAGGTCATGCATCGCACACCAGCCGAGGCAGCCCCGTAAAGCATGTTCACAGCAGCGGTTTCGCTCTCCGCTTGCAGAAACGTGCCCCCGGCTTGCGGCATGTAGTAAGCGGCAGCTTCCGAAATCTCGCTGGCCGGAGTGATGGGATATGCGTAGAAAGCGCGGCAGCCGGCCAGAATCGCCCCTCTCACCACCGCTTCATTGCCCTTGATCATTTGCTTTGGCATCGGAGCAAAACGCCTTCAAGCAGCCACCAGTTCCCGTTCGGAGGCGCGGGGCACAGCGGTTCTCTTGTAAACCGCGATGGCGCCCGGCTCCGGACACGCATAGAAACAGAGGCCGCAGCCATTACAGCCGTGGCCTGCGTATTCGGCCGGATGATAACCGTAGCGATTGAGCGAATCGGACTGCCGGAGGACGCCTAGAGCGCAGGAAACCACACACAACCCGCAGCCCTTGCACTCTTCCCCATTGATCACGACCGAACCTTTGTCCGGCCTGGCAGACTCACTCATGAGACCCTCCTAATGGACGAGCGCGGTCCGGGAATCCAGATAATGAGCGCGCTCGGCAAAATCAAACAGCTCGTTGTGAAACTTGGGGCCGGCAATCGCGATCAGCTCCTCGGCGCGCTGGCGAATGCTCTTGCCATGCAGGGCCGCGATGCCGTGCTCGGTGACGACGTAGTGCACATCGGCGCGCGTGGTCACCACCCCGGCGCCCGGCTGCAGCATGGGAACAATGCGCGAAACGGTGCCGTCCCTGGTGGTGGATGGCAGCGCAATGATCGGCTTGCCGCCCTTGGAGCGCGCCGCGCCGCGCATGAAATCGAGCTGGCCGCCGAACCCGCTGTAGGGTTTGAGGCCGATCGAATCCGCGCACACCTGTCCGGTAAGATCGACCTCAATCGCGGAATTAATGGCGATCATCCGGTCGTTGTGAGCGATCAGGTACGGATCATTAGTGTAGTAGGTCGGGTGCATCTCGAAGATTGGGTTTTCATGAAGGAACGTGAACAGGCGTTTCGTGCCCAATACGAATCCGACTACGATCTTGCCGCGGTGAATGTTCTTTCTCTCGCCCGTCAGAACACCCGCTTCGATCAGATCGATCACGCCGTCCGAACACATCTCGCTGTGCACGCCTAATGCCTTGCGATCGCGCAAGTACCGGAGCACTGCGTCCGGGACCGCGCCAATTCCGGTCTGAAGCACCGCGCCGTCCGGAATCAGCGAAGCCACGTTGGCGGCAATCCGTTCTTCGAGCGGCGTCGCCTCGGGCACCGGCAACTCCAGCAGGGGCCGGTCCGTCTCTACGACGGCGGATACCTTACTGACGTGGAGAAACGTATCGCCCAGCGACCGGGGCATCTGGCGGTTTACTTCCGCAATTACACTGCGGGCACACTGGGCGGCCGTGAGCGTGCAATCGACGCTGGTGCCCAGGCTCAGGAAGCCGTGATCGTCCGGCGGCCCGGTTTGAATAAATGCCACGTCGATGGGAATCCTGCGGAAGCGGAACAGTTCCTCGATTTCGCTCAGAAAGATCGGCGTGTAATCGGCGCGGCCTTCTGCCACCGCGTCTCGAGTGTTTGCTCCCAGGAAGAGGCCGTTGTGCCGGAAGTGCCCCTCGTATTCCGGCCGGGTGTAGGCGGCGCTGCCGAAGGTCAGCATGTGCATGATCTCGACATCTCGCAGAACCGGTGCGCGCTCGAGTAGTGCGTCAACCAGAATTTCCGGTGTTGCGCAGCCTTCGTGCATCCAGACCCGATCGCCGGAGCGGACTACCTCGACGGCTCGCCTTGCGGTGGTGACCTTTTGCCGAAACTCGTCCCGCCACGCCATGACGGACGCCCCCCAAAACTCCCGGGAAGCAGGTCGTCTACCAGGAAATCTCAATAATTTAAGCTATTCATTTACAATGCATTAGCTGATCAAAAACAAAGGGGAATCGCGCCGGGGAGTCAAAAGCCCCACTTCCGGGTGCTGCTATTGCCCCAGAATGATGGCAGAGATACACCGCTGCTAATACCTACCTACTAATTTTGACTCCCTGCGATTGCGTGGACGAGTTGGTCCTAAAGGTGCGAACCTGGGAGTAGATACGTGCACGAACTTTCGATAGCCGAAAGCATTCTGGACATTGCCGCGACGGAGGCGGCCACCCACCGCGCGGCGGCTGTCACGGCGATCAAGATCCGGCTGGGCGATTTCACGGGTGTAGTGCGGGAAGCGTTGGAGTTTGCTTTTGAAATCGCGCGCCAGGGTACGATAGCCGCTTCGGCTACGCTGGAGATTGAGCGCGTGCCTCTCAGGACCCGGTGCCCGGCCTGTGAAATGCCAGGGGCGTCAGGTTACTGTTTCATCTGCGAGCGCTGCGGCACGCCGCTGGAGATTCTTTCCGGCCGCGAGATGCAGTTGGAGTCCATCGAAATGGCTGAAGAGGAGGAGGTCACATGGATCGCGTCTCCGTAGTCACGGACATCCGGCAGGCGAATCAAAACGCCGCCCGCGAGAACCGCACGCTCTTCGACAAACACGGAAGCTGCGTCATCAATCTCATGTCGGCTCCCGGCGCGGGCAAAACGTCGGTTCTCGAAGCGACCATTCGAGAGATTGCGCCGTCGTACAAAGTGGCGGTCATTGAGGGCGACCTGGAGACGACCTTCGATTCGGACCGGATCCGCGCTCTGGGAGTCGAGGCGCACCAGATCACGACGGGCAGCGTCTGCCACCTGGATGCTCGCATGGTGGCAAAGGCGCTTGCTTCGTTTCCTACTGACGGCGTGGACCTGCTGGTAATCGAAAACGTCGGCAATCTGGTTTGCCCCGCGGAATTCAACCTCGGCGAAGATTTGCGCGTGATGGTCTATAGCGTGGTGGAGGGAGCGGAGAAGCCCAAAAAATATCCGCTGATGTTCCACACCTCGGATGTCGTGCTGTTGAACAAGATCGATCTGCTGCCCTATTCGGGAGTCGCACTCAGCGAGTTGTTGAGGAACGTGGTGGAAGTAAACCCGCGGGCGGCCATCTTTCCTATTTCCTGCCGGACCGGACAGGGACTGGAGGGATGGATCGCGTGGCTGATGAACGAGCTGAAATCACGGCGCAGTGAGGCGCTGTCTATTTCAAAAACCTGATGCCGGTAACCGAAGACACAGTGGTGCGCGCGCGGGTGGCACTGGGGGGCGCCGTGCAAGGCGTGGGATTTCGCCCGTTCGTGTACCGCCTCGCTACGGAGCTGGAATTAACCGGGTGGGTGTGTAACTCGAGCGCAGGACTGGTGGTGGAGGCCGAGGGCGCTTCCGCGCGAATCGATGCCTTCCTGGAACGTCTGGAGGCGGAGATGCCGCCCGCCGCGGTGGTATCGACCCGAGAGACCGCGATTCTGGCGCCCGCCGGTTTTCGTGCGTTTGAGATTCGCTCGTCGGATGAGGATGCCGCCAAGGTCGCCGGCGTGTTGCCGGACCTGGCAACGTGCCCGGCGTGCCTCAAAGAGTTGAGCGATCCGTCCAACCGCCGTTACGGCTATCCCTTCACCAACTGCACGCTCTGCGGCCCGCGATACACGATCATCGAAGACATTCCCTACGATCGCCCGCGCACGACCATGCGGGCATTCGCCATGTGCCCGGAATGCCGGCGCGAATATACGGACCCGGCGGACCGGCGCTTTCACGCGCAGCCGAATGCCTGCCCGCGCTGTGGACCGCGGATCTGGGCGCAGCCTGAAAATGGAGATGCACCGCTCCGGCAGGCGGCTCACGTCCTCCGGACCGGCGGCATCGTAGCGCTGAAAGGGATCGGCGGGTTTCAGTTGCTGGCCGACGCGCGGCAGGAGGGCGCGGTCGCGCGGTTGCGGTCGCGCAAGCACCGCGAAGAAAAACCTTTCGCTCTGATGATGCCGTCGCTCGAGAGGGTTCGCCAGTACTGCCACGTGTCGGGCGCGGAAGAGCAGCTGCTCACTTCGCGCGCCGCGCCCATCGTGCTGTTGCGGCCGAACGGCAACGACGGTATCGCGCCGAATGTGGCGGGATCGTCTCCGTATCTTGGTGTGATGCTGCCTTATTCGCCGTTGCATCATCTTCTAATTGGGGAGTGCGAATTTCCGATCGTAGCCACCAGCGGCAACCTGAGTGACGAGCCGATTGCCACCACAAATGAGGAGGCGTGCGCACGCCTGGGGCAGATCGCGGATCTATTTGTCATGCACGACCGGCCCATTGCCCGGCCGTGCGATGACTCGGTAGCGCGCGTAGTTCGGAGCCGGGAAAGCGTGGTGCGGCGCGCGCGAGGATTCGCGCCCTTGCCGGTCTACGTGGGGCGCGATCTGCCGAAGGTGCTGGCGGTGGGCGGACATCTCAAAAACACCGTGGCCATCGCGGCCGGTAAACAGGTCTTCTTGAGCCAGCACGTGGGCGACTTGGACACCCCGGAAGCGCGGCAGGCATTCGAGCGCGCCATTGACGATCTCTGCCGGCTCTACCGCTTTCAGCCGGAAGTGGTGGCATGCGATCTGCATCCGGACTACGCCTCGACGCGCTGGGCGCAGTCTTCCGGACTTCCGGTAGTTGAGATTCAACATCACCACGCGCACGCGGCTGCATGCGCGGCGGAAAACGGGATCGAGGGACCGTACCTTGGTGTCTCCTGGGATGGCACCGGTTATGGAACCGACGGCACGGTTTGGGGCGGCGAATTCTTTCTTGCGGAGGGAGCGCAGTTCGAGCGCATCGCTCATTTGCGCCCGTTCCGGCTGCCCGGTGGCGAAGCAGCGGTGAGAGAGGGCTGGCGCTCAGCGGCCAGCGTGCAATGGGAGGCAATGGGGCCGGAAGCGGTTGGCAATCGGCCGGAGCGGCAAGTTCTTCTGCGGATGCTCGAGCGCGGAATCAATGCGCCGTGGACGACCAGTGTGGGCCGGTTGTTTGACGCGGTGGCTTCCATGACGGGCATCGCGCAGGAGAGCCGCTTCGAAGGGCAGGCGGCCATGCTGCTCGAACGTGAGATCGGGGAACTCGCCACGGACGAGAGCTATCCCCTTCCCGATGGGGATTGGGGACCGCTGATCGAGGCCGTGCACCAGGACGTTACTCGCGGGGAAGCGACAGCGCGCATCGCAGCGCGGTTTCATAATGCTCTGGCAAACTGGATTGTAAGGGTGGCCGGCCGCGCCGGCGTGCCGCGAGTGGCGCTCAGCGGCGGCGTCTTCCAAAATGGATATTTGGTGGAGCGCACGGCGACGCTGCTGGAAGCGCGCGGATTTCAGGTGTACACGCACCAGCGCGTGCCCCCCAACGACGGTGGGATCGCGCTGGGGCAAGCCGTGATTGCGGCCTTACGAGGTTGACGTATGTGTCTGGCGATACCGGGAAGAGTGGTCAACATCATTGAAGAAGCCGGACTCGGGTGGCGCCACGGTAAAGTCGATTTCGGCGGCGTGCAGAAGGAAATCTGCCTGGCTTATACGCCTGAAGCTGCCGTTGGCGATTACGTGCTGGTTCATGTGGGCTTCGCGTTGAACGTCGTCGATGAAGAGGAAGCACGCAAGATCTTCGAGACGTTAAGCGAAATGCAGCGCCTCGAGGAACTCGAAGGCGCGAGCGATGTGACAGAGAGCGGACCATGAGATTCCTGGACGAGTATCGCGACAGCGCCGCGGCCGCGCAGCTCGCGCGCTCCATTCGCAAAACGGTGTGCCGCCCCTGGACGCTGATGGAGGTCTGCGGAGGCCAGACGCACACCATCGTCAAGAGCGGGTTGATGGATTTGCTGCCTTCCGAGGTGACGCTGGTGCACGGTCCGGGTTGCCCGGTTTGCGTGACGCCGCTCGAATTGATCGACAAGGCCATCGCCATCACCGCGCGGCCGGAAACGATTTTTTGTTCGTTCGGCGATATGCTGCGCGTGCCCGGGTCAGCCAAGAGTCTGCTGGAGGTAAAGGCTGCGGGTGCGGACATCCGCATGGTCTATTCACCGCTAGACGCGCTGAAGCTTGCGCGCACGAATCCTTCGCGCGAAGTGGTGTTTTTCGCCGTCGGCTTTGAGACCACCGCGCCGGCGAATGCCATGGCCGTGTGGCAGGCGGAGCGCGAGGGAGTCCGCAATTTCTCCATCCTAGTGGCGCACGTGCTGGTGCCGCCGGCGATGGAAGCGATTCTAAGTTCGCCCAATTGCCGCATTCATGGCTTCCTGGCGGCAGGTCACGTGTGCACGGTGATGGGCTGGGAGGAGTACGAACCGATCAGCCAGCGCTGGCATGTGCCCATCGTGGTGACCGGCTTCGAGCCCCTGGATCTACTCGAAGGCGTGCAGATGGCGGTAGCGCAACTGGAGGGCGGACGCGCCGAGGTCGAGAACCAGTACCGGCGCGCGGTGAAGCGCGAAGGCAACCGGCCGGCGCAGCACCGGATTGCTGAGGTGTTCGAGATTGCGCCGCGCAAGTGGCGAGGCATCGGCGAGATTCCCGCGAGCGGGCTGCGATTGCGCGAGCGCTACCGGGCGTTCGACGCGGAGGCGCGTTTCGCGGTGGCCGCAACGCCCGCTGAAGAATCAAGCGAATGCATCGCCGGGTTGGTTTTGCAGGGACTCAAGAAACCGTTCGAATGCCCAGCGTTCGGCACGCGATGCACGCCGGAAACGCCGCTGGGCGCGCCCATGGTTTCCTCCGAAGGCGCGTGCGCGGCCTATTATCTCTACGGAAGGCACAAGCATGAAGGAAGTGAATCTGAGCTGCCCCGTGCCGCGTCCCGCTGATGACATCGTCCTGCTGGCGCACGGCGGCGGCGGCAAGCTGACCAACCAGCTCATCGAGCGGATTTTTCTTCCAGCTTTTGCGTGTGCGCCACTCGAGGCGCGGCACGATGGCGCGGCGCTCGAACTGAACGGGCAGCGCCTGGCCTTCACCACGGACTCGTACGTCGTGCGGCCACTCGTATTTCCGGGTGGAACTATCGGCGATCTGGCGGTGAACGGGACGGTGAATGACCTCGCCATGTGCGGCGCGCGACCGCTGTACCTGAGCGCGGGATTCATCCTGGAGGAAGGGTTACCGCTGGAGACGCTGCGCACAGTGGTGGAAAGCATGCGCGCGTCGGCCGCCAGAGCCGGCGTTCAACTGGTCACCGGTGACACGAAAGTGGTGGACAAGGGAAAAGGCGATGGGGTTTTCATCAACACCGCCGGGATCGGGGTTATCGAGGCGGGCACGGCAATTGGACCGGCCGCGGTTCGGGCGGGAGACGTGATCATTGTGAGCGGCGATCTTGGCGCGCACGGCGTGGCGATTCTCTCGGTGCGCGAGGGTCTGGAGTTCGAAGCGCCGGTGGAGAGCGATACGGCGCCGCTGTGGGAACCGGTCGAAGCGCTACTCAAAGGGGGAATCGAAGTGCACTGCCTGCGGGATCTGACGCGCGGCGGGCTGGCTTCGGCGCTGAATGAAATCGCCGCGGCGGCGCGGGTGGGCATGGAGATTGCCGAGCGAGCTGTGCCGGTGCGGGAGGTGGTACGGGGCGCGTGCGAGATTTTGGGGCTTGATCCGCTATACGTGGCGAACGAGGGCCGGTTTGCGGCGATTGTTGCGGGGCAGGACGCGGAGCGGACGCTCGAATTGCTGCGCGCTGACCCGCTTTGTGCGAATGCGGCGCGCATCGGCGTCGTGACCGGCTCGCCGAGGGGCATGGTGACGATCGAGAGCCGAGTCGGCGGGCGGCGGGTGCTGGACATGCTGAGCGGAGAGCAGTTGCCGCGGATTTGCTGAGAGGGCAAATCCGCAGGTTTCCGAGCGGCAGGAACATCATCAATCGGTGCGGAGTTGGGGGTGTTTCCTATTCACGGGCGAAAATCCGCAGGTCTCCAACAAAACCGGCGGGAGCCCGGCGCTACCGCTTAGCGGAGGTAGAATCAGACTAGCATGTCTGAAAAACTCTCGCGCCGTGAGTGGCTGGCTGCCTCGCTCTCCCTGCCGGCGATCGCCGGCGAGTCAAGCCGGTGGAATGATCCCGTTCCCCTAGGCCGGTCAGGCGTTAAAGTCACCCGGCTGGCGATGACGCCGGGCCAACATGGCGCGGGCCTAATCCCCCGTGCGCTCGATTTGGGCATCAACTACTTCAACGCGTTCGCGCTCTACTACGACGAAAGCGACTTTCCGTCCGTCCGCGCGACGTTGAAGACAGTGCGGCACCGGATCGTGCTAGGCGCCGGCTCGGGCCAGACCACCAAGCAGGGCCTGCTCACCGAGATCGACAAGAAGCTGCATATTCTCGGCACCGACCACATCGATCTTTGGTATCTCGCGGCCCTCGAATCAGTGAGCGATGAGACGCTCGAAGCCATGAATCTAGCCAAGGAATCCGGAAAGATTCGCGCGTGCGTGATCAGCACGCACAAGTTCGCCACGATGGCGCGGCAGGTGCTCGAAGCTCGCGATACCGTTGACGCGCTCATGGTCGCCTGCAATTTCGCAACTTGGGATGGCGGGACCTGGGCCGCCGCGCGCGCGGATATCGCGAGGATCCGCGAGGCCGGAATAGGCATCGTGGGCATGAAGGCCATGCTTGGCGGTCTGAAGTTTGTGATGGATGACCGGCGCGCCTGGGCCGATTCGCTGACCACCGAGGCCAAGCGTCAGGCCGCGCTCGCAGCGGCGCTCCGCTGGATTCTCCGGAACGAATTGGTGGACACATCCCCGATCACCATGACCAGTCTGGAGCAACTCGAGGGCAACGTGAAGGCCGCTTCAGCGCCGTTCAGCGACGCCGACGAGAAGGTGCTAGCGGCGGAACTTGTACGTATCAGCCCTTACTACTGCCGTATGTGCCCGCGCTGTCAAGCCACGTGCCGGAGCGGATTGCCCGTACCCGATCTCATGCGCTTCCTGCTCTATGCCGACGGCTACGGCAAGCTGCCCGCGGCCCGCCAGGCTTTCAGGGAATTGCCTGCTCGTATACGGGATGTGCGATGCCAGGATTGCGCGGGATGCACGGTGCGGTGCCCCAACGGCGTTCAGGTCCGCGAGCGAGTCACGCGAGCACAGACGGTTCTGGCTTGAACGGGCAGATAAGGCATCGCTTGCTTTTTGGCGTGGCTCTGACAGGCGTGCACGTGAGCTATTCGTAGCGCAGCGCTTGCATGGGATCGGTGCGGCTGGCGCGGAGGGCGGGGATATAGCCGGCGAGGCAGCCGACGGCGGCGAGAGCGATCACGGCCAGTGCAATCGTCAGCGGGTCATTCTGGCCGACTCCGAAAAGCTGGCTCTGCACGTAGCGGGTGAGCGCGAGCGCGGCGGCCAGACCCGCGACCATGCCGATGGCGACCAGCAGCACGACCTCGCGCATGACCAGCCAAATCACGTCGCCGTGAATGGCGCCGAGGGCAATGCGGATGCCGATTTCGCGCGTGCGCCGCTCCACGGTGTAGGCCATCACGCCGTAGAGGCCCACCATGGCCAGCAGCGTGGCCAGGCAGCCGAAGATGGTCGACAAGCCGGCTATCAACCGTTCGATGAGCAGCGAGTTTTCGATCTGGGTGTCCATGGTGCGCATGCCGTACATCGGCAAGTTAGCGTCAAGCTGCCGCACCTGGACTCGCACCGCAGCAAACGCCTGCGTCGGGTTCAAGGACGTCCGCACATAAACCGTCATGTCGCCGACGTACCGGCTTGCCAGGTACGGAACGAACATCTGCACCGGGATTTCGTCTTTCAGGTTGGTGTACTTGATGTCCTTGACGACCCCGATCACCTCCATGTCGGTCTTGGTGCCGGGATCGGAGCCGAATCCGACGTGGCGGCCGATGGGATTCGCGCTGCCGAAGAACTGCTTCGCGAATTTCTGGTTGATGATGACGGCACGGGGGGAGAAGTCATCTTTATCGCGCCCGTGCTTGATCTCGTCGACGTCCTTGATGGTGAAGTCGCGGCCCGCGACGAAGGGAACGCCGAGCGTGTTGAAATAGCCGGGACTGATGGAGTTCATATAAGGCTCCGGATTCTCGCCCTGCTTGGGCGTGAAGCCTTCCACGGTCACCGAGCTGTCCCACTCGTTATCTTCCAGGATGCGCATCGACGCCAGGCCCACGGATTGCACGCCGGGAATCGCGCCGACCGCATCGGTGAGTTGCCGGTACAGCAATTTTGCCCGCTCACTGCTATATCCGTTCAGCGACGGGTCGATGTTGAAGGCGACGAGGTGATCCTGCAGGAATCCTGGTCCCAGGTCGTGCAAGTTTCGCAGGCTACGGATGAACAAGCCAGCGCCGATGAGCAGCAGAAGCGAGAGCGTGACTTGGGCCGTTACCAGACCTTTACGCAGCCGGACTTGCCCGCCGCCACCGAGTACCGCGCCGGCTTGATCTTTCAGCGTGGGAGCCAGATTCGGACGGGTGGATTGAAGTGCGGGTGCCAGGCCAAAGACCAGTCCGGTAAGACAAGCAATGCAGGCGGTGAAGAGCAGGATTCGAAGATCCGGCGCTGTGGAGAGGTTCAGCAACGCCGAGTCCGGCGGCAGCAGGGCGAGAACAGCGCGATTGGTCCAGGTGGCGAGAGCGATTCCGAGAATGCCGCCCGCGCCCGCGAGCAACAGGCTCTCCACCAGAAGCTGGCGCACGATGCGGAGGCGGCCAGCGCCCAGCGCCAGGCGGATGGCGAGCTCACGCTGCCGGGTTGCGGCGCGGGCGATGAGCAGCCCGGCCACATTGGCGCAAGCGATCAACAGCACACCGCAGGTGACGGCCATCAGCAGCCAGAGCGGGGTTTGAAGCGATTGCCGGGTATAGGAGCGGCCTTGCGATCCGGGCAGCACATCAATGATGTTCTTTAGAAACTGCTCACGGGTGTACGCTGAGGCGTTGCGAAACGCCGGCTCCTTCACTTCCATTTCAAGCATGCTGTGGAAGAACGGCTGGAGCGAAGCCTTCGCCTGCTGCGCGGAAATGCCAGGTTTTAACCGCCCGAAGGCGTTCACCCAGCGCCAGCGGCGGTCCTTCATGCCGTCCCACAGTGGCGTCATCTGCGCCTTCATCATCACCGGCACAAAGACCTGCGTGGTGAACCCCAGCTCGACGCCGTCGAATCCGGGCTGCGCGACGCCGATCACGGTCATGTTATGACCGTTTACTACGACGGTTTTTCCGATGATGGCGCGGTCGGAAGCGAAGCGCGATTTCCAGTAGGCGTAACTGAACATCACCAGCGGATGGCCGTTCGGAACCTTGTCCTCTTCGGGCGTGAAGGTGCGGCCGAGAGCGGCGCCGACGCCGAGCACCGGAAAGTACGTGCCGGAAACCAGTTCAGCCGAGACCCGCTCGGTTTGACCGCCGAAAGACAAACTCGCAAAGTTGGGGAAGCGGCAGAACATGCCGCTGAAGACCTGGTTGTTGTCGCGGAAATCCGAGTACATCGGGTAGGACATCGCATTGCCGCCCCAGTTGCTGCCGTAATGCATCCCCTTCATCGACAACAGGACGAGCTGCTGCGGCTCCTTGACGGGAAGCAGGCGGAGCAGAATCTGATCCACCAGCGAGAAGATGGCGGTATTGGCGCCGATCCCTACAGCCAGAGAAACAACCGCAATGGCTGTGAAGACGGGCGATTTCCGCAGCATGCGGAGGGCATAGCGAAGGTCGTTCCAAAGAGGGTTCATGGTCTCTCCCTTAGACAACGCAGACTCTTGCCGGTTAGTTCTTTAAAAAATATTGAGGAAAACAGGAAAGGTTACGCCGGCACGGCTACCGGCTATCTCTGCGCGCGCGAGCGTGATATGATTCACACCAAGAAAGCCCTCGTGTAACGGGTGACCGTCACAGCAGCCAAGGGCGGGAGGAATTATGGGCCCGACTTCGCTTCGTGCATTAGCGCTGCTGGCACTGGCGACATTGGTTCAGGCCGACCAGCCAGCAAAACCCCAACCCCAACTCAAACCCGGCGCCGCTAACGGCGTGTTTACCGGCCGCAGCGGCAAGCCCATGGCTCACATGCGGCTGATTTTGGCCGGAGTAGTCGGAGACCAGGAACTATCGTATGCCAAGATCAAGTTGCCGGAGAGCCCTCCAACCGCCACCACGAATGACAAAGGCGAGTTTCAATTCACCAGCGTGACGCCCGGAAATTACGTGGTGCTGTACGAGCCAGCGGGTGCACCCGGTGCGCTCCCCGCCGAAATCAGCATTAAGGCGCTGGCGGCGGTTACCAAGTCGCCCATGCCGTTGCTACGGGACATAGAGATCGGCAACGAAGGGCCGCCCAATCCGGATCGCGTCTGGGGCCGGACGTTCACCTTGATGAAGGGTCACACGTTCTATGGCGAGGGCGCCAACATGAAGATCTGGAGTGCTACGGCCCGCTGGGGTCCCCGTGGACCGTACATGGAGATCCGCAGGGGCGTGATCGTGCTGCAACAGTTCCCTGCTCAGGGCCCGATCAAGCTGGTGGCGTGGAGTTTTTGAGAACGGCATCCCGGCCGCGCGGCGCGGCTGACGGCAGTTGATACAATCGGGAAGCCGCGCGGAGCCGATGAAAAACCATCTGAAATATCTGGGCGTGATTCTAGCGGGCCTACTCTGCGCGCATTGCGGGCGGGCCGCGAAAAATCCCCGCTCGACTGTTCCGTGGCCTAACGGCAAGCGGGTAGCGGTCAGCCTGTCCTTCGATGATGCCCGCGCCAGCCAGGTGGATACCGGCATACCTCTGTTCGATCGGTATGGCGCGAAGGTCACGTTTTACGTGAATCCGCCAAACCTGGACAAGCGACTGGACGGCTGGAAGAAGGCGGCTGCGAAAGGGTATGAGATCGGCAATCACTCCATGACCCACCCGTGCACGGGGAATTTTGCCTGGGCGCGCAACGATGCCCTGGAAAACTTCACCATGGCCATGATGGAGCGAGAACTGGACGGCGCGAACACGGAGACGCAGCGCCTGCTGGGCGTGACGCCCACAACGTTTGCTTATCCGTGCGGGGAGAAATTCATCGGCCGAGGCACGAGGACCACAAGCTACGTTCCGCTCGTCGCGAGACGGTTTCGCGTGGGCCGTGGTTTTCGAGATGAGGCAGCAAACAACCCGGCTTTCTGCGACCTGGCGCAAGTGCTCGCGTTGCAGTCCGACGGGATGAGCTTTGAAGAGATGAAGAAAGCGGTTCTCGATGCCGCGAAAGAGGGTGGCTGGCTGGTGTTCGCCGGCCACGAAATCGGTAATGCCGGTTTCCAGACCACGGAAACCACCGTGCTCGACCAGTTTCTGCAATACGCGGGCGATCCGGCCAATGGAATTTGGCTAGACACGGTGGATGCCGTCTCTAAGTACATTCAGGCACAGCGAGGCGCGTAAGCGGAAACGCGTGGCGCGGCGAGGTAGCCTGTCAGCGAACGGCGATGGTCACAGGGGAACTGGTTTGACCGGCGATGCTCACAAGGACCGGCCGGTCGTCTCCCGGAGGCACGCCTGCGGGCACTTTGGCGTTGATCTGATACAGGCCGGCGTAGCCGGGACTGAGTCCTGAGAACACTACCTCGGCCGGTATGCCGTCGATCGTAACGGTGGGAACCACCGTCGTCCGGCTAGGCGGCAAAGGTGCAGGCGTTCCGGCCGCGACCGCGGGACTCACCGCTCCGAGTCCGGAACAATAGATCACGATCGAGTCGCCGGCCCTGACGGGATGAGCCGCATCCGCCAGCACCGCGGAATTACCCACCGTCACGACGGCCTGTCCGTTGCCCTGCTGATTCACGGTGAAGATGGCCGGCTGCGCGGGAGCGATCGCGAGCGTCTCGGGCACCGATTGCATCGAAGCTCGCTTGACCACCAATTGCTGCGTTGTATTGGCGGCCACCTCGTAAGGAACCTGGGCGATGATCCGAGTGTCACTCACAAAGAGCAGGGGCAAAACTTTTCCCGCCAGCAACACCTGGGTTCCACCAAGATCCGCCGGGAGCGGCAGTGTGGGATATTGCTGGCTGCGATCCGCGAGATTATCACCGTAAATGTTGATCCAGCTTCCAGGCGCGATCGGCGCGTACGCCGAATAACTCGCGGCGCTTGAAACGCCATGCGGCAGCAGGAGCGGTTGCCTCGAGACTTGTGCCGCACTCACCGACAGCGCATTCGGCAGTGTCTGGACGGAGCCGATCGCTCCTTGCACACGAATCTCGAAATCCCCGGGCACGGTCCCTTTTGGCGTGAACGTGCCCTGCCACTCGCCTTCCCCCAATGGAGTTAGAGAGACTGCCGGATCTCCGTTGCTGAACTGCAGTTCGAACGATCCGCCGCCCGGCGGGGTCGCACCACAGTTATCGAGGACCTTGATTCCCATGCCGACGGGGCGGCCAAGGGTAAGAGCGCTTTCGCCACCCAGACAAGTGACCATGGGAATCAGGTTCATGCACCCGCATCTGCCGAACATGGGCAAAGTGGAGAGGAGCATGTGGATTCTTTGTGCGGACTGGTCGCTGAATCCCAGGTTGAGTTCCCCTTGGTACAGAACACCCTGGAACAGGCCGTTTACTCTCGGCTGGATGGTGATCTCGAGCTTTTGACCGACATCAACGGAACCAGCCGATGGCAGCACCGTGAACCAGGCGGGATCGGCGCCAAAAAAGGCGCCCGATTCGAAGCTCAGCGGGGTTGCAGCTCGATTGGTCACTGTGACCGTCTGCGGAGCCGGATTCGGATCGCCGGGTGTTGCGGTGAAAATCAATCCGATCGGATCGACGGTCGCGGTAACGTTGCTGCTCGACGAAACGGTGAGAACCACCCCCACAAACTGGGGAGAATTATCTGCACCGGGTGCCTCAATGCGCAACTGCCCATAATAGTCTCCGGGCGCGAGTCCCGCGGGAGACACCTGCACGGTCACGGACGAGGGAGAGGCGCCAGCCGTGTCACTCGTGGGTGATGCGCTCAGCCAGTTGCCTCCAGACAGCGCGGAAGGAGTTACCGACCAGGGCAGTGTGCCTGAGCCGCCGTTGGAGATCGAGACCGTCTGAGGCGGTGAAGTCCTGCCGCTGGCGCACGTGCGAAACGACAGTCCGGTTTGCGAGAGGACCAGCGTTTGAGCGCTGGCGCTGATGGTCATGGTGGCGAAAGCTCTCTGGACGGTACTTCCGTCAGGGCGGAAAACGGTCACACTGCTCGTGTAGGTTCCCGGCTCGTGGCCCCGCGGATTCGCGCTGAGGGATATGACGCCCGTCGCATTCGCCGCGACTGTTCCGCTGGCAGGAGTGACATTCAACCATTCAGCATCAGCGTAGGCCTCGTATGTAGCCGGCCCGGCAACGGTCAGGTAGCGGGTGTGGAGTTCTTGCGATCCTCGGGCAAAAGGAAAGTTGAAGGCTTCGGGGCCAGCAGTCAGAGGCGGAGGTGCAACCGCGGATGGAACAGTGAGGGTGACTGGCACCGATTGTGAAGCAGGTTTGGCCGACGCAGAGAAAATCTTGATCGCCCCCTTGTACACGCCCGGCGGCAATCCCGCGGGATTGACAGAAATGCTGAGCGTGGTGGGTGTCGTTCCGGTGAAACCGGTAGTGAGCCATGCACCGCCTTTGGCTGTGGTGGGTGTGGCGAAGAAGTCCACCGGGGCGCCGGCGAAAAGGAAGAGCCCTTGTGGCGCAGGCGGTTCGTTCTGGCCGGAGGTCTTGAAAGCGAGCGAGGCTGGGCTGATCGTTATGGGCGGACGGTTGAAGACGGACAACGTGACTTCCAGCGACAGGGGTCCTGCGGTGCCCACAGCCGTGACGGTGAGGTAGCAGAAGAACGTGCCAGTGACCAATGTACCGGTGTTTACCGTTGCAGTGATTTCCGCCGGCGTGGCCCCGTCCATGGCGCTCAAGGCCAGCCAATCGCAAGTCTGGCCGCGCGTGATGTAGAAAACCACTCCCTTGCTGGGATTGGCACTCGAGATTTTGACGGTCTGGCTGGCCGGTGCGCTGCCTCCCTTCGCATACGCAAACGCAAGCGATGGCGGATCCAGTGAAACCGAAGCGCCAGCCAGGCCAACCTGAACGGCGGTCAATGAAACACTAACGAGAAGCAAGACTGAGATTGGCAAACCCAGATGTGGACGCATGGCGCAACTCCTGGCAGACGTATTCGCCGTTCGTGTTCCCGGTCACGCAATCCAGCTGAATGCAAGATCCAGTTGATCGCGCAATCCGATTGACAATCGGCGCCTCAATCATCAGAGGCCCCCCGACCTTCGATAAGGTGTCGCTGGGAGCGCTGCGCGGTTTCTGAATGGACGCGCGAAGCCTCGCGACACCCTCTCATTGGCTACGCACCTCCGCCACAGCTGCCCGGTTCACGCGCCCCGTATGTTGGCCCGTGCGAGGGCACTAAGGCTGCTCACACTGCACAACTATAGTTTCAGACCTTATACTATTCTTATTAGCGGGCATGTCAAGGGTACCCCGGTGCGGGCGCGGTGCCGGGTGCCGTTGAGCCATCGCACCACAAAGGGACTCAATTTTGCGGGTTATCACGCAGCGGGCTCGCTACGGGAGAGCGTCTCAGCGGGTCCGAATGAGCCGGCGTTTCATCTGCAATTGCAGCAGTTTAGAACGTTTTAGTGAAAACAGCCGGGCCTGGAATGGCTCTTGCATCCACTGTGTCTATATCCAAAGAAAAGAGGAGATGAATCTATGCTCAACGATGGCTTTTTCCCTAGCCGCAGGGATTTCATGACGAGCGCGACCGGAATCGGCGCGACTCTCGGCCTTGCCGGCCGTGCGGTTGCAGCGCGCCCAGGCCAGACGATGACCGGCCGTGTGCTTGGGGCCAACGATCGCATCAATGTCGCGGCCATCGGGGTTGGGGGGCGCGGGACCTACGTCGCGCACAAGTTCGCTGAAATCGGCCAAGCGAACAATTCGTGCCAAATTGTGGCGGTTTGCGACGTTTACCAGAAACGCGTGAACCAGAACAAGGAGCGACACCAATGTGACGGATATCTGGACTATCGTGAGGTCCTGAACCGTTCCGACGTGGATGCAGTGATTGTGGCGACGCCGGATCACTGGCACGCCAGGATCGCGCTGGACGCTATAGCCAAGGGCAAAGACGTGTATCTGGAAAAGCCCATGTGCCACACCATCGAGCAGGCTCGGGAACTGGTGAAAACGGTGGATGAAACCCGGCGCGTGGTGCAGATCGGCTCTCAAACCTGTTCTGCGGATCACTGGTGGAAGACGCGGAAGCTGATCGCGGAGGGGGCCATCGGGCAGATGCTCATGAGCCAGGGCTCGTATCACCGCAATTCGGTCAAAAACTGGCTGAACGGGGACTGGAAGATCGACTCCGACGCCAGTCCCAGCGGCAAGGGCGAGAACTACGTGGACTGGCAGACCTGGTTGGGATCCGCGCCCAAGCGGCCATGGAATGCCGACCGGTTCTTCCGCTACCGCAAGTATTGGGACTATTCGGGCGGCATCGCGACAGATCTGTTCTTCCATGTCTCGGCGCCTCTGAACATCTGCTGGGGTGAGGCGCAGTTTCCCTCCAAGGTGGTGGCAGGCGGCACCTCATTCCTGTTCCCGGATGGCGATGTTCCGGCCGAAGTGCCGGAGAATTTCCATCTCATCGCGGAATACCCGAAGGGGCACGCGATGGTGCTCAGTTCATCTATGGCCAACTCGCAGCACATCCCAGGAATGATTCGCGGACACGCGGGCACAATCGTCATGGTGGAAGGCGGCGGATTTGAAAACGGCAACGATCACATTCTGCTGCGGCCGGAGAAGCAAGTGATCGATGAGGCGTACAAGGCGAAATTCGGGGACGCGGAGAAACGGTTCGAACTGAATCCGAAGAACGAAGAGGAAGACTGGATGTTCACCCACATCACCAACTTCCTGGATTGCATGCGCAGCCGCCAGACACCGACGCTGGACGTGGCCACCGCAGCGAGAACGCAGGTGCTCGTCTCGATGGCTGTCCAATCCTACCGGCAGGGGCGCGCCCTGTTTTTCGACGAGAAGACCTGGAAGGTTTCGACTGCCGGGTGACACCAGAATTCTGAAATAATTCACCAGGAGGTTCATCATGAACAATGCTGATTCCGGTGTTTCCCGGAGGCACTTCCTGCAGGGTGGCGGTGCGGCCGCCGCGGGGACCTTTACCATCGTGGCTCCCCAACTGGTTCGCGGCACCGAGGCCAATTCCAAGGTCTCGGTCGGGCTCATCGGATGCGGCGGCCGGGGCACGTACGACTCGGGCATCGTGCAGAACGAACCGCGAGCCCACATCACCGCGCTGTGCGACATCTTCGAAGACCAGCGCGAAGCCGCCAAACGCAATCTGAAACTCGAGCGTCCCGCCGAATACGTGGATTTCGAGAAGCTGCTCTCGTCCAATGTCGATGCGGTCATCATCGCCACGCCGCCGTTCGAGCACCCGCGCATGCTGGCTGCGGCAGTGGACGCCAAGAAGCACATCTATTGCGAGAAGCCCATGGGCGTGGATGTGGAAGGCGCCAAGAAAGTGATCGCGGCAGGCAGGCGATGTGATCCGAAGAAAAACATCTCGGTCGGCTTCCAGCAGCGCTATGGTCCGGTTTACCTGGATGCGTATAAGCGAGTCGAGGAAGGCGAGATCGGCGAACTGATTGCGGCGCGCGCCTATTGGATCGGCGGCGACCCGTTCACGCGCAAGCCGTATTCCGATCCCAAAGTGGAGCACATCCGCAACTGGTTTTGCTACAAGGACACTTCCGGCGACTTCATTGTGGAGCAGGACTGTCACAACTTCGACGTTCTGCACTGGTTCCTCGGTTTGCCCAGCCGCGTGACCGGGTACGGCGGCACGAAGCTACGCACGTCGATGGAGATTCTGGATCACCTGAGCCTGGCCTTCGAGTTTCCGAACGGAATTGAAGTCAACTTCGAAGCCAACCAGATGTCACCGCCGGGAATCGGGAAAGTGGGCGAGGAATTTGTCGGCACGAAGGGCATGATCACCACTTCCCGCGCCAAAATGGTTCTCACGCCAGGCCACAAATGGAATGAAGCGGAGACAACCGTCACGCTGAACTCTCCGCATGACATCACGGTGGATGCTTTCAAGACGTTCTTCGACAACGTCCTTAGCGGCAGAGTGGAGAACGTCGCGGAACGGTCGGCTCTCAGCACGATGATCGCGATACTGGGGCGCACGGCGATCTACACGGGAAAAGAGGCCGTCTGGAAAGACGTCATCGGCGTATGAACAGAGCAAATGGAGGGATCAAATGACCCGAATCGGCCGTCGTAATTTTCTCGGGGTATCCGGTGGCCTCGTGGCGGGAGCCAGTTACGAACATCAGGCTCTGATGGCGCAACTGGTGGATCGATCGCAATACGGCAAGGTCAAGGAACCAGTTAAAGGGCTGCAGTGCGGAAAGCTGGGCAAGTACGAAATTTCCCGGCTCATTATCGGCGGAAACCTGATTTCGGGATCTGCTCACGCCGGCGAGCTGCTCTACCAGTCGGCGTTGATGACTCACTATTTCAACACCGAGAAAATCCTGGAAACCTGGACCCTGGCGGAGCAGAACGGCATCAACACCACGCTGATGCGGTGCGATCCGCACATCATCGAACACTATGGGAAATTCCGGCGGGAGCGCGGCGGAAAGCTACAGTGGATCGCCCAATCCGCGCCCGAGCAGGGCGACCCGGCGGAAAACGCCAAGCGGGCACGCGACAACGGCGCCATCGGCATGTACCTTCACGGTGGTGTGTCCGACAGTCTGGTGAAGAAGGGAAAAGTGGAAGACATCGAACGCGCGGTTGAGAACGTGCGAAAAGCGGGACTGGTAGCGGGCATCGGGGCTCACGCGCTGGACACCGTACGCGCGTGCCACGAGGCGGGGCTCGATCCGGATTTCTTTATGTTCACGGTGAATCGCGTCAAATACTACGCGAGCGAGCCGGCCGAAGCGGCTGCGTTTATGAAAGCCATCAAGAAGCCCTGGATCGGATTCAAAGTCCTGGGGGCCGGGAGGGAAACTCCTCCGGAGGGATTTCGCCACGCCTTCCAAAGAGGGGCGGATTTTATCGCAGTCGGGATGTTCGACTGGCAGGTGCGCGACGATGCCGCGCATGTTCAGCAAATGTTGGCCAAGGGAATTGACCGCGACCGCGCCTGGACCTAAGCTTCCATTCCCTTACCGGCCTTGAATTCGGACCAGAGAGTCTGAATAATCTCTACAGGAGATGTGAATATGGCCGGAAAAAACACACCTGTTCGATCCCGCAAACGTCGCCACATCGTGCTGGTTCCGGGCTTCGGAGGTTTCGACGCGCTGGGCCAGCTCGAATACTACGGCGGGGTCACGCCCGTGTTTCATAAGCGAAAAGCTAAGAATGAAGTGCTGCACTACTTCGACAATCTGCCCACGGCGGCGGTATCCACTCGCGCAGCACGACTCGAAAGGTATCTCGCAAGGCGCATCGCGCGCGGCGAGATGGTGAACAGCGATGAGATCGTCCTGGTTGGACATTCGACCGGCGGGCTGGATATCCGTTGGCTTCTCTGGCATCCGCAGCAGGACCACAAGCCGATTGTCGTGGACGGCGGAGCCGAGGTGGCGCCGGACGAAATCCGCGAGCGCGTGCGCCGCGTTGTGTTCCTCTCGGTGCCGCATTGGGGCACCAACATTGCCGACTGGGTGCAGGATCGCAAGATCGGGCGCGAAGCCGTGGTCACCGAGCTGCGCGGGGCTGTCGCCGGCTCACAAGTGCCGTTGCTCGATCGGGTCGAGGACTGGGTCTCGGGCGGCGCCGCTTGCCTCACGGGCGCAGGGCTGCTTCGCGCCGTGCAGGATTCCTTACGCGAAGCCGATGAACGGTGCGGCAAGTCCAGTCCAGAACGCTCCGCGGACGCGCACGAAGCCGCCTCTCAACTCGAACTGTACTTACGTCACATGGCTTCGGATTTTCGTGCGATCGACGACCTCACTTCCCGGCGTCCAAAGCGCGGCCCGTTGAGCCCGGCTCACTATGACAACCCGGAGCGTGAGGTGGAGCTTGCGGTGTGGGACGGACGGCCCATCGAAACGCTGTCCTATGTGACGCTGGGAAAGCGCATCTTTCCATTCAAGCCGGGCTGCCCCGCACCGCCATTGGACCTTGTGAGCCCCTTGACCAGTCTTGAGATCGCAACGGGCACGCCGTTGAGCGCAGGTACCGACATCGTTTATCGGTTCTGTTACCGCGCATGTGCCGGAGGCCCGTTCGGATGGCCGGATCCTAGGGGCAAGGTGACCAGGCGTCTAAATGGTTCTCCGAAGCACGCGATCGAGCTTTGGGATAACGACGGCATCGTCAATACCGCTTCCATGCTGTGGCGTCGGGGCGAGAACGTGCTAGTCGCTTGCGACCACATGGACATCGTCGGGCAATATCAGCCGGTCAAGGCTTCTGGAGAGGGCCGCACTTATCAGGCTTACGATCTACTGAAGTCGGATCGCGCCTTCGACGAGACCTTCCACTCGGTCTGGAAGGAGATCTTCGACTTCTGCGCGGGCTGAGCCGTGTGGCACGGCGACCGCGGGCGTGCGTTATAATCGAGGTCCATTTTACGTGTATTGGAGGCGAGTAGATTCATGCCAGGACGACGAAGAGGACTAGCGGCAGACAAATCACTGCTCGAAGCAGCGTTGATGGGATTCGAGCAGATGATGAAAAGCATCGACGAGAAGATAGCCGGCATCCGCCGGCAGTTGGGTGCCAGAGGTAGTACCGAGGCGGCCGTTGCGCCGGCTCAGGGACCGCGACGGAGGTTAAGCGCGGCTGCGCGGGGGCGAATTGCGGCGGCGCAGCGGAAGAGATGGGCGGAACTCAAGAAGGCGCAGGCGAAAAAGAATGCCGGGGGCGCCGCGGGGAAGAAAGCGTCTGAAAAAGCGCCTAAAGCAGCGACAGCAGCGACGTAGGCACCGCGCCCGCGTTCAGTGTTGACTCAACAACGGAAGGCTTAGAGAATCAGGCGCCACTTGTTCGGCGCCCTCGTGCCGAGGTACGTGTAAGAGTTCAGGAAGCGAATCCTTCAAACAGAGGCCAGACACCTTGAAGATTGTCGCCGGAGTGGATCTTGGCGGAAACGCCATTAACTATACCTTCCTCAACAGCAAAGAGCAGTTTCTCATCCAGGGGATGTTCGAGCATCCTGCCCGGTCGAGGGAGGGCCCTGAAATCTGCCTCAAGCAGATTGCCGAAGGCCTCGAAATCGCCGCCAAAAAAGCCGGCGTTGCGCTTTCCGACACGGTGGTGGTGGGCCTGGATACCCCGGGTCCGGCGAGTGCAACCGGCGTGCTCAGCGCGGAGGGTTCCACGAACTTTGTGCATCCGGACTGGTCTGGTTTTGACATCCGCGAAAATCTGGCCAAGAAGCTCGGCAAACCCGTCACGTATCTGAACGATGGAAACGCCGGGGCACTTTGGGGGCACTTCGTGCTCTTCGGTGCCGAGCGCCTGGCCACGTCCATTTCGGCGATCATCGGCACCGGCCTGGGCGGCGGCGTCATCATCGATGGCAACGCGGTCAAGGGCCGAAAGGGTTTTGGCGGCGAACTGGGCCACGTCCTCATTCCATTCCAGAGCATTCGCGGAATCGACGGGGTAATGCCCAAATGCAACTGCGGCCGCACGGGGGACCTGGAATCGCTGTGTTCTCTTACGGCGATTGAGAACTCTTTGCTGCCATTTTTCCTGTCAAGGTATCCGGGTCACGAACTGGGCAAGGGCGGCAACCTGCATCAGGCCGCAAAGCTGGTGCGGGGCCTGGCTGAGAACGGTGATGCGATGAGCAAGGAAGTCTTCCGTGTTCAAGCGAATGCGCTCGGCCTGTTCTTCGATGAAATGGTGAACACCTTCGACCCCGACGCTTTGATCGTTGGCGGAGGTGCGCTGGAAACTAAAGAAGAGTTCCAGCACTGGTTCCTGGACCAGATTCGCGCGGGCATGCCCACGCAGAGGCAGGAGCAGGCGGATATCCCGATACATGTCATGCCCAACGGCGATACCGCGGGCGCTCGCGGCGCGGCCATCGACGCACTGCAGTTTGCCCGGCGGCATAGTCTGTTGTAGCCCGCCTCGCGGACACAGCGGCCAGCATCAGGAATCATCCGCCATCACATCCAGTGCTGCTGCTCAGCGATGTCCGAAGTGGCCGCCACCAAATCCGCGAGGCGCGCCAAATCCGTGCCCGCCGTAATTATGTCCGACGAACGGCGCCCGGTAACCAGGTCCTCGAACCGGATAGTGATAATAGCCGTGGTATCCGTAGTATCCGCCCGGAAAAGCCCACGGTGAGTAAAACGCCCAACCGAACGGACTGTACAGGAATCCGTCCGCCGGCATGAAGGAATAGAAGCCCCAGAACGGATCCCAATACCAGCCGGGGCCATACCAACCGCCGTTCACCACAATGGTTTGGGCGGTATCGAAATTCGCCTCCGCTTCGTACTGGCTCCTGAGTTTGCTCCAGCGGTATAGCGGATCGGTTTCGACCGCACTCTTGGCGACCTTCTGCGAATGAAATGGCTGCGCGCTCGCGAGCAGCGCCTCGTGGCCCTTCTTCAGGGTCACATGAGTATCGCCCTCATACACTGTCGCTTTGCCATCGAGAACGCTCACCGCAGCTTGGTCCGCGTTGAAATCGTACAGCCCGTTCTTCTCGATCCTTGTGGTTGAGCCGTCCACGACTACAGAAAGATCATTCTCCTTGAACAGCTCAGCTGCCTCCACGATTGCTGATCCCTTCACCAAGCCGACGCTCGTATCGGCTAATCCAGGAGATATCATTCGCAGTTCGCTGTTGTCGCCGACACGAAGAAACACACCCGGCGTAAGCAGCAGTTCCGCCTTTCCTTGTCCGGTATCGAGCAACTGATTGACGCCGAGGACCTCTGATCCTGCTGATTTCGCCGATACATTCCGGCCATCGAGCATGACCTGCCCTTCCACGTAATTCAGCGTCCCCGGCACGGGCGTGGTTGTGCCTTTGGCTGCGGCCATTGTTGCTGCCGCGAGCACCGCCAATAATGCTCGAACGGCCGTTCTGCCGGATCCCTTCATCCATCCCATGTCTTACCCCCCCTAACTTATTGGATGCGAAAACACAGGTTTGTGTTTCGAACACGCCTCAAGGCACACTGGGGGTTACTTTGAGGTCGCGGCGGCCTGTGCGCGCTGCTACAACCCAATGGAAATCGGTCACGAGGAAGACTTCGTACCGAGATCCTTCCTCAGTTCGCGGTACTCCGTGTTCACCTTCGCAAATTCGACGGCATGCTCGGCCGTGTGATTCAATTGACGAGCCTCGGTATATAGGTTCGCCGCATACTTGCGATAGGTTGGACTCCACAGGATATGTTGGTTATTGTTCCCAAACACAATGGCATCTTGCGCATTGTCGGCCATCAATCTAATGGTGGGGGCAATGCGATCGATGGTACGCTGCTGCCACGGGGCCACGGCGCCACGAATGGTTTCAAGACGGCACAACCGCTCCCCCATATCGTTGACTGCCGATCTCACTTGATCGAGTTCGATGGCCTGGCTTTGCCAGCTCACTTGCTGGTCGCGCACGAAAATCTGCAGTTGGTCGGCGTGGTATTGGGCGCGTGCGGCATCCGCCTGAATGTCTTCGAAGATGTTGTCGGCTTCATTCTGGAAGTTCCAGGTGTAAGAAGCCGCATTAGGTTTCGCAGCTGCACATCTGTTCACCGCCGCCGCTGCCGAAGCCGCCGGAAGAAAGGCCATCAGCGAAGAAATACACGTACTTAGTAATAACCGGTTCATTCTCATCTGGGTGACTCCTTATTTTTCTTTCCAATTATTTAGATGTACTGGACGAACTGCCGGAGATACAGCTGCTACGGTAATTGCCGCCGAATTAAACGGGTACTGAGTGTCTTGCGGCACATTTCTTTCCACCGAGCAAGGCAAGAGCAGACGAGGCCTCCAGGAATCTGACCGGCAAAGCCACTCTTCGCTTATTTTGCCGCGCTGGCAGGCCGGTACCCGAAGTACGTATCGTCCTCCTGCGTTCTGTGTGCGAACAGGAAAAGGATTTTGCTGCGGGAAGCCATGGAGAAGTGTTTTGCGAGCCACACCCCGGGGGCAACCGGAATGTTCTCGAGCTCAAAGCGCGTTCCCGGCTCCACGCGCGCCAGAAATCCTTCGATCGACACGGGATGAATAACACTGGCTTCTACCTTGACCCAATGATAAGTTTGCTTCTCGATCCAGAGCCGGCCCGCCATCCCTTTGAGCGCCTGAGCCTCGACATTCGGCGGCTGATACCCCGGCCTTGGCGTGGCCTGGAACTCGTAGGTATCATGGCCGTCGATTCTCTGTTCAGCCCGGAGTTTGAAATCGAAGGCGGCCGTCAATTGCGCGATAAGCAAATGATCCCGCTTGCGATCCTTCTCGTACTGCGCGAGGCGCCGCGCTCTCTGCGACTGAGACTCGCTGCGTCGCCGGGCAACGGCATCATCGAGCTTCTGTTGTTCCCGTTGCCGGTCTGCCGGCGATAGCGGCTGTCCATTGATCTCCACCAGGCGGTAGTAGGGGGAACCGAGGA
>Ga0335070_10000467_pt1 | contig 44955 bp, 41 predicted proteins | sample Lox_Sample_13_FD_206722 | JGI IMG/M metagenome (GOLD analysis project Ga0335070, IMG submission 206722) | Soil microbial communities from Loxahatchee National Wildlife Refuge, Florida, United States - Lox_Sample_1.3 | ecosystem: Environmental > Terrestrial > Soil > Wetlands | place: USA... | reverse complement strand
AGCACCGCCGCCGTCGCCTCGCTGTGCGAGCCGAGCAGCGTCGCCAGGTACTTCTGCCACGCCACCTCGTAGACCAGACCGCTGAACCCCGTCAGCGCCGTCAAGGCGAGCGCGATCGCCCTCACCACGAGACCGCTCTCCTTCCGCTCGCGAAAGCGGCCTAGTGTTGCACAGTGGGGGCAGCCAGGACGCTATGTTGGGGGCTCGATGACCCCGCGCGCGATCGGCATCGTCTACGAGCTCATCGGCAGCCAACCGAGGCGCCCGGGAGATCCGCCCGACGCGGACGCCGAGTACGAGCCCGAGGAGACGCTGCTCGCGCTGGAGGCGGCCGTGCGCCGCCTCGGCCATCGCCCGGTGCGGCTCGGCGGGCCTCACGACCTCTTGACCGCGGGCGCCAAGCGCGACCTCGCGGTCGACGCGGCGCTCTCGATAGCCGAGGGGCACGGCTCCCGCAACCGCGAGGCCTGGGCGCCGATCCTGCTCGAGATGCTCGGCATCCCGCAGCTCGGCTCCGACGCCCTCACGCTCTCGCTCTCGCTCGACAAGGCATGGACGCGCGCCGTGGTGGCGGAGGCGGGAGTGCCCGTCGCGGCGGGTACGGTGGTTCGCTCGGCCGAGGAAGCGCGCCGCATCGACCCGCCCGGGGGCTTTCCGTGCTTCGTCAAGCCGCGCTGGGAGGGATCGGCGAAGGGGATCGGTCTGCGATCGCGGGCCGACGGCCGCGACGCGCTCGTCGACGCCGTCGGCCGGGTGGTCGAGCTCTATCGCCAGCCCGCCCTCGTCGAGCACTTCCTGGCCGGGCCCGAGTACACCGTGACGGTGATCGGCAACGATCCGCCGCGCGCACTGCCGGTGCTGCAGCGCGCGCTCGAGGAGACCACGCGCATCGGCCTGCACGCCGTCGCCCGCGCCGACGCCGCGGCGCCTCGCCACGTCATCCCCGGAACGCTCGACGCCGCACTCGAGGCGGAGCTCGTCGAGCTCGGCGTGCGCGCCTTCCGCGCGCTCGAATGCCGCGACTTCGCGCGCGCCGACTTCAAGTGCGACGACGCCGGCACGCCCCGCTTCCTCGAGATCAACCCGCTCCCGACCTTCGCGCCGACGGGCTCCTTCGGCGTCACCGCCGAGCTGCTGGGCCGCCCGCTCGAGGACCTCGTCGCGGAGGTGTTCGAGCTGGGTCTGGAGCGCATCGGAATCGCCCGATGAGGTGGCCGTCGGCACGCAGGCCGAGCGACGTCGCGCGGCGCGACTGGCGCGACTGGACCTGGCAGATGCGCCAGCGCATCCGCTCGGCCTCCGACCTGGCGGCCTTCGTCAAGCCGAGCGAGGACGAGTGCCGCGCGATCGCCGAGCTGGCTTCGCGCTTCCGCTTCGTGATCACGCCGTACTACGCGTCGCTGATGGACCCGGAAGATCCCGCCTGCCCGATCCGCCGCCAGGTCGTGCCGCGCATGGCCGAGCTCGACGACCCGGCCGGCCTCGACGACCCGCTCGACGAGATCGCGCACTCCCCGGTCAAGAACGTCGTGCGCGTGTATCCCGACCGCATCGCCTTCTGCGTCAACAACGAGTGCGCGCTCTACTGCCGCTACTGCCTGCGCAAGCGCATGGTCGGTGAGCCCGAGTGGGCGATGAAGCGGCGCGAGCTCGAGGCGGCGCTCGCCTGGATCCGCGCGACGCCGGCGATCCGCGACGTGCTGCTGACCGGCGGCGATCCGCTCGTCTTCTCGGACGACAAGCTCGCGTGGTTGCTCGGCGAGCTGCGCGCGATCCCGCACGTCGAGATCGTGCGGCTCGGCACCCGGCTTCCCGTGACGCTGCCGTTCCGGGTGACCGATGAGCTGTGCCGGATCCTCGAGCGCCACCACCCGATCTGGGTGAACACGCACTTCAACCATCCGAAGGAGCTCACTGCGGAAGCCGCCGAGGCGTGCGATCGGCTGACGCGCGCCGGCATTCCGGTCGGCAACCAGTCCGTGCTGCTGGCGGGCATCAACGACGACGTCGAGACCATGAAGGCGCTTTGCGAGGGCCTGGTGCGGATGCGCGTGCGTCCCTACTACTGCTACCAGGCGCAGCTGCTCGAGGGGACCCAGCACTTCCGCGTGCCGATCGAGCGCGGCGTCGAGATCTTCCGCACGCTGCGGGGGCGCACCAGCGGCTTCGCGATTCCGCTCTACGTGCTCGACACCCCGCACGGGAAGGTGCCGCTCACGCATCCCTACCTGCGCGGGCGCGAGGGGGACCACGTCGTGGTGGAGACCTGGAACGGCCGAGTCTGGCGGGAGCTGAACCCACGGCCGCAATGAGCGCGGAGCCCGACGTCCCGAGCGCGCCGCCGGCCGCGGCGCCCCCGCTGCCCGGCTCGGCGCGCTTCGCGGCGCTCGTGGCGCTCGGGATCTTCGCGAGCCGGCTCGCGGGCCTGGTGCGCGAGCGCGCATTCGCGCACTACTTCGGCAACTCGGACGTCGCCGACGCGGTGAAGGCGGCGTTCCGCATCCCGAACCTGCTGCAGAACCTGTTCGGCGAGGGGGTGCTGTCGGCGTCGTTCATTCCCGTGTATGCGCGCCTGCTGGCGGAGCGCGACGAGGGCGAGGCGCGGCGCGTGGCGGGCGCCGTCGGCGCGGCGCTCGCGCTGGCGATGAGCGCACTGGTGCTGCTGGGGATGCTCGCGACGCCCTGGCTGATCGACCTCGTGGCGCCGGGCTTCGAGGGCGAGCGCCGCGCCCTCACCATCGTGCTGGTGCGCGTCCTGTTCCCGGGCGTCGCGCTGCTGGTGATGTCGGCGTGGTGTCTCGGCATCCTGAACAGCCATCGCCGCTTCTTCCTCTCCTACGCGGCGCCCGTGCTGTGGAACGCGGTGATCATCGCGGCGATGCTGGTGGCCGGCTCGCGGCGCGCCGCCGCGGAGCTGGCGGTCTGGGTGGCGTGGGCGGCGCTGGTCGGGAGCGCGGCGCAGCTCGCGGTGCAGCTGCCGCGGACGCTGCGGCTCGCCGGTCGCCTGCCGCTCGGCCTCGGTGCGCGGGATCCCGCGGTGCAGACCGTGTTCCGCAACTTCGCGCCGGCGTTCGTGAGCCGCGGCGTGCTGCAGATCAGCGCGTACGTCGACCAGATCCTGGCGAGCCTGCTGCCGCTCGGCGCGGTCGCGGCGCTCGGCTACGCGCAGACGCTCTACACGCTGCCGGTCAGCTTGTTCGGGATGTCGATCTCGGCGGCCGAGCTGCCGTTCATGTCGAGCGCCCTCGGCAGCGAGGGCGAGATCGCCACGGCGCTGCGCGCGCGCCTCGAGGCGGCGATGCGCCGGGTGGCGTTCTTCATCGTGCCGTCGGCGGTGGCGTTCGTCGCGCTCGGCGACGTCATCGCGGCTGCGATCTACCGCACCGGGCGCTTCGGCCCCGACGACGTGGTCTACGTCTGGGGCATCCTCGCCGGCTCCTCGGTCGGACTGCTCGCCTCGACGCTCGCGCGCCTGTTCGCCGCGACCTACTACGCGCTGCGCGACACGCGCACGCCGATGCGCTTCGCCTGCGTGCGGCTCGCGGCGACCGTCGGGCTCGGCATCCTGTTCGCGTTCCCGCTGCCCCGCCTGCTCGGGCTGGAGCCGCGCTGGGGCGCGGCCGGCCTCACGCTGTCGGCGGGCCTCGCGGGCTGGCTCGAGCTCGCGCTGCTGCGGCGCACGCTCGCGCGGCGCATCGGCCGCGCCCACCTCGCGCGGGGCGACGTCGCCAGGTTGTGGGCGGCGGCGGCGGCCAGCGCCGCGGTCGCTCTCGCGCTCGAACGGGCGGCCTCGGCGGCGCACCCGGTGATCGCCGCGGTGGTGGTGCTGGGCCCGTTCGGCGCGCTCTACCTCGGCGCCACGCTCTTGCTCGGCGTTCCCGAAGCCCGAGCGCTCGCGACGCGCGTGCAGTCGCGCCTGGCCCTGCGCCGCGCCTGAAGCCCACGTGCCACGAGCGCCTTGCCGGGACGGGAGCCGCGGCCTAGCTTGCGTCCGGGCGCGTAGCTCAATTGGCAGAGCAAGGGACTCTTAATCCCTAGGTTCGGGGTTCGACTCCCCGCGCGCTCACCAGCCCTATGATCTCGCTCGCTGCCGGACGGCAGCGAGCCGAACACGGGTTGCGGGCCTTGGCGCGCTGCAGGCGGCGAGGCGGAGACGGGTGACGCGGCTGCGATGCGGCCCGATGCCGGGGTGGCGGAACTGGCAGACGCAGTGGCCTTAGGAGCCACCGTCCGTGAGGACGTGCAGGTTCGAGTCCTGTCCCCGGTACCCACTCCGAGCCCGTTGCGGCGCGATCCCGCGACACACGGAATCCGGGAGACGCGATGACGGCCGAAGCCGGGAGTGCCGACGCCCTCCACGTGGAGGCCCACGAGGAAGGGCCGGTCGCGCGCCGACTCGAGGTGCGGGTCCCCGCCGGCCGCGTGGCGGAGGCGTTCGAGCGCGCCTACCGCGAGCTCGCGCGCTCGGCGCGCGTGCGAGGCTTCCGCCCCGGCAAGACGCCGCGTTCGGTGCTGCGCAGGCTCTACGGCCCGGCGGTCGCCGAGGACGTGGAGCGACTGCTGGTGTCGGAGACGCTGCCCGCCGCGCTCGAGCAGAGCGGCCTGGTTCCGGTCAGCGATCCCTCGATCGACGCCGATCCGCCCGTTGACGCGACGCCCTTCGCGTACCGCGCGCAAGTGGAGGTGAAGCCGCACTTCGCGCTCGGCGACGTGAAGGGACTGCCGGCGCGCCGGCCCTCCGCCGTGGTCGGTGACGAAGACGTCGAGCGCGAGCTCGAGGCGCTGCGCCAGCGCCACGCTTCGCTGATCGAGGAGCCCGACGCGACGCAAGCGCGAGCCGGCCACTTCGTGACGCTCGACTACACGGGGCGCGTCGACGGCGAGCTCTTCGAGGGCGGGAGTGCGCGCGACGTCACGCTGGAGCTCGGCGCGGGCCAGCTGGTGCCCGGCTTCGACGAGCAGCTGTCGGGCTGCCGGGCGGGCGAGGATCGAGCCGTCCGCGTGCGCTTCCCGGCCGACTACGCCAGCCCGGCGCTCGCCGGGCGCGACGCGGAGTTCGCGGTGCACGTGGTCTCGGTGCGGCGCCGCGAGGTGCCCGCGCTCGACGACGAGTTCGCGAAGGACCTCGGCGAGTTCGAGACGCTGGCGCAGGTGCGCGCCCGGATCCGCCAGGGCCTCGAGGAGACGCGGGCGCGCCGCGCGCGGGGCGAGCTGCGCCGAACGCTGCTCGACTCGCTGATCGAGCGGGTGCCGGTCGAGGTGCCGCCCGGGCTCGTCCACGAGCGCCTGCACCGGCGCCTGCACTCGGCGCGACACGAGCTCGAGGAGCGCGGCTTGCGCCGCGAGCTGGTCGAGCGGCAGCTCGCGCGCTGGGAGGAGGAATGGCGCCCCGCGATCGAGCGCGAGGTGCGCGAGGAGTGGCTGCTCCAGGAGGTCGCGAAGCAGCAGGGCCTCGCAGTCGACGATGCGGAGCTGGACGCGCGCCTGGCGAAGCTGGCCGAGGAGCAGGGAGGCGACCCGGCGCGCTTGCGGAAGGCGTACCGCGAAGCCGGCGTGCTCGAGGCCCTGCGGGGCCAGCTCCTGGAAGAGAAGGCCGTTGAATTCCTGCTCGCCGAGGCTACCGTCGAAGACGTCGCGAGTTCCTGAGCGTCGTTCGCGTCTCCACCCCCCGGCTCGGCAAGCGCCACGCACGACGTGCGGAGCATCAGAGCTCCGGCACGTGCGCGCGTGATGCGACCCGCGGGTGCGACCCAAGGAGCGATCGCATGCCTCTCATCCCGATGGTGGTCGAGCAGAGCCCGCGCGGCGAGCGCGCGTACGACATCTACTCCCGTCTGCTCAAGGAGCGCATCGTCTTCCTGGGCAGTCCGATCGACGACGACGTGGCCAATCTGATCATCGCGCAGCTGCTCTTCCTGGAGGCCGAAGACCCCGAGAAGCCCGTCAATCTCTACATCAATTCACCCGGGGGGTCGGTTACCGCCGGCCTCGCCATCTACGATACGATGCAGTACGTGCGCCCCGAGGTGGCGACCATCTGTCTCGGCCAGGCCGCCTCGATGGCGGCGTGGCTGCTCGCCGCCGGCGCGCCCGGCAAGCGCATGGGCTTGCCCAACTCGCGCATCATGATCCACCAACCGATGGGTGGATTTCAGGGGCAGGCAACCGACGTCGACATCCAGGCGCGGGAGATCCTGAAGCTGCGCCAGCGCATGAACGAGATCCTCGCGACGCACGTCGGCAAGTCGGTCGAGCAGATCGCCAAGGACACCGAGCGCGACTACTATCTGTCTGGCGAGGAGGCTTTGGAGTACGGGGTCATCGACCAGGTGGTCACGCGCCGCCCGCCGGCTGGCGAGGAGGTGGCTCCGGCGTCCGGAGGCAAGCGATCGTGAAGAAGCGGGACGACAACGCGAACCTGTCCTGTTCCTTCTGCGGCAAGAGCCAGCGGGAGGTGAAGAAGCTGATCGCGGGGCCGACCGTCTACATCTGCGACGAGTGCATCGAGCTTTGCAACGACATCATCGCGGAGGAGTACGGGCGCGAAGAGGTCGCCGCCGACACCTCCAAGGTGCCGAAGCCGCGCGACATCAAGAAGATCCTCGACGACTACGTGATCGGGCAGGACCGCGCCAAGAAGATCCTCTCGGTCGCGGTCCACAACCACTACCGGCGCATCGAGAGCCAAGCCTTCGTCGGCGACGTCGAGCTGCAGAAGTCGAACATCCTGCTGCTCGGCCCCACCGGCTGCGGCAAGACGCTGCTCGCCCAGACGCTGGCGAAGATCCTCGACGTGCCGTTCACCATCGCCGACGCCACCACGCTGACCGAGGCCGGCTACGTGGGCGAGGACGTCGAGAACATCATCCTGAACCTGCTCCAGGCGGCCAACTACGACGTCGAGCGGGCGCAGCGCGGCATCGTCTACATCGACGAGATCGACAAGATCGCGCGCAAGAGCGAGAACCCCTCGATCACGCGCGACGTGTCGGGCGAGGGCGTGCAGCAGGCGCTGCTCAAGATCATCGAGGGCACCACCGCCAACGTGCCGCCCAAGGGCGGCCGCAAGCATCCTCAGCAGGAGTTCCTGCAGATCGACACCACGAACATCCTGTTCATCTGCGGCGGCGCCTTCTGCGGGCTCGAGAAGCTGATCGAGCAGCGCATCGGCGTGAAGGGGATGGGATTCGGGGCCGCGATGGCGGCGGGTCAGGGCAAGAAGCGCCTCGGGGACGTGCTGCGCGAGTGCCAGCCCGAGGACCTGCTCAAGTTCGGCATGATCCCGGAGTTCGTGGGACGGCTGCCGGTGATCGCGACGCTCGAGGAGCTCGACGAGCGTGCCCTGGTTTCGATCCTGACCGAGCCGCGCAACGCTCTCGTCAAGCAATACCAGAAGCTCTTCGAGTTCGAGGAGGTGCGCCTGCGCTTCAGCGACGGCGCGCTGCAGGCGATGGCGCGCCAGGCGCTGGCGCGCAAGTCGGGGGCGCGCGGGCTGCGCGCCATCCTCGAATCGATCATGCTCGAGCTGATGTACGACATCCCCTCGCGCGACGACGTCGAGGAGTGCGTGGTCAGCGAAGAGGTGGTCGAGCAGGGCGCCGAACCGCTGCTGGTGCTCAAGCACGAGGCCGAGTCGGCGTAGCACCATGGTGTTCTTCAAGAACGACGAAGACGGCCCGAAGCGCCCGCGCGCGCGCCGGGTGCTCCCGTTGCTGCCGCTGCGCGACATCGTGGTGTTCCCGCACATGGTGGTGCCGCTCTTCGTCGGGCGCCCCAAGTCGATCGCCGCGCTCGAGGACGCGGGCAGCGGCGGGCGCGAGCTGCTGCTCGCCGCCCAGCGCCAGGTCGCGCTCGACGATCCCGCCGCGGCCGACATCTACGAGGTCGGCACCACCGGCGTGATCCTCCAGCACCTGCGTCTCCCCGACGGCACCGTGAAGGTGCTGGTCGAGGGCAAGCAGCGCGCGCGCATCCGCGAGTTCGCGCAGACCGAGCCGTTCTTCGCCTGCGCCGTCGAGGCGATCGAGGAGGTCGAGGCGGGCGGCGTCGAGGCGGAGGCGTTGATGCGCAGCGTGCGCGCGGCCTTCGAGAAGTACGTCAAGCTCAACCGCAAAGTGCCGCCCGAGATCCTCACCGCGGTCGGCCAGCTGCAGGGGGCCAGCCGCCTCGCGGACACCATCGCGGCGCACCTCTCGCTCAAGATCGAGGAGCGCCAGCGCCTGCTCGAGATCGAGGCCGGCGCCGAACGCCTCGAAGAAGTGCTCGGCCTGATGCAGGCCGAGATCGAGGTGCTCGAGGTCGAGGGCAAGATCCGCTCGCGCGTCAAGAAGCAGATGGAGCGCTCGCAGAAGGAGTACTACCTCAACGAGCAGATGCGCGCGATCCAGAAGGAGCTCGGCGAACGCGACGAGTTCAAGAACGAGATCCAGGAGTTGGAGAGCGCCCTGTCGAAGAAGAAGCTGCCGAAGGAAGCGTTGGCGCGGGCGAAGAAGGAGATCCGCAAGCTCAAGATGATGTCGCCGATGAGCGCCGAGGCGACGGTCGTGCGCAACTACGTCGACTGGATCCTGGCGCTGCCCTGGAACGAGTACAAGGACGAGAAGAAGGACATCGTCGAGGCCGAGCGCGTGCTCGACGAAGACCACTACGGACTCGAGAAGCCCAAGGAGCGCATTCTCGAGTACCTGGCCGTGCAGACGCTCGTCCAGCGCATCAAGGGTCCGATCCTGTGCCTGGTGGGTCCGCCCGGCGTCGGCAAGACCTCGCTCGGCAAGTCGATCGCGCGGGCCACCGGGCGCGACTTCGTGCGCGTCTCGCTGGGCGGCGTGCGCGACGAAGCCGAGATCCGCGGCCACCGCCGCACCTACATCGGCGCGCTGCCCGGCAAGGTGATCCAGAGCCTGCGCAAGGCCGGCTCGAGCAATCCGGTGTTCCTGCTCGACGAGGTCGACAAGATGTCGATGGACTTCCGCGGCGATCCGTCCGCGGCGCTCCTCGAGGTGCTCGACCCGGAGCAGAACCACACCTTCGGCGACCACTACCTCGACCTCGACTACGACCTCTCGCGCGTGATGTTCATCTGCACGGCCAACGTGCTGCACCAGATCCCGCGCCCGCTCCAGGACCGCATGGAGATCATCCAGCTGCCCGGCTACATCGAGTCGGAGAAGCTGCAGATCGCCAAGAACTTCCTGGTGCCCAAGGTGATCGAGGCGAACGGGCTCAAACCCGAGCACCTGGAGTTCGGCGACGCGGGGCTGCTCGAGCTGATCCGCCACTACACCCGCGAGGCCGGCGTCCGCAATCTCGAGCGCGAGATCGCCTCGATCTGCCGCAAGGTCGCGCGCGAGGTCGTGAAGGAAGGCCTCGCCAACGCTCGGCGCCGCCGCATCACGCCGCCCGTGGTGCGCAAGCTGCTCGGCGTCCCGAAGTACCGCTTCGGCAAGAAGGAGCAGGAGGACCGCATCGGGGTCTGCACCGGGCTCGCCTACACCGACACCGGCGGCGAGCTGCTGCAGACCGAGGTGTCGGTGACGCCCGGGAAGGGCAAGCTGCAGATCACCGGCCGGCTCGGCGAGGTGATGCAGGAGTCCGCCAACGCGGCGATGTCGTACATCCGCTCGCGCGCCAAGCAGCTCGGCCTGGCGCGCGACTTCTACTCGAAGGTCGACATCCACGTGCACGTGCCGGAGGGGGCGACGCCCAAGGACGGGCCGTCGGCCGGCATCACGATCGCCACCACGATCGCCTCGGCCCTCACGCGCGTGCCGATCCGCGCCAACGTGGCGATGACGGGCGAGATCACGCTGCGCGGCCGCGTGCTGCCGATCGGCGGGCTCAAGGAGAAGATGATCGCCGCGCACCGCGGCGGGATCGACACGGTGATCATCCCGCGCGAGAACGAGAAGGACCTGAAGGAGATCCCGGCCAACATCCTGCGCGACCTGCACGTCTCGCTCGTCGACCACATGGACGAGGTGCTGGCGCGCGCGCTCGCCGTCGAGGATCCGGGCCGCCTGCTGCACGCCGGGGACCACGCGATCGAGGAGATCTACGAGGTCGCGCCCCCGCCCCCCGCCCCGGAGAGCGAGCTCCCGAGCCCTGCCGAAGTGAACTGATCGGGCAGCAAGCGCCCGCCCGTCGCCTCCGGGGCAAGCAGATCGTCTAGAGCATCGGCCAGCGCTCGCCTTGCGAGCGCGCGCAGCGAGGCGCAGTCTTCGGAGCCGAGCGGACAGCAGGGGGTGCTCGTCTAGAGCATCGGCCAGCGCTCGCCTTGCGAGCGCGCGCAGCGAGGCGCAGTCTTCGGAGCCGAGCGAAGTCAGAAGACGGGCGCGTAGCTCAGCTGGGAGAGCACCTGGTTTACACCCAGGGGGTCGGCGGTTCGATCCCGTCCGCGCCCACCAAGGAAATCAGGTACTTAGCGAGAGCGCCTCTTCCGCCGACCTCCGATTGTGTGCAGTTTGTGTGCAGGCCGCGCCGAACCCTGCGCCGCGCCGTCGCTTCTTTCGCCTCGCTCCCGAGCGCGGGTCGGCGGGCGCCCCGAGCGGCCGAGCCACTTGAGCCTGTAGGCGCCTCCGTGGACCCGCTCGAACGCCCGCATCGCGTCGCGTCGGAACGTGCGCCAGTCCGCGTAGGCGGCAGCCGGCCGGCGCGCGTTCCAAGCCGCCGCCGCCTCGGCCCACGAGCGCCCGTCGTTCACTTCGGCCACGAACACGGCGAGCGCCGCCTGGCGCTCCGAGAGTCCCCTCCGTGGCCACCACGTGACCCGCGCCCGCATCCGCGCGTAGAGCGCCGCGACCTCGCGCTGACTCATCGAGGGATGAACCTCGAGCGTCACACGATGGCCGAGCGGCTGCGGCGACCAGGAGCAGCTCGCCGAGCCGGGCGAGGGCCTCGGGGCCGAGCCGCTGAGCACGAAGGCGACGGCGGCAGGCTCCGACCACCCGCACTCGGACTTGAGGGCCCGGCAGAGCTCGCGGAGCTCGGCGAGCACGCCCCCGCGTGCCACGCGGGCAACCCCTAGGCCGCCCGCCTTCGGGTAGCAAAGATCGAGGCTGCCGTAGCTTGTGACGATGCCGGCGAGGCGCACGGGCTCGAATGTCCTGCGCCGGTCGCGGCGATAGGCCGCGAGCGCTCGCTGGTCGCCGGCCTCCTCCGCTCGCTCGACCGCGAGGGCCAGACTCTCGCCGGGCCGGATGTAGTGCTCGAGGTGGCGCCACGGGCGGAGCTGCGGCGGGAGCCCGCCAGCCTCGACGGCGAGCACGTGGGGAGGGGGTCCGCACGCGGCCCGGTCCTGGGCCTCCCAGCGCTCGACCTGGGACTGAACCTCGCCGGCAGGCAGGAGACCGCCGGGAAGGTGCGAGGCTCGGAACGCGAGCACCTCACGGCGCTCGGCCGCCTCGAGCGCCGTGATCCTGGCGAGCGCAGCGAAGCGCGGATCGGGGCGAGGCCGAGCCGCGACCTCGGCCCTGCGCCTCGACGGCTCGACGGGCTCCGGGCTCCGCATGTCCCGGAGGTCCGCGACGAGCTGCGCGAGGAGTTCGACGCGCTCGCCCTTGCCGCTCTCGGGGTCGAGCACGTTGCCGGCCCACCGGTTGCGCTTGACGACCCTCCAATGTCGCGGCGGGATCGGGCCGACCTGGTGCTCGAGGTAGTCGCGGAGCTCGGCCTCCGAGCGGGGCAACGTGGGCATGATGAAACGCTAGATGATGCCCACCGTACGATCCAGCCCGAACAGTTACCGGAGGCGACCAGGATGGACGCGACGACCAAACCCGACAGGCTCGCCCTCAGTGTGCGCGAGGCGCTCAAGCTGGTGCCGCTCGGCCGCACCGCGTTCTACGACGCCGTGCGAAAGGGCCAGATCCCGAGCGTGCGCGTAGGGGGCCGCCTGTTGATCCCGGCCGCAGCGCTGCGTCGGATGTTCGAAAGCGCGCCCGCGCAGGAACCGCCGCGCCCCGCGGCCTGACGCACAACGGCCGCCGGGCTCTGGATTCCGCGGCGGCCGTCGAGGACGATCGAATGGAACGCACGCGATTGTATCCCGCCGCCCGCGCCCTCGCTCGCCAGCTCTTCGAGCGCCTGCTCGCTGCCGATGCCGCTCGGGTCCGCTGGCTCGAGCGCGCAGCCGACGGCGCCGACCGCCGCGAGCTCGCCGAGCGGCGCTGCGCGGTGCTGGACGCCGAGGCCGCGCTGCTGGCGGCTGCCGGGGCCGGCCGATGACGGCGCCCGTCACCGACGCAGAGCTGCGTCGCGCTCTCGTAGACCCTCGCGCGCTCGCCGACCATTACGAGGAGCTCGCCTATGAGCTGCTAATGCGGGTCGGTGCTTCTGCTGCGGAGCTGCCGCGCCTTGAGGCGCTCGCGCTTCGCCTCGCGCTCAAGCTGGCGGCGAGCGACGTGCTCACGGCGATCGGGGTGGATTGGAGATGATGGCAGCCACCACCAGCGACCTTCCGCCCGAGCTGCAGGCCGCGCAGGAGCGCCTCGAGCGGCGCAAGGCGGCCGCGGGCATCAAGCCGGCCCCGCACCGACCCCTGAACATCGCGCCGGCGCAGTCTTCGGCGCAGGAGGACGACGACGAAGACCTCTACGCCCTTCTGCTTCCCGACGAGGGCGAGTACCGCATGGTCTACCACCGATGCGAGCGCGGCGAGGTCGTATACGGCAGCGAGGCCCGCGTCGTACTGTTCGCGACGTTCAAGCTCACCGATGCCCCCCATACAGGGCGCAGCCTCATTCGATACTACAACGCGCCGCGCGGCCCGCGTCTCCCACGCTCCAGCTCGCTCTACCGCGACTTTCTCGAGGTGACTGGCCGTCGGCCGCCCTCGCGTCCGTTCTCGCTGTCCTGGGCGTTTGGCGACTGCGAGATCCTCGCGCGCGTGAAGACCGTCAAGGACAGACCTGCCCGCGGCGGACGCATCCCGATGAAGCCGGTCGAGTTCTATTCGAAGGTCGACGCGCTCCTCAGAATCGTGTCGGGCCGACCGCCCGTGCTCCGAGGAGTTCGCTTTCAACCGCTCGCTGTGCCTCAGAAGAAGAGAAAGAAATCTGAATCTGAATCGGAACAGCTACATGAACAGTAACGACCACAGGTACAGGTTTCTGGGTGGAAAGAGCGGGCGCCGCGCCAACTTGCGCTCGACGAGCCTCCGCTGCGCCGGCGAGACCGGCGCGTCAGCCATGCGGAAGACCAGGCAGGGGGAGAGCACCGGCTCGTCCGGTGCCTCCCTCTGTGCTGGGCGGCGCGGCCTCGGGCTCGACGACGTGGTGGCGTGGGAAGGGTCGAAGAAGGCGCCCCGCGGATCAAGTCACGGCCGTTCGAGGTCCTCGCATGGCCAGCATCCGCAGCCCGCTGAACAGCAGCAGCCCGCCGCCGAGCAGGACTGCTGTGCCCGGTTCCGGGATCGGCTGTCCAAGGAAGTCGACGCGGATGTCGCCGACGGCCGATGCGTGCGTGAAGATGAGCGAAACGTTCAGGTCCAAAACGGTGAGCGTGATCGCGCTGATGCCGAAGCCGGCGAGATCGGGGCCGGGGAGATCGAGGCCGGCAAGGAGCTTGAAGAAGCTGGACTCCGGTCCGATCGGCAGGGCGCTCGTCGAGCGCGGGGCGATTCCCTGGACGTAGGCGATCGAGTCGTCCACGCCGTTCGTGACGAGGGCCTTCGCGAATGCAAATCCCGAAGTGTTCGCGTCGGCGACGAATGTCCGACCTACGTCCGCATTGGTGAGAACGAGCCCCGCAGTGAGGGGATCGGTCCCGCCGAACAGGAATTGGCACGTCGCGAGCACCCCGGGCGCGCCCGGCTTGAAGCAGAAGTCGAACCGAATTCCGGTCGCAAGCCCGACGGCGTCACCAGAGAAGTTGAAATGGGTTGTCGACGAAGCGATCGTGAGTGCGCGCGCCTCAGCAGCTCCGAAGACAAGCGCGAGCACCGCGCACGTGACCATGCGACGCACGTCTTCCCCCCTCGGCGACGGCTCGGGGCGGGACCTTACCACTGTTCTCTCGCGACAGTGACCAGCTCGGGGTCCTTCCTTGCACTTTGCAGGGCGGATCCGCTGAGCGCGTGCCGTTCAACCAGCGACTGCGCCCCTATGGCGTCCGCCTAATCAGGAGCTGAAAAGGTGACTCGCACCGAGGCGCCGGCGCCCGGCCACGATGCCCGCCGCCGGCTCGCGATGCTCGAGGAGCTCGCCGCGCTTCAAGGCGAGCTTCTACGTCGGGCCGCGGACCGCCTCGAGCCTCTCGAGCTGCTCGAGGGCCTGCTCGAGCTGCTCGTACACGGGCGCGCTCTCGCCAGCCTGAAAGGGCATTCGCCCGAGGCTCTTCGCGGCGAGCGCGAGTCTGACCAGGACGTCGGGGATAGCGGGGTCGGGGATCCCGCCGACCTTCACGCCGCGATAGTTCGACAGGATCGCCTGCACCGCCTTCGGCAGTCGTCGCACGTCGACGGCCCCATCGGCGCAGAGATACGGCAGCTTCCACGTGTGCGGATCGGCGGCATTGCCGACGAAGGCGAAGCAGTGCGCGGCGAGGTGGTACTTCGGATGGAGAAGGCCGCTACCTGCGGCCTCGCTGGCGGATGCCGCGGACGCCTCGACGGGCTGCTCGAGAAGGAGCCGCAGCGCAGCGCCGGCCACGTCTTCACGCGGCCGATAGATCCCGTGCACGCTCACCCACCAGAGTTCGTCTTCGGGCGCGTGATCCTCGAGCGAGGCGAACACCCGATCCCGGAGCCCGCCGTGCGCGAGGTCGGCGACGTAGAGCATGACGCCGTCGCTCACCGCGACGGTGCGGACGCGCTGCTCCTCGGCGTAGCGCCTCCCCTGGTCGAGAGCGGCGTCGACGGCCCGGCGATTCCAAGCGAGAGCACCAGGCCGCTTCGCCTCGAGGACCATGTACTTGATACCCAGCCGCGTCAGCAGGAGATCGGCGTAGCCGACCTGGTGGCTCACATCGGCGAGGGTCCAATCGAGAACGCTCGTGAAGAGATCCTCGAGGATGTTCTCCGTCACGCGCTCGGCGATCTTGCCGTGGCGCTCACCCTCCGCAAGCCGGGCAGCCCTGCGCTCGAGGAAGGGCGCCCAGCCGTCGTGGATCCGACCGACGCAGTGTCGGTGCGATGCGAGGTGATCCGCAGCTTCCACGCGTCCCCCTCGACGCGCGCCTCGTCGCGCCCGGGCAGGATGATAGCCAGAAGGTCCCGGCGGCAAGCACTCTCAGGCGCGCCGACGATGCCTCGACGCGAGCGCCGCGAGCCCGACACCGAGGAGCGCCGCAGTGCCCGGCTCGGGGACATCGTCCAGGTCGGACTGCACGATCACGTGGAAGGGTGCCGGGATTGTGCCGAACAGCAGCGCTGTCACGTCCTGCGGCTCCCCGGTCTCTTCGAGGCAACCCTTGAATTGGTCCATCGGAGGATCAACACACAGAACGTGGTTCGACTCGCTGTAGGAAGCGAAGGTGAACAGCGTACCAGAGCCATCGGGTTCGGGATCCATCACGAGGAGGTCGCTGGAGTTCTGCGTACCTGGATCCGTCAGGATCAAGACCACTCCCTCGACTGGAATGCCAGGAGTCGTAATAGGTACGACGAGGAAGACCGCGCCAGGGGAGAAGTCCTGGGGCCGAAGGGGATACTCGGAGACCGAACCGATGGCCAATGCGCCGTTGGCATCGGGGAGGATGTTCCCGTTCGCGTCCGCAATCGTGAGCGTGTCCGAGACGCCTTCGGGCAGGGGGCTAGCGGAAACGGCTGCAGCCCAGAACACCACCGTGGCCACTGCGGCATTTGCGAGGTGCGGGCGCAACATGGCGTCTCCCCCGGCAGGGAGGTGGCGCCGGCGAGCGAGAGGTGGCAGAGGGATGCGTGACGTGGCCGCCTCAGTCGCGCCTGGTGCGCCCGAACATCACGAGCCCGGCGATGCCGCCGGTGAGGAGCAGCAGCGTGCTGGCCTCGGGGACGAACTTCACGTCGAGCGTAGCCATCCCGGGAACGGACGACAAAGCGGGTAGGCTCGTGCCGATGAAAATCGGCGTCACAAAGCGAATCGCGCCCCCGTTCTGCACGGTCGAGCTGGTGGCTGACGCCGGACCGTGCCGGAAGCCGGCGCCCATGAGCGTGCTGTTTGTCACGAGTCCATTCGTCCAGCGACCAGCTCCGATCCGCACGGTGAAGCCGGACGGAGTCGACCGGGGCACGCTTATGATCCCGCCGGGGCCGCCGACGACGCTGACAGGTACGGTGACGTTCGCCGCGGGATTCGCGCTGCAGGCCTTGAAAAGGCAGGCCTTCGCCAACCCGTTGAGTGGCATCACTCCGCGCAAGGGGACGCGCGCTTGCGGGGGGAAGCTGGGCGCGAAGCGTCCTGCGGCGTTATGGATCGTGGCTTCCAAGCCTTTGACGGGGGCCGCGATCGGATCGGTCACGGGTGCCGTCACTGCATTCCCATTGAACGCAGAGGCTGGGATCGAGAGCGTGTCGAGGTGCACTCCGACGCCACTCGCGGTTGCGGTTCCCGCGCCATGGATGACGATCGCGCCGGCGTCGCCAATCTGGATGGTGATCGCGCCGACAAACGGAAGAGTGGCAGCTCGTGCTTGGGAACTGGTCAAGACGAATGCGACGACCGCAAGAACGCAGAGCCGACCGGAGCGCGGGAGCATTTGCACCCTCATCGGGCTGACGCACCCCCGCGTCATCCCCTTCGCGAGCCACTCTCCCACGTGCACCCAAGGGAGGTCAAGCGGAGGGTTTGAGAAGGTTCGAGCCGGTGTCCAACACAGTGGACAGTGGCGCCCGAGCGGGCCGGCGGCGCGGTCGGCCGGACGCGAACAGGGGCGCATCGTGTGCCGACGCGCCCCGGGGTCGCTCTCGATGCCCTGGCTCGGAAGCGCGGCACCGTGCCCGAGACGGGCTCCGGCCGCGGCCAGCGAGCGACCGACGCCGTTCTACACCCCGGCCCTCGCGTGCGTCAAGCATCGCGCAGCCGAGCCCTGGCCGCGGCGGGACGGGGCGGCGTACTGTCTCGCGTGCGGCCGGAGGCCCGGCACGGCCTCGAGCATCGGCTCGGGCGGGCAGGCCTGCTGGCGTGGCGGTGCCCGGCTTGGCACTTCTTCCGGCTTAGCGTATAGTGACGTCATGCCCCGCACCGGACGGCCGCCGCTACCCCGAACGAAGCTACGCGCGCACAAGGTGCTCGTGGCGCTCACGCCCGGCGAGCTGGCGGCGATCAAGCGCGCGGCGCAAGGCGAGCCGCTCGCCGTGTTTCTACGCCGGGTCGGGCTGCGGGCCGCGCGGCGGCGCGGATAGGGAGGAGAGCATGAGCGGGCAACTCGTGAAGCGCGGCGAACGCAAGTGGCTGGTGCGCGTGCCGCTCGGCCGCGACGCGAACGGCGGACGGCGCACCTACCACAACGCGACCGTGAACGGAACGAAGAAGGACGCCGAGCGCTACCTGCACGCGGCGCTCGCGAAGCGCGACCTCGGGACGCTGCTCGAGCCCGCGCGCGTCTCGCTCGGCGAGTACCTCGACCAGTGGCTCGACGAGGCGGCGAGGCCGCGGATTCGCTCGCGCACCTACGCGGACTACCGCTTCTTGATCGACCGCTACCTGCGCCCGCGCCTCGGCGCGCACCGGTTCGACCGGCTCGCGCCCGTCGATGTGCAGACGCTCGTGAACGCGCTCGGCGAGGACGGGCTCTCGCCGAAGACGGTTCGCCACGCGCACGGCGTGCTGCTCTCGGCGCTCAATCAGGCGATGCGGTGGGGGATGCTCACGCGGAACGTCGCGGCGCTCGTCGAGCTGCCGCGCCTTCGCCCCCGCGAGCTCCGGGCGCTCTCCACCGCGGAGGCCGATCGCTTCCGCGTCGCGGTGCATGGCACGCGCTTCGAGGCGCTCTTCCTGCTGCTCCTGGGCACAGGGATGCGCCCCTCCGAGGCGCTTGGGCTCGCGTGGACGGACCTCGACCTCGAGGCGGGCCGAGCCACCGTGCGCCGCGTGCTCCCGCGCGACCAAAAGACCGGGGGCGGTGCGCCGCGCTTCGAGGAGCCGAAGACAGCGCGCAGCCGGCGCGTGGTGCCGCTCTCGCCGAGCGTGGTGCGGGCGCTGGTCGCCCACCGGAAGCGGCAGGCCGCGGAGAAGCTCGAAGCGGGCCCCGTCTACGTCGACCACGGGCTCGTGTTCGCAAGCCTGACGGGAGGCCCGCTCGACGAGCGCAACGTCGTGCATCGCCACTTCAAGCCGGCGGTCAAGCGCGCGAAGCTCGACGAGCAGCCCGAAGGCGAGGCGAGCGAGGCGAAGCGGCCGCCGCTGCGGCTCTACGACCTGCGGCACACCCACGTGACGCTCTCGCTACGCGCGGGCGAGCCCGTGCACGTCGTGAGCGCGCGAGTCGGTCACGCGAGCGCGCGGATGACGCTCGACGTCTACGCGCACGCGCTGCCCGCTGACCAGGCCGACGCGTCGGCGCGGCTCGAGGCGGTGCTGTTCGGGCGCGGCTGATGGCGCGTGCGTCTCCCCTCGGCGACTACTTCTTTGAGATTCCCGTCTATCGACTAGCCGAAGCGCGACACCGCGCGGAATTGGAGGCGATCAAGGGGAGTGTCGGTGACGCGCTCTTCGAGTTCAAATTCCGCGAGCCGTGGGAATTCAACGAAGTCGTCGGCTGGATCGCTCTCTGCCGCTTCGGCGCTCAGGTCCGCAAACACCTCTACCTGCCGAAGGCCGAGAGGATCGTGAAGCGCGCGCGGGTGGCTGTGGTCAAGCGGGCCGAGCTGGTAGAGGACGAGTTTGCCGGCTCGCCGAAGACGTCTCGAGAAATCTTCGAGACGCTCCTCGCCTCGCTCGAGCGAGATGCGCGGCGCGAACGACTGCTCAAGCCGCGCTACGTCGACTTGACCAGCTTCCTCGCGGTCGGACCCTTCATCGACTGGCGCGCGCTGCTTGGACTGCCTCCGACGTGACCGTGGTTCGCAGCTATGTGCTTGCTGGTACGCGGCGCAGCAATAAAGCGCCATTGCCGGAACGTCGATACGGGGCCTATGAGGCTTACCGGAGGCTGGAAGTTCACGCTCTGCCTTGTCACTATGTTCGCTGCTGGTTTTGTGGCGGCGAGCGCGGCTTGGGTCTGGTCAATCGGGCCCTACACAAGAATGCTCGTGATCAACTACCAGATGGCGCAAGTTCTGCTGGCTGACCGGGCCTCCCGCGCCAACGACCCCCTCGCCGAGGTTGTACATCGTTGGAACGCGGTATCGGCTTCAACTGGCGAAGGTTTCTACGCCTTTCGTCAGATTGAGAGCCAATCGGCCTCGTCCAAATTTCTCACGCCGGCAGCGATGCTGGGTCTCTGGTGGTACACGTCCGGCATTCCCCTCGAAAGGGGAGACCGGATAGAAGAGGCGATCGAACGCGGGCGGCTAGCGCTTTCGCTCGAAACGTTGGGCTTCGAAGCGGAAGCACAGGCGCAGTGGCAGCGAGGCGTTGCGCTTGGCGCGGCCCGCGATCCGGAGAGGCTTCGCGCTATGAGTCGGGCTGTGGCATCGGTGGACACCGCCCAGCTCGAGGCTCTCTACCTGAGTCCTCAGGATCGTTGAACTGCGGGGGCGGGGCGTTGTGTGCACCGAGTGTGCAGACGACGCGGACTCGGGCGAAAGTGGCGGTATGATCCGACACGCGCTGGCGAGGGATTCCGTACACTTGCGGACGCGCTGATACGCGGCGTTTCGCCTGGGCCGAGTTTACACCCAGGGGGTCGGCGGTTCGATCCCGTCCGCGCCCACCACGCCGGGACTTCGATACACTGCGCCGCCTGACGCGGACCCTTCGAACCCTGAGGAGACCCCCATGAGCGAGCTGCCCCCGCCCGGCACCCCGGCCAAGGAATTCTTCGAGCGCTTCGTGCCGAAGGCCTTCGCCGCCAGCGAGATCCCGGACGACGCCAAGCAGATCGACGTCACGCTCGGCGTCCGGCTCGAGGGCGAGGGCGGGGGCGAGTGGCGCTTCCAGCTCAAGCAGGGCGAGCTGCGCGTCGAGCCCGGCCCGACCGAGGAGGCCGCGTTCACCGTGATCCAGAGCGTCGCCGACTGGCGCGGCGCGCTCTGGGAAGGCCGGGGCGGCGCCTTCGGGCGTCAGTCGCAGGCGCTGTTCCAGCCGGGCAGCGGCGGGGCGGGCGCCGGCGCGATGCCGCCGAGCGCCCTCGCACAGCTCCAGATGCTGCGCGGCGTGATCAAGATGGTGGTGACCGGGGACTCCGCAGGCGACTGGGCGGTCGCCTTCAAGCTCGGCCCGGGTCCCGTGCCGGAGCAGCCGACCACGACGGTCTCGGTGAGCGCCGCCGACGCCGCCGCCCTCGAGCGCGGCGAGCTCGACCCGATGCAGGCCTTCATGGCGGGCCGGATCCAGGTCGCGGGAGACATGACGCTGCTGATGCAGATGCAGGCGATCCAGATGCAAGCGGCCGCCCTGGCGCAGTCCAAGAAGGCCTGAGCGCGCCCGCCGTTTTGCGGGGCGCAGCGAATTCAGCTACCCCGTCTCGCCGCTCAGGAGCCAGAGCGGGGCGGTAGTTCAACTGGTTAGAGCGCCGGCCTGTCACGTCGGAGGTTGCGGGTTCGAGTCCCGTCCGCCCCGCCAGCTCTCCCGCGCTCCCTTCCCCTGACACTGCCGGGGTTCGCCAGCAAGTCGGCCTTCCGTTCGGCCGATGAACGAAGCGGGCTGGCAGCAGGCCCGGGGAGAGCGCGATCTGGCCACGATCCTCGTCATCGACGACTCGGACTCGGCGCGCGCGGAGATCCGCAGCGCGCTCGGGGCGTCGGGCCGCGTCGGCACCATCCTCGAGGCGGCCGATGGGCTCGCCGGGCTGCGCCTGCTGCTCGCCCACGCCGTCGACGCGGTGATCTGCGACCTCGAGATGCCGGGACTCGACGGCGAGAAGCTGCTCGCCGCGTGCCGCACCCAGCCGGGGCGCGAGGAGGTGCCGTTCCTCTTCCTCACCGCGAATCGCGATCCCGAGCGCTTGGCGCGCCTGCTGCGCAGGGGAGCGAGCGACACCATTTTGAAGCCTTTCCACCCGGTGGAGCTGATCGCGCGACTCGAGCTGCAGCTGCGCCTGATGCGGCTGCAGGCGGAGCTGCGCGAGAAGAACGCCACGCTCGCGCGGATCTCCACCACCGACCTGGTCACCGGGTTGCGCACGCGCCGCTACGTCGGCGAGCTGCTCGCGATCGAGGTGCTGCGCGCGACCCGCTACCGGATGCCGCTCGCCGTGCTGATGGCCGACCTCGATCACTTCAAGCGCGTCAACGACGAGCACGGTCATCGCGCGGGCGACGCCGTGCTGGCGGGCGTCGGAGAGGTCATCCGCGGGGCGCTGCGCGCCTGCGACGCCGCGGGCCGCTACGGCGGCGAAGAGATCGTGATCGTGCTGCCGCAGACCGACCTCGAGGGGGCTGGGGTGCTGGCCGAGCGGCTGCGCCAGGCGATCGAGCACGCCGCGTTCGACATCGGCGGCGGCGTGCGCCTCGGCGTGACGGTGAGCATCGGCGTCGCTGCGCTCGACGGGAAGGTGCGCAGCGCCGAAGAGCTGGTCGAGGCGGCCGACGCGGCGCTCTACGGCGCCAAGGCGGCGGGCCGCAACCGCGTCGCGCTGGCGCCCGGCCTCCGGGGGGTTGACACTCCAGCTGGAAGCCGTACACCGGAGCCCGCCCGCGGGAGGAAACCATGAGCGACCCGGAGCGCAACGAGCCGCCCGAAGCCGAGCAGGACGAGGAAGCTCCGCGCAATCCCTTCGACAACCCGCTCTTCCTTCCCGTGCTGCTGTTCGGCCTCTCGCTCTGGTTCGGCTACGACGGCTGGCTCAACCAGGATCCCAAGATGCTCGAGCATCTCACCTTCAACCGGGTGGGCTTCGTGCTGCTGATCGTCGGTGGCGTCTGGTCAGCCGTGCGCGCGCGCAAGGAGATGCGCGCGGCCGCGCAGGCCAAGGAGCCCGAGTAGCTCAGCCCGCGCCGCGTTCGGCCCGCCTGCGCCTCCACTCGGCGAGCCGCTGCGCGATGGCAGCCTCGGCGCCCTGCTGCGTCGGCTCGTAGAAGCGCGCGTCGCCGAGCGCCGCCGGCAGGTTCGGGTCGGCGACGAAGCGCTCCGGCGCGTCGTGCGGGTAGCGGTAGTCGCGCCCGTAGCCGAGATCGCGCAGCAGGCCGGTCGGCGCGTTGCGCAGATGCAGCGGCACCGGCGGCGAGCCGTGCTGGCGCACCGCCTCGGCCGCGCGCTCGATCCCGAGGTAGGCCGCGTTGCTCTTGGGCGCGCACGCCAGGAAGGTCACCGCCTGCGCGAGGTTGATGCGGGCCTCCGGCATCCCGATCCGCTCCACCGCCTGGTAGGCGGCGACCGCCAGGGCGAGCGCGGCCGGCTCGGCGTTGCCCACGTCCTCGGACGCGAAGATCACCATGCGCCGCGCCAGGAAGCGCGGGTCCTCGCCGGCCTCGAGCATGCGCGCCGCCCAGTACAGCGCCGCGTCCGGATCGCTGGCGCGCAGGCTCTTGATGAACGCCGAGACGACGTTGTAGTGCTCTTCGCGGTCGCGGTCGTGGAGCAGTAGCCGGCGGCCCGCCGCCTCCTGCACGAGCTCGACGCCGAGCGCGCGCCCGTCCGCGCCCGCGCGCGCCAGGTCTGCGGCCGCCTCGAGCAACCCGAGCGCGCGTCGCGCGTCACCGTCGGCGATCTCGGCGAGCAGCGCCACCGCCTGCGGATCGAGGTGCAGGCCCGCCCTGCCGAGGCCTCGCTCCGGGTCCTCGGCGGCGCGCCGCACCAGCTCGGCGAGTGCGTCGCGCGAGAGCGGCTTCAACACGAACACACGGCAGCGAGAGAGCAGCGGCGCGATCACCTCGAACGACGGGTTCTCCGTGGTGGCACCGATCAGCGTCACGGTGCCGCGCTCGACGTGTGGCAGCAGCGCGTCCTGCTGGGCGCGGTTGAAGCGGTGGATCTCGTCGAGGAACAGCACCGTGCGTCGCCCGGCACGCGCCTCGTGCGCCGCGCGCTCGACCACGGCCCGCACCTCCTTCACGCCGACGGCCACCGCCGACAGCGCGACGAAGACGGCGCGCTGCGGATCGCCGGCGAGCAGGCGCGCCAGCGTCGTCTTGCCGCAGCCGGGCGGACCCCAGAGGATCAGCGAGGGAAGCGCACCCGACTCCACGAGCACCCGCAGCGGGGCGCCCGGGGCGACCAGCTCGTCCTGGCCCACGACCTCGTCGAGCGTGCGCGGGCGCATGCGGTCGGCGAGCGGCGGGCGCGCGCCGCGCCCCTCGCGGTGGGGCGCACCGAACAGGTCGAGGGACTCCTCGTCCGCCGTCACGCCGCGGATGCTAGCTGCTGACTTCGCTCGGCTCCGCAGACTGCGCCTCGCTGCGCGGAGGCCGACTCTGGAGTCGGCCTCCTGGCCGCTGACTTCGCTCGGCTCCGCAGACTGCGCCTCGCTGCGCGGAGGCCGACTCTGGAGTCGGCCTCCTGGCTCCGCCCTGTGCGCGGCGCGGGCCGGATGCGCTACCTCCTCGGTCACCCCCCGAGGCGGCAGCATGGCGATCCGAACGGTCGGCGTGGCGATCAAGCCGGGCGTGCCCCGCGCCGCCGCGGCGGCGCGCGATCTGGCCAAGTGGCTCGAGCAGCGCGGCGTCGCCGCGCTCTTCGATCCCGATGCCGCCGCGGCAGTGGGCGAGGCCGGCTGCGCGCGCAGCGCGCTCGCGCGCCGCGCCGACCTGATCGTGGTGCTCGGGGGCGACGGCACGCTGCTGGCGGTGGCGCGCGCCGTCGAGGAGCGCCCCGTCCCGATCCTCGGCATCAACCTCGGCACCCTCGGCTTCTTGGCGGAGGTGTCGGTCGACGAGATGGAGCGCGCCCTGGAGCGGGCCGTGGCCGGCGAGCTCCGCGTCGAGGAGCGCATGCGTCTCGACGTCGATCTCGAGCGCGGCGGGCGGGCGCTCACCAGCTACCGCGCGCTCAACGACGCGGTCGTCACCAATCGCGGCGCGCTGGCGCGCATCATCGACCTGGAGACCAGCGCCGACGGCCAGCCCGTCACCACCTATCACGCCGATGGACTGATCGTGTCGACGCCCACCGGCTCGACCGCCTACTCGCTCTCCGCCGGCGGCCCGATCCTGCTGCCAGGCGTGCGCTCCTTCGTGCTGACGCCGATCTGCCCGCACACGCTGAGCCAGCGGCCGATCGTGCTGCCCGACGCCGCCCGGCTCGAGGTGGTGGTGCACCCGCTCGGGGGCGAGGTGCAGCTCACCGTCGACGGCCAGGAGGGCGAGCCGCTCGAGGAGGGCGATCGCCTGCGCGTGCAGCGCTCCGCGCACCCCACCCACCTGCTGGTCGCCCCGCTGCGCAGCCGCTTCGAGGTGCTGCGCAACAAGCTGCGCTGGGGCGAGCGGTGATCGAGACGCTCCGCATCGCCAACCTCGCGGTGGTCGAGCGCACCGAGATCGAGTTCGGACCGGGCCTCAACGTGCTGACCGGCGAGACCGGCGCGGGCAAGTCGATCGTGCTCGGCGCGCTCGCGCTATTGGCAGGCGCGCGCGCCGCCGCGGACGCCGTGCGCGAGGGGGCGGAGGAGGCGCTGGTCGAGGCGGTGTTCCGCACGGCGGACCTGCCGGAGCTCGAGGCCGGGCTGCGCGAGCGGGGCCTCGAGGCGGAGGACCACGAGCTCGTGGTGTCGCGCAGCGTGAGCCGCAGCGGCCGCAGTCGCGCGCAGGTGGCGGGCCGGCTCGTGCCGATCGCGGCGCTCGCCGAGCTGTTCGCCGGACGCCTCGAGATCTCGAGCCAGCACGAGTCGCAGGCGCTGCGCCAGGCCGAGAGCCACGCGCGCCTGCTCGACGCCTTCGGCGGGCTGCTCGAGCAGCGCGCCGCGGTCGGGCGCGGCTTCGCTGCGCTACGCGCGCTGCGCGCGGAGCGCGCGCGCCTCGAGACCGAGGCCGAGAGCCGCGCGCAGCGCCAGGACTTCCTGGCCTTCCAGCTCGGCGAGATCGACGGCGCCGGGCTCGCGCCCGGCGAGCTCGACGCGCTCGCCGCCGAGCACCTCCGCCTCGCGCACGCCGAGGAGCTGCGCGCGGCGGCGGCCGCCGCCGCGGCGCAGCTCGTCGGCGACGCCGCGCAGGCGGAGGCCTCGGGAGCCTGCGACCTGGTCGAGGCCGCGGCGCGCGGGCTCGGGCCGCTGCGCGAGATCGATGCGCGGCTCGCGGCGCTCGCGGATCGGCTGCGCGCCGCCGCCGGCGAGCTCGCCGATGCCGCGCGCGACCTCGAGCGCTACGCGGACGCCGTCGACGTGGACCCGGCCCGCCGCGCCGCCGTCGAGGAGCGCCTTGCCGAGCTCGAGCGCCTGCGCCGCAAGTACGGGCGCAGCGAAGCCGAGATCCTGGCGCACCGGGAGCGCGTCGCGGCCGAGCTGGCGGCGATCGAGGGCAGCGACGAGCGTTTGCGTTCGCTCGGCGCCCGGGAGGTCGAGCAGCGCGCGGCGCTGGCCGCCGACGCGGCTGCGCTCTCGGCGGGGCGCCAGCACAGCGCGGCCCGCCTCGCGCGCGAGGTGGAAGCGGCGCTCGCGGGGCTGGAGATGGCGGACGCGCGGCTGGTCGTCGGCCTCGAGCCGGTGCTCGCGGAGGCGGGGCTCCCGTGCGGCGCGGCAGGCGCCGAGGGGGTGGAGCTGCTGCTCTCCGCCAACCCGGGCGAGAGCCCGCGGCCGCTGCGCAAGATCGCGTCGGGCGGCGAGCTGTCGCGCGTCTTCCTCGCGCTCAAGAACGCGCTGCGCCGCAGCGAAGCCGGCATGGTGCTCGTGTTCGACGAGGTCGACGCCGGGATCGGCGGGCGCACCGCGGATCGCGTCGGGGCGGTGCTCGCAGAGCTCGCCGCCGACCACCAGGTGCTGTGCATCACGCATCTGCCGCAGATCGCGGCGATCGCCGCGACGCACCTGCGCGTCGCGAAGGCGACGCGCGGCGGGCGCACCGTCGCGAGCGTCGCGCGCCTCACGCCCGAGGAGCGCGTCGAGGAGCTGGCGCGCATGGCGGGCGGCGCGGCCGTGACGGAAGCGACGCGCCGGCACGCCCGCGAGCTGCTGCGCGCCGGTGCGCGGCGCCGTGCCACGGGCGCCGGCGCTCCCGCCGCACCCCGATAAAGCCGGCGCCGCGGGGCTCCGAAGAGCAGGGCGCAGCAGGGCCGGACCGGGAAGGACCATGGAGACCGCGAACCCGATCGCTCCCGAGCGCCCCAGCGGGCGGCCGGTGCCGTCCGGCGCGCTGGTGCGCGTGATGGCGGGCTTCTTCGAGGGCCTGGAGCTCCCGATCGACCGCGAGTGGCTGGTGATCGGGCGCGGCAAGAGCGCCGAGATCATGCTCGCCGAGCCGACCATCTCGCGCGCGCACGCCGCGGTCGGCTACGACGGGCGCGGCTTCTTCGTCCAGGATCTGCGCAGCACGAACGGAACGCTGGTCAACGGCGAGCGCCGCGAGCGCGCGTCGTTGCGCGACCGGGACGAGATTCAGATCGGGCGCCTGCATCTCCAGGTGCGCCTGCCCGCGTCCGAGAGCAGCGACGAGCCGAGCGCCTGAAGCGCGGCGGGGCGCAGCTTTGCCCGCCCCGAGGGCGTCCTCTACTCTCCTCGCACCCCCCCGGAGACGCATCCGCCTTCCATGTTCCAAGCCGTTGCGCGCAAGGTCTTCGGCACCCAGAACGACCGCGAGCTGAAGCGGATCGTTCCGATCGTCGAGCGCATCTGCGCGCTCGAGCCCGAGCTGGTGCGCCTCTCCGATGCCGCGCTGGCTGCGCGCACCGCCGCGTTCCGGCAGCGGCTCGCCAACGGCGAGCCGCTCGACGATCTGCTGCCCGAGGCCTTCGCCACGGTGCGCGAGGCGGCCAAGCGGACGCTCGGCCAGCGCCACTACGACGTGCAGCTGGTGGGCGGCGTCGTGCTGCATGGGGGCACCATCGCCGAGATGAAGACCGGCGAGGGCAAGACGCTGGTGGCGACGCTGCCGGCGTATCTGAACGCGCTCGCCGGACGCGGCGTCCACATCGTCACCGTCAACGACTACCTGGCGCGCCGCGACGCCGAGTGGATGGGGCAGGTGCACCGCTTCCTCGGCCTCTCGGTGGGCGTGATCGTGCACGACCTCTCGGACGCCGAACGCCAGGCCTCGTACGGCGCGGACATCACCTACGGCACCAACAACGAGTACGGCTTCGACTACCTGCGCGACAACATGAAGCGCACGCTCGCCGAGTGCGTCCAGCGCGAGCTCCACTACGCGATCGTCGACGAGGTCGACTCGATCCTGATCGACGAGGCGCGCACGCCGCTGATCATCTCGGGTCCCTCCGAGGAGCGCGTCGAGGTCTACGCCATCGCCGACCGCGTGGTGCGCCAGCTCGTGGCGGGCACCAAGGGCGACGCCATGAAGGGGATCGAGGAGACCGGCGAGTACTGGTTCGACGAGAAGGACCACGTGGCGGCGCTCACCGAGGAGGGCGTGCACCGCGTCGAGCAGCTGCTGCGCATCGCCAACCTCTACGACCCCGAGATGCTGCCGTTGAACCACGCCGTCAACCAGGCATTGATCGCGCACGCGCTCAAGAAGCTCGACGTCGACTACGTGGTGAAGCCGGGCGAGAGCGGGAAGCCCGAGGTGATCATCGTCGACGAGTTCACCGGCCGGCTGATGCCGGGGCGGCGCTGGTCGGACGGCCTGCACCAGGCGGTGGAGGCGAAGGAGGGCATCCCGGTCCAGAGCGAGAACCAGACGCTCGCCTCGATCACCTTCCAGAACTACTTCCGCATGTACGAGAAGCTGTCGGGGATGACGGGCACCGCGGACACCGAGGCGCCGGAGTTCGCGAAGATCTACGACCTCGACGTCACCGTGATCCCGCCCAACCGGCCGATGATCCGCGACGACCTGGCCGACCAGATCTACAAGAGCAAGCGCGAGAAGTTCGACGCGGTCGTCGAGGACATCAAGCAGCGCCACGCGCACGGCCAGCCGATCCTGGTCGGCACCATCGCCATCGAGACCTCCGAGATGTTCTCGGGCAAGCTCAAGCGCGTCGGCATCCGCCACAACGTGCTGAACGCCAAGCAGCACGAGCGCGAGGCCGAGATCGTGGCGCAGGCCGGCGCCAAGGGCGCCGTCACGATCTCCACCAACATGGCCGGCCGCGGCACCGACATCCTGCTCGGCGGCAACCCCGAGTACCTCGCGCTCGCCAAGTGCGGGCACGACCGGCTGCACCCCGAGTTCCCGAAGTGGCAGGCACACTTCGAGGCCAAGTGCGCGGCCGAGCGCGACGAGGTGCTCCGCGCCGGCGGGCTCCACATCATCGGCACCGAGCGGCACGAGAGCCGGCGCATCGACAACCAGCTGCGCGGCCGCTCCGGCCGGCAGGGCGATCCGGGCTCGAGCCGCTTCTATCTGTCGCTCGAGGACGACCTGCTGCGGCTGTTCGGCTCGGAGCGGATCCAGGGCTGGATGGAGCGGCTGGGGCTCGAGGACGGCGAGGCGATCGAGCATCGCTTCGTGACCCGCGCCATCGAGAACGCGCAGAAGAAGGTCGAGGCGCGCAACTTCGACGTGCGCAAGAACCTGCTCGAGTACGACGACGTGATGAACAAGCAGCGCCAGGCCTTCTACGGCCGGCGCCGCCTGGTGCTGGCGAGCGAAGAGGTCCACGAGGAGGTCCTCGAGATGGTCGAGGGCGTGCTCGTCGGGCTGCTCGACGCGCACTGGCCCGAGAAGGGCGACCCCGAGACGGAGCAGCTCGCCGCGCTGGCGCGCGCGCTCGAGGTGCAGTTCGGCGTCGCGTTCGACCCGCGCCAGGCGCCCTTCGTGCCCGCCGGCGCCGCGCACCTCGACAAGGACGCGCTCGGCCGCGCCGTGCTCGAGCGCCTGGTGGCCGTGCTCGACGAGAAGGAGCGCCGCTGGAACGAGCTGCGCGATCGCTACCCCTCGGTCGGCCTGATCTCGCACCGCCAGCTCGAGCGCGACGTGCTGCTGCGCACGCTCGACCGGCTGTGGAAGGACCACCTGTACACGATGGACTCGCTGCGCGACGGGATCCGCTTCCGCGGCTACGCGCAGCGCGATCCGAAGGTCGAGTACGCGCGCGAGGGCTTCCAGCTCTTCGAGGAGATGAACGGGCGCATCGACGCCCAGGCGACCGAGGAGACCTACAAGGTCTGGATCGACGAGCAGCGCCTCGCCGCCGCGGCGCGCCCGGTCGCGGCACCGCCCGCAGCCGGCGCGGCCGTGGCCGCGCAGCCCGCCCGTCCGGCGCTCGGCGCGCCGCCGCGACCGGCGGGCCCTCCGGCCACAGCGCGCCCCGGCGCCGCCGCGCCCTCGAGCAAGGTCGGCCGCAACGATCCCTGCCCGTGCGGCAGCGGAAAGAAGTACAAGCGCTGCTGCGGCGCTTGAGCGTACCCCCATCTCGAGAGCCACGGGGGTTGGTTGCTGAGCTGGAGCACGTCTGTCGACTTCGCTCGCCTTCGGCTCGCTGCGCGGCGCCCTCGGCGCCTTGCGGGGCTGCGCGCGCTCGCTTCGCGAGCGCTTGCGGGATGATCCAGGCGCTCGGCTTGCCCCGGAGGCCGCGGGGCCGGGCCGTGCTATCTAGCGGCGCGTGCGCTCCTCGGATCTGATCGTCCCCGGGTTCCGCGCGGCGGGCGTGCGCTGCGGGATCAAGAGCCGCGGACCCGATCTCGCGCTGCTGGTGAGCGACGTCCCGGCCGCCGCGGCGGGCGTCTTCACGCGCTCGAGCGTGGTCGGCGCGCCGGTCGAGATCTCGCGCGCGCGGGTGCGGCAGGGGCGCGCGCGCGCGATCGTCGCCAATAGCGGCGTCTCGAACGTGGCGATGGGGGCGCGCGGCCTCGCCGACGCGCGCGCCATGACGGCCGCCGCGGCGCAGGCGGTGGGCTGCGCGCCGGGCGAGGTGCTGGTCGCCTCGACCGGGGTGATCGGCCATCCGCTGCCGATCGCCCGCATCCGCGCCGGCATGCCGCGCGCCGCGCACGCGCTGCGGGCCGAGGGCCTCGCCGACGCCGCGCGGGCCATCATGACCACCGACACCGTGCCGAAGCTCGCCGCGCTGCGGACGCGCATCGGCCGCCGTCCGGTGACGCTCGCCGGGATCGCGAAGGGCTCGGGGATGATCGAGCCGAACCTCGCGACGATGCTCGCCTTCGTGCTGACCGACGCCGCGGTCGCGCCGCCGCTGCTGCGCCGGCTGCTGCGCGAAGCGTGCGGCACCAGCTTCAACCGCCTGACCGTCGACGGCCAGACTTCGACCAGCGACAGCGTGCTGGTGCTCGCCAACGGGCGCGCCGGTCACGCGTTGCTGCGCGACCCGGCGAGCGCAGGCGCGCGCCGCTTCGGCGCGGCGCTCGCCGAGCTCTCCGAGGCGCTCGCCCGCGCGCTGGCGCGCGACGGCGAGGGCGCCACCAAGCTCGTCACGGTGCGCGTGGCGATGGCGCGCAGCCTCGCCGAGGCGGAGCGGACCGCGCGGCGTATCGCCAACTCGATGCTGGTCAAGACGGCGCTCTTCGGCGGCGACCCGAACTGGGGCCGCATCCTGCAGGCGGTCGGAGCCGCCGGCGCGCGGATCGTCCTCGGGCGGGCCGAGGTGCGGCTGGCCGGGGTCGTGGTCTGGCGCCACGGCGCGCCGACCGGTCCCCGGGCGCGCGCGCGCGCGGGCCGCTCGCTGCGGCGGCCCGAGATCGAGGTCTCGGTCGACCTCGGCGCCGGCCGCCACGCCGCGACGGTCTGGACCTGCGACCTCTCCTACGACTACGTGCGCATCAACGCGGAGTACACGACCTGACCGAAAGCGCCGCGGCGGCAGCGGCTTAGCGTTGACGGCAGGCGGGGCGCTCTGCTATCCCGACAGCACTTCACACGCCCCGGGCCGCCCGAGCGGTCCGCCGGTGCGACGCGCGCGCCGGCGGAATCGGGACGCAGGGGCCGACGACGGCCGTCCTCGCGACGGCCGTCCGAGGCCTGGGCGGGGCGGAGGACCAACCGCGAAGGAGATCCGCATGGCGGAGACGACTCCGCCGGGCCTCGGGACGCCCGGCGCCGCGCCGCGCCCCGCCGCTTCGACCGCCGAGCCCGCGGGCTCGATGGCCGAGAGCCTGGCCGGCACCCCGCTCACCGTCCGCGCGCTGCTCGAGGCCGGCGCGCACTTCGGGCACCAGACCCACCGCTGGAATCCGAAGATGAAGCCGTTCATCTTCGGCGAGCGCAATGGCGTGCACATCCTCGACCTCGACCAGACGGTCGTGCGCTTCCGCGAGGCGCTCGACTTCGTGCGCGACACGACCGCCGCGGGCGGCAAGGTCCTGTTCGTCGGCACCAAGCGCCAGGCGCAGGGCGCGGTCCAGCTCGAGTCCGCGCGCGCGGCCCAGCTCTACGTCAACAACCGCTGGCTCGGCGGCACGCTCACCAACTTCCGCACCGTGCGCAAGTCGCTCGACCGCTTCAAGGAGCTGCTCACTACCCTCGAGGATCCGGAGAAGAGCGCGGAGCTCTCCAAGAAGGAGCGCTCGCAGATGGCGCGCGAGGTCGAGCGCTACCGGAAGGGGCTCGAGGGCTTGCGCGAGATGGCGAAGCTCCCCGCGGCGATGTTCGTGGTCGACGTGCGGCGCGAGCACATCGCGGTGTCAGAGGGACAGCGGCTGGGCATCCCGATCGTCGCGGTGGTCGACAGCAACTGCGACCCCGACGGCATCGACTTCGTGATCCCCGCCAACGACGACGCGACGCGCGCCATCCAGCTCTACTGCGCGCAGCTCGCGGACGCCTGCATCGCGGGAGCGCAGCTCCACGAGGCGCGCGTGCGCTCCGAGGCGGTCAGCGAGGCGACTGGCCGTCGCCCGGAGGAGTCGGCGGCGCCAGGCACCGGCCGCGTGGTGGTCGAGATCAAGCAGCCGCCGCGGCGCGGGCGCGGCGCGGGCCGCAGCGGCCGCAGCGGGCAGACGCGCAGCGCGGGCAACGAGCCGCCCGAGGAGATCGTGGCCGTGGCCGCCGCCCCGGAGGCCGAGGGGGGCGAGGGCTGAACGCCATCCGGCGGCGCCTTCGAGAGCACGAGAGGAGGGAGCGTTGGCGGAGATCTCGGCGACGGCGGTCAGGGACCTGCGCGAGCGGACCGGCGCCGGCATGATGGACTGCAAGAAGGCGCTGAGCGAGGCGCAGGGCGACCTCGACAAGGCCGTGACGCTGCTGCGCGAGCGCGGGCTCGCCAAGGCCGCGAAGCGGGAAGGCCGCGCCACCGCGGAGGGCACTGTGGCGATGGCGCTCGCCGGCGCGGCGGGCGCGCTCGTCGAGCTCGGCTGCGAGACCGACTTCGTGGCGCGCACCGACGACTTCCAGGCGCTCGCGTCGCAGCTCGCGCAGGCGGTGGCCGGCGACGCGGGCCTCGCGAGCCCCGCGGCGCTGGCCGCTGCGCGCATCGGCGGCGAGCGCGCCGAGGAGCGCATCAAGACGCTTGCTGGCAAGCTCGGCGAGAACGTCGTCGTCAAGCGCGCCGTGCGGCTCGCCGAGCCCGGCGGCTGGGTCGGCGGCTACGTCCACGCCGGCGGCAAGCTCGGCGTCCTGGTCGCGCTGCGCACGGCGGCGCGCGGCGACGCCGTCGAAGCGCTCGCCAAGGACCTGGCGATGCACGTGGCGGCGGCCGATCCCTCGCCCGTGGCGGTCGACCGCGCCGGCGTCCCGGCCGAGCTGGTCGCGAAGGAGCGCGAGGTCTTCGCCAAGCAGGCGGCCCAGACCGGCAAGCCCGAGAAGGTGATCGAGAAGATCGTCGAGGGCCGCATCGGCAAGTTCTACGCGGAGGTGTGTCTGCTCGAGCAGGCCTTCGTGAAGGACCCCGACCAGACCATCGAGGCGCTGCTCGCGCGGGCCGCGAAGGAGCTCGGAACGGGGGTCGCCGTGGCCGGCTTCGCCCGCTTCCGGCTGGGGGCGTCGGGCGAGGCGTGAAGGCGGAATATCGGCGCGTCGTGATCAAGCTCTCCGGCGAGGGGCTCGCCGGCGAGAACGGCTTCGGCATCTCGCCCGCCGTGATCCGCGGCATCGCCGAGCAGATCCGCGAAGTCCACGGCCTCGGCGTCGAGATCGGCATCGTGATCGGCGGCGGCAACATCATTCGCGGCGTCAGTGCGGCGTCGCAGGGCATGGACCGTGCCACCGCCGACTACATGGGCATGATGGCCGGCATCATGAACAGCGTGGCGCTGCAGGACGCCCTCGAGAAGGAGGAGGCGCCGACGCGCGTGCTGTCGGCGCTCGAGATCAAGGAGGTTGCCGAGCCGTACATCCGGCGCCGCGCGATGCGACACCTCGAGAAGGGCCGCATCGTGATCTTCGCGGCCGGCACCGGCAACCCCTACTTCACGACCGACACCGCGGCGGCGCTGCGCGCGGCCGAGATCCACGCCGACCTGATCATGAAGGCGACCCGCGTCGACGGCGTCTACAGCGCCGACCCGGAGACGCACCCCGACGCGCAGCGCTTCGATCGGCTGAGCTACGAGGAGGCGATCCAGCGCAACCTGAAGTTCATGGACCAGACGGCGCTCCAGCTGTGCCGCGAGAACGGCGTACCGATCGTCGTGTTCGACATGACGGTGGCCGGCAACATCCGCAAGGTGGTGTGCGGGGAGCGCGTCGGCACGCTGGTCTCGAAGTGAGGCGGGAGGACGAGCATGGCGGGCCAGGAGGACCGGGTGATCGCCGCCGCGCGCGAAGCGATGGAGCGATCCGTCCACCACTTGAAGGACGACCTGCGCAAGGTCCGCACGGGCCGGGCCAACACGGCGCTGCTGGACGGTATCCGCGTCGACTACTACGGCACGCCGACGCCGCTCAACCAGCTCGCGAACCTGACGGCGCCCGACCCGCGGTTGATCGTGGTGTCGCCCTACGACAAGGGCGCGTTGCAGGCGATCGAGAAGGCGATCCAGGCCTCCGATCTCGGGCTCACGCCCTCGAACGACGGCAAGCTGGTGCGCATCCCGATCCCGCCGCTCACCGAGCAGCGCCGCAAGGAGCTGGTGAAGGTGGTGCGCAAGCAGTCCGAGCACCACAAGCTCGGCGTGCGCGAGGCTCGGCGCGAGGCGCTGGCGGCGGTGAAGCAGCTCGAGGCCGACGGCGACCTGCCGAGCGACGACCGCCACCGCGTCGAGAAGAAGATCCAGGAGCTCACCGACGAGCACGTCAAGCAGATCGACGGGCAGGCCGAGCAGAAAGAGCAGGAGATCCTGCAGGTCTAGCGATGCACGAACGGCGCATCCGAGCCGACGCGATCCCGCGCCACGTCGCCGTCATCATGGACGGCAACGGCCGCTGGGCCGAGCGCCGCGGGCTCGACCGGCTCGCGGGGCACCGGGCGGGCATCGAGTCGGTGCGCGCCGTGGTGCGCGCGGCCCACGAGCTGGGGATCCGGCAGCTCACCCTCTACGCCTTCTCCACGGAGAACTGGAGCCGGCCGAAGAGCGAGGTCGACGAGCTGATGCGGTTGCTCGAGCGCTTCCTCGAGAGCGAGCTCGAGGAGGTGCACCGCAACGGGATCCGCGTGCGCGCGATCGGACGGCTCGAGCGGCTGCCGGATGGGGCGCGCGCCAAGCTCGACGAGGCGCTGCTGCGGACCCGCGACAACGACGAGATGGACCTCGTGTTCGCGCTCTCCTACGGCGGGCGTACCGAGATCGTCGACGCCGCGCGGCGGCTCGCGCGCGAGGTCGAGCAGGGCAAGCTGGACGCCGATGCGATCGACGAGAAGACCTTCGCGGCTTGCCTCTACGAGCCCGAGCTGTCGGACCCGGACCTGCTGATCCGCACCGGCGGCGAGTCGCGTGTGTCGAACTTCCTGCTCTGGCAGATCGCCTACACCGAGATCCACGTGACCGAGGTGATGTGGCCCGACTTCCGCAAGAGCGACCTGGTGGAGGCGATCCTGGCGTACCAGGGCCGCGAGCGCCGCTACGGGCTCACCTCGGCGCAGCTGCGCGGGCGGCCGGAGTCCGCGTCGTGAAGCCCGCGAGCGCGTCCCTGAAGCGACTCGCCGTGCTCGGCGCGACCGGGAGCGTCGGCGAGCAGGCGCTCGCGGTGGCGGCGGCGTTTCCGGAGCGCTTCTGCGTGACGGCGCTTTCGGGTCGGCGCGTCGCAAGGCTCGCGGACGCGGTGCGCCGCTTCCGGCCGGAGCTGGTGTCGGTGGCCGACGCCGATGCCGCGCGCGAGCTGCGAGGGGTGCTCGGCAGCGATGCGCCCGAGATCGCGTGGGGAGAGGCGGGCCTCGAGGCGGTCGCCACGCATGGCGCCGACCTCGTGCTGGCCGCGCTGGTCGGCGCCGTCGGGCTCGCGCCGACGCTTGCCGCGGTCCGGGCCGGTCGCGACGTCGCGCTCGCCAACAAGGAAGTGCTGGTGATGGCCGGCGCGCTGGTGCTGCGCGAGGCGCGCGCGCGCGGCGTGCGGCTGCTGCCCGTCGACAGCGAGCACAGCGCGATCTTCCAGGCGTTGGCCGGGCAGCGCCGCGAGGACTTGCAGCGCATCGTGCTGACCGCGTCGGGGGGTCCCTTCCGCACCTGGTCAGCGGAGCGCATCGCGGCGGCGAGCGTCGAGCAGGCGCTGGCGCACCCGAACTGGGCGATGGGTCCGAAGATCACCATCGACTCCGCCACGCTGATGAACAAGGGGCTCGAGGTGATCGAGGCGCGCTGGCTCTTCGACGTCGCGCCCGAGCGCGTCGACGTCGTGGTCCACCCGCAGTCGGTGGTGCACTCGATGGTCGAGATGCGCGACGGCTCCTGGCTGGCGCAGCTCGGCGTGCCCGACATGCGCGTGCCGATCGCCGTCGCGCTCGCGCACCCCGAGAGACTGCCGCTGCTCGACGAGATGAAGCCGGAGCGTCTCGACCTCGCCCAGGTGGCGCGCCTCGACTTCGAGGCCCCCGATCTCGCGCGCTTCCCGTGCCTCGGCCTCGCCTACGCGGCGCTCGCATCCGACGAGATCGCGCCGGCCGTACTCAATGCTGCCAACGAGGAGGCGGTGGCCGCCTTCCTCGCCGGCAGGATCCCGTTCCCGGCGATCGCCGACACCAACGCGGCCGTGCTCGACGCGCATCGGGCGCGCGCGTCGGGCGGCGCGCTCCGCGACCTGCGCGACGTGCTCGAAGCCGACGCCTGGGCGCGTGCGCGGGCCGGCGAACGCCTCGCGGCGGGGAGGGCCGCATGACCGCGCTGTCGTTCGTGTTCGCGTTCGTGCTGATGCTCGGCGTGCTGATCTTCGTGCACGAGCTCGGGCACTTCCTGGTCGCGAAGCTGTGCGGGGTGCGCGTGCTGCGCTTCTCGCTCGGCTTCGGCCCGCCGATCGGGATCGGCCGCTTCCGGCTGGCGTTCCAGCGCGGCGAGACCGAGTACGTGGCCGCCTGGTTCCCGCTGGGCGGCTACGTGAAGATGCTCGGCGAGAGCCCCGACGAAGAGGCCGAGGCGCTCGAGCATCCGGAGCGGAGCGAGGGCGGCCTTCGGGCTGGCGGGCGAGGCGAAGCCGAGCCCGAGCGGAGCGAGGGCGGCCTTCGGGCTCGCGGGCGAGGCGAAGCCGAGCCCGAGCGGGCCTTCAACCGCAAGCCGGTGTGGCAGCGGCTCCTGATCCTGTGCGCCGGCCCCGGCATGAACCTGCTGCTCCCGGTGGTGATCTTCGTCGCCGTGCTGGCCGTGGGGATGCCGCGGCCGGATCCGGTGATCGGAACGGTCGAGCCGGCGTCGCCGGCGGCGCGCGCGGGGCTGCGCGTCGGCGATCGCGTGCTCGCCGTGTCCGGTCAGCCGGTGCGCTGGTGGGACGACGTCGAGGAGGCGATCCGCGCCCACGCCGGTCAGAGCGTCGTGCTCCGCATCGCGCGCGACGGCGCCGACCGCGACATCGCGCTCGCGGTCGAGGGTCGCCCCGGCCTCGATCCCTACGGCACGCGCACCCAGGTCGGCTGGGCCGGCCTGGGGCACAGCCGGCTCGCCGCGGTCGTCGGAATTCCCGCCGCCGGTTCGCCGGCGGCGGCGGCCGGGCTTCGCTCCGGCGATCGCGTCGTCTCGGTCGACGGCGCGCCGGTCGCGGACTGGGACGGCTTCGTCCAGCGCTACGCCGCCACGCGCGAGGGCGCGCTTCGCGTCGAGGTCGAGCGCGAGGCGGCACCGGGGGCGCAAGCGCAGAAGCTCGCGCTCGAGCTGCCCGCGCTCGGCAGCGTCGATGCGCTCGGCGTCGTCCCGGCGACGGTGTTGGTCGCGCAGATCTCGCCCGCTTCGCCCGCCGAGCGCGCCGGGCTGCACCCGGGCGATCTGATCGTCTCGGTCGACGGCTCGCCCGTCGGCAGCTTTGCGTCGTTCTCCGAGCGGGTGCGCAGCAGCGGCGGCCACCCGCTCGCGATCGCCTACGCGCGCGGCGGCCAGACCCGCGAGCTGCGCATCAAGCCCGAGCTGGTCGACGCGGACACCGGCCTCGGCATCCCGGAGGAGCGCTACCTGATCGGGATCACCGCGCAGGCCACGACCGTCGCCGGGGCGCTCGGCGTCGACCAGGAGGTCAACCCGCTGCGCGCGCTGCCGCGCGCGGTCGCGATGACGGCCGAGGTCACCAAGAGCTTCATCCAGGGGCTCGAGCGGCTCGCGACGGGCGAGGTGTCGCGCAAGCAGCTCGCCGGGCCGATCGGCATCGCCGAGATCGCGCACAGCGCCTTCGAGCGCGGCTGGCAGGCCTACCTCTCGACGCTGGTGCTGATCAGCGTGAACCTCGCCGTGCTGAACCTGCTGCCGATTCCGGTGCTCGACGGCGGCCAGGCGGTGCTGATCCTGATCGAGGGTGTGAAGCGCTCGCCGGTGTCGGTGCGCACGCGCGAGATCGCCCAGCAGATCGGCGTCACGCTGCTGGTGATGCTGATGGCGCTGGCCTTCTGGAACGACCTCTCCCGGCACTGGGAGCGCTTCGTCGACTGGGTGCGGCAGAGCACGGGGCTGTAGCGGCGTGCTGCTGCTGGCGCTCGAGACCGCGACGGACGCCGCGGGCGTGGCGCTGCTGCGCGACGGCGCGCTGCTCGGCCAGCGCAGCCTTCCCGCGCGGCGCCAGACCTCGGAGACGCTGCTGCCGGCGCTGCTCGAGCTGCTCGCCGAGAACGGGCTCGGCGTGGAGTCGCTCGACGCCTTTGCGGTGTCGGTCGGGCCGGGCTCCTTCACCGGCCTGCGCGTCGGCGTCGCGACGGTGAAGGGCCTCGCGTTCGGAGCCGAGCGCTGCGTCGCCGCGGTGCCCACCCTGGCGGCGCTGGCCGCCACGTGCGCGGCGCCGCGCGGGCCGGTCGCCGCGCTGCTCGACGCGCGCCGCGGCGAGGTGTATGCCGCGGCGCACCGAGCCGGAGACCCCCTGGCGCCGCCGCTCTGGGGCCCGAGCCTGCTGCGCCCCGAGCTGCTGGCGCAGCGTCTCGAAGCGGGCTGGACCCTGGTCGGCGACGGGGTGCCGGTGGTGGCCGACGCGGTGCGCGCCCGCCTCGGCGACCGCGTCGACGTGGTCGGGCCGCCGGCGGGCCGGGCCGACGCGGCGGTGGTCGGAAGGCTCGGCGCGCTGGCCCTCGCGGCCGGCTACGGCATCGCCGCGGCCGAGCTCGCGCCCGTCTACGGGCGCCGCGCCGCAGCCGAGGAGCGCCGCCTCGGCCACTTTGACACCTCTCGGAAGCTCTCGTAACTTCGGCGCAATTCGCATGGAGCCGCGAGACGTCGCGCTGATCGAACGTCTGCTCCCCCGAGACGCCGAGCTGCGGCGGCTGTGGGACGAGCACCAGCGGCTGGATCGGGAGCTCGAGGTGCTGCTGACCCAGCGCTTCCTCACCCCCGCCGAAGAGGCGCGCACCCAGGAGATCCGCAAGATCAAGCTCGCCGGCCGCGACCGCATCGAATCGATCCTGCGCGACCACCGGCACGGCGCCTAGGCCCCGCCTCGGCGGAAGCCCGGCACCCCGCCGCCCCGACCCCAACGGAGACCCGACGCCTCATGGACCTGCGCATCTTCTACGACAAGGACGCGGACCTCGGACGCCTGGCCGGGAAGACCGTCGCGGTGATCGGCTACGGGAGCCAGGGCCACGCGCACGCGCTGAACCTGCGCGACTCGGGCGTGGGCGTCGTGGTGGGGCTGCGCAAGGACTCGCGCTCGCGGCCGAAGGCGGAGGGCGCGGGCTTGCGCGTGGTGTCGCCGGCCGAGGCCGCCCGCGAGGCCGACGTGGTGATGCTGACCGTGCCCGATGAGACCGCGGCGCAGATCTACCGCGAGGAGATCGAGCCGGGCCTGCGCCCCGGCAACCATCTCGCCGTCGCGCACGGCTTCAACATCCACTTCGGGCAGATCGTCGCCCCGGACGGCGTGGGGGTCTTCATGGTCGCGCCGAAGGGCCCCGGGCACACCGTGCGCGGTCACTACCAGGAAGGGAAGGGCGTCCCGTGCCTGGTGGCCGTGGGGCAGGACCCCGCCGGCGACGCGCTTCAGGTGGCGCTCGCCTACGCGAAGGCCATCGGCGGCGGGCGGGCGGGCATTCTCGAGACCAACTTCCGCGAGGAGACCGAGACCGACCTGTTCGGCGAGCAGTCGGTGCTGTGCGGCGGCCTCACGGCGCTGATGCAGGCGGGCTTCGAGACGCTGGTCGAAGCCGGCTACGCGCCCGAGATGGCGTACTTCGAGTGCATCCACGAGGTGAAGCTGATCGTCGATCTGATCTACGAGGGCGGCGTGGCGAACATGCGCTACTCGGTGTCGAACACGGCGGAGTACGGCGACCTGACGCGCGGCCCGCGGCTGATCGACGAGGCCGTGCGCCAGCGCATGCGCGAGGTGCTGCGCGAGATCCAGGACGGCGAGTTCGCGCGCGAGTTCATCCTCGAGAACCAGGCTGGCAAGGCGAGCTTCAACGCGCTGCGCCGGCGCGCCGCCGAGCACCCGATGGAGCAGGTCGGCGCCCGGCTGCGGGGGCTGATGCCGTGGCTGCGGGAGAAGCGGCTGGTCGACCGCTCGAAGAACTGAGGTCGAACGATGGGCGAAGCCGCGCGAGCGCCGATCTTCGCGGAGCGTCCCACGCAGCGCGTCGTGCCGGACGCGTGGCGCTTCGCGGCCGCCCCCGCCGCCGGAGCAGCCCTCGCCGCCGCGCTCGGCGCGCCCTGGATCGCCGCGGGGCTGGCCAGCGTCGCCGCGTTCATCGTCGCCTTCTTCCGCAACCCGGAGCGCGCCGTGCCGGCCGGGGAAGCGGACGTCGTGGCGCCCGCCGACGGGCGCGTGCTCGCGGTCGACGAGGCGGAGGACGAGCGCGGCCGCAAGGGGCTGCGCATCGCGATCTTCCTGTCGGTCTTCGACGTGCACGTCAACCGGGCGCCGCTGGCGGGACGCGTGGTCTCGATCGAGCGCACCGGCTCGCGCTACCTCGCGGCCTTCGACCCGCGCGGCGAGCGCGAGAACGTGCGGCTGCGCATGGAGCTCGAGCTCGCGGACGGCCGACGCATCGCGGTGACGCAGATCACCGGGCTGATCGCGCGGCGCATCGTGTGCCACCCCGTGGTCGGCGAGTGGCTGGCGCGCGGCGTCCGCTACGGGCTGATCCGCTTCGGCTCGCGCACGGACGTGTGGCTCCCGCTCGGGACGCAGGCGCTGGTGCGGCGCGGCGATCGCGTACGGGGGGGAGCGACGCGCATCGCGCGGCTGGTGGAGCCGACGTGAACGAGGAAGCGCAGATCCTGCGGGCGGACCGCCGGCGCCGCCGGCGGCGGCGGCGGCGCAGCGGCGAGGCGCGGCGCGGGCTCTACCTGCTGCCGCAGCTCTTCACGACCGGCAACCTGTTCTTCGGCTTCTTCGCGATCGTGCAGGCGATCGGCGGCCGCTTCGACCGCGCCGCGCTCGGCATCGCGCTGGCCGCGCTGTGCGACGCGCTCGACGGCCGCGTGGCGCGGCTCTCGCACGCCACCAGCCGCTTCGGGGTGGAATACGACTCGCTCGCCGACATGGTGTCGTTCGGCGTCGCGCCTGCGCTGCTCGCCTTCCAGGCGGGCCAGCTCGTCGCCCTGCGCCGCACCGGCTGGGTGATGGCCTTCCTCTACTGCGCGTGCGCCGCGCTCCGCCTCGCGCGCTTCAACGTCCACTCGTCGCGCTACAAGGGCCGCTTCGAGGGGCTCCCCTCGCCGGCGGCGGCCGGCATGGTGGCGAGCACGCAGTGGTTCGTGTCGTTCCTGCGCGCGAGCGGCGGGGTCGCGCTCCAGGTGCCCCAGCTGCTGATCGCCGTCGGCCTCGCGGCGATCGGCCTGCTGATGGTCAGCGCGGTGCCCTATCGCTCCTTCAAGGAGATCGATCTCCGGCACCCCTGGCGCGTCGTGGTGCTGATGGTGCTGGTGCTGGCCGTGGTGATCCAGGAGCCCTACGTCTCGCTGTTCGTGATCGCCGCCGCCTATGTTCTCTCCGGCCCGGCCGAGTGGGCCTGGCGCGTGCTCGCCGGCCGGCAGCTCGAGGAGCTCCCGGAGCCGGTCGCGGCGGAGCCGCCGCGGGAGACGACGACGTGAGCTCCGATCCGGTCTGGATCTTCGACACCACGCTGCGCGACGGCGAGCAGTCGCCGGGCTGCAGCATGAACCTCGCCGAGAAGCTGACGCTGGCGCGCCAGCTGGAGCGGCTCGGCGTCGACGTGATCGAGGCCGGCTTCCCGATCGCGAGCGACGGCGACTTCGAGGCGGTGCGCGCCGTGGCGGGGGAGCTGCGCGACACCATCGTGTGCGGGCTCGCGCGCACCGGCGTCGCCGACATCGACCGCGCCGGGCAGGCGCTCGAGCGCGCCGCGCGCCCGCGCATCCACACCTTCATCGCGACGAGCGACATCCACCTCGAGCACAAGCTGCGCATGAGCCGCGAGCGCGTCCTGGAGGAGGTCGAGCGCGCCGTGCTCCAGGCGCGCCGCTACTGCGACGACGTCGAGTTCTCGGCCGAGGACGCCACGCGCTCCGACCGGGGCTACCTGGTCCGCGTCTTCGACGTGGCGCTCGCGGCCGGCGCCACCACGCTGAACGTGCCGGACACCGTCGGCTACACGACGCCCGAGGAGTTCGCGGCGCTGATCGCGCACCTGCGCCGCGCGGTCGCGGGCATCGAGCGCGCGCGCATCTCGGCGCACTGCCACGACGACCTGGGCCTCGCGGTGGCGAACAGCCTCGCGGCGGTGAAGGCGGGCGCTCGGCAGGTCGAGTGCACGGTGAACGGCATCGGCGAGCGGGCCGGAAACACCGCCATGGAGGAGGTGGTGATGGCGCTGCGCACGCGCCGCGACGCCTACGGCGGGCTCACCACGCAGATCCGTACCGAGGAGATCTACCCGACGAGCCGTCTGCTGTCGTCGATCATCGGCGTGCCGGTGCAGCCGAACAAGGCGATCGTCGGCGCCAACGCCTTCGCGCACGAGGCGGGCATCCACCAGGACGGCGTGCTCAAGGCCGCGATCACCTACGAGATCATGACGCCGCGCTCGATCGGGCGGCCCTCGAACGAGCTGGTGCTCGGCAAGCACTCGGGGCGACACGCCTTCCGGGAGCGGCTGCTCGAGCTCGGCTTCGGCATCGAGGGCGACGACTTCGAGCGCGCCTTCAAGCGCTTCAAGGACCTCGCGGACAAGAAGAAGACGATCTTCAACGAGGACCTCGAGGCGATCGTCGCGGACGCGGTGGTGCAGAGCGAGGAGCGCTTCGAGTTCCGCCAGCTGACCGTGCTCTCGGGCTCGTTCCCGACGCCGACCGCCACCGTCGAGCTGCTGGTCGACGGCGCGCAGCGCAAGACGACGGCGACCGGCGTTGGCCCCGTCGACGCGATCTTCCGGGCGGTCGCCGAGCTCACGGAGACCAAGAGCGAGCTGGTGCGCTACCAGGTGAACGCGATCACCGCCGGTCTCGACGCGCAGGGCGAGGTCGCGGTGACGCTCTCCGAAGGCGGCCGGCGCGTGATCGGGCACGGCGCCCACTACGACGTGCTGGTCGCCAGCGCCAAGGCCTACGTGCACGCGCTCAACAAGCTCGAATGGCACAAGAAGCGCCACGCGGTCGCGGAGCCGAAGGGGGTCTAGGCGTGGCGAAGGCGCGCATCGTGGTCGTGGCCGGGGACGGCATCGGCCCCGAGGTCACGCGGGAGGCGCGGCGCGTGCTCGCGGCGGTGGCGCCACGCCACGACCTCGCGCTCGAGTTCGAGGAGCACGAGATCGGCGGTGCCTCGATCGACGCGCACGGGACGCCGCTGCGCGACGAGGTCGTTGCGCGCGCGCGGGAGAGCCGCGCCGTGCTGCTCGGCGCCGTGGGCGGCCCGAAATGGGATGCCCTGCCGGTCGATCGGCGGCCCGAGAAAGGCCTGCTGCGCATCCGCAAGGAGCTCGGCCTGTACGCCAACCTGCGTCCGGCCACGGTCTTCCCGGCGCTGGTCTCCGCCTCGACGCTGCGGCCCGAGGTGGTGGAGGGCATCGACCTGCTCGTGGTTCGCGAGCTGACCGGGGGCCTCTACTTCGGCGAGCCGCGCGGGCAGGCGCTGGTCGGCGGCAAGCGCGAGGCGCGTAACACCCTGGTGTACGACGAGGTCGAGATCGCGCGCATCGCGCGCGTGGCGTTCCGCGCCGCGCGCGCGCGGCGCAAGCACGTCACGCACGTGCACAAGGCGAACGTGCTCGAGACCTCGCAGCTCTGGGTGCAGGTGGTGGAGGAGGTGGCGCGCGAGTTCCCGGACGTCCAGCTCGCGCACCAGCTGGTCGACTCGTGCGCCATGCTGCTGGTGCGCGACCCGCGCCGCTTCGACGTGATCGTCACCGAGAACCTGTTCGGCGACATCCTCTCCGACGAGGCGGCGATGATCACGGGCTCGCTCGGGATGCTGCCCTCGGCGAGCCTCGGCGACGGGGGCATCGGGCTCTACGAGCCGGTCCACGGCTCGGCGCCGGACATCGCCGGCAAGGACGTGGCGAATCCGCTTGCCGCGATCCTCTCGGCCGCGATGCTGCTCGAGCACTCGCTCGGCGCGACGGCGGCCGCGCAGGCGGTGCGCGGCGCGGTGACGCGCGTGCTGGACGACGGCTACCGCACGGCCGACCTGCTGCTCCCCGGCGAGGAGCGGGAGACGGTGGGCTGCCGCGCGATGGGCGACCTCGTGATCGAGCGCTTGCGGTGACGGCACGCGCGGGCTTCCGCATCGCCGTGGTGGGGGCGACCGGTGCCCTCGGCACCGAGGTACTCGCGGCGCTCGACGAGGCGGCGTTCCCGGTGCGCGAGCTCGTGCTGCTGGCGAGCGAGGGCTCGCTCGCCAGCGACGTCGAGTTCCGCGGCGACGCGATCCCGGTGGAGTCGAAGCTCGCGCGGCTGCGCGGTGCCGACCTCGCCTTGCTGTGCGCGCCGCCCGCCGCCTCGCTCGCGGCGGCCGGCGACGCGCTGCGCCTCGAGGTGCCGGCCATCGACCTCTCGGGCGCCCTCGCGACCCGCGTCGAAGTGCCGCTCGCGACGGGCGAGGCTGCGTTCGCTGGAGAGCCGCTGGTCGCGGTTCCGGCGGGACCGGCGCTGGCCTGGCTGCGCGTGCTCGCGCCGATCCACGCCGCGCTCGGGCTACGCCGCGTCGTCGCCACCGCGCTCGCGGCCGCCGCGTCCGCGGGACGCACCGGCATCGAGGCGCTCTCGACCGAGACCGTCGCGCTGCTGAACCAGGGCGACGCGCCGGAGCCGGCCGCGCTCGGCCATCCGATCGCCTTCGACTGCCTGCCGTGGGTCGGCGATCTCGCCGGCGACGGCAGCTGCCGCGCCGAAAGCGAGCTCGCCGCCGTGCTGCAGCGCGCGCTCGGCGGCGAGCTCGGCGTCGCCGTGACGGCGGTGCGCGTCCCGACCTTCTGCGGCGATGCGGCGAGC
>Ga0335070_10000466_pt1 | contig 44956 bp, 46 predicted proteins | sample Lox_Sample_13_FD_206722 | JGI IMG/M metagenome (GOLD analysis project Ga0335070, IMG submission 206722) | Soil microbial communities from Loxahatchee National Wildlife Refuge, Florida, United States - Lox_Sample_1.3 | ecosystem: Environmental > Terrestrial > Soil > Wetlands | place: USA... | reverse complement strand
CTTGACTGGGGGACTTTGGTTCACGAGGGCTAGCCCAGGTACGACGACACGAACGTGCCCGAGACCGCGCGGCCGGCGAAGCGGCCCAGCCGGAAGGGCGCGGGATTCACGGGCGGAGGCGAGCCCGTGATCAGGGCAGCCATCATCTCGCCGACGGCGGGAGACAGCTTGAAGCCGTGGCCCGACATGCCGGCGGCGATGAAGAAGCCGCTGACCGGCGACTCGTCGAGTATGGGCATCCAGTCGGGCGTGATGTCGAAGGCTCCGGCCCAGCCGCGGGCATAGCGCGCCTCGGCGAGCTTGGGCAGGGCGCGGCTCGTGCGCTCGAGCGCCACCTCAGCCTCGTCGAAGCCCGGCTCGGCTCCCAGCAGCTCAGGATCCATGGGGTGCTGGGTCTCGTCGTCGATGAGCGAGCCGGTCAGCGTGAACCCGCCGGTTTCCGGACGCACGTAGCTGCCGCCGGCCAGATCGAGGTAGACCATGTGGGCGCGGCCGAAGCCGGGATCCCGCTCGAGCACGAAGACGGGGTGGCGGCCGATGATGATGGGCAGCTCGACGCCGGCGAGCCGCGCCAAGGCTGGGGACCAGAGCCCCGCCGCATTGACGACGATCGGTGCGTCGATCCTGTCGCCCGCGGCCGTGGTCACCCCGGTGACCCGGTTGCCCGAGCGATGAATCGCCGTCACCTCCTGGCCCTGCTCGATGACGACGCCGCGCTTCCTGGCCGCGTCCGCGTAGCCGGCGGTGACGGCCGACGGATCGCCGTAGCCCGAGCCGGGCTCGTACAGCACGGCGCCGAGCGCGGAGGGATCGATGCAGGGCTCGACGCGCGCGAGCTCCGACGGCTCGAGGATCTCGGCATTCACGCCCAGCCCGCGTTGGACCGCGAGCGTTGTTTCAAGCGAAGGGCGCATGGCGGCGCTCACGCCGATGAGCGCGCCGCAGCGGACGAAACCGGACTCGCCTCCCACGGCGTCGCCGAAGCGCTCGAAGACACCGAGCGAGCGCGTCACCATCTGCGTCGTCTCCGGCGTGGGGTAGAGCTGGCGGATGATGCCGACGGACCGGCCGGTGCCGCCCGCGCCGATGAAGCGGCGCTCGAGGACGACGACACGCTTCATGCCGAGGCCGGCCAGCTGGAAGGCGAGCGAGCAGCCGGTGACGCCGCCCCCGACGATGACGGCGTCCGCCGCCCTCATGCTTCGGAATCGACGAGCCGGATCGGGTCGCCCTGTTTGATCGCGCCGGTCTTGAGCACGCGCGCGTAGACGCGGCTCCAGCCCGGGTGCCGCTTCTGGGACACGCGCGAGATATCGCCCGCCACGAAGTTGTTCTGGATGTTGAAGCACGGGGCCGTGTAGCGGGTGATCTCGATGACGACGCCGTCGCCCAGCTCGAGTCGCGAGCCCGGCGTCACCCGCTCCCAGTCGAGGCCGTCGACGGTGAGATTCTCACCGATGGCGCCGGGCGAGACCGCATGTCCCTCGGCCTGAAGCGCCCGTATCTGCTCGAGCGAGAAGAGGCAGAGAGCGCGCTCGGGGCCGCCATGTTGCTCCATGTCTCGATGGGCGTCGCCTTCGAGGCCGAGCTCGGTCACCCGCGCGGCCGGGACGGGCAGCTTGGGCACGCCGCCCGCCGAGACGCTGATCTGCGCGATGATTCCGCGAGCCGTCACAGCGTCACCTCCGTGCCGATGCCTTGAGCCATGGCGCGATCATACGCGAGGCGCGCGGTGGCCGCATCCTCCGGAGCCCAGCCGACGGACTTGAAGAGCGTGATCTGCACGGCATTCACACGTCCCGGCTTCTTTCCGGCCACGACCTCGGCGAGCTCCGCCTTGACGTGGCGTCGGGTGATGTCGCGTGCCTTGATCGGGATGAGCAGATCGCCCGCTTCCTCCCAGGCGCCTTCGTACGTGTCCACGACGACGTACGCGCGCCTGATGCCTTCGGTGTCGACCTCGCGGGTGTTGGGCCTGAAGGCGCCGACCGCGTCCACGTGGGTGCCGGGACGGAGGTCCCGGCCGGAGAAGACGGGCTTCGCCGATGTCGTGGCGCAGGTGATGATATCCGCCTCCCGCACGGCCGCCCGCCGGTCTCGCGCCACCTCGACGGGCACGCCGAGCCCGTCGCGCATACGCGCCGCGAACGTCTCCACGCGGGCCGGATCGCGTCCCACCACGCTCACGCTCTCGACAGGCCTGACGGCGTTCAGACAGCGGAGCTGGTACTCGGCCTGAATGCCCGCGCCGAAGCACGTGAGCCGCCGCGTATCCCGTCGCGCGAGATGCCGGGCCGCGACGGCCGAGGCGGCCCCCGTGCGGATGGCGGTGAGAAAGCCCGCTTCCATGAAAGCGAGGGGCGCGCCCGTTTCCGGATCGCTCAGCAGATAGGAGGCGTGAACGGTCGGGAGCCCGCGCGCGCGGTTGGCTCCCACGACGGTGATGAGCTTGGCGCCCAAGGCTCGGCGGCGCGGCAGCGCCGAGATCATGCCGAGGAAGACGCCGGCCTTGGCCATCGGGAGGACGGCACGGGGCAGGGCGTTCGCCCGGCCGGCCGCCGCCTCGCGGAAGGCGGCCTCGACCACTTCGATGACAGCGGCTGGATCCAGGAGCCGCTCGAGGTCGGCGCGGCTGAGAACGAGCATCAGGAGGCGGAGGCGGCCTTCCGCTTGATCATGCGCTTGATCGCCGCCTCGAGGACCAGCTCGCCGCGGTGGTTCAGCACTTCGTGACGATAACTGACGATGCCGCGGTCGGGCTTCTTCGTCTCGCGCTTGTCGGTGATGACCACCCGGACGCGCAGCGTGTCACCCACCAGCACGGGCGAGACGATCTTGATGTCGCTGCCCAGATAGGACATGCCCGTGCCGTGGATGAGGCCGGTCTGCATCACCAGGCCCTCGGAGAGGCAGAAGGTAAAGGCGCCGGGGGCTGGCTTGCCCTTGAACACGGAGGACGTTGCGACGTATTCCATGTCGTAGAAGAGCGGCTCGTTGAAGCCGCACAGGTTGACGAAGGCGCAGATGTCGGCCTCCGTGACCGTGCGCCCCAGCGTCTCGTAGGTCGCGCCGATCTCGTGCTCTTCGTAGGTGAGGCCTTGCCGGATCATGTTGGTGACCTCCGTTGATCCTTCTGGGTTCCCTCTCCCTCTGGGAGAGGGTCAGGGTGAGGGGAGCTGATCTTACGCCTCGCCCAGATACGCGCGGCGGACTTCGGGGTTGTCGGCCAGGTCTCGCGCGCCGCCCTCGAGGACGATGCCGCCCGTCTCGAGGACGTAGCCACGGCCGGCAATCGAGAGCGCCATGGCCGCGTTCTGCTCGACGAGCAGGATGGTCACGCCCTGGCGGTTGATGGTCTGCACGGTCTCGAAGATCTGCTCGACCAGCACAGGGGCGAGGCCCATCGAGGGCTCGTCGAGCAGGAGGAGTCGCGGCTTCGCCATGAGCGCGCGGCCGATGGCGAGCATCTGCTGCTCGCCGCCCGAGAGCGTACCCGCCACCTGCGTGCGCCGCTCCTCGAGCCGCGTGAAGATCGAGAAGACGCGGTCGATGTCCTCGCTCACCCTCGCGTCCGACCGCGTGAAGGCGCCCATCTCGAGGTTTTCCAGCACGCTCAGTCGGTTGAAGATGCGCCGCCCCTCCGGGACATGGGTGACGCCGCGGCGCACGATGGCGTGGGAGGGGACACCGACCAGGGAGCCGCCCTCGAAGACCACGTCGCCCTGGCGCGGGGCGAGCAGCCCGGAGATGGCCCGGAGCGTGGTGGTCTTCCCGGCGCCGTTGTTTCCCAGGAGGGCGACCACCTCTCCCTGTCCCACCCGAAAGGACACGCCCTTGAGGGCGCGGATCTCGCCATAGGACACGTGGAGGTCCCGCACCTCAAGCACTGCCGCCCTCCGCGCGCGGGGTCCACTTCCGCCGCCCGAGGTACGCCTCGATGACACGAGGGTTCTTCTGGACGTCCGCCGCGCGGCCCTCGGCGATCTTCTCGCCGTGGTCGAGCACGGTGACGTGGTCGGACACCTCCATGACCACGCGCATATTGTGCTCGATGAGGAGGATGGTGAGGCCGAGGTCGCCGACCAGCTTCCGCAGCAGCTCCATGAGGCTTCGCGCCTCGCCCTGCGTCATCCCGGCCGTGGGCTCGTCCAGGAGCAGGAGCGCCGGCTTCGAGGCCAGCGCCCGGCCGATCTCGAGACGGCGCTGGTCTCCGTATGGCAGGTTGCGCGCCAGCTCATTGGCGCGGCCGCGCAGACCCACGATGTCGAGCAGCTCTGCCGCCCGTGCCCACAGCGTCCCCTCTTCGCGCTTCCAGTGGGGGTTGCGGCTCACCGCTCCCCAGAAGCCCGAGGCGACACGCGCGTGCATGCCGACGAGCACGTTCTCGACCGCCGTCATGCTCTTGAAGAGCCGGATGTTCTGGAACGTGCGGCAGACGCCGAGCGCGGTGATCTGGTCTGGGCGCAGGCCCGTGAGCTGGGCGCCGCGGAAGTGCACGGCACCTTCCTCCGGCACGTAGAGGCCGGTGAAGACGTTGAAGAAGGTCGTCTTGCCCGCGCCGTTGGGGCCGATGATCGAGGCGATCCGGCCTTCCTCGAGGTCGAAATCGATGGCGTTGAGCGCGGTCAGCCCGCCGAACTTCTTGGTGACGGCGCGCGCCTCGAGGAGGACAGCCATCTCAGGACTCGCTGAGCTCGCGCGTGCGGCGCCTGGCGGGCAGGATGCCCTGGGGACGAAAGATCATCATGAGGACCAGGATGAGGCCGAAGATCATGCGCTCGTACTTGGCCGGCTCGAGCTGGGTCGGCAGATTGGCGAGGTTGTAGCCGAGGATCACGGTGCCCGCGTTGCGGAGCTCATTGAGCCAGAGCGAGAAGCCCTTGAGGACCTGGAGGTTGAGCACGGTGACCACGGTGGCGCCCAGGATGGCGCCGGGGATGGAGCCCATGCCGCCCAGGATGATCATGGCGAGCACGCCGATGGACTCCATGAAGGTGAAGGATTCCGGGTTGATGAAGATCTGCTTGGCGGAAAAGAGCACGCCGACGGCGCCCGCGAAGGAGGCGCCGCAGGCGAAGGCGAGAAGCTTCATCCGCACGAGCGGCACGCCCATGGCCTGCGCCGCCGTCTGGTCCTCCCGGATGGCTTCCCACGCCCGCCCGATATGCGAGTCCTCGAGCCTCCGGTTGACGAGCACGGTGACGCCGACGATGAGGAGCACGAGGGCGTAGAGGTAGAGGGGATAGATCACGTTGGGATTGGGCTCGATGCCGACGGCGCGCAGCAGCGGCTCGAAGAATATGGGCGGCCGCCCGATGGGCGTGATCCCCTTCGGGCCATTGGTGATGTTGATGGGCTTGTCGAGGTTGTTGGCGAGGACGCGGATCACCTCGCCGAACCCGAGCGTCACCAGCGCCAGGTAGTCGCCGTGCAGCCTCAACACCGGCAGGCCGAGGAGGAGGCCCGCGCCGGCGGCCACGCCCACCCCCACGAAGAGGAAGACGAAAAACCACCACGGGGAGAGCGGAAAGTAGCTGCCCCCGAAGATCAGGTTGGCCTGCGGGGAGCCGAAGATGGCCCAGGAGTAGGCGCCCACCGCGAAGAAGGCGACATAGCCCAGATCCAGGAGCCCGGCCAGTCCCACCACGATGTTCAGGCCGAGCGCCAGCGCCACGAAGATGCCGACCTGTATCGCGATCTCCATGTAGTAGGCGTTGATGGTGCCGAGGACGGGCATGAGGCCGCCGAGCGCGACTACGGTCAGGACGATCTTGAGCCGCCGCGGCATGCGGGCGAAATAGAGCAGCAGGATCGACGCCTGGAAGAGCATGAAGAGCACGACGGAGCGCGGAAAGTGCGAGACGCCCCATGCCGTCACGCCGAGCAGCGAGACCACGACAATGGTCGCGGCCACCGGCTGGTCGAGCACGCGCTGGATCGCGCCCACGATCAGGCCCGCTCCCTGACGACCTCGCCCAGGAGGCCCTTGGGGCGGAAGATCAGGATGAGAATCAGGATGGAGAAGGCGAGGATGTCCTTGTACTCCGCCCCGAAGGCCCCGCCGGTGAGCAGCGACAGATAGGACGCGGCAAAGGACTCGAGCACGCCCAGCACGAGGCCGCCGAGCATGGCGCCCGGGATATTGCCGATGCCGCCCAGCACCGCCGCGGTGAAGGCCTTGAGCCCGGGGATGAAGCCCGTATAGGGATTGATCAAGCTGTACTGCACGCCGAAGAGCACGCCCGCGCCACCGCCCATGGCCCCGCCGATGAGGAAGGTGAGGGAGATCATCCGGTTGACGTTGATGCCCATGAGAGAGGCCGCCGACTGGTCCTCGGCCACCGCGCGGATGGCCTTGCCGATCTTGGTCTTGTTGACGAGCGAGTAGAGACCCCAGAGCATGAGAAGGGCAGCCGCGGTCACCACCAGCGATTTGACCGAGACGTCGATGGTGGAGGAGAGCTCGAAGCGCGTATTGAGCACGTCCATGCTCGGATAGACGAGGTTGAAGGAGTTGCGCCAGAGCGACTCGAAGAGCCGGATGGCGTCCTGGAGGAAGAAGGAGACGCCGATGGCGGAGATGAGCGGTATCAGGCGCGGGGCGTGGCGCAAGGGCCGATAGGCGGTGCGCTCGACGATGACGGCAAGCACACCCGACACCGCCATGCCCGCCACGAGGATCAGGAGCAGCACGATGACCCAGGGCAGGGCGTCGAGCCAGCCCGCCGACTTCATGCCCAGCAAGAGCTCCACGCCCACGAAGGCGCCCACGATGAAGATCTCCGAGTGGGCGAAGTTGATGAACTCCAGCACGCCGTAGACCATGGTGTAGCCCAGCGCGATCAGGGCATACATGAAGCCCAGAGTGATGCCGTCGATGAGAACCTGCGGGAAGATGCCGATCAGGAGCTCAACGTCCATCGGCACTCGGTCCCAAGGTGGGAGTCTCGGGAGGGGCGACGCGCGGGTCGCCCCTCCCGAAGGGAATCGTGCGAGCCGTTACTTCTTGGCTTCGGGAGGCGCGATGGTGAGCTGCTTGACGATCTTGTTGTCCCCCCACTTCGCCGGGTCGTCGCTCACGACGGTCAGCACGAAGTACTGGGCCTTGAGCCGGTCGCCCTTGGCGTCGAAGGCGATGTCGCCCGTGATGCCGGAGAGCTTGGTCTTGCGGACCGCGGTGGCCACGTCCTCGCGGGACACCTTGCCCTTCTTGGCGGCCTCCTCGATGGCTTTGATGGCGATGGTGGCCGCGTCATAGGCCTCGGCCGCGTAGGGCTCGGGGTTCTTGCCGAACTTCTTCTTGAACTCGTCGACGAACGCCTTCGCCTTGGGCAGGGCCGAGGCCGGGCCGGCGGCCGACGTATAGTTCATGCCGACCACCGCCTTGCCGGCGATCTTGGTCAGGTCCGAGGAGTCCATGCCGTCCGGCCCCATGAACTTGGCCTTGATGCCTTTCTCGCGCGCCTGCTTGAAGAAAGGTGCGCCCTGATCGTAGATGCCACCGAAGTAAATGACGTCGGGGTTCTTGGCCTTGATCGGCGTCAGGATGGAGTCGAAGTTCGACTTTTCCTCGGTGCCCTCGAAGCCCAGGACCTTGACGCCCTTCTTCTCGGCGTCGGCCTTGAAGAACTCGGCGATGCTCTGGCCGTATTGCGTCTTGTCGTGGACGATGTACGCGCTCTTGACCTTCATGCTGCCGTGGGCGAACTCGGAGCCGACCACGCCCTGCACGTCGTCGCGGCCGCACACGCGGTCGATGTTCGGATAGCCGCGATCGGTGACCACCGGATTCGTATTGGCCGGGGAGATCATGACTACCCCGACTTCCTTGTAGACCTCCGAGGAGGGAATCGCCACCCCAGAGTTCAGGTGGCCGATGACCGCCATGATGTCCTTGTCGGAGATGATGTTCTTGGCGTTGGCGACGCCGACGTCGGGCTTGGCCTGGTCGTCGAAGGGCACGAACTCGACTTTGTAGCCCATCTTCTCGAGGTTGCCCTTCATCTTCTCGACGGCGAGCTGGGTGCCGAGCTTGATGCCCTCGCCCAGCGCCGCCTGGCCTCCCGAGAGCGGGCTCTGGGAGGCGATCTTGATCGTGCCCTTGGACTGGGCATCGACGGCAGCCGTCGTGGGTAGCACCAGCGCGGCTATGGCGAGGGCGCTCAGCACGTGGCGGATTCGAAAATTCCTCATTCGGTCTCCTCCTCCAAACGGGTAGGGCGGGTTGGCAAGCGGCGCCATTATAGCGATTCTGCAGGGCGCGTCAACGTCCGGCCGGACTGCTCGTGCCTGCGGCCTCGGCGCGGAGAGTGTCGAGTTGGCGTCGAACCTCGGCATCCCCCGGCATCACGGCCAGCGCCTCCTGGTAGAGCGCCATGGCCTCTAGACGGTGGCCGGCCTTCTTTTGTTCTGCCGCTTCGAGGGAGAGGGCCCGGCTGAAATTCTTGGCGAGCTCGGCGAACTTGGGATCCCGGGCATAGGCGGGGCGGAAATACTCGAGCGCCTCCGCGTAGCGGCCTTCCTGAGCCCTGAGCGCTCCCATGTTCATCAGCGCCCCGGTGAGTCCCGGGTCGAGCTTCAAAGCGACCTTCAGCATCTCCTCGGCCTCGGCGTACTTCTGCTGGCCATAGAGGGCCGTCGCGATATTGTTGACGACGCTTGCCCGGTTGGGCCTGAGGGTGAGCGCTCGACGATAGGCGGTTTCGGCCTCCGCATGGCGCTTCTGGTCGGTGAGCGAGGTGCCGAGGTTGTTCCAGCAGATGGCGCACTGTGGGTCCGTCCCCGTGGCCCACGTCCAGAGGGTCTCGGAGTCCTGCCACACCTTGGACTGGTCCCACGTACCGATGGCCAGCACGAGGACGATGGCCACCGCGCCGGCCGTCACGCTCCGGGCGATGATCGCGCTCACCCTGCCCAGCGCCCGCGCATTGAGCAGCCACGTCAGGCCCCCACCGAAGAGCAGCGCCACGCCCAGGCCGGAAAGATAGCTGTAGCGGTCATGCGCGAGCTGATGCCCTGAGTGCACGACTCCGCTGATGGGCAGGAGCATCAGGATGGAGGCGACCCAGGCCGCGAGTCCCGCCGGCCAGCGCCGCCGCAGCGCCAGCAGCACGGCGGTCACGCCAAGAAACGCCAGTGCGGGCAATAGAAAACGCGGGGCCAGGAGCCTTATCTCCGGCGGCAGCTCGTAGAGGGGCATGAGCTCTACCGGCCAGAACCAGCGGGCGGGGTAGAAGACAAAGGTGAAGGTGGTCATGGCCAGTCGCGCGCTCAGGCCGTAGCGGGCATAGTCGGTCACGGCGGTGCCCGAGTACACGGCGCGGAGCGCCACCACCGCGCCGGCCGCCCCGAGAATGGCCCAGGGGATCTTCTCGACGAGGATGCGCCGCCAGGCGGGGGCTCCCCGCGCCCGCCGGAGCGGATACACGTCGAGGAGGACGAGAATGGCCGGCAGCGGCATCGCGGCCGCCTTGGCGAGAAGCGCCGCCGTGAAGGAGGCGAGCGAGACGACTTGCCAGCGCCGGTCGAGCGTGCCGCTCTCCACCGCCTTGAGATAGGCCAGCACCGCGCCGAGGAAGAAGAGCCCGCACAAGACGTCCTTGCGCTCGGTGATCCAGACCACGGACTCCACGCGCAACGGGTGCACCGCGAAGAGCAGGGCGGAGAAGGCGGCGCCGAGCGACAGCGCGGGGCTTTCGGGCAGGGCGCCGCCGGGGCGGGCGAGGGCGATCAGCCGCCGCGCGATCAGAAAGAAGAGCACCGCGTTGGCGCCGTGCAGGAGCAGGTTCAGGAGGTGGTAGCCGCGCGGGTTGAGACCGCCCAGCACGTAGTTCAGGCCAAAGCTCATCCAGGTCAGCGGGATGTAGTGGCCCAGGATCACGCCCGACCACATCCACTGGATCTGCGCGCGCCCGAGCCCGTGGACCCCTGGATTGTTGACCACATTTTCGCGGTCGTCCCAATTCAGGAAGTCGCCGCTCACGCCCGGCCAGAACGTGACGATGGCGGCGACGAACACGAGGCAGCCGAGGCCGGAGACCAGGAGCCGCCCGCGCGCGCTACTCACCGGGTGGCGCCCGCGCGCGCCCCACGAATCTGATCGATGAAGCTCCGCGCCGCGGCGGCGGGGTCAGGCGCGGCGCAGACGGCCGAGATGACGGCGACGGCGTCGGCACCGGCGCGGACGACCTCTGCGACGTTGTCCACGGTGATCCCTCCGATGGCGACGAGCGGCACAGCGATCTGCGGACGCACGCGCCGGAGGAGCTCGGGTCCGACGAGCTGGAAGCCCGGCTTCGACCCGGTGGGGAACATGCTGCCCACGGCGACGTAGTCCGCCCCGTCGTCCCGGGCGCGGCGGGCCTGGAGCTCATCGTGGGTCGACACGCCGAGGAGCATGCCCGGGCGCAGCAACCGTCGCGCCTCGCGCGCCGGCAGGTCGTCCTGTCCCACGTGCACGCCGTCGGCCTCGACGGCAAGCGCCAGGTCCACGCGGTCATTGACGATGAAGAGACAGCCGGCTTCGCGGCACCGGCCTCTCAGCGCCTTCGCGATCGGATAGAGCTCCACGGTCGGCAGGGTCTTCTCGCGGAGCTGGACGAGTCGACAGCCCCCGTCGAGCACGGCGTCCAGCAGTGGCGCCAGCTCCCGTCCCCCCGCCGCTGCCCGGTCGAGGATGACGTAGAGGGGGCTGGGGAGCTCCACCTGTCTCAGCGGCGTAGCGGTCAGGGTCCCACTTCGAGGCGGGGCAGCGTGTGGTCTCCGGAGAGGAATGCGGGGTCGGCCAGGAGCTTCTGATGATACGGAATCGTCGTCTTCACCCCTTCCACGACGGTCTCCCCCAGCGCCCGGTACATGCGGGCGATGGCCTCGGCGCGGTTGCGTCCGTGGACGATGATCTTGGCGATGAGCGAATCGTAGAAGGGCGTCACCACGGCGCCGGGCGCCATGTGACTGTCGACGCGCACGCCGGGACCGCCCGGGGGGAGCCATGCGGTGATCGTGCCGGGCGAGGGGGTGAAATGCTCCGGATCTTCCGCATTGATACGGCACTCGATGGCGTGCCCGCGGAACTCGACGTCTTTCTGCTTGTAGCCGAGCGGCTCGCCCGAGGCGATCCGGATCTGCTCGCGGACGATGTCGATGCCGGTGAGCATCTCGGTCACGGGGTGCTCGACCTGGATGCGCGTGTTCATCTCGATGAAGTAGAAGCTGCCGTCGTGGGCCACGAGGAACTCGACCGTCCCCGCCGACACGTAGTTGACGGAGTTGGCCACCATGAGCGCGGCCTTGTAGAGGCCGGCGCGGGTCTCCTCGGTGATGGCCGAGGCGGGGCTCTCCTCGAGGAGCTTCTGGTGGCGGCGCTGCACCGAGCAGTCGCGCTCGCCCAGATGCACGCGGATGCCATTCCGGTCGCCCAGCACCTGCACCTCGACGTGGCGCGCCTCCTCCACGAACTTCTCGAGGTAGAGCTCCGAGGAGCCGAAGGCCTGGGCCGCTTCCGCCTGACAGGTGGCGAAGGCCTGGGCCAGCATGTCGCGCGCGCGCACGATGCGCATGCCGCGTCCGCCGCCGCCCGCGGCCGCCTTGACGATCACCGGGTAGCCGATGGAATCGGCCAGGGCCTGCGCCTCGTCCACGCCCTCGAGCGGCCCCTCGCTGCCGGGCACCACGGGCGCGCCCGCCTGCTTGGCCATGGCGCGGGCCTGGGCCTTGTCGCCCATCAGGCGAATCGCTTCCGGGGCGGGCCCGATGAAGGTGATGCCGCAGGCGCGGCAGATCTCCGCAAAGGCCGCGTTCTCGGAGAGCAGGCCGTAGCCGGGATGAATCGCCTCGCTGTCCGTGATGGAGGCCGCGGAGATGATGCTCGGGATATTCAGGTAGCTCTGGCGCGCCTCGGCGGGACCGATGCAGATCGACTCGTCGGCCAGCCGCACGGGCATGGAGCCCGCATCGGCCTGCGAGTGTGCGACGACCGTGCGAATACCCATCTCTCGACAGGTGCGAAGCACGCGCAGGGCGATCTCGCCGCGATTGGCGATGAGGATCTTGTGGAACATGGGCGCGCTACCCGCTACCGGCGCGGCTCCACCAGGAACAGGGGCTGGCCGAACTCCACCGGCTGGGAATTCTCGACGAGGATCTTGACCACCCGCCCGGCGATCTTCGACTCGATCTCGTTCATGAGCTTCATCGCCTCGATGATGCAGAGGACCTGGCCCTCTTTCACCGTATCGCCCTCGCTCACGAAGGGTGCCGCCTCGGGGCTCGTGGCGCGATAGAAGGTGCCGACCATGGGCGCCTCGATCGTCATGGTGCCGGGGGCCATTTCGACGGCCTGGCCGGCGGCTTCGGGTTGCTGCAGGCCGGCCGGCGCGGCAACGGGATGGAAGGCCGAAGCCACCGGCGCGTGGCTGCGGACCACGCGCACGCGGAAGCCCTCGCTCTCGATCTCGAGCTCTGCCAGGTCATGCGCCACGGCCAGCTCCACGACCTGCTTGGGCGTCCACTCCGGTCCCGCCGCAGGGCGGGCCCACCGCGCCTTGCGCGCCACGAGCCTAGCCCGCCGCCGCGACGCGACCCAGATAGTCCCAGCTTCGAGTGTCGACTTTCACGATGTCCCCCTCGTTGAGGAAGAGCGGCACCTGGATCACCGCCCCCGTTTCGAGCGTGGCGGGCTTGTTGCCACCAGAGGCGGTGTCGCCCCGGATGCCCGGATCGGTCTTGACGATCTGGAGCTCGAGGAAGTTCGGCAGCTCGACGGTGACCGGACTGCTGTCGATGAAGAGGATATCGACCTCGGTGTTCTCCTTGAGGAAGTCCCGGGCGTCGCCCACCTCCTCCGCGGACAGGGAGATCTGGTCGTAGGTCTCCGTGTCCATGAAGTGGTAGCGGTCGTCCTTGTACATGTACTGCATGTGCTTCTCCTCGAAGTCGACCAGCTCGACCTTCTCGCCCGCGCGGAACGTGTTGTCGATCACCCGCCCCTGCCGCATGTGCTTGAGCTTGGTGCGCACGAAGGCGCCGCCCTTGCCGGGCTTGACGTGCTGGAAGTCGACGATGGTGTAGGGCTGACCATCGAACTGGATCTTCAATCCCTTCTTGAACTCGGCCGTAGACACCTGCATGGGCTTATGGTCCCTTTCGTTTCTGCGTCTTGGCCCGGAGCGCCTCTTCGAGGCGCGCGCGGATCCGGATATCGCCTGGATGCTTCCTGCTCAGGCGGAGAAAGATCTGTGCCGCATCGTCGCTGAGCCCCTGCTGCAGGCACAGGGCGCCCATGCTCGCCGTGATGAACGTGTCGTCGGCCAGCAGGCGTCCGAGGGGCGAGCTCGCGTCCGCGCGCCCCTCCGCTCCCAGCGCCTCGAGCAGCAGGCGGGATTCTCGATCCGCCGCGTCGAGCTTGACCACGCGCTCGAGGTGCTGCCGTGCCTCCTCCCATCGCCCCGCCTTGCGGTGGATCTCGGCCGCCATGCGGTGCGCCTGTACGTCCCGCGGACTCGCCTGGAGTATGACTCCGAGCTCGGCCAGCGCCGCCTCGGGGTTGCCGTCGTCCAGGTGCGCCTTGGCCAGGATCAGGCGCGCCGTGGTGTAGTGCTGGAAGCGCGCCAGCCCTTCCCGACACAGATTGATGGCCTCGCGCGTTCGACCGACCTTGCGGTAGGCATCGGCCAACGGAGCGAAGGCCAGGGAGGCTGGATCCCGCATGAGGCGCTCCTCGTATCGCCTGATGGCGGCCGCCGCCACGGGATCCTCGGCGATTGCCGCCCGGTCACCCTGGGGGATCGGGTTCGCCATGCGCTTCCTTTATAAGCCTCCAACGCCGCGAGAGTCAATGCGTTCGGCCTCTTGCCGCGGGTCTAGCCGAGGTCGGCTACCGCTTCGAGGATCGTGTTGCGGGGCACGTCGTAGATCAGCCGGAAGGTGCCGATCTCGGGCGCGAGAATGAAGGGCACGCGGCCGTCCTTGGACTTCTTGTCGCGGCTCAGCGCTTCGACCACGCGCTCCGGGATCTCACCCACACCGCTCACCGGCAGCCCCAGGGCCTCGAGCGCGGTGATCTGTCGCGCCCGGACCTCCGGCCCGGCGAGGCCCAGGCGCTGGGCGATGCCGGCCTCGGCGGCGATGCCGAGGGCGACGGCCTCGCCGTGGGCGAAGCGCTGATAGCCGGTGACCGCCTCGATGGCGTGACCGATGGTGTGCCCGTAGTTGAGGACGTGGCGAAGCTCGGCTTCCTGCTCGTCCCGCTCGACCACCGAAGCCTTGAGACGGCACGAGCCGGCGACGATACGCTCGAGGGCGGCGGGCTCGCGCGCCCGGAGAGCCGCCGCGTCGCGCTCCACCAGGGCGAAGTACGCCGCGTCGAGCACGATGCCGTGCTTGATCACTTCGGCCATCCCAGAGCGGAACTCGCGCTCGGGCAGGGTCAGGAGCGCGGCGATGTCCGAGATCACCAGGCGCGGCTGGTGGAAGGCGCCGATCAGGTTCTTGGCGCGCGGGTGATCGATGGCTGTCTTCCCGCCGATGGAGGCGTCCACCTGCGCCAGCAGCGTGGTCGGCAGCTGGACGAAGTTCACGCCGCGCATGTAGGTCGCAGCCGCGAAGCCCGCGAGGTCGCCGACCGCGCCGCCGCCCAGCGCCACCACCGTGGAGCCTCGGTCGAGGCCGGCCTCCAGGAAGCGGTCCCACGTGGAGGCGGCCACCTCGAGCGTCTTGGCCCGCTCCCCCTCGGGAAGGAGCACGGTCGTCACGTCGAATCCCGCGTCGCCAAGGCTCCGGGCCACGGCCCCGCCGTGGAGGGCCAGGATGGCCGGGTCGGTGACGAGGGCAACCTTGCGCCCGACCTTGAGACGGGTGAGCTCGGCGCCGGCGCGATCGAGGAGACCTGCGCCGACGAGAATCCGGTACGAGCGCGGGCCCAGGCTGACGGGGATAACGTTCATGAAAGCTTCACGCCGCCGCTACCAGCTCTTGAGGTAGTCGAGGTAGCCCTGGTAGTTTCGCCGGATCTCGTCGACGCTGTCGCCGGCGAACTTCTCGAGGAAGGCCTCGGCCAGCACGAGCGCCATCATCGCCTCGCCGACCACGCCCGCGGCGGGAACCGCGCAGACATCACTCCGCTCGACGACGGCCTCGACGGTCTCCTTGGTTGCCATGTCCACCGACTGGAGCGGCTTGCGCAGCGTCGAGATGGGCTTCATGGCGGCGCGCACGATGACGGGCTGGCCATTGGTGACGCCGCCCTCGAGGCCGCCCGCGCTATTCGAGCGTCGGTCGAAGCCGCTGTCCGCGTCGAAGAGGATCTCGTCGTGGACCTGGGAGCCGGGGCGCCGCGCCGCCTCGAAGCCCATGCCGATCTCGGCGCCCTTGATGGCGTGGATGGAGCAGAAGGCGCGCGCGAGGCGCCCGTCGAGCTTGCGATCCCACTGCACGTACGAGCCGAGCCCGACGGGGCAGTTCAGCGCGACCACCTCGAACACGCCGCCCAGCGTATCGCCGGACGCCTTGGCCTGGTCTATGGCCTCGATGATGGCGCTCTCGGCCGCCGGGTCGGCGCACCGCACCTCCGATGCTTCCGCCCGGGCCCGGATCTCTTCCCAGGGCGCCTCGAGCGGTCCAATGCGCACTCCGCCGATTTCGGTGACGTGGCTGAGGATGGTGATGCCGAACTCGCCCAGCAGGCGCTTGGCCACTCCGGCGACGGCGACGCGCGCGGTGGTCTCCCGCGCGCTCGAGCGCTCCAGGACATTGCGGATATCGCGGTGGCCGTACTTCATGGCCCCGGCGAGGTCGGCATGCCCGGGGCGTGGCCGCGTCACTGCCTTGGCCGGCGTTCCGGAGGGCGGCTCGCCCACGGCCATGGTCTGCTTCCAGTTTTCCCAGTCCCGGTTCTGGATGGTCAGCGTGATGGGGCTGCCGAGCGTCATCCCCCAGCGGACGCCGGAGGAGATATGAGCCTGGTCACGCTCGATCTTCATGCGGCCACCACGACCGTAGCCGCGCTGCCGCCGGCCGAGGTCCTCGTTGAGGTGCTCCTCGGTCAGCTGAAGGCCGGCGGGCACACCGTCTATGACGGCAGTGAGGGCCTCACCGTGGGACTCACCGGCTGTAAGGAAGCGAAATGCCACACCGGACCGTACTACCTGGGAGCGACGGGAGTCAAGTCCATGCCGGCGCCGCCCTGCCCGGTGACGAGCGAGGGAGTGACGAAGACCACGAGCTCGCGGCCGGTCTCGGAATTCTCCTTCTGCTTGAAGAGCCAGCCGAGGATAGGGATGTCGCCGAAGATCGGCACCTTGCGGACATTCGTGGTGGTCACGCCCTGGGTGACCCCGCCGATGACGAGACGCTCGCCTTGCTTGATGAGGACCTGTGTCTCAGCCTTGCGCCGGTTGATGATGGGCACCGACACGTTGGGGCTGGGGCTGATTGTCTCACCACGCGAGTTGTTCTCGACGACCACCAGCATCTTGATCTTCGTGACGACATTGGGACCGATCTGCTCCCTCAGCACGGTCGGCAGGACGTCGAGCTTGAGCACCGCCTCCTTGAACTGGATCTGGGTGCCCGCCGTGCTCACGGTCGCGTAGGGGATTTCTTCGCCGAGAGCGATGGAGGCCTTGGAATTCTCCACCGTGACGATCTCCGGCCGGGCGAGGGTGCGCGTCTTGCCCTGGGTGGCGAGCGCCTGGAGCGCCAGGTTGATGTTGTAGTTGCCCGAGACCAGTCCGAAGGAGATTCCGCCCGCCGGCGTACCGGCGTTGGCGGCGCCGGGAAGGGCCGCGAAGGGAAGGTTGACGAGATTGCCACCGAGTGGGAGACCCGTGGTTGCGGCCACCGGGAGGAGCTGGCTCAAGTTCAGGTTTGGCTGATTCGGTGTGAAATTCGGGGCGATCCCGCCAGTAAGAGCGACGGTGCCGTCGGGAAGGACGACGCCCCCGGCCGCCGGCACGCTGAATCCATTCTTTGTCACCGCGCTCTGGAATCCTTGGCCTATGAGCGTGGTGGTGCCGTTGACATTGCCCGCTCCCGCGCCGCCCCACTGAACGCCAATGCCCTCGTAGGCGCTGCGGTCGAGAATCTCCATCCTCGCCTCGATCTTGACCTGAGGCAGCGGCACGTCGAAGCGCTCGCGGATGAGCTTCTTGATCCGCTCGAGGTCGGCCTCGTAATGCCGGATGAAGATGCTATTGGTCGGCTTGTGGGCCTGGATAGTGATGCCCTTGGCGAGCACGTCCTGGCTTACTGAGACGACCTGCTGAACGGGGTTCAGCTGTGTAGGCGCGGGGCTGTTCGGAGGGATCGTCTGCCCCGGTGGCCGACCGAGTGCTGGATTCGGAGGCCCGGCCGGGATCACGGTTGGATCCAGCGGGACGCTCGTCACAATGGGCATTGTCGAGATCGGAGCGGTCCCCGAAGGCGGGATACCCAGGATGCCCTGGAGCGTTTTGGCGACTTCCTCGGGGTCGGCGTAGGAGAGGCGAACGGTCTCTTCCTTGAGGGGCCCGCGCGCCTTGGCTTCCGCGATGGCGGCGTCGGTCTGATACTTCTTGGTGGTCGCCTCGGCCTCCTTGAACTCGGCCTCGGCCCGTCGCGTGCGGGCATCGGTTTCGGCCTTGACCAGGGCGTCCTGCACCCGCGCCTGCGCCTCGCGCTCCTTGGTCAGCTGATCGGTGGACACGATGCGGATGATCCCGTTGCGATCCAGCCGCTGGAGCCCGCGAGTCTCGAGAATGGTGTCGAGCGCCTGCTCCCAGGTGACGTTGTGAAGGGACACGGACACCTTGCCCTTGACGTCGTCGCCGGCCACGATATTGCGCCCGCTTTCCGCGGAGAGGATGCGCAGCAGGTTGACGATGTCGGCGTCCTTGAAGTCGAGCGAGATAAGCTTGCCGCTCGAGGACACCTGACCGCCGGACACCGACTGCTGACCGCCGGGCATGGACTGCTGACCGCCGGATATGGACGGCGCGCCCGGAGCGGGTGGCGCTGGGGGTGGAGGTGGCGGCATCGCCGGCGCTGCTGGACGTGGTGCGGGTGCGGGACCGGGGGCCGAGGGCGCCCCGGGTGCGGGTGCCTGGGCGAGCCGGATGACGGGAGCCGCAGCGGGCTGAGGCTCGGCGGCGGCGAGCGGTGTCAGGGTGATGGTGGCCATGGCCTGCTGTGCGGCCACGGGCTCCATTTTCTCTGGACCTGCTATCCGTGCTTCCAGGCGCGGCTCGACCGGAGGCGGCGCTGGTGCCGCGGCCGCGAGCGCCGGGGCAGGTGCGGGCGGCTTTGCCTTCGCCTCGCGAGGCTTCGGCGCCGGCTTGTCGACCTGGGCCGTGCCGGCCGGCTCGATCACAACGGCGAGCCCGTCCGCGTTCTCGTCGATACGATACCCGGCCTTGCGGGTGAGCTCGACGACGATGCGGGTAATGCCGACCCTGAACTGGCTGCCTCGCACCTCGCGCACGGGATCCGCGTCGGACTTGAGCGGCGGCTTGTTCCACGTGTACGTGGTGCCCTGGAGATCGATGACGAGACGGTGCGGGGAGTCGATGAAGCTCGACTGGTATTTCGCCGGGCCGCTGGTCTTGATCCGGACGGCCACGCCGTCGGCCACGCGATCCACGCTCACCGACGAGACCTGAACGGCGGCGTCCGGCATCTGTGCCGTCCCGATGCCTGCGGTGACGGCGGTCAGCAACAAGAGCGTTCCGACGATGATGGGCTTCATCCGGCAATCACCCCTTCCGCGGATCTCGATCCGCATGTCAGTCCAGGACCAGGCGCAGGGTCACGGACGTGGGCCCCTGGCCCGGTTGAGCCGCGACAGCGAAAGTCACTGTGCTCGCGGTGATGCCGGTTACCCGTCCATTGCCGAGGCCATCGCCGCTTCTGAGGATGTAGCCGACGCCATCGGGTCCCTCGACGAGGGCGAGCGAACCCTGGGAGCTGCGAACGATTCCTACCAGCTTGGCTGCCGTCACATTGATGCCTCTGCTCTCGCCGGCGAGAGATATGGGTGCGAAAGGATCGCGGCGGCCCTTGGCATCGTAGGCAAGGGGCGGAAGCTCTCTGCCCGCCCCCGGATCCAGAGGGCGTACCGCGGCGCCTGGCGCACCGGGCGTTGCCGGTGCCGCGGCCGGAGCCGGAGGCTTGGGTGGAGCAGGCGGCGGCTCGGTTCCACTACAGCCGCCGAGCAATGCCGCGCCCGTGAGCCCCCCGATCATCCACCGCCGCTTGGTCATCGGGTCGCACCTGCAGGGGCAGGTGCAGGTGCCGGCGGAGCCGGTGGCGCACCGGGCGCACCCGGCTTGGCAGGTGGGGGCGGCGCGCCTTCGGGCCTGAACGTATAGGTCGCCAGGGTCATCTCGGCCCGGACAGTACCCGGGGCCCTATCGATGCCGAGCATACGGAATTCGCCCAGAGACACGATTCGAGGCATCTGTCCCACTCGCTGGAGGAAAGCACCCATCTGGTGATATGTGCCTTCGGTCGTCACGGCGATCGGTACCTCGGTGAGCACGTCACGGTCTTCAGCCGGCTTGGGCTGGAAGAGCGCGACGCCGAGGCCGGACTGAATGGCGAGATCGGAAACCTGGCGGTAGACTCCGGGAATCTCCCGCTCCTGGGGCAGCCGCTCCTTCGCCGCATCGAGCCGCTTGCGCAATGCTTCGGCCATGGCGCGGAATGGCCGCAGATTGGCCTCATCGGCCTTGGCCTTCAGCACCTCTGCGCGGCGGACTTCGTTTTCCTGAAAGAGGGTGTCACGATCCGTCCGGGCGCCCGAGATCAGGAGGAAGTATCCGAGCGCCCCTACGATCACGAGCACCATGGAGCCGAAGATCAGCTTGTGCTGGGGCGGAGCGTTGACGATCGGGTCGAGGACGGCCACGATCAGGGCTCGAACCGCGCGATCACCTCGAAGGCGATCACTCGCGGTGACTTGGTGAGGTCCTGCCTGGCGTCGACGATATCCACGTCCTTGAACTTGCCGCTGGCCTTGAGGTTGGACATGAAATCGGAGAGCGACGTGGCGCTGTAGGTGCTGCCGGCAAACTTCAGCTGCGTGCCCTTCTCCTCCATGCGCGTCAGCCAGAGGTCCTTCGGCAGCTGGTCGACGACGGCGTCGAGGAGGTACACCGGCCGGGTCTGCTGGCGGGCCACGATGTCGATGGCGTTGACGCGACGCTCGAGCGCCTCCTTGTCCCGCTTGAAGCGCTGGCCCTCGGCGATGACCACCTTGAGCTGCTCCGCCTGCTTCTTGTTCTCGGCGATCTCCGTATTCAGCCGCTTGATCTCCGACGAGAGGCTCCACCACCAGATGCCGAGGAACAGGACGACTACCAGGGCGGCCCCACCGAAGAGCATGCCCAGGTTGAAGTCGGGCAGCCCGAAGCCGCCGCCCCGCTTCGTCGACGGTGGCGCGAGATTGATCCTGATCATGCGTTCTTGTCTCCGGCGCGACGCATCCCGAGCCCGACTCCGACAGCCAGGAGCGGGCCGGCCTGCTCGAGCTCCTCGGCCGAGAACTGGCCACCCTCGTGTCCCACGCGCTCGAGCGGTCTCGCGATCTCCACCGGCACGCCCCATGACGAGGACAGAAACTCGTCGATCCCCGCGAGCCGCGCGCAGCCACCCGACAGCACGATGCGAGCGATGCGCTCCGATTCCGCCGTCGAGGCGAAGTAGTCGAAGGTGCGCTGCACCTCAAGCGAGAGATCGCGCGACACGGCCTCGAGGGCGGGCACGAGATCGTCCCAGGCCACTCCGACGTCCTGGCCGTGCTTGGCCGCCTCCGCCTTCTCGAAGGGGATGTCGAGCCGCTGGGCGATCGCCTGGGTGTAGAGGTGGCCGCCGAAGGGGACGTCGCGCGCAAAGACAGACGCTCCGCCGCGGACCACATTGGTTTTCATGACGCTGGCTCCGATGTCGATGAGCGCCACCGCTTCCTCTGAGGATTCCTCGGGATGGTTCAATTCGAACTGGTTCTGGATGGCGAAGGCGTCGAGGTCAACCACGAGGGCGTTGAGGCCAGCCTGCTCCACCACCGCGACGTATTCGAGGATTTTCACCTTCTTCACCGCCACCAGCACGACCGACATGGAGTTCGCCGACTCGCCGACCACCTGATAGTCGAGGAAGACATCGTCCACCGCGAAGGGGATGTGGTGCTCAGCCTCGAGCGTGATGGCATCCGCGAGCTCCTTGGCCGTGACCTTGGGGAGGGGGACGCGCTTCATGATGGCCTCACGGCCCGAGACGGAGATCACCGCCGCCGTGCTCGTGATCCCCGCCTTCTGCACGCACTCCTTCACGGCGTCACTCACCAGCCCGGGGTCCTTGATGCTGCCCTCGCTGATCACGTCGTGAGGCAGAGGGACCTGGGCGAAGGCGGTCAAGACCCACCCGTCTTTTCCCTCGTTGAGCTCGATCACCTTGATGGCGCTGGACCCGATGTCGAGTCCGAACGTCGAAGGCTTCTTGCGTAGTCCGAACGGCCCCATTTGTCGGCTCCCGATCCGCGGGTTGAATGCCCGCAAGTAAAAAACACCGACGCACCAACTACCTTATAACGATGGCTAGAGGTTGGTGTCAACACTTTGACGCTACGAAATAAAGGGGGCCCTCACTTTGGGGGGTACTCTCTGTGGGGTTTCTACGGATCTGGGGCTTCCCGGTAGGACCCGGCCTTGAGCCTCCAGCCGGCGGGAACCGTGCCGTCTCCGTCTCTGGCGGCGGCGCAATCGAAGGTCACGGCGGCACCGCCGCCCGTACGAGAGAAGGTGGCTCCGCCGCCTCGGATCCCCGCGGCGACGACCTGACCTTCGATGCCGCCGGGAGCGGCCCCGCGATAGGCGAAGCCATCCTGCGCATAGGCCAATCCACGGACTCGGGCATCACCCGAGACCTCGAGTGTGCCTGCGACTACGATCCAGCCCCTGAATGCGCCGCCTCGGATCTCGACGCGCGCAAGCTCGTCGGCGGGCGTGGTGTTGCTGGCCGGACTCCCCGTGGTCGTGTCGACAAAGACCAAGCCTTCGGGAGCACGGTGGGAGGAGTCGAAGACGACCGCACCCTGGTAATAGGCGCCGCGCGCGCGGGCCAGCCGCTTGAGGGCGAGGAGATCAGCTTGGCCCAAGCTCCACGCGAGCGCCGTGTCGGCGGGCTGCCCCTGCCGGTAGTCACCCTCAGAGCCAAGGACCCGGGCTGAGGACGCTACGCTCGTGGTGCCGCTGGACCACGAGCCCCATTTGCCGCCGCAGCGCCGATCCGCCAGCGCGTCCACCATCGCCCCGTCCGCGAGGGCGAGATCGCCGAGAACGCAGAGCGCGCAGGGGGCGATGTCGGCAGGCACCCGCACTCGCCATAGTGTGGCGCTGATCCGCCGGTGCGACTTGGGACGCGGGTCGCCGCCATCGTCTGTCGGCACCCAGCCTATGGACAGAACCTGGCGCTCATTTGGAGCCCTGCCGGGGGACACTGCGAGACGGAACCCACCTGAGGCAGTGCCGTTCGCCGAGAGGGCGATGAGTCTGCTGCCGTCGTAGGGTGCCGGTACCGTGTCGGGTAGAGGGGAAGGCAATCCATCGGGCGCCTCGGGGCGCTGCACCGCCCAGAGCGCTCGCTCTATGCCGGCCTCGGCCAGCGCATGCGCCTGAGTGGTCTGGAGCTGATTGGACGCTATGAGGGGCTCCGTCGCGGACATGATCGAGAGACTGACGAGAAGCGAAGCGAGCAGCGCGAGGGTGGCCATGGCCAGTGGCAGCGCGGCGCCACGCTCGTCCCTCCTGTTGGGGCGCACGCCCGCGGTCACCGCTCGGCAATAAGCGTCGTGAGCGAGACGGCTTTGTCGCTGGCCGCCAAGCCGGAGGAGGTGACCGGGCGGTATGCCACCGTGACGGTGACCTGGCGAAGCAGTGGCGACGTCACTGCGTTACAGCCCGGGGGCACGCCACAATCGACGATCCGGACCTGGCGGCTATAGGCAGCGTAGGGGGTCGGCAGGGCCGACTCGTCCGGGAATGCAAGGCCGAAGTCGTGAGGCACCGATCCCGAGCGCCACCCCATGGCCCGAACCGCTTCCATGCGCTCGGCTGCGAGGAACGTTGCGGTGGAGAGCCGGGCGCCTTCACTCACGGCCATAGATGCGACAGGAATGCCCGAGGCGAAGGCGGTGAGGCCCACAGCCACGACCGCAATGGCGGCAATGACCTCGAGCAGCATCAGGTCTCAGGGGCCGACGGCTACACGGCCTGACGAGGAGACCGTGACGTGCAGGGTGCGGCTTCCCTGGGTCACCGTGATCGTGGCCGCCGGGGTCGCCGCGCCCAGGTTGTTGAAGACGGGATTGGCGGTGGTGGACAGTGTGACGCCGTCGTGACCGGCTTCATTGCCGTACGAATCGGTCGTCGCTCCGAACAGCAGGGTGCCTCCGCAGCCGCCCAGATAGTACTGCGGTGCAGTCGATCCGATGCTCACGCAAACACTCTGATTCCGCTGTATGGCCATCTGCCGGCCGAGATTGAGCTGGGACGCAACGTCGGCCGCCGCCGCGCGAATCTGGGCCGACTGGTAATAGCTGATGAAAGTGGGCAGGGAGAGGACGCAAAGACTTCCAATCACGGCCATGAGCACCGAGAGCTCGGCCAGGCTGAAGCCCCTGCTGTCTCGTCCTCGATCGCGGGTAGAACGCATGGTTTTCATGGCCTTTTCAGAAGCAAGAAAGGGGCCATTCGCATGGCCCTGCGACAGTCCGATCTAGTCGAAAAATCGGCCCAGGTACCAGGCGAGAAGGCCGTTTCCCCATAGCAGGCTCAGGATAGCGCCCAGGGCCAGAAATGGCCCGAAGGGTACCGGGTCCTTGCGGCCCTTGCTGCCACTCATGAGGAGCGTGATGGCGACCGCCCCGCCGGCAAAGACCGCAAGCAGGATGGCGAGGAGAACGAGCTTCCAGCCGAGGAAGGCCCCCAGCATGGCGCCCAGCTTCATGTCGCCCCCTCCCATTCCGCCGCCGCTTGCCAGGATGATCACGAAGAAGAGCCCACCACCCACGGCAATGCCCAGCACGATGTCGAGCCAGTGATCCGGATGAATGGCAATGCCGAGAGCGGCGCCCGCCGCGACACCCGGCAGCGTGATCACGTCCGGGATGAGCTGGTGGTCCAGATCGATGCCGGTGATGGCGACCAGGGCCGCCAGCAGGAGCAGAGCAGGGATGAGCTCCATGGTGGGGCCGAACCGATAGGCCGCCAGGGCGAACAGGCCCGCCGTCAGGAGCTCGACCACCGGATACCGCCAGGAGATCGCCGCGCGGCAGCTGCGACAGCGCGCTCGGAGCCAGAGCCAGGACAGCACCGGAACATTGTCGTACCAGCGAATCGATGCGCCGCAGCCTGGGCAGGCCGAGCGTGGGTGCACGACGCTGCGACCTTCCGGAAGCCGCCCGATCACCACGTTCAGAAAGCTGCCGATGACGAGACCGAAGAGGAAGCAAACCGGCACCACGCCGTGATTGTACAGGGGAAGAGTCTCGAGGCCCGGATGTGTGACGAGGGAGGGGGTTTGTGGTCCCCTCCCTCGTCCTCGGTGGTTGTTAGGTTGAAGGGCCGAATTACGGCACGGTGATGGTGGTGCCGTCACCGGTCGCGGTGATGGAGAACGTTCCGTTGGTGTTTGCGGTATACCCGTACGCGCCCCACGCCGGTGTGCCGCCAGGAGGCGGCGCCGGGATAGTGCCCATGAAAGGACCAGCGACCTGGTTGAGACCGTTGGTCTGCTGCGAGGTCAGATCGGTGAGCGCCGCCGGCAGCGTACCCATATGGGCGTTGAACAGGCTGACGGCGGATGCCATCGTCCTCGTGTCGGCCTGCGCCTTGGCGATGCGGGCGCGGGTCTGGACGTTGGCATATAGCGGAATGGCGATGGCCGCCAAGATCCCGATGATGGCGACCACGATCATCAGTTCGATGAGCGTGAAGCCGCGCTGATTGACTATTCCCTTTCTCTTTTGGTTCAAGAAGCTCGTCATGTGTTCCCCCTCGTAGTGGGCTTGTCAGAAGCCCGATTTGATAAGTGCCATGCTCTTAGGGTAGATGGATTAGCATCCTCGGTGCCAAAGGTATCTGTCGGAGATAAGATCCAATATTCCAGATACTTACATGGATAGAAAGACTCCTTGAGGCTTCACTTCCTGTGGAAGCGATGGCCAGATGTGACAAGAATTGGAAGCGGTAGTGCCGAAGATCGTCGAGTCTTGGATTGAAGCCGCATCCATCGAAGGGCGACCAGCAAATAGAAAACAGGGGGAGGCTTTGGCCTCCCCCTGTTCGTGCAACGCGCCTCGTCATCCCGGCGCGAGGGCTGCTTACGGGACGGTGATGGTCGTGCCGTCCCCGGTTGCGGTGATCGTGAACGTCCCGTTCGTGTTTGCCGTGTACCCGTACGCACCCCAGGCCGGCGTGCCACCAGGAGGCGGCGCCGGCACGTTTGCCATGAAAGGACCGGCTACCTGGTTGAGGCCGTTGGTAGCCTGTGCGGTCAGGGCGGTCAGGGCTCCGGGGAGCGTGCCCATGTGCGCCGTGTACATGCTGACGGCCGACGCCAGGGTGCGCGTGTCGGCCTGTGCCTTGGCGATGCGGGCACGGGTCTGAACGTTGGCGTAAAGCGGAATGGCGATGGCGGCCAGGATACCGATGATGGCCACCACGATCATGAGCTCGATGAGTGTGAAGCCGCGCTGGTTGCCCAGCACCTTCCTCTTCTTGTGCCACAGGCTGATCATTTCTCTCTCTCCCCCTTGTTCAGGTATGGGCCGTATTCGGCCACGGTATGGAAGCTGACCTTCTTGGCAGATTAGGACAAGCACGTTCGGTGCCACGTGTTTCACCCCAGTTGACATCCTGTCACCCAGCGAACAGGACGCAGAGAGCCGCTGGTGCTCGAGAGCAACTCATTGGAAATAAAGGCGTCTGCTGCGCTGACGTCTTCATCGAGGTGGTGGGTTGTGTGAACTGAGTCGCTCGCTGGCTGACAGTCGGTGTTGGCAGGGAAACCCGAAAGTGTCATGGCTCGGTCGCCGGACCCTTTCGCATCATTTGATGCTTCTGGAGCTTGTACCGGAACTGGCGGAAGGTCATCTTCAGCAGATCGGCCGCCTTCGTCTGCACGCCGCCCGTCCGATCGAGCGCGCGCTGCAGGTATCGGCCTTCGATGCTATCAAGAGTCGCCTCGAGGTCGAGCCCATCTTCGGGAATGTCCACGCTGTCGAGGCCCTTCACGGGCCGCTCGCGCCGCACGGATTCGGGAAGGGAGTCCACGTCCAGCATCTCCCCGGCCCCGAGCACAATGGCGCGCTCGAGCACGTTCTCGAGCTCCCGGATGTTTCCAGGCCAGTGATAGCGCTCCAGCACCGCCATCGCCTCCGGCGTCACCCCGCGCACGACCTTGCCGAGCTCCTTGCCGAACTTCTGGAGGAAATGGGCCACCAGTAGCGGAATGTCCTCGCGGCGCTCGCGCAGCGGCGGGAGCTGGATGGGGATCACGTTCAGACGATAGAAGAGGTCCTCGCGAAGGACGCCTTCCTCGACGGCGCCCTCGAGATCGCGGTTGGAGGCGGCGATGAGCCGAACGTCCGTCTTCATGTCCTTGGTGTCGCCGACCCGGCGGATCTCACGCAGCTGGATCGCCCTGAGGAGCTTCACCTGGAGGAGGGGCGGAATCTCCGTGATCTCATCGAGGAAGAGGGTGCCGCTCTCGGCCGCCGTGAAGAGGCCCACCTTGTTGGAGATCGCGCCCGTGAAGGCTCCGCGCACGTGGCCGAAGAGCTCCGACTCCATGAGCCCCTCGGGAATGGCGCCGCAATTGACGGACACGAAGGGCTTGTCCCGCCGGAAGCTGTTGAAGTGGATGGCCCGGGCCACGAGCTCCTTGCCCGTGCCGCTCTCACCGGTGATCATCGCGGTGGAGGGGCTGTCCGAGATCTTGCGGATGGTGTCGAAGACCTCCGTGATCCGGCTGCTCTTCCCGATGATGTTCTCGAAGCGGTGCTGGGTCTCGAGCTGACGGCGGAGATAGAGGTTCTCATCCCGCAGCCGCTTCCGCTCGAGCGCATTGCGAACGATCAGGTTGACTTCGTCGAGCTTGAACGGCTTGGTGATGTAGTCGTAGGCGCCGAGCTTCATCGCCTCCACCGCCGTCTCCGTCGACGCGACCGCGGTGATGACGATGACGGCGGTGTCGGGGGAGATCTCCTTGGCGGCGCGGAGCACCTGCAGCCCGTCCACCTTCGGCATTCTGAGATCGGTGATGACGGCATCCATGGTCTCGCGGTGGAGCGTTTCGATGGCCGGCTCGCCGCCCGCCGCGGTCAGGACGTCGTAGCCCTCCTTCTCGAGCGTGATGGAGAGGAGGTCCCGCATGCTCTTCTCATCGTCGACTACGAGGACGCGGGCTTTGGCCATGTCAATCCGATGCTACACCGCGCCGTCGGCAGGCGGAAGAGTTAGGAGGAAGGTCGTCCCGACGCCGGACTGGCTGCGTACCTCAATCTGGCCGCCGTGATCCTGCACGACACGGTAGACGAGAGCGAGTCCGATCCCGCTCCCCTCCGCCTTGGTCGAGAAGAAGGGCTCGAAGATGTGGGGCAGGTCCCCCTCGGCGATGCCGTGACCCGTGTCGGTGACCCACAGCTGCAGCGGGGTGCTGCCGCCCGGCAGCAGCCGCCCGCCCAAGCGCAGCTCGCCGCCGTCGGGCATGGCTTGCACGGCATTGATGCAGAGATTCCAGACCGCCTGCCGCAGCTGCTGGGGGTCGACACACGCAGGCAGCGTGTCGCCAAACTCACGAACGACTTTGAGATCCGCGGGAAGGGACCGGTGTTCGAGGAGGAGTACCACCTCCTCCAGGAGGTCGGCGAGATTCACGCGATGGGTGGTCATGGGTGCCGGGCGTGCATATTCGAGGAAGTCGCGGATGATCCGATTGAGCCGGTCGGACTCCCGCAGCACGATCTCGACGAGGCGCTCACGGCCGGGATCGGGCGGCAGCTCGCGCACCAGCGCCTCGATGGCGCCGGACAGCGAGGCCAGCGGATTGCGGATCTCGTGCGCGATGTTCGCGGCGAGCCGCCCGATCGTGGCCAGACGGTCGGCCTGGCGCACTCGCTCCTCCATGCGCTTGATGGAAGAGAGATCCTGGCAGACCCCGATGAGCCCGACCGCCTCACCCTCGCCAGAGCTGAGCGCCCAGAAGGACACGCCGACGGGGACTTCCCGCCCGTCGCGCCGCTTCAACCGGATCTCGTAGCGCTGTGACTTGGCGCCCGGAGCGGCGACGGCGAGGCGAACCTCATCCAGATTGACCTCGGCGCCGAAGAGCGCGCCCCAGGTCTGGCCCAGCGCATCCCGCTCCGACACTCCGGTGATGGACTCCGCGGCGCGGTTGAACGCTGTCACGCGGCCTTCGGGGTTGACGGCGATCAGGCCAGAGCCCACCGACTGGAAGATGAGGTCGCGGAACGCCTGGAGGTCGGAGAAGTCCTTGCGCTGGCTCTCGAGATTGCGCTGGGCGAGGTAGTACCGCTCGGCGAGCGAGCCCGCGAGGAGGGCGATGGTGAGCAGCACGGCCGCATTGAGCAGGACGGTGAGCGCGTCGAGGGTGGACGTCTCGGCGGGCTCGGCGAGGTGCAGCAGGGCCAGGAGGTGGCGGCCGAACACGACGTCGACATACAGGAAGCTCGCGAGGGTAGCCGCCACGAGACCGCCGCGGCGCGCGAGCAGGAAGATGCCCTCGAGCACGGTCAGCACGTACAGGAACGTGAAGACCGACCGGGCCCCGCCGCTCGACGCGATGATGCCGGTCACGAGCGCCACGTCGAGGCAGATCTGCACCCAGGCGAAGCCGCGCAGCTCGAGGCTGCGGGCGCTGCCGATCAGGAGCAGGCATGAGACCAGGGCGGCGATCGAGACGGCTACGACGAACGGCAGGACGTCGAAGTGGAACGCGCCCGCGTAGCGCAGGACGGTGCCGGCGACCAGCACCATGGCGGCGGTGATCAGCCGTGCCCAGCTGAGCCCGCGCAGGGTCGCCCGGAGCGGCTGCGGCTCTTCCACCGGTCGCCGCTACTTGACCAGCGTCACGAGCTTGAAGATCGGGAGATACATGGCCACGACGAGGCCACCGATCATGACGCCGAGGACCACGATCATGACCGGCTCGAGGAGGGCGGTGAGCGCGCCCACCGCCGTATCCACCTCGTCGTCGTAGAAGTCGGCGATCTTGGACAGCATGGCGTCGAGGGCGCCGGTTTGCTCCCCGACCGAGATCATCTGAATGACCATCGGCGGGAACACGCCCGAGGCCTTGAGCGGCTCGGCCAATGTCTTGCCCGCGGTGACCGCGGCTCGGCACTGCATGACGGCCTTTTCGACCACGCGATTGCCGGACGTGCGCGCGGTGATGCGGAGGCCCTCGAGGATGGGCACCCCGGACGAGACGAGGGTGCCGAGCGTGCGCGTGAAGCGCGCGACGGAGACCTTGCGAATCAGGGTCCCGATGATGGGCAGCTTGAGCAGGAGCGCGTCGATGGTGGAGCGCCCCTTCTCCGTCCGGTAGTAGGCGCGGAGGGCGAAGAGACAGCCGATGATCCCCGCGATGATGAGCAGGATGTAGGTCCGCACGAAGTCAGAGAGCCAGACGACGATCTGGGTGGGGAGGGGAAGCTCGGCGCCCAGGTCCTTGAACATCTTGGTGAAGGTCGGTATCACAAAGGTCAGCATGAAGATGACCACGAGGAAGGCCACGCCGATGATGCTGGCCGGGTAGATCATGGCCGATTTGACCTTCCGCTTGAGGGCCGCGGCCTTCTCGATGTAGGCGGCCAGCCGCTGGAAGACGATGTCGAGGATACCGCCCGTCTCACCGACCTCGACGAGGTTGGTAAAGAGGTCGTCGAACGTGCGCGGATTGCGCCGGAGCGCGTCGGCCAGCGTCGAGCCCTGCTCCACGTTGCGGGCGACACGGCCCGTGACCTCCCGCAGATTCTTGGACTCGCTCTGCTCGGCCAGGATGGTCAGACACTGCACGAGCGGCAGGCCGGCGTCGATCATGGTGGAGAACTGGCGGGTGAAGATCGCCATCTCCTTGTCTTTGACCTTGCCGCCGGCCTTCGTCGGCGTCTTGCCGCCGGCCTTCTCGTTGATCTTGGTCACGAGAATGGCGCGCCGGCGAAGCTCGCCCACCGCCGACGTGCGGTCGGCGGCCTCGATCTCGCCGGTCATCGTTCCCGCGGAGCCGCGTCCCTGATACGTGAAGACCGCCATGTCAGAGTCTCCTGTCTATGTCGGTTTTCGCCCTGGCCCGCATCGACTAGTGGCGCCCGAACGGTGAGCCACCCCCGCCCGACACACTGGCGGCGGGATGACCAGCGGGTGCTGCGGCGGTGAGCTGCTGAGCGAGCTCCTCCGGCAGCGTACTGCGGTTCAGTGCTTCCTCGCGGCTGATCTTGCGCTTCTGCACCAGATCGATGAGGGACTGGTTCATCGTCTGCATCCCGAACTTCCCACCGGCCTGCATCGCCGAGTAGATCTGGTGGATCTTCTCCTCACGGATCAGGTTCCGGATGGCCGGTGTCGTGACCATGATCTCGAGCGACATGACGCGCCCACGGCCGTCCGGCGTGGGGATCAGCTGCTGGGAGAGCACGCCCTCGAGGACGAGGGAGAGCTGCGCCCGCACCTGGGCCTGCTGGGTGGTGGGGAAGACGTCGATGATACGGTTGATGGTCTGGGCGCACGAGTTGGTGTGCAGCGTGCCGAGCGTCAGATGGCCGGTCTCGGCGATGGTCAGCGCGGCCGAGATGGTCTCGAGGTCGCGCATCTCACCCACCAGCACGACGTCCGGATCCTGGCGGAGAATGTACTTCAGCGCGTTCTTGAACGACTGGGTGTCCGAGAAGACCTCACGCTGATTGACCAGGCATTTCTTGTGGTGGTGGACGAACTCGATCGGGTCCTCGATGGTCATGATGTGCTCGTTGCGCTCGTTGTTGATCTTGTCGACCATGGCCGCGAGGGTCGTCGACTTGCCCGAGCCCGTGGGCCCCGTGACGAGGATGAGGCCTTTGGGGCGGTCGGCCAGCTGCTCCACGATGGGGGGCAGGCTCAGCTCCTCGAACGAGCGAATCTTGATCGGGATGACGCGGATGGCCGCGGCCACCGCTCCACGCTGGCGATACACGTTGCAGCGGAAACGGGCCAGGCCCTGGATGCCGAAGGACAGGTCGAGCTCGTTGTCCTCCTCGTACTTCTGCTTCTGTCCCTCGTTCAGCACGCTGTAGGCGAGCCGCTGCGTGTCCTGGGGTGTCAGCCGCTCGAACTGGGTCAGCGGCGTCAGCTTGCCGTGCAGGCGGATCTGCGGCGGGGTACCCGTCGTGACGTGAAGGTCCGACGCGCCCCGCTCGATCATGATGGTCAGCAAATCGTGCATCGTCGCAGCCATGGCTTAAGGGTTCTCCTCTGTTGATCCTGGGCTATCCAAGCGTCACCCGGAGGACTTCTTCGATGGTCATCACGCCGTCGAGCACCTTTTGCAGCGCATTCTGTCGCAGCGTTTTCATGCCCTGCACTTGCGCCACCTCGCGGATCTCATTGGTGGGCGCATTTCGGATCATGAGGTCCCGGAGCTCCTGGGTGATCGGCATGACCTCGTAGATGGCCACGCGGCCTTTCATGCCGGTGAAGTTGCAGGTGGCGCAGCCCTTGCCCTTGAAGAAGTTGACCTTGCCCAGCCCCTGCGACACGTGTCCGTAGGGGACCAGCGTCTCCTCGTCGGCCTCGTACGGCTGCTTGCAGTCCTTGCAGACGCGGCGGCCCAGCCGCTGAGCGAGGATGAGCATGAGCGAGGAGGACACGAGGAACGGCGGGATGCCCATATCGAGCAGTCGCGCTACCGTGGACGGACAGTCATTGGTGTGGAGCGTGGTGAGCACGAGGTGACCGGTGAGGGCGGCGCGAATGCCGATCTGCGCCGTCTCGAGATCGCGCGTCTCTCCGACGAGGATGATATCGGGATCCTGGCGGAGAAAGGCCCGCAGGGCGCCGGCGAACGTGCGCCCGATCTCTTCGTTGACCTGGACCTGGTTGACGCCCTTGAGGTTGTACTCGACGGGATCTTCGGCCGTCATGATGTTGACGTCCGGCGAGTTGATCGTGTGGATGGCCGAGTAGAGCGTGGTCGTCTTGCCAGAGCCGGTGGGGCCGGTGATGAGGATCATGCCGTACGGGCTGTGGATGGCCTTGGTGAACTGGTCGAGGCTCCAGGGGTCGAAACCCAGCATGGTCAGGTCGAGCTGGAGCGAGTCCTTGTCCAGGATGCGCATGACGGTCTTCTCGCCGAAGATCGTCGGCAGGGTCGAGACCCGGAAGTCTATCTCGCGCTGATTGAAGCGCAGCTTGATGCGCCCGTCCTGGGGCAGGCGCCGCTCGGCGATGTCCAGGCTCGCCATGATCTTGACGCGCGAGGTCAGCGCCGCCTCGAGACGCTTCGGAGGCGTCATGATCTCGTGCAAGACGCCGTCCACGCGGAAGCGGACCCGGAAGACCTTCTCGTAGGGCTCGAGGTGGATGTCCGAGGCGCCGCGACGAATGGCGTCCACGAGGATCATGTTGATGAGGCGCACGACCGGTGCCTCGTCCGCCGACTCCTTGAGCTCGAAGACGTCGACTTTGGCGGAGACTTCCTCGTCGCCCTCGACCAGCTCGACGTCGGCCGCGGCTCCCTCCATCTCGGAGACGATGTCGGCGATCTCGCCGCCCTTGGAGTCATAGGAGCGGTCGATGGCCGCGCGAATCGCCGCCTGCGACGCGACGACCGGAACGACCTGGAGATTGGTCATAAAACCGACGTCGTCCAGGGCGAAGACGTTGGTCGGATCGGCCATGGCGAGCGTGAGCTGGTTGCCCTGGCGCTTGATCGGCAGCACCTCGTACTTGCGCGAGATCTGCTCGGGCACGAGCTTCAGCACTTCAGGATCGATATCGAGCTGGGAGAGGGTGGTCGACTGAATTCCGTACTGGCGAGAGAGGAACGCGATCAGCTTTTCCTCTGTGACGAAGTTGAGCTTGACCAGGATGCCGCCCAGCTTGTCGTTGGACCCCTTCTGCTCGTTGAGCGCGCGCGCGAGCTGCTCATTGTCGATCAGCCCCTCGCGAACGAGGAGGTCGCCGAGGCGCCGACTGACAGGTTGTCCGATTTTTGGTTCGGCCATGACGGGATCGCTCGTGGAGTGGCCTTACGCGGATCCGGCCAGACGGCGGAGCGCGTCGGAAAACGCCTTGAACGCCTCGTCCTGGTAGACCACAAACAGGATCTTTTGAAGGCTCGTATTGCCCTTCTTGACGTGGTCGACGACGGTCGACACCATGGCCTCAGCCGATTGGGCGGGCGGTACACCACCGATGCCGGAACCCAGGGCCGGGAAGGCAATGGACAAGAGCTTGTGCTTCTCCGCAAGGGCGAGCGATGAGCGCGTCGCGGCGGCCACCCGCTCCGGATTGGTCTTGAGGTCCTGTCCCAGGGCGGCCGCGTGGATGACGTGGGTCGCGGGGAGATTACCGGCCACCGTGAGCACGGCCTCGCCCGGCTCGATCGGGCCCTGCCGCACCGCCTCCTCCTCGATGACGGTACCGCCCTTCCGCTTCATGGCACCCGCCACGCCTGTACCCATCGAGAGCCCGGCGTTGGCCGCATTGACGATGGCATCCACTTCGGCTTCCGTGATGTCGCCCCGAACGATCGAGAATGTGGTGCCGCCGACCTTGACCTTCATGTCGCGTCTCCGGTCTGCCGTTCGCGCGATTTCACCGCTAGCCACTGCCGGTCGAGCTCCTCCGCGGATGCTTCGTCGACCTGCCGGCCCTCGGCCCTCATGGCGACTTCCACCTCCTTGAATCGTCGGGTGAATGTATCTGCAGCCTCCCGAAGGGAGCCCTCGGCATCAATTTCCAGCAGCCGGGCTACGTTAACAAGGGAGAAGAGGAGATCCCCGAGCTCGGCTCTGACGCGGCTGGCGTCTCCAGCCAATATGGCCTCATCGGTTTCTGCCATCTCCTCGCGCACCTTGCTCCACGCTTCCTGCCACGTTGACCAATCGAAGCCGACACGTCCCGCCTTCGCCTGCAGCCGCTGGGCGCGAAGGAGTGAAGGCAGGCTCATCGGCACGCCATCGAGAGCCGACCGGGCTCCCTCATCGCTCCCGGCTTCGGATCTCTTGATCTGCTCCCACTGTCTCAGGGCTTCCCCTGCGTTTGCCACTTCTGCGTTCCCGAAGACATGGGGGTGACGACGGGTCATCTTCTGGAGAACGGCTTGCAAAACGTCTGCCATTGTGAACGCGCCCTGCTCCTGGCCAATCTGGCAGTGGAAGACCACTTGGAACAGCACGTCGCCCAATTCCTCGACGATATGCCCAGTTTCCCCGGCATCGAGGGCCTCGAGGGCCTCATAGCTTTCTTCGATCAGGTAGGGTCTGAGGGAGGCGTGCGTCTGCTCGCGGTCCCAAGGGCAACCCCCCTCGGCCCGCAGGCGACCCATGAGTGAGAGCAGGGCTTCGAAGAGACGGCCGGTGGAGTCAGCCATGAGCGATCCTGGAATCGCCAGAACATTATACATAGAGGTGCCGGCTCCTTGAAGGTGTTCGGGGCGCATGCTAGTCTCTGCCCGCCCTCGATGAAGACACCCCATGGCTGAAGACGAAACATTCAAGGTGCGTGATCGACGGCGGCGCGACGACGCCGTCGATGACTCCGTCAGCAGCCCGTCTCCACCCGAGCCCGTCCCGCCGGGGGAGGCTGCCTCCTCGTCACCGCGCACTGAGGCACCGAGCCCCAAGGTCGTGGAGCCGTCCGCGCCCCCTCCGGAGGGGCCCGACCTCCGCGGCCTGTTCATCATGCTTGCGAGCTCGGCTCTCGTGAACCTGGGGGAAGCGGCCGACCCGGCAACCGGCGAGCGCGTCCTTGACCTCGAGCAGGCCAAGGAGGCGATCGACCTCCTCGCCCTGCTGAGAGTCAAGACCAGCGGCAATCGGACCGACCAGGAAAGCCATCTCCTCGAGGAAATGCTCTACGACCTTCAGCTGCGCTTCGTCAGTGCCGCGAGGAGCGCCACCGGGCGCTAACGCGTCCGGACCAGGACACGCCGGTCCTCGAATTCGATGTCCCGTACTGTTCCAGGGACCGGCCACTTCAGCAGTCCGTAGCCCGTTGGACCCATCAGAATGAAAAACGGCCAGGTGCCCAGCGGCTGCCGGCCGAGGGTGAACTCGATGAGCGTCGCCCGCGCCCGCCCCGGTTTCCCTCCCGGCTCTCCCGGTTCCACCGCCACGTAGCCGCGCGCGGTGATCCAGATTGGCCGGTTGAGCTGTGCGGCAGGGAGCTGGTGGGCTAGCTGTGCGAATGGCGGTCCCTGGAGAAGGTTGCCCACGACGGTTCGCCCCTGGAGGACGAACTGGCCCTGGACAAACCTGATGGCAAATGGATCGAGCCGGAGCCCGACCGTCTCAGCCAGATGACGCGCCACGAGGGCACTGACCTCTTGCTCGCTCAGGAAGACGGGATCCTGCCGTCCCGAGTGCCCCGCGTCCCGCTGGACGAGCTCGGCGAGTTTGAACCGCGCCGATGAGGCATCCGCCCGGCTCCACTCCAGCCTGTCGAACTTGGGCTCCTCGAAGATGTTGCCGGATAGGAAGAGGAAGCCTCCTGAGACGACGGCGAGGAACATCAGGCCGATGACGACAACTAGGCACCCCAGGCAGCCGAGCCTCATCGCGCTTAAACGATAGCACCGGCCCCATAAATTCAATGCCTTGTAAAAATAATCAACCCGATATTGACAGTGCCAGTATCAGCATATATAAGTTGATCAGACTCAGATTCCAAGGGTGCCTTGGGGTGCCCGGACACAGAAAAAGGAGGATGATTTATGGCAGTCATGCGTTGGCGTCCCGTCGGGCAGGGGTTGGAGCCGTGGGTTGGTGCACGCGAGTTGGGTGACATTCAGTCCGAGGTCAACCGTCTCTTCGACACATTCTTCGGCCGCTCTGCACAGGTCGGTCCGTCGGAGCGCTCGTGGGCTCCCGCAGCGGACATGTACGAGACCAAGGATGAGCTGGTAATCAAAGCTGACCTGCCGGGCATGAGCGACAAGGATGTACAAGTCTCGATTACGGGCGACCTCCTAAGCCTCAAGGGGCAGCGGGCGGAGCCGGAGGCCGTGAAGCCTGAGCAGTACTTCCGTGCTGAGCGCTGGACCGGGCGAGTGGAGCGGACCTTCCAGCTTCCGATCCCGGTACAGGCTGACAAGGTACGGGCGAGCTATCGCGATGGCGTCCTGACCGTGACGCTTCCGAAGGTCGAAGCAGTCAAGCCGAAAGAGATCAAGATCGACGTGGTGTAACGCAGCAGGCCGGCGGCGGGGCGCTCCGCCCCGCCGCCAGGGCCGCTGACGCGAGACTTCCTACAGGAGACTGATGATATGGCGAAGGTGATTGGCATCGACCTCGGAACGACGAACTCGGTGGTGGCGGTGGTGGAGGGTGGTGACCCAACCGTCATCGCCAACCAGGAAGGCAGCCGTCTCACGCCTTCGGTGGTGGCCTTCACAAAGGAAGGGGAGACCCTGGTTGGGCAGGTGGCGAAGCGGCAGAGCATTACCAATCCGGAAAACACGATCTTCTCCATCAAGCGCTTCATGGGCCGGCGCTACGACGAGGTCCTTCAGGAGACGAAGCTCGTCCCCTACAAGGTCGTCAAGACGCAGAACGGGGCCGTCGCGATTGAGGCCAGGGGCAAGCAGTATGCCCCGCCGGAGATCTCCGCGCTCGTCCTTCGCAAGCTGAAGGAAGCGGCCGAGGCGTATTTGGGCGAGAAGGTAGCTCAGGCCGTCATCACTGTCCCCGCCTACTTCAACGACAGTCAGCGGCAGGCGACCAAGGACGCGGGTGCGATCGCCGGGCTCGAGGTGCTGCGTATCGTGAACGAGCCCACGGCGGCGGCGCTTGCCTACGGTCTCGACAAGAAGAAGGACGAAACGGTGGCCGTGTACGACCTTGGCGGCGGCACCTTCGATATCTCCATCCTCGAAATCGGTGAGGGTGTGGTCGAGGTCAAGGCGACCAACGGCGACACCCATCTGGGTGGCGACGATTTCGACCAGAAGGTGATGGACTGGATCGCGGAGGAGTTCAAGAAGGAGCAGGGCATCGACCTGCGGAAGGATCGCATGGCGCTGCAGCGCCTCAAGGAGGCGGCTGAGAAGGCCAAGTGCGAGCTCTCGACCGTGGTCCAGACCGAGATCAACCTGCCCTTCATCACTGCGGATGCAAGCGGCCCGAAGCATCTGGTGCTCACGCTGACCCGGGCCAAGCTCGAGTCGCTGGTGGCAGACCTGATCGAGCGGAGCCTCGGCCCGTGCCGTGAGGCGATGCGGCAGGCGGGCGTGTCGGCGGGAGATCTCGACGAGGTCATTCTCGTGGGCGGCCAGACTCGGATGCCCAAGGTGCAGGAAGAGGTCAAGAAGCTCTTCGGCAAGGAGCCGAACAAGACCGTCAATCCCGACGAGGTTGTGGCGGTCGGTGCCGCGGTCCAGGCGGCCGTGCTCACCGGGGAGGTCAAGGATCTGCTGCTCCTCGACGTGACGCCGCTGTCGCTCGGCATCGAGACGCTGGGTGGCGTCATGACCAAGCTGATCGAGGCCAATACGACTATCCCGACGAAGAAGACCGAGACCTTTACCACGGCCTCGGACAGCCAGCCGTCCGTCGAGGTGCACGTGCTCCAGGGCGAGCGGCCCATGGCCCGCGACAACCGTACCCTGGGCCGGTTCCATCTGGACGGGATCCCGCCGGCGCCGCGCGGAGTGCCGCAGGTCGAGGTGACCTTCGACATCGACGCGAACGGCATCCTGAACGTGTCGGCGCGGGACAAGGCTACGAGCAAGCAGCAGAACATAACGATCACGGCCTCGTCCGGCCTGACCAAGGACGAGATCGACCGGATGAAGAAGGAGGCGGAGGCGCACGCGGCGGAGGATGCGAAGAACCGCGAGGCGATCGAAGCCAAGAATCAGTGCGACTCGCTCGTCTACTCGACCGAGCGGACGCTGAATGAGCACGGCGACAAGATCCCCGCCGAGGACAAGCAGACCATCGAGGCGGCGATGACCGAAGCGCGGGAAGCCCTCAAGGGCGACGATCTCGAGCGCATCAAGCGCGCGCAAGAGGCGCTGACCAAGGCCTCCCACAAGCTGGCCGAGGTCATGTACCGCGAGGCGCAGGCCCAGGCTCAGCCTTCGGGTGGTCAGGCGGGACCCGACGGTGCCGGGGGCGCGGAGCAGTCGAAGGGTGATGTCATCGACGCCGAGTTCAAGGATCTCGGCGACAAGAAGTAGATCGCGGTGAGGGGCGGCGCGGTGAGGCGCCGCCCCGAGCGAGTCGACCATGACGCGTGACTACTATGCGGTACTCGAGGTAGGTGTCGGCGCAACGTCCACGCAGATCAGGCGGGCGTATCAGCGGCTGGCCCGGCGTTACTCGCCGGACGTCAATCTCTGGGAAGGCAATACCCAGTCGCTCTTCGAGGAGATCGTCGAAGCCTACCGCGTGCTGAGCGATCCCACCAGCCGCTCCGTCTATGATCGCCAGGGTCGGCAGGAGCAGCCGCGACATGAGCGCTCCTCCCGACGTTCAGAGTCCGGGCGGCGGGGCGAAGATGTCAGTGTCGCGGTGGAACTGTCCTTTGCTCAGGCGGCCGCCGGCATGTCGGCCGAGGTGCCCGTCGATCGTCAGTCGCCGTGCGAGACCTGCGCAGCGACGGGCGGCCGCGCCGGCGCCCCGCCCACGCCGTGCGATCATTGCGGCGGTACCGGCTCAGTATGGCGTGATACGGGGGCGATCACCGCCGGGGCCTGTCCCGCGTGCCGGGGAGCCGGCCAGCGTGTGAGCGAGCCCTGTCCCGATTGCCGCGGACGTGGGGTGCGAGCCGGGAAAGCCACCGTACCCGTATTGATTCCCGCCGGAGTGGACACCGGAGGCCAGATCCGTGTGTCCGGCGAGGGCCATGCGGGTCCCTTTGGCGGGCCTCGCGGAGATCTCGTGGTGATCGCGCGCGTGCACGAAGACCCGAGCTTCTCGCGCAAAGGCGACAATCTCTACACCGAGGCCGCGGTGACCATTGCCGAGGCGGTGCTGGGCGCGCGCGTACCGCTTCGGACCCTCGAAGGGCTGGCCGAGCTGCTCGTGCCCGCCGGTACCCAGAGCGGGCAGGTGCTGCGGATGCGCGGGCGCGGTCTGCCCCGGCTGGCTGGTGAGGGGCGGGGCGACCTGTACGTGACGGTGCGGGTCGAGATTCCGCGCGGTATCGACGCCCGGACCCAGGAGCTCTTCCGCGAGCTCGGGCGGCTCCTGCCGCGCCAGGAGGTCCGCCCGTGACCGACAAGGGCAAACCGCTCTACATGATCGGCGTCGTGGCCGACATGTTGAAGCTCCACCCGCAGACCTTGCGCATGTACGAGAAGAAGGGGTTGATCCGGCCGTCGCGCACCGAGGGTCGCACGCGCAGGTACTCCGCGGACGATGTGGAGGAGATCGCGCGTGTCACCCGGCTGGCCCGTGACCTCGGGGTGAATCTCGCGGGCATCGAGATCATCTTAAAGATGAGGCGGCGGATGCTCGACATGCAGACGCAGATCGAGGACCTCACGAGCTATGTGCGGACGGAAATGGGCGAAGCCTCCGATCCGGCCAGCCGCGGCAAGAGCGAAGCGCTGGTGCGGGCCGCCTCGAGCCACTTGAAGCCCGTCGACATCTTCTGAGCGGCCTCTGAAAGGACATGACCAATGGCTGAAAGACTGAAGGCGGACGATACGACCCCCAGCGTGCCGGAGATTGTCTCGGTGCTCCCGCTCCGGGACGCCGTGCTCTTCCCTCACGCGGTGATGCCGCTGGGCGCCGGGCGGGAGTCCTCGGTCCGGTTGATCGACGACGCCATGGGCGCGGGCCGGAAAATCGCGACTTTCGGTCAGCTGGTGGCCGCGGTGGACGCCCCGCAAGAGAGCGACCTCCACCGAATCGGCACCTACGCGACCATTCACAAGGTATTCAAGCAGCCGGATGGCTCGGTGCGCCTCGCCGTGCAGGGCCTGTCGCGTATCCGGCTCGTCGAGATCGTTCAGATTCAGCCGTTCCTTCGCGCCCGCGTTGAAGAGGTGCCGGATATCATGCCGGCGGCCGGCGATCTCGAAGCCGAGGCCCTCACCCGCAATGCCACGACCCTGTTCCGTCAGATCGTGGAGCTCTCGCCGCTTTTGCCCGATGAGCTCGCCGAGGCGGTCGGCAATCTGACGCACCCGGGCCGCATCGCGGACGCCATCGCGGCCTCACTCCCTTCGCTGACCAGCCAGGGGAAGCAGGAGCTGCTCGCCACGGCAGACGTCAAGGCCCGCCTGGTGCGTCTCATCGCCGCGCTCACCAAGGAGCTCGAGGTGCTCGAGCTCGGCTCCCGCATCCAGTCACAGGTCGAGTCCGAGGTGGGCAAGGGGCAGCGTGACTACTACCTCCGTGAGCAGCTCAAGGCGATCCAGAAGGAGCTCGGGCAGACCGACGAGCGTACGCAGGAGCTCGACGAGCTGCGTCAGTCAATCGAGGCCGCGGGCATGACCGAGGAGGCCAAGAAGGAGGCGCTCCGCGAGCTCGACCGGCTGTCCAAGATGCCTCCCGCGGCAGCCGAGTACACCGTGGCGCGCACCTATCTCGAGTGGCTCGTCGCCTTGCCGTGGAGCAAGGAAACGGAGGACGCTCTGGATCTGGTCGAGGCGCGGAGGGTGCTCGACGAGGACCACTGGGGGCTCGAGAAGGTCAAGGAACGCATCCTCGAGTATCTCGCGGTCAAGAGCATCCGGCCCAAGGGCAAGGATCCCATCCTCTGTTTCGTGGGTCCGCCCGGCGTGGGCAAGACTTCGCTCGGACGGTCCATCGCGCGAGCGCTGGGGCGGAAGTTCCATCGCATCTCGCTCGGCGGCATGCGGGACGAGGCCGAGATCCGCGGGCACCGGCGCACCTACATCGGCGCCTTGCCCGGTCAGATCATCCAGGGCCTCCGGCGCGCGGAGTCCAGGAATCCCGTCCTGATGCTCGATGAGATCGACAAGCTCGGCATGGACTTCAGGGGAGATCCCGCCTCCGCGCTGCTCGAGGTTCTCGATCCTGAGCAGAACGTCGCGTTTCGTGATCACTACGTCGACGTGCCGTTCGACCTCTCGCGCGTGCTCTTCATCACCACGGCCAACCTGCTCGACACCGTGCCGCCCGCGCTCCGCGATCGGATGGAGATCATCGAGCTGCCCGGGTACACGGAAGAGGAGAAGGTGCGCATCGCCGGCACGCACCTGGTGCCCAAGCAGGCCAAGGACCACGGTCTCGTGGAGGGCGAGCACATCCGCTGGACGGATGCGGCGCTCGCCCGGCTGGTGCGCCACTACACGCGCGAAGCGGGCCTGCGGAGCCTCGAGCGCGAGATCGCCGCGATTTCCCGCAAGGTCGCCAAGCGGCGGGTCGAGGGGCGGACGGAGCCCGTGGACGTGACGCCCGATCTCGTGGAAGAGCTCCTCGGCGCGCCGCGATTCCTTCTCGAGGAGCTGGAGGAGCGGACCCGTGTGCCCGGAGTTGCCGTTGGGATGGCGTGGACGGCAGCCGGTGGCGACATCCTCTTCATCGAGGCCTCGCGCATGAAGGGAGGCAAGACGCTCACGTTGACGGGTCAGCTCGGCGATGTAATGAAGGAGTCCGCGCAGGCCGCGCTCTCCTGGCTGCGGTCGCATGCGAGCGACCTTGGTATCCGCTCGGACTTCTGGGACACGTCGGACATCCACATCCACATCCCGGCCGGCGCCATCCCGAAGGATGGCCCCTCCGCCGGGGTGACCATGGTCACGGCTCTGGCTTCGCTCATGGGCCAGCGGCCGGTGAAGCCGCGCTTGGCCATGACCGGAGAGATCACGCTCTCGGGCCGTGTGCTTGCCGTCGGCGGTATAAAGGAGAAGGTGCTGGCGGCGCGCCGGGCGGGTGTGACCACGGTCATTCTGCCGCGGCGGAACGAAAGGAACCTGCTCGAGGACGTACCCAAGCCTCTCCGGGAAAGTATGACGTTCCACCTGGTGGATTCGGTGGAGGAGGTGCTGGATTTGGCGCTCGAGGATGCACTGCCACGCGGCGGCAGGATAAAGGACGCGCTCCTGGCATCGAGAAACTAGGCAACTGCCCGCAATAGATAGCTGAAACGGCTGCCGGCCCCGGCAGCCGTTTTCGCTTTGCCGGATGGCACCTCGTTCGTTATGTTCGATTCATAGTGATCTGGCTCGCCGTCCTCGGCTCACTGACTCTTCTCGCGACCTTGATTCCCACCGCTCCGTCGCATGCCTCCTCGCTCTATCGTCGCGTGGACGAAGACGGCGTCACCCACTTCACCAATGCGCCGACGGACCCGCGCTTCAAGAGGATAGGCTCGCTGTCCGGCACGGCCCAGGGGTGGCTCAGGCTGCCCGACGCCGTCCGCTCGCGCTATAGCCACGAGATCCGCGAGATCGCCGGCAGGCACGGCGTGGACCCTGATCTCGTCGAAGCGGTGATCCGGGCCGAGTCGGCCTTCAACCCGCGCGCGGTCTCGAACAAGGGTGCCCAGGGCTTGATGCAGCTCATGCCGCGTACCGCATCCGCGCTCGGTGTCCGTAACGCCTTCGACCCGTACCAGAATATCGACGGTGGCGTGCGCCACCTCCGCTACCTCCTCGACAGGTATCCGGGCAACGTTTCGCTGGCGCTCGCGGCCTACAATGCCGGCGAAAAGGCAGTGGACTATTACCGCGGCATCCCTCCGTATGCGGAGACCACGCAGTACGTCCAGCGGATCCTCGGGCAGAGCCCGTCGGCGGGTGGTAGCGGGACGACCGCCGCGATCTATCGATACGTCGAGAGGGATGGGACCGTCACGATCACCAATGTCCCGCGGGGCCGGTCGGTCAGCCTCCGCTAGACCCCGACGGGTGTTTCCTAGGTCCGCTTCCAGACGAGATCGAGGAAGCGATCCAGCAAGCCGTCTTTGACGAAGCGCTCCACGGCCTCCCGAGTCGCGCCCTCGTCCATGCCCCAGAGCGCCACGCGCTTGCCAGGCTGCTCGCTCATCTGGATGAACACGCGCTCGTCGCGCGTGAAGGCCACCGGCAGCTCCTCGTAGATCTGCGCCGCGAAGGCGTTGACCCCCGGCCCACCCACGGCGATGGCCGGAAAGAGCTCGGCCATCTCCTGGTTGACCATCCACATGTCCGTCACCACCACCGCGCCTCGACCTTCCGTCCCCTTGCCGCGCGCCCCGATGGCCCGCTTCAGGTCGTAAGCGAGGGGACGGTCCTCCTCCTCGGGAAGGATGCCGTAGCCGACCACGATCAGGACGGTGGAGCGGATGTCGAAGTAGCGGGGCATCAGCGGATGAGCCGAGCGATCTCCCGGAAGTCCTCAGTATCGGCCTGGCCCAGAAGCTGGAAGACGAGGGTTTCGGTGGCGCTGACCACTGCGCCGGCCTGTCTCAGTTGCTCCGTGCCGAGGCGCCAGTTGCCCTGAGTGCGTGAGGTGACGGCATCGGCACCGACGTGCACGGCCATGCCGGCTCCCAGGAGGTCGAGCGCCGACATCAGCACACAGACATGCGCCTCGATCCCGGCCAGGATCACGCGGCGCGTACCGGCCGCCTGCAAACGCGCCCGCACCTCGTCGACGCCCCAGCACGAAAAGTTCACTTTCGGCACGGGCTGGACCTCGGCACCGAGCGTTTCGAGCAGCTCGGGCAAGGTGTGGCCGAGGCCCTTCGGATACTGCTCGGTCGCAACCACGGGAAGGCGGAGGCGGCGCGCTGTCGTCGCGAGGATCTTGATGTTGCGCATGACCTCTTCGCGGTGATCGGCGTCCATGGCCGGAAAGAGTCGCTCCTGCACGTCCACGATCACCAGCGTGGTGCCCTCGCGGGGGAGTGTCATCGGATGTGTCGCCGGCATTGAGGGTCTCCTTGGGGGACGGATCAGAGGCAGCGATCGAGGCCGCGATACTGGACGGCCTCCGACACGTGCTCCGCGGCTATCCTCTCACATCCGCCCAGGTCGGCGATAGTGCGGGCGACCTTGAGGACGCGGTCGTGCCCGCGGGCGGAGAGGCCCAGGCGGCTCACCGCCTGCTGGAGGAGTCGCGCGGCCTCGGGCGGTGGCGCGCAGAAGCGCCGTACCTGGCGGCCGCTCATCCTGGCATTGACCCGTGCGCCCGAGCCAGCGAGGCGCTCCAGCTGACGTCGGCGCGCGGCCTCGACCCTGGCTCGGACCTCCGCCGACGGCTCTCCGCCTCCCGCCGAAAGCTCCGAGTAGGGAAGGGCTGGCACCTCGAGGTGCAGATCGATCCTGTCGAGGAGCGGCCGCGAGAGTCGCGCCAGGTACTGCTGCCTTTCCCCGGGACTGCAGACGCACGCATCGAGCGACGCGCAGCCGCGCCGGCAGTGATTGGCGGCGCCCACGAGTTGAAAGCGGGCCGGGAATGCGGCGCTTCCTGCCGCGCGGGAGACGACGACGCTGCCGTCCTCGAGCGGCTGGCGCAAGGATTCGAGCACGCGCGCTGAGAACTCCGGCAGCTCGTCGAGGAAGAGGACGCCCAAATGGGCCAGGCTCGCCTCGCCCGGATGCGGCATGCTGCCGCCGCCGATCAATCCCGCTCCCGACGTGGTGTGGTGCGGCGCACGGAAGGGTCGCTCGCGCACGAGCCCGTGACCGGCAGAGAGCAGGCCGGCCACGCTCCATACCGCGCTGATCTCGATGGCCTCCTCGAGAGCCAGCGGTGGAAGGATGGTCCCGAGGCGGCGGGCGAGCATCGTCTTGCCCGATCCTGGTG